>Ga0116184_10004913_pt1 | contig 10410 bp, 8 predicted proteins | sample AD_JPNNA5_MetaG_FD_89886 | JGI IMG/M metagenome (GOLD analysis project Ga0116184, IMG submission 89886) | Active sludge microbial communities of municipal wastewater-treating anaerobic digesters from Japan - AD_JPNNA5_MetaG | ecosystem: Engineered > Bioreactor > Anaerobic > Digestate | place...
CAGCCAATGCGTAATTGTTGTTCGCATTTACTTTTTTACCGCTTTATTAACGTGCAACTCGGCAAGCACGGTATGCAGTTTTAAGCACCCTCATCCCCGTCGAAACCAGTTCACCCCCAATTTTACTTATATAATATAATCTATTTTTGAACTAATTTCAATACTTAAAAAAATATATTATTTTGTGCAACTAATATAACAGAACAATAATTTTTTGAACGAAGAAGAAACATTATTATTAAAAATCTATTTGTTCAAGATTATAAAATTTAAACTTTTATCTAAAACCGTTGTCTAACATTCTATAAATATTTTAAATGAGGTTTTATGAAAAACAAATATTTTATATTCACTATCTCCTTTATTATCCTTTTAATTACTCTTTTTATTTCTTGTTCTAGTATGAAACAAATTGAGAGCTTTAATCCATCAAAATCTATAAAAATTGATGGCTTAAAAGATGATTGGGATGATAGAAGTTTCTATATTGAAGATGCAAATATGTCTTTAATGATTTCTAATGACGATCAATTCTTATATATCTATGCTGCTACAACAGAAAAAATGCCTTTATTAACTCGTGGTTTAACAATCTGGTTTGATAGCACTGGCAGTAAAGATAATTACTTTGGAATACATTTCCCTTTAGGCAATCAGGGCAAAATACCACAGTTTAATATGTTACCAAGAGAGAATGAAGGTAAATATCCTGATGAAAACAAACCTCAAAATAGAGATAAAATGATGAATAACCCATTACTCGATATGGACAAATTCGAGATTTTAGGAGCAAGTAAAAAAGATAAAAAAACATTTTACTTAAAAGATGATATTCCAATTAAGATTGCAATATTAGATAACCAATTTTTCATTTCTTACGAAGCAAGAATTCCTCTATATCCTTCAGAAAATTTTAAGTACGCAATTAACCCTGGTAAAAATAAAATTATCTCTTTAGGCTTTGAGTTTGGAGAAATTGAATCAAGAAAAATAAGATCAGGAGATAGAAATTTCGGTGGACCAGGAAGACCTCCATCTGACGATGGTGGTTTTGGTGGTTCAGGAGGTCCCCCAGATGGTGGGGGTTTTGGTGGTCCTGGTGGAGGTAGTAGAACTGGCAGAGGTGGAATGAGAGGCAACCAATCTCCTCCCGGCTCTCCAGAATCTCAAAATTCGAATGTTGAAGATTTTTGGATAAAAGTAACATTAAAATAATTTTTCAAGCCGGTAAAGATAAAATGCCGGCTTTTTTATTAACTTACCTATAAAAAAGCATAACCTTTTAAATAATATAATCATTTCATAATTTTGATTTATAAATTATTTAAATAATATCACATTTTCTCCTTTTTAATATTTAAAAATGCTAAATCACTAAAGTATAAAAAACAAAATCCGATTATATTTTTAAGTACCATTCTTTTAGGCATAAATTTGCCCCTTTAAGCACCACTAATGAACCATTTAAAAAACATAATTCAAATTATTAAAATTAAATATTGGAGGAAAAATGACACAAGCTATTAGTGGTACTTCACCCTATCTATCACCTACAGATTTTTTCAAAAAGATGGATACTGATAGTGATGGCAAAGTATCAAAAAGCGAACTTCAAGCTATGCTTGAAAGCATGCAAAAAGCAAGTAACAAAAATGGTACGTCAAATGTTGATGAACTTTTCTCGAAAATCGATACTGATGGTGATGGCTCAATCTCAGAAACCGAAAACACTACTGCAATGGAAAAAATGAAAGGCAAAGGTGCTCCACCACCCCCACCACCAAAAAATGGTATTTCTGATATTAAATCCGGTATACAAAATCTCATATCTAGTTTAACTGAGTCAGATGATAGTGAATCTACTTCTACATTACAAAGCTTACTTGAATCATTGCAAGAAAGTGATGATGAGGAATCAACAAAAAGTATTTTAGAACAAATAAGAGAAGAATTATTATCTCTTACTCAAAACAATGGAGATACTTATAACTCGGAAGGCCTTTCTACATCTGCACTAATTCAATCATTTATCAATGTAAAAAAGTAAAATTTATTTTGTGGCTATTAGTTAATACGCTAATAGCCACTTGTTTTATTCATAACGTAATGATTCAATAGGATCAAGATTTGCTGCTTTCCATGCGGGATATACTCCAAACCCAATTCCAACAATAGAACATATTACTACACCAATTATAACCCAATCCACAGGAATTATACCTGGAATCTTCATAAATGAAGCTAATATGTTTCCAACAACAACACCTAAAATAATTCCTATTAGTCCACCAAATTCACTTAAAATTACAGCTTCTAATAAAAATTGTGAGAGAATATTACTTTTTCTTGCACCAATTGATTTTCTTATTCCTATTTCTCTTGTTCTTTCAGTAACAGATATCAACATAATGTTCATGATACCAATACCTGCAGCAATCAAAGCTATAAAACTAATACCTGTTACACCAAGTTTAACATATTTCGTCAAATCATTAAATTCTCTAATAAGGCTCTCATTAGAAAAAATTTCAAAATCACTTTCAGCCCCTGGTGGCACTTTTCTAGCTGTCCTTAATATACTCGTAACTTCCTCAATGCAATCCTGATAAGATTCTCGGTTCTTAGCCTGAACCATAATATTAATTGATCTTTCTTTCCCAAATTTTTCCATAAACGTAGTTATTGGTATCGCCATACTTTCATCAATCCCACCTCCACCAAAGATACCACCTTTTTCTTCAAAAATTCCTACAACAGTAAATACTGCTTCTTCAACCCTTATTTCTTGATCAATAGGATCTGAATAGGGAAATAATTTTTGTGCAAGTTTTTTACCTAGTATAGCAACCTTTCTATTTAATTGAATATCTGATTCATTGAATCCGCGACCAAACTCTACAATATAATCATTAGTAATTAATCCATCTACATCTTCACCCATAATACTAACATTTGGGTTTGTTTGATACTTAGCTGATTTTACAACTCTACCACCAGAATAACATTCTAAACCAACTCTTGCTGCTAATTGTGATTTTTCCCTAACAATTTCACCTTCTTCAATTGTAATGTTTTTTCTATTTCTGTATTTATCCCAACTGCCAGGGCCCATTCTGAATCCAGTAGGAAATTTCTGTACCTGAAAAGTATTTGCCCCAAGTTGAGCCATTCCATTTTCTATACTATATTGTAAAGCATTCATTGCTGTCATTACAGAAATCACTGAAAAAACACCTACTGCAATACCAAGCAAAGTAAGAATGGACCTAAGCTTATTTGATTTTACAGCATTTACTGCCATTATTAAACTTTCTTTAATTTCCATCTTTCAATCCTCTGTTATTCATACCTTAAAGCTTCAACTGGATCCAATTTTGATGCCCTCATAGCTGGTAATATTCCAGAAAGTACGCCTATCAATAATGATGTAAAAATTGCAATTAAAATTATTGATAGTGGCATAGCTGTTGGTAATATTTGATCAACTATTAAACTAATTGGGAAAGCAATAAGTAAACCAATTAGACCACCTAAAAGGCTTATTGCAGCGGATTCAATCAAAAATTGTAAAAGTATTGTTCTTCTTCTTGCACCCAAAGCTTTGCGTATTCCAATTTCTTTTGTTCTTTCGGTTACGGATACAAACATTACATTCATAATTCCAATGCTACCCACAAAAAGCGATAAACCTGTAATAAACAATCCGACAATTGATATTACCATATTAATTGTTTCAAATGTTTTGGTGAAAGCTTCCTGTTGATTGATAGCAAAATCATCTTCTTTACCAGGAGGCAACCTTCTAATTTTTCTCATCAATCCTCTAACTTCTTCTTTTGCTTCATCAATTTTATTTTTATCACCAACTTTTACAATTATCTGGACACTTCTTCTATTCCCAAAAATCTTAACAAATTGTTTCATCGGTATAATAATTCTTGAATCAAGGCTAAATAGACCAAGCATACTACCTTGTTTTTCTAATACCCCCACAACTTTAAAGTTATAACCATTGGCTTTAACATATTTTCCTATAGGATCTTCTTTAGGGAATAATCCATCAGCAACGTCTTTACCTAAAACACAAACAGGCCTTCCACCATCTGATTCAAATGTATTAAAGAATCTTCCAATTTCAGGATATGCGCCTAAAGTCTTAACATAATTTTCATCACTACCAATAATAATGATATTTGTCATAATATTATCTTTGTACTTTATCCCCTTACCACTCCCCATACCAGCACCATAAGATACAGCTTCAACACCTTTCATTTGCCTTTGAAACTCTATTGCATCCTGATAATAAATATCTTTTCTATTCCTATATTTCCACCAATCATCACCAGCAAACCATGGCCATTTTTGTATATATAAAACATCTGCTCCAATTTTAGAAATACTTGTATTAAAAGCTCTATCTAAACCTTCAATCGCAGTACCCATAAGGGTTACTGAAACAATTCCAATTACTATTCCAAGCGTTGTAAGAGCAGATCTCATTTTATTAGCCATTACTGCTTTATAAGCAATAGCTAAACCTTCTTTTAATTCGTGAATATAGTGCATTTAAAACCTAATTTTTGATTTAAGAATTATTTTATTCTTTGATCATTTTCAATAATGCCATCTCGAAGCCTGATTATTCTATGAGCATGTTCGGCAATATACTCTTCGTGAGTTACTAAAATTATGGTGTTTCCAGCTTCATGTAATTTTTGAAAAAGTGACATTATTTCATCACCAGTTTTTGAATCAAGGTTTCCAGTAGGCTCATCAGCAAGTATAATTGAAGGCTTGTTGACCAAAGCTCTTGCGATAGCAACTCTTTGTCTTTGTCCTCCAGAAAGTTCATTGGGTTTATGAAAAATTCTATCACCTAAACCTACTTTTTCAAGTGCCTCAGTGGCTAATTTTTTTCTCTCATGAGCATGAACCCCAGCATAAATCAATGGAAGTTCAACATTATGTAAAGCATTTGATCTTGGTAATAAATTGAAAGTCTGAAATACAAAGCCAATCTCTTTATTCCTTATTCTTGCAAGTTCATTATCAGACATTTCACTTACATTGATATTATTTAACTCATATAAACCAGATGTAGGTGTATCAAGACAACCAATCATATTCATTAGTGTTGATTTGCCAGAACCAGAAGGTCCCATGATAGCCACATATTCATTCTTCTCAACTTCAAGATCTACACCTCTTAATGCATGAACCTCTTCTAAACCAACCTGATAAATCTTCGTCATTTTTTTAATATTTATTATTGGCATAACTTTTATTCCTATTTAAAAGATGAATGATAACTATTGTTTCTTAAAGTTTTCAACAGTAACCATTTTTCCATCTTCTAGTTCTCGGTTTATTGCTCTATAGCTTCCAGAAACAACTTCTTCATCACCCTTTAAACCATCAATAATTTCAATATATTTATCGTCACTTATTCCTGTTTTCACATTAACCATTTTAGCTTTTCCATCTTTAACAATGAAAACAACTTCCTGAACTTTCTCTTGTTCTTTTTTATCTTTTTGCTGATTTACAGATTGAACATTAGCTTCAGGTCCACTCATTTGAGCTTCAAACTTTTTAGGTGTTCTTGTTGTAACGCTCTGAATTGGTACTGCAAGAACATTAACTTTAGTTTCTGTTTCAATATCTGCAGTACAGGACATTCCAGGTCTAAATTTTACTTCTTTATCCAATATTCTTATTTTTACTTCAAAGTTAACAACTTCTTCTTGAGTTCCTAAACCCTTAGTTTTTGCTGAGTTTCCGATTTCATATACTACACCTGTAAACTTTCTATTTGGGAAAGCATCTACCTCAATCCTTGCTGTATCACCAATAGAAATAAGCACTACATCATTCTCACCAACTTCAACTCTAGCTTCCATATTATTCAAATCAGAAACCGTCATTATTGCAGTACCGGAACTAAACCCTGTACCAAATACCCTCTCACCAACATGTGAGTTCAAAGCACTAATTGTACCATCCATAGGAGATAGTATAGTTGTTTTTTCTAGAGAAGTTTTAACCTCACTTAGAGAAGCAATTGCAGTCTCAACATTATGTTTAGAAGCTTCATATTGAGCTTTTTGTGATTCATAAGCTGCTTTTGCAGATTCATAGTCGGAAATTGATATCAAATTTTTCTTATATAATTCTTCCTGTCTTTTAAAATCAGATTCCATTTTCTGCAAATTAGCTTTCTGAATTTGCAATTGAGCTTTTGCTGCATTCACTGCTGCTGTCTGTCGCTCCAATTGAGCCAAATAAGCATCAGGTTTTATTTTAACTAATAAATCACCTTTCTTTACTACCTGGCCTTCTTTTACTGGAAGACTTACAATTTCTCCACTAACCTCGGGATTTATTGTAACAGAGACTTCAGATTGAATTTTACCAGAAGCAGTAACTATTTGAGTTATTGTTTTTCTTTGCACTTTCTCAGTTTGAACAGGTATGATTTCTTCCTTTTTACCCCCAAAAACAACTACAAGAATTAAAACAAGTAATAAAGCTCCTATACTTGAAAAAATTATTACTTTCTTTTTGGATTTTTTCTTAGCCACTTTCCGATACTCCTTAATTTATATATTTATTTATAATTATATCTTATTCCGATATTGTACCCAATGCATATTCAGTTTGTTTTACAGCAGCAAGATATTGATATGTTGCATTAATCATAGATACTTCAGCACTATTATAATTATTTGTAGCATATAACAAATCAAGTAATGTGCTTGAGCCTAGATTGTACTTCTCTTGAATTATATCCATATTTTCTTTTTGGAATTTAACATTCCTTTTAGCTGCTAAATATGATTTATATGCAGCGTCAAGATCCATAATAGCTTTCTTTATTTCAACCTGTATGGTTCTTTCGTTTTCTCTCTTCATTATTTCAGCATTTTTTAAAGTCACTTTTGCTTGTTCAATAGAGTTATCTGTCTGGAATCTAGAAAATATCGGAAAACTAATATTTATTCCATAAGACCATGACTTATTATCTGTTATCTTATTTATCTCATTTGCATTTAGACCATAAGATAAGCTAGCACCTATTGTTGGGAATAAACCACTTCTAGATATGTTTAAGTTATATTCCGCTACATTTAAATTCTCAATTGTACTTTTATAATCAGGTCTATATTCAACTGCTTTTTTGAATAATGCATTATAATCACTCAATTGACTTCTTAGTTTTTCGTAATCAGTAGAATCAATTTCAGTTTTTACAGCTGGATCTTCAAAATCATAATTCTGTAATGTATTTAATGCTAAGTAAGCAACTAGATCAGATTTAGCTTTATCAAAATCATTTTCTGCTTGAATTAAAGCGAGTTCATCACTTGCTACCTGTGCTTGCTGTTGATATACCGTGGCTCTTGATACAGCACCTAATTTTTCTGATTCAACCATTTTATCAAGTTGACCTTTACTATAAGCAAGAACTTCCTGCTTTTGTTTGTATATTTTTTGTGTCCTCAACACATTAAAGTAATAATTGTAAACCTGTAAAATTATTGTTTGTTCAGTTCTTTTTAAATCATAATCACTCGAAAGCACACTTGATTGAGCACTATTTAATCTATTAATATTCGAGAAACCATCAAATAAAGTAATGCTTGACGAAATTGAAGTGCTATAACTATTTGAAGTAACTTTCCCTGAAATAGGAATTTTTATTGGGACTCCACCAACTATTTGCTCAGTTTCTTGTTTATACTCACGGTTTGAACCATTCCAATTACCATTTATATTCAAGTTTGGCAAAAAAGTACCTATTGCTGCTTTAACATTGCTTTCTTTTAAATCAATATCATTACGTGCTTGCAAAATCCTGTAATTATTATTTAAAGCAATATTTACACACTCTTTTAAAGAAAGTACTTTTCCAACCTGTAAAAATGAAAAGCTGTTATGAGTTAATAACAAAGCTGTAAATAAAACAAAAACAACTGTTTTTTTCATCTTTTAACTCCTTGTTTAAGTGTTTCATCCTGAAACTAAAATACTATACGAAAAAAAAATATAAATGTTTCAGTTTTTATTGTTAATTGTTAATTTTTTAAATTCGTTATCCAAAAATGCCAGTGCTTCTTCCCTTTTATTTGGTATTATCCCATCAAGAATAGCATCAGTTAAAGCATTTTTTAATTTTCCTACCATTGGACCTGGTTTTAAATTATATAATTGCATTATTTCATCACCTTTTATAGGTGGTTGAAAGTTTCTAATCTTATCTTTTTCTTCGACTTCAATTATTCTTCGTTTTACATATTCATAATTATTTCGGTATTTTTCTACTTTTAAAAGATTTTGAGAAGTAATATCAGCTTCACATAAAAGCATTAAATCATCTATATCATTACCTGCTTCAAATATTAATCTTCTTATTGCCGAATCAGTAACAGTCTCATCTACTAAAGCAATAGGCCTTAAATGTAGCCTTACTAACTTTCTTACATATTCAACCTTATCTAACGGTAATCTCATTTTTTTAAAAATTGGTTCAATCATTCTTGCGCCCAGCTCATCATGTCCATAGAAAGTCCAGCCATTGCTTTTATCAAAATGTCTTGATTTAGGTTTACCAATATCATGTAAAAGCCCAGCAAATCTTAACCACACATTGTCACTTTTATTTGCAATATTTTCTAAAACTTTTAAAGAATGATAAAATATATTTTTGTGATGATATTGTTTACCGGTTTCCGGATCATTATAATAATTTGTTATACCAAGTTCATGTAATTCAGGAAATATATTTTTTAACAAATTAGTTTCATAAAGCAGCTGAAAACCTTTTGAAGGATTTTTACTCCTTAATATTTTCATCAATTCATCAGTTATTCTTTCCTGTGTAATAATTTTTATTCTATCAGAAGAAGCGCTTATTCCTTCTAAAGTCGCTGGGAATATTTCAAAATCAAGGGTTGAAGCAAATCTTATAGCCCTTATCATTCTTAAAGGATCATCGCTAAATGTTTTTTCAGGTTCAAGTGGGGTTCTGATAATTCTATTTGATAAATCTGATAAACCATCAAATTTATCAATTAAGTTACCATAAGTAGATTTATTAATTGAAATTGCTAACGCATTTATTGTAAAATCTCGTCTTGAAAGATCATCATCTAATGTACCTGGAGATACAATTGGATTCCTGGAATTTGATCTATAACTCTCTTTTCGAGAACCGACAAATTCTATCTTGGAATCATCTAATACAAGAAGTGCCGTACCAAATCTTTCGTAAACCGTAATATCTTTTTTAAAATATTTTGCAACTAATCTTGCAAATTCTGTACCTTTACCCACAACCAGAATATCAATATCCTTACATTCTTTTTTTAATAATATATCTCTTACATAACCACCAACTACAAAAACTGTATAGTTATTAGAATCAGCAATTTCACCAATTTGTTTTAATATATTATTATTTAATTCTATTTTCATTTGACAAGAATAAATAGGAAAAAGTTTAAAAGAGATGAAAGCACCTTATAATATTTTTTGTTTTTCAATTTGATCTAATATCATTTCTGCTACTTCTAAAGCATGCAACCCATCAAGTGCACTTACAACAGGTGGTTTATCATTCATTACAGAATCAATAAATAATTCCAATTCATATTTTAAAGCATTTACTTCTTTAATCTCCGGTTGTTCATAGACAATATTTCTTTTGACTTTCCCTTTTTCAATTTGTCCTAAATTTACTGCTAGATCATTAGATTTTTCATTTTCATCAGCCAATCGAAAAACTTCTGAAAACCCCTGCTGAAAATCAATAGAAATGTATGCGTCTTTCTGAAAAATTCTCATTTTTCGCATCTTCTTTTGAGAAATTCTACTAGCGGTAACATTTGCTACAACACCACTTTTAAAAGTAATTCTTGCATTTGCAATATCTACACTATCAGAAATTATTGCTACACCATTGGCTTCTACTCTATCCACCTGACTTTTGACTAAACTCAAAATTAGATCGATATCATGAATCATTAAATCAAGTACTACTGCTACATCTACTCCTCTTGGCTTAAACTGGTCTAATCTATGAGATTCAATAAATAAAGGTTGAAGATTATAACTCTCAAGAGATAATATCGCAGGATTGAATCTTTCAATATGTCCAATCTGAATTTTTAAATTATTTTTCTCACTTATACTAATTAACTCTTTAGCTTGTGGTATAGTTTCTGTAAATGGTTTTTCAATAAATACATGTTTCCCTTTTTCAAGAGCTATCTTAGCTACATTATAATGAAGATTCGTAGGTGTTACTATACTAATAGCTTCTACATCATTTAACAAGGATTCTAAACTTTCGTATGCCTTAACATTATATTCATCAGATATCTTTCTTGCTTTTTCAAGATCAATTTC
>Ga0116184_10004915_pt1 | contig 10405 bp, 9 predicted proteins | sample AD_JPNNA5_MetaG_FD_89886 | JGI IMG/M metagenome (GOLD analysis project Ga0116184, IMG submission 89886) | Active sludge microbial communities of municipal wastewater-treating anaerobic digesters from Japan - AD_JPNNA5_MetaG | ecosystem: Engineered > Bioreactor > Anaerobic > Digestate | place...
GTCCAGGTGGTCTCGCGGAGGTCGCGCGTCGGCGCGTCAGACGAGGACACGCGGCTCGCGCGTGAAGCCCTCGGGCACCACGAGGTCGTCGGGAGAGAGTTCGTGGATGGAGGAGTGCCCCAACGAGTAGACCGCGGAGTCGATGCCCGCCCTCAGGATGTCGAGCACGTTCTCGACGCCCGCCTGGCTGTTCGCGGCGAGACCCCACAGTGCAGCGCGACCGATCATCACGGCACGCGCGCCCAGGGCTAGCGCCTTCACGACGTCGGAGCCGCGGCGGATGCCACTGTCCATTACGACCTCGACCTGGTCGCCGACCGCAGCCGCGATGCCGGGCAGGAGCCGGACGGACGCGGGGACGCCGTCAAGGTTGTTCCCGCCGTGGCTCGATACCGAGATCGCGGTCGCGCCGGTGTCCACCGCACGGCGCGCGTCGTCGGGGCGGCTGACGCCCTTGATCATGAACGGGCCGTCCCACTGCGAGCGGAGCCAGGCGATGTCGTCCCACGTCGCCGGCGGCGTCTGCATCCACTCGCCGTAGGCGCCGAAGAACGTCGGTGCCTGCCCGTCGGGACCGGTGAGGTTCGGTGTCTTGAGGTCGGGGATCCCGCCGCGTGCGAAGCGGAAGGCCCAGCCCGGGCGCACGATGGCCTCGGGCAGGTAGTGCAGGACCGCCTTGAGATCGACCTGCTGCGGGATCGTGGGGCTGCCCCAGTCGCGGCTGTGCGACCACGACCAGTCGAGCGTGAGGATGATCCCCTGCGCACCGTCGCGCTTCGCGGCCTCGAGCCGCTCGACCATCGAGTCGCGCGTGCCCATCCAGTAGACCTGCAGAAACGTCGCGGGGTTCGCGGCGACGACGTCGCGCAGCAGTCGGCTGGAGAACGAGCTCAGGCCCATCGCCGTCCCCCGCGCGGCGGCGGCACGCGCGACCGGCACCTCGCCCTCAGGGTCGACGGCCTGGACGCCGAAAGGCGAGATCATGACCGGCAGCGATAGCGCCTGCCCCATGACCGTCGTGCTCAGGTCGCGCGTGCCCGAGAGCCCGGCGATGTGGGGGAGGAAGCCGATCTCGCTGAAGGCCGCGGTGTTGTCGTTGTAGGTGACGCCGGCCTCGGAGCCCGCGAGCAGCGCCTTGTAGACCGAGGCGGGCAGCCGCCGCTTCGCGCGACGCTGAGCCTCCGCGACGGACTCGAACCAACCGCGTGCCATCTCCGTGCTCCGATCAGCTGACGACAGGCTCGAAGCCTGCGAGGGGTGACTCCGCGCACGCGTGCACGGGGGGAGAAGTACGCCGCGGCGGCTCGAGCCCGAGCGGCACGAGCACCGGACCTGCGCGGCGCGCGCTCGGGCGGGAGTGGTCCTGGCTCGCTGCCGGGATCGTGCGCGACGCGGCGAGGAGGTCTACGGCGTGGCCCTCGACGCACTCGGGGTCGGGGCCGTCGAGCGGGAGACCTGTAAAGAACTTAGCCGCCATGCATCCACCGCGGCACGCGTCGTAGTGCGCGCAGCGGCTGCACGCGCCGGCGCTCTGCGTACCACGCAGCTCATGGAAGAGCGGCGACCCGCGCCACACTCCGGCGAAGCCGCCTTCGTCGAGCACGTTGCCCGCGAGGAACTGGTCGTGGATCGCGAACGGGCAGGCGTAGACGTCGCCCACCGGATCGACAAGGCAGACGACGCGGCCGGCACCGCAGAGGTTGAGGCCGGGGAGCGGCCCGCCGAGGCCGGACAGGTGGAAGAACGAGTCGCCGGTGAGGACGTTCTCTCCAGCACCCTTGAGCCAGTCGTACAGGGTGCGTTGCTGCTCGGCCGTGGGGTGCAGCTCGTCCCACACGTCGGCGCCGCGTCCCGACGGCCGCAGCCGCGTGAGTCGGAGGGTTGCGCCGTACCGGTCCGCGATGCGCTTGAACTCGTCGAGCTGCGGCACGTTGTGGCGCGTGACGACCACGCTGAGCTTGGCATCGCGGAAGCCGGCGTCGGACAAGTTCTCGAGGGCGCGCAGCGCGGTGTCGAACGTGCCGGGGCCGCGGACCGCGTCGTTGACCTCGGCCGTCGCGCCGTCGATCGAGACCTGGACATCGACGTAGTCCGAGGCCGCGAGCACCTTTGCGCGCTCGGGGGTGATCCGCGACCCGTTCGTCGAGAACTTGACGCCGACCTGGTGGTCGACGGCGTAGTCGACGAGGTGCCAGAAGTCTGGCCGGATCGTCGGCTCGCCGCCGCCGATGTTCACGTAGAAGACCTGCATGCGCTGCAGCTCGTCGATCACGGCCTCGGCCTGCGTAGTCGACAGCTCGCGCGGGTCTCGTCGACCCGAGGACGACAAGCAGTGGCGGCAGGACAGGTTGCAGGCGTACGTGAGCTCCCACGTTAGGCAGATGGGGGCGTCGAGCCCGGACTCGAAGCGGGTGGCGAGCGACGTCGTGCTGGTCATGCGAGCTCCCGCGGTCGGATCATGTCGCCGTCGGCGAGGTTCTGTAGCGCTGACAGGAACGCAGCGCGCTGCATCGCCGGCACCTCCGCCTCCTCCATGGCCTCCTCGACGCACGCGCATGTGTCGAGGCTGCGTACGACTCGCAGGAGCGCGGGCTGCTTGAGAAAGGTCAGCCGCCGGGTGCCGAAGTGGTAAGCGAGCGCCCCGAACGACTCGGGACGCAAGGCCACCTGCGGGGAGAGCGCCCAAGCATCGTCGAGCTTCACCACGGAGCTCATCAGAGGTCTAGTAGACGCCGCACATGCCGTCGATCGAGACGTCCTCGACCAGGTCCTCGACCGTGACCTCGATGCTCTGGGTCTCGTCCATGTCGTCCTCCTCTGTGCCTTGGATCACGTGAAGCAGGACAGTAATGGCACCGAGCGCCATAATCAAGGCCACGGCGCTGGATAAGGTCGGAGCGCGATGAGCAGCGGTGCGAACGGAACGGTGGGGCGACCCCGCTCGACGTCGCACGCCGAGATCGAGGTTGCGGCGTTCGCGCTCTTCGCCACCAAGGGCTTCGAGGAGACCACGGTCGAGGACATCGCAGACGAGGTCGGTATCGGGCGTCGCACGCTGTTCCGCTACTTCCGGTCGAAGAACGACATCCCGTGGGGCCAGTTCGATGCCGGTCTCACGCGCTTCCGCGCGCACCTGTTCTCCGCCGGCGACGACGTCCCCGTGCTCGAGGCGGTGCACGGTGCTGTCGTGGAGTTCAACCGCCTCGAGCCCGATGCGGTGCAGCAGCACCGTCAGCGCATGGCGCTCATCATGAACACGCCCTCGCTACAGGCGCATTCGGCCCTGCGGTACGAGGACTGGCGCGCTGTGATCTGCGACTACGTCGCACACCGTTATCGGCTGGAACCGTGGGACCTGCTGCCGCGCACGGTCGGTCATGTGAGCCTCGCACTCAGCCTTTCGGCGTACGAGCAGTGGCTGCTGGACGATGACGCAGACCTGCTCGAGCTCCTCCGCGCCACGAGGCCAGTTCTCGAGCGCTACATCTGCGCGGAGTGACGCTCTCGTCGCCTGAGTCGAGGAACCAATGCCCGCCCGTCCCTCGATCGCACAGCGCTGATGAGCACTCCCGAGCCGTAGGCGGCGTCGGCGACGAACCGCAGGCCCACGTACCGGACCGGATCAATGTGTGGCCGCTCGCGAGCCCACTCCAGGAGAAGCGGCGCAGCCATGGCCGCCGTGGCCAGCCGGGCCAGCCGCGAGCGAGGTGCCGCCACAGCAGCCAGGAACCCTAAGGGCCAGTACTCCCTGCGAAGTGCGTGTCCCATCGCGGCGAAGTCGGCAGCCACTCCACGAGCAACAAGTTGTGCGGCCACCGTCCCGTGGATATCAACCATAGACAGTCGTCGTGCGAGCAGGCCGCTCGCGACACCGAGCGTGCCCGTTGCTAGCAGCGGTTGGCGGGTCGCCCAGGCTGCTGTAACGGCAAGGTTCCAGGGCGACACCCGTACTGGAGCAAGGCGTCCCGGGTGCCGCGCCTCGAGGGCCACGGCCGACGTCCCGTACTCGAGCCGTCTTCGCGCCCAGCTGCCCCAGGCTGCTGGGGGGTCATGCCGTACGACGACACTCGGCTCGAATCGGACCAGGTATCCGCGGTCGGCCGTGCGCCATACAAGGTCGACGTCTTCACCTAGACGCAGCTCTTCATCGAAGCCACTGTCGACCAGCGCATCTCGCCGGACGAGGATCGCGGCGGACGGCAGGAATCCGAGCCTGGCGCCCGGCCTGACGAGCGCGGGATAGCGGCCCATGTCGAGTGCCGAGCTCGCCTGCTCGAAGCGCGGGAGCAACCCAGATGTGTCGGTCCGCGGCAGGATCCGTGGCGCCACCATCGCGACACGGGAGTCGTCAAAGTGTGGAACGAGAGCATCGAGCCAGCCGGGATCCGGACTGCAATCGGAATCCACAAAGGCCACGAGCTCGGTGGTCGCTGCTCGAAGTCCGGCGTTTCTGGCGGCCGCCGGTCCAGAGTTCTCGGACAGTCGGAGGAGCTGTGCTCCCCAATCTGCGGCGGCACTGCTGACTTCCCGAGGATCCGGCGTGCCGTCGTCGACCACGAGGACGTCGAGCCCGACCAAGCTCTGCAGGCAACGGCGTAGTGCATCACCGCGGCCGAATGCAGGGACGACCACCGTTACTGGGTGCGGCCCTGAGCGCGAGGCCACGACAGGATGAGCCCAACCGCGTTCGATCAGCATCCGCCCGATGGCCTGTTCCCGATCCCCGTGAAGCTCCAGCACGCCACGCTCGCGAGCGCGGCTCAGAACAGCGAACGCTTGAGGCGCGAGGCGCGACAGCCGCCAGGGTGCCCCTCCCGCCACCACGCGCTCGGCCGGCGACAGCCACAGGGCTCGGTCCGGCACGAGCCGCAGGGTGGTAGCCAGATCTGCTGTCACGCCATGATGATGATGTACCGCGCCGACCACCCGGGCGGCGCCCCTGACGATCGGCGGACGGGAGCGAACGTGTCACTCCCCGTCGCCAGTCCTCGTCGCGCAACGCTTGCAGCCTTCGTGTCCAGCGGCATGTTGGCGGTGGTGTGGGTCGCCAGAATGCCTGCGATTCGCGACTCGTTGGGGCTGTCGCCGTCTGAGATCGGTCTGGTGCTGCTAGCAACAGCTCTCGGATCGATCGCATCCATCGCTTTTGTCGGGCGCCTGGCGGTGGCCTTTGGCAGCGACGCCGTTCTACGTCGCAGCCTTCCGCTCATGGCGCTTTCAGCGGTCGTGCTCGGGTTCTCCACGACCTACCCCATGCTCCTGGCCAGCGCCGCCGTAACGGGAGCGTTCCTAGGCATGACCGATGTAACGATGAACTCGCAGGCGTCGCTCATTGAGCGTAGGTCAGGAGTTCGGGTCCTTGCCGGGATGCATGCCGGTTGGAGTTTCGGCTCGGCGATGGGCGCTGGCCTCGCTGCCCTCACGGCAGCGTTGGGGGCGGGTGTCTCGACCACGATGATGATTGCCGCGCTTCTCGTGGGGATGGTGTGGGCGCTGACGCAGGGCGCCTACATCCATGACGGGACCCAGCCAGATCAAGCGGGCGAGCGTCGAGTGGGTCGGATCCGTTTGCCTCAGGCGATCTTCGTCATCGGAATGATCATGACGCTGGCCTTCCTTATCGAAGGCGCGGTTGCAGGCTGGAGCACCTTGTATCTGCACGACCAATTCGGCGTTGCCGCGTGGCTCGCAGCAGTCGGATATCTGACCTACGAGTTGGCCATGGTCACGGGGCGCCTGGTTGGCGATCGCGCCCGGCGCCGGTGGGGCGACAGGCGGTCGGCGGTCGTCGGCTCGCTGCTGGCGTCGGTAGGGCTCGCGCTGGTGCTCGTCGCCCCCGCATCGTCACTTGCAGTGTTGGGACTGATCGTGGTTGGACTCGGCCAATCGGTAGTTGTGCCGATCGCCTTTGCTGCGGCGGGAGTGCTGGCCCCGGATGTGGCCGCAGCCGCGATCGCCCGCGTGGGCGGATTCGGGTACGCCGGGATGCTCGCCGGCCCCGCTGCATTTGGGGTCGTGGCGCAGGCGACCTCCATGCGTGCGGGCTTCCTAGCGCTTCTAGCTCTGGCTGTCTTCCTCGTCTTCGCCGTTCGCCGGGGTGTCAAGACCCCGGACGAGCTGGCCCGCGCCTGACGTGCTCGGTTGGTGCGCTGGCTGTTCGTCAGAGCATCACAATCTGGCCTCGATCACCGACAAGCACTTGCCTGGGCGGCGGCGCCCCCCCCATTGAGAGACGCCGCGACCGTCCGATGTGGCGAACGATCCGCAGGGGTCTTGCCGATTACGTTCGTCAAACTGATACATAAAGTCGGTCAGAACCCTTGACCGTTTGCTCGCACCCTCCTAACCTCACGGCATGCGGGTGACCGCAGAAGGCTTCAAGTGTTCGGCAAAGCGAACACTGGCGAGCCTAGCCGCTCGATGATCGTGACGACGAAGACCCAGGGCGCTCAGCGCAGAGCGCTTGCCGTCCCTCAAACACGAGCCACGACACTGGTCGGCATGCAGCCGACACCTTCACGCAGTGGACGAACTGGAGCTAACGCGATGACGGACATGGCGACCGCCACGGCCGAGCAGGCAGCCGGCGAGACGACATCACCCGAGGTGGTCGTTGAGCTCTCGAAGGTCTCCAAGGTCTACCCCAACACCACTGCGCCGGCCGTCGACGGCATCGATCTCGCGATACGCCAAGGCGAGTTCTTCTCCCTTCTCGGTTCGAGCGGCAGCGGCAAGACGACGACTCTGCGCATGATCGCCGGTTTCGAGCGGCCCTCGTCTGGGCTCCTCAAGCTCGAGGGAAAGGACGTCACAGACGTTCCGCCGTATCGGCGGGAGGTGAACACGGTCTTCCAGAACTACGCGCTGTTCCCTCACATGAACGTCTCAAAGAACGTGGCGTATCCGCTGCAGATGCACGGAGTGCCCAAGAAGGAGATCGAGTCCCGCGTCGCCGACGCTCTCGAGAAGGTCTCGATGAGCGACTTCGCCAAGCGCCTTCCCCACCAGATGTCGGGCGGACAGAAGCAGCGTGTTGCGCTCGCGCGCGCTCTGGTGGGCGAGCCCAAGCTCCTCCTGCTCGACGAGCCGCTTGGCGCGCTCGACCTGAAACTGCGCGAGAGCATGCTGCTGGTGCTCAAGCACCTGCAGCGCGAGGTAGGCATCACCTTCGTGTACGTCACGCACGATCAAGGTGAGGCACTCGCGATGAGCGACCGCATCGCCGTCATGAGTAATGGGCGAATCGAGCAGATCGGCTCTCCTGAGGACATCTACTACAAGCCGAAGACTTCCTTCGTCGCGAGGTTCATCGGCAAGACGAACCTGCTGCCGTGCACGAAGGTCGACGAGAACACCGCTGCCACAGGCGATCTGAAGATTCGAGTGACGTCGACCAAGAACCTGGAGAAGTTCGACCTCAGCGTTCGCCCCGAGGATATCCGCGTGGTCCTCTCGGGGGTTGAGGGCGACAACGTCTTCCCAGCCGTCGTCTTCGAGTCGATCTTCCTTGGTCACGAGCAGGAGTTGATCGTCAACCTCGCTGGACAGAGGATGAGCATCCGCACGCGTGGTCTTGCGGTGGTTCCCGGCGACACGGTCCAACTCGGCTGGGACGCGGCCTCGTCGGTTGTGGTGCGGAGCAGCTGATGGCCACCATCGATCTGACGAGCGATGGGCTCGACACCAGTTCCGTCGTCGCGGACAAGCCAGCGCGGCGGCGATACGTCGCTGTCATTCCGATGATCGTCTGGATCGTCATCCTGGTCGCTCTGCCGAACATCTACCTTCTGGTCTACAGCTTCTGGAAGAGCTCCTTGGGGACGGTCGACCACACCTTCACTCTGGAGAACTACAAGACACTCCTCGGGTCTGACGTCTTCAAGCTGCTGTTCCGCCGCACCCTGACGATCGCTCTCGTGTCGTCTCTACTCGCCACGGCGATCGCTTACGCGATGGCCTACATCGTCGTGCGCCGGTTCGGACGCTACAAGCTGCTGGCAGCGCTGCTCATCCTGATCCCGCTCTGGGTGAGCTACCTGATGCGCATCTTCGCCTGGAAGATCATCCTCGGAGACAACGGCATCCTCAAAGGCATCGCCAAGACGCTGGGGCTTGGGGAGTCCTTCACGAGTGCTTTCCTGTACTCGCAGAACTCGGTCATCCTGACGTTGACCTACGTCGCGATTCCCTACGCCTTCCTGAGCGTCTACACCACGTTGGACCGCATCCCGAGCTACTTGCTCGAGGCCTCGGCGGACTGTGGCGCTTCCGCATGGACAACCTTCCGCAAGGTCGTGTGGCCGTTGAGCCGCCCCGGCGCGGCGATCGGGTTCGGGATCGCCTTCGTTCTCACTTTCGGCGACTACGTCACGCCAGCGATGGTTGGCGGCCTTTCCGGCACGATGCTCGGATCCTTGGTCCTGCAGTACTTCGGGATCGCTAACAACTGGCCCATGGGAGCTGCGGTCGGGATCACGATCATCCTGACGGGCCTCATCGTCCTTGCCGTCGTATCGCTCTTCTCGCGGCTGGAGGCCCCCCTTGACTAGGCCGGCCGACCGCCCCCGGTGGACCCTGTCTCGCGTTGTCGGGATGCTGCTCATCGGGTTGTTCACCCTGAGCGTCTACTTGTTCCTCTATGCCCCGCTGATCGTCACAGCCCTGTTCTCGTTCAACGACAGCACGGTGCAGACGTTGCCGTTCGCCGGCTTCACGCTGAAGTGGTACCAAGATCTGTTCGCCGACGAACAGATGCTCACGGCCATCGCCTACAGCCTCCAGGTCGCCCTCACCGCGGTGCTGATCGCGTCGGTGGCTGGGTTCACGTTCGCCCTGATCCAGGTGCGAACGAAGCCCAAGGGCCACCGAGTGCTCGATGCACTGCTCACCAGCCCGATGGTCACGCCGGGCATGGTCCTGGGCATTTCTCTTCTCGTCGTCATCCGCGCGGTGAACATGCCTACTGGCTTCTCCAGCATCGTCATCGGGCACGCGGCATTCATCACCCCTCTCGTGTACTTCCTTGTGGCTCAGCGCCTTCGCGTCGCGGACCCCACACTGGAGCAGGCGTCGATGGACTGCGGGGCCGGGCCGATCAAGACCTTCTGGCATGTGACGCTTCCTGGCACGCGGACCGCCCTGCTGGCCGCAGCGCTTCTCGGGTTCACGCTCTCCATGGATGAGATCGCCGTCACGTTCTTCCTCGCGGGAACGCAACCGACGTTGCCGGTCTACGTGTGGGGTCTGCTCCGCTTCGGTTTCACTCCCGAGGTGAATGCGGCCTTCACGCTGATCGCAGGCCTCTCGCTCTCGTTGCTGGCCGTCGCCGGTCTCGTCCTGTGGTTGTCCGCCCGGCGGCACCGCGTCACGCTCACCGAGCACGTCGACGACGACGGGTCGTTGTGGGATTTCGTCACCGACACCGCCTACGAGCCGGAGGACGCAGAGGAGCTGCAGCCCTCCACGATGTGAGCCCCCTTCGATACGAGGAATGGCTCGCCCGAAGACTCGGCTGCGCTCCCCGCTGCCGTACCACTGAAGAACGAGGGAAGGAAGAACCGATGTCGCACAGTCGATCGTGGCGGCGCGCCCTGGCTGCGGCCACCGCGCTGAGCATGACCGCAGTTCTGGCGGCCTGCGGGGGAAGCAGCTCCTCCGGGGGCGGCTCCTCTTCGTCCGGCGGAGGGAGTGGTGAGGGACAGACCCTCAACGTTCTCTCGTGGGAGACCTACCACGACAAGGCCTGGCTGGACGAGTTCACCAAGGAGACCGGGATCAAGGTCAACGTGGTGAACGTCGGGTCGCCCGACGAGATGTTCGCGAAGGTCAAGTCGAACCCGGACCAGTGGGACATTGCGCTGGCCACAGCCGGCTGGTTCTCGAACTACGTCAAGGAGGGGCTGATCGTCCCGATCGACGAGTCGAAGGTGAAGGCCGACATCAAGCTGGGCTTCGACTGGAAGGCCGCAACGTCCGTCGACGGGAAGAACTACGGCGTCCTGTACAACTGGGGCGACCAGCCGCTGGCGTGGCTGTCCGACAGCGGCTACACCGGTGAGCCCAACGACTGGAGCGTCCTCTGGGACCCCAAGTACAAGGGCAAGGTCTCGGTCTTCGACGACCCGACCTCGGTGCTCCCGATGATCGCGCTCGCCGCAGGCATCAAGGACCCGTACCACCTCGACGACGCCCAGTTCCAGCAGATGAGCGACAAGCTCATGGCGCTGCGTCCGCAGATCAAGCGCCTCACGAGTGGCTTCAACGACCAGACCGACCAGTTCGCGACCGGTGAGGCCTCGATCGGCTACCTCAACAACATCGCGAGCGTCGGCGCCGTTGCCAAGAAGGGCAAGGAGCTGAAGGTCAGCAACACGGTGACCCAGGGCGTCCCCGCCTGGAGCGACAA
>Ga0116184_10004923_pt1 | contig 10397 bp, 1 predicted proteins | sample AD_JPNNA5_MetaG_FD_89886 | JGI IMG/M metagenome (GOLD analysis project Ga0116184, IMG submission 89886) | Active sludge microbial communities of municipal wastewater-treating anaerobic digesters from Japan - AD_JPNNA5_MetaG | ecosystem: Engineered > Bioreactor > Anaerobic > Digestate | place...
AAGCCCCGCCTGCTGCACCGCCAGAAGCATGCTCATCAATATTGAAGACGCTTTAGATAACCTTTTATTTTTCATAGGCTTACAAATTAATTCTTTGTTGGTCAATAAGAGGGGGAGGGGCTCGTGGAGATTTTTGGCTGGTTTATTTTAAGGTTGATAAACCATCGCCCCTGCGCCCCTCTTATTTTATCCTATACTGATCAATATCTCCTTTAATTCAGGCGGAGTTGCAACTGCGCGCTCCTCCTCCATGCGAAGCAACTCGGCAATGCATACATACACGCTTTCGATCGCCGGCTGCGCTCCCTGTTTTTTGCATACATCTATATATTTCCTGATATTCTCATACGGCATCGGGCCATTGCGCATGGACAGCTCGATTTCGCTCCATTGTTTCTGCAGCTGTGCCAAAACAGCCGGATCGACAACAACAGGCGCAATATGATCCACAGCGCCTGCTGCCGCATCAATTGGCCGCGCCGTAATGGGCAGCGCGCGCATGTCGATACCGCCTGGCGCAGCCTCCTCTTGCTTGCCGCCGTCTTGCTCATCAGCGTCAATGAGGGGTGCTTGCCGGTCGACCTGCCGAGGTTGTTGCAGTCTTTTCCGAGCAGCTGCTGCAGTCTCATATAATATTTTCACAATAGTATCGGGATATTTGCCGTCCACCTTGCCCTTGAGGCGAAGATACACGATTTCCGCTTTACCTTCCGGACAATTAACCAATAATTTGAGTATTTGATCGACACCCTCGGCCAACCCATCTAATTCAGTATTCGGCACGTCTACAAATTCCACTGTATCGGTCTCTTCATGTGCCAGCGAGAATTTATAGGCATATTTCCCGTCATCCCCGCGCACCCTGACGACTATGACATTATTGGTTTCTAAAAACGCGACCGGGCCGATAGAAAACTGTTCCTGTAATTCTTTCTGATCAAGGGTTTTTGTTCCCGCTATACGCTGAGCATTGACGTATAACCCTGCCTTGATCAGATTATTCACAAACGCACGCTGGGCCTTCAGGCTATCAAAGCTTAATTTGGTGTCTATTGCAACCAGCCATTGCGTTGCCCTGCGGGCCTCGTCATATGGACCAGGAATAACCCATACATCAGCCAGCCGTTCGCCCTGTTCAGACAAAACGCGCGCGCCTCCCTCATGAGGAATCACTTCTTTGATCGCGATAGGGCCTGCCAAGTCCGTTGTTTTCTCTATCTGCTCGTTATTTTCTACGAGTTTAAGGACCTCATTCTTCAGCATCAGTATTTGATAAAGGAATGCTGCTTTTTTCTCCGGCTCTTCTATCACAAGCGGCATGCCTTCATTATTTAACTCGGAGAATCTTACTGGATAGTCGCGGCTCTCTATGCTCCTGACCATCAACTTGGGATCGACAGTGCTGCCGTTGGCTTTGAGATATTCTTCCAGGAAACCCAGTTTATCAGAAAGCGTACTGTGCACCATTCGGCTGTCGGCCGAAGAATAATCCGCAGCCGCCAGCCCCATCGTCTGTAACGGCAGGCCCAAAAGCGCTTCCATGAAAAGCGGGAATGAACCGGTCATTGAAGTATCGATAAACCGGACCCCTTTCGAATGCATATCCGGCATGCCGAGCTGTTCCAGATACTGCAGGATCATCTTTGCCCCCGCATACAAAGCTGCGTTTCCCGTTAACTCCTCCTTAACCGCTTTCTTAAACCGCTGTTTGAATTCTGCGTAGCGCTCAAGCGGGATCTTAACGTCATCTCCGAGACCCATTGCTTCTTTTATATTGAGAATAATGCGCGGGATAACTAGGTCGGCCTTTACCCCCATTTGAGTAAATGCTTTGAACGTGGTTTTAGACAAATAGAATCCCCTCGCCTTTTTGTTAAGCAATTTTGCCACAGTTTCTATAAAAATACCGTCTCTGAGCATGAAAACATTATACTTTTCATCATCGGGGAGCGATTTCACAAAATCGACCAATATGCGGGCCATACGCCTCGTTTGTTTCTTTATCCGTTCCGCTTGTCTTGCGTCAAGGCCCAGTTCTTGCGCAGTTTTCGCAAGCTCTTCTTCAGTCAGCTCCTTATCATAAAGCCGGGTTATTTCCTCGGCCCATTGTTCAAAATTGGCCACACTGCCGGCAAGAGGTCTTTGAAAGACCTCCGATAAACCGCCGTCTGCCATAGCCGCCGCCAGATCATTTTTTCCGTTTTCTAATTTGGCCTTCAGCGTTTTTATTCTTTCCGTTAATTTTTCTCTTGCATCCGTCGACAAAAACGCTCCGTCGTGCTTAAGCGTACTTAGATTTGCATCAAGCGCGTCAATTGTTCCGGCCATGGCTTCTATCTTCTTTTTTATATTCGCGTCTTGAAGCACATTGCTTACAAATCTGTCCCTGGTCTTCTGGCGAGAGAAAAAGGCGCGGTAAATCACCTCGTCCGCATACGTGCAATCTCCCCGGGTTTCGATAGTCAATACGTGTAACTCACCGCCGCTTCTAAATGAATATTTTTCATCAATTGTCTTCCACTTATCTCCGTGGCGTTGTTCCTTTTTGCGTTGAGCGCTGATGGTCTTGTCAGGCCCAAGCTCTTTGATCGCCCCTGTGCTGCGCAATTTCTCGAACCACGCCGCTTCGTCAGCAATACCCGTTTCTTTGGCTTCTCTCATGGCTTCCGCGGCCTTCTCAAGGTCAAAGATATTCCCGAAGATATCGGCCAGCGACGCGGACGGCGGTCCGATAGCGCGCAGAGCCCCGATCGCATAATCTTTGCTTCGAGCATGGATGAATATCTTGAGAAAACTTGTAAGAACCGGCCTGATGAAAGACTTCCGCTCTTGCGATATAAAAAATTCATTCATCCAATTCAAAAGGTTGATTTCACTGTCTGGGGGGATTATTATTTTCTTCATTGCTTGCCGCAAGGCCGGATCGATTTCCCAATCCGGATATTCTGCTATGATCCGGGCAAGCCTTAGCAGGCCCTCGAAATTGAGCCTCCTGTCGAAGACTTCTTTTTGCAGTGCCGGCAACAATCGTATTTTTCTATCAACCGCGTCTTGAATGTATTCGCCGTTAGCCGTCCCATCACTGACCACCCATGCGCCATCTTTCTTTCTGGAAACCATCAATCTGCTGATAGTTACGGTCTGCAAATCATCTACCCCTCCATAAATATTGGACGGATTGATCCACGGTTCATCCCACGCATCGCCGGGCGCAAAATTTGGGATATCAACTTTCACCTTTAAGTGTTTTGCACAATACCGTTTAAAATCCCCGACCTTATACGCATCTCCCTCTAGAACCGCCATATCCACATTTGAAAAGCCGTTGGTGGGCGCGCCACGCGCTATCATCCTGCGGGCAGTCCCTCCGACAAACGCGATGGTAAAACCGTATTCCTCGGATGCTTTCAATATATTGTCGATTTGCTGATCCATGGTTATCATAATGTATTTGTTCCCTGGCGCAGAAGCGTTGATCTGTTGGATCCCGCCGTCTTTTTTATTTTTATAGGGATACGCTGAATCAACGGTATATTTATAGATGGGATGGTAGCGCCGCGCTGGAAGCTTCACGGCCGTGCCAGTATCCATGTATTCTCTGATTCGATTCGCAAATGTTACTGACCGATTTGACAAACCGCCTGCGCCTGAAGGTGGAATAAGGAATTCCAGATTGTTCTTTTCGGCAAAAGCCGCAATGCGCGGCATGATTTCGTCCACCAACAGTTCCTGCGCGGACGCCTCCCATGTGCCAACCAGGAACTCTGACGGATCCAGGCCAAGCAGAACCAGTTTCCCCGCGAAAACATCGCACAGCACGGCGCCGGCAAGCCTGCCATCGGCGAGGATATTAATGACGAACATTCCGGTGCGTCGATTCCCTGACGAATCCACCACCATATCCGACACATCATCCTGCAGACACGTCCCGGCGTATTTCCCCTGAAAAACCGTCAGAAGATTCATCTTTTTAAAAACCAACTCTATGTGTATGCCCTTGGTGCGCGCCTGCTCATTTCTCAAGAAACGCTCTTTGTCGCGCACGATTTGTCCTAAAACCATCTTCCATTTGGCATGGGCAATAATATGCTGCTTGAACGCGCGATTCAAACCGATATCTGCCATGGCATCATCCAGGAGATTATCCGCCCCTTCCGCATTGGCAAGGCGGGCCATCAAGACATTCTCATCCGTCCCGGTGATAGTTTGATCGTAATACGCAGATAACAATTTCCGTTCTATTTTTCCCAGAACCAGCACCGTCAGCATATTTACAAGTTCATTCGATACCTTTTTCTCCAGAATAGAGTTGAGTTTTTTACGCGCGTTGGCAAAATCCGCCCTGGTCTTCTGGCGAGCCTGTTCATGCCGTTGTTTTGCCTGTCTGTATTCTTCCGCGGCCGGTTTTCTTTCCGCTCCCCGGGCAGCTTCCATTGTTTGCTGCGCCTGCTGTCTGGCAGAAAAAGCATCGGCTTCTTCTTGACGTGCCCGGACGAGCTCTTCGGTCATCAGCGCGATAGATTGCCGATCGGCCACAACCTGGTCATGTCCGAGCAATTCTTGAAGCCCTTCAATGAATTTATCCGCATCCTGCGCGGGTATTGCCTGCAGCTTCGCGACCAAGGCGCTTGCCACATTCAGCGCTTTGACTGCTTCTGCCAGCTTCTCTTCTGCAAGACCCCTTTCGTTACGCAAAACTTGGCTTATTTTGTCCCGCAGAATAACCTTCAGGTTGTACGGTATGTCAAAAGACCGGCGTTGCACATCAACACTGAACGTTTGGATTTCCTCTACAGCAGGAGCGAATGGGGTGAGACGAGCATCGATCTCACGCAGGAGCTCCACCGTCGCCTTGCCGGATGAGGCAATGCCCATTTTTTCTGCGATTCTAACCGTTATGGCCCTGGCAGCCTCCGGGCTTTCATATTCCTTAACCAGCCACAACAGATACACAAGGTAATCCTCGGCTTTTTCTCCTGGTTTCCCTCCTCGCATTAGCGCGCTCATCAGCGATTCATAGGACATTTTCAAATCCTGAGCGGTCTGCTCAATCTGCCGGTACAGTTCCCTACTGTCTTCGATTTGGGAAAATTCTGCCTGGCGCAGGCAGAGTATATACAGATTCAGCCAGAAACCAAAAAGCGTAGAGCGGTCGCGCCACTTCTCAACAGGTTGGCTGTCTGCGACCTTTGTAATTTTCAACAGCAAATCTTTTGTCCGGTCATTGAGCATGCCTTCGGTTCTCAGGAAAACCACGGTATCGAGGATTTGCGCGCGCAATTCTCTTGTAAAGCATCGGTTGGCGACCAACCCCATGAAATTCAAGAGAATAAGCATTTCCTCAATGCTTTCGAACTGTATCCGGGCAGCTCTTTTGCAGAGGTCTTCGGGTATTGACGGCAGGAATATATCTTTGGTTAAGAGCTCCAGCAACTGTTCTTTGACCGTATACACATTTTCCAGGTCAACCAGCCCCAGCGATACCAGATTCACCAGAAGGTTGTATACCGCCATGGTGTAGTTTGTTTTTTCTTCCCCTCGGAAGGCAATGCATCGGTTCGCCGCATCCAGCACCACTTCGTCCACCAGCCGCTCCCAGCTTTTGAGCGTCTGATCGAACAAACTGACCAGTTTTTGGTCCTGCTTGATGATAATTGTTAAGAGGCCTTCGGGAAAAAATAGCTGATTTTGATTCAAGACCTTGGCGGCATCCAGAAGCTTCTGCGCAACAACCTCAAAGTTTGCATGGGAAACAAAACCGCTCTCTATATAGGTTGTCAGGAGTCTGAACACATCGCCTTTTCTGTAACCAGCTCCTTCCCGGATCGCGATCAGCTTATCCAAAGCTCCGGTAACGTTGTCTGCGGTAATTACCTTTTTCCCGCTCGCTGCAGTGATGACACTTTTGATCTCAAAAGAAGAATCGATAGTCTCTTCTTGGCCATCTGATGCCTCTGCGTCTTTTTCAACGCTTTTAATGCCAAAAAGCTTTTCCAGCTTGGCAATTACAGCGGAAAGATTTTCTTTGCCCGCTGATCTTGACTCTACCAGGGCTCTGATCGAGTCTGCAAAACTGTCCGCATGCCGGCTTTGCGCGACCGCATCAAGAAAGGTTCTGGCTTCTTCATGCACAGCCAGAACCTCTGATTCGATCAGGGCTTTTAGCACAGATAATATTTCATCTGAATCCCTTCCGTGCTTTTTAATAAGCTCTACCGTTTCATCGGCAGACAGGATGGCGGATGCGCCGGGGGTAAGCGCAAAAGCCAACACACTTTCAAATATCCTGTCCTTGTTATATACGCCGCCAACTTCAGTCAAAAGCGTCAAGAAATCAAGATCAAGCAGCCACGCAGAAAGCGATTCTTCCTGAGCTAACGCCGTATTAACATAAACGGCGAATGTGCGACAGGATAGTTCACTCTGCTGAGCAAGAACCTTTTCGACCAATTGTTTGATGCGTCCGCGGTACTGAGGAAGCCATCGTATCGTATTAAAAAGGGTTAGCAGGCCTGGTATCATGCCCAGCGCCGAGATATTCGTGCGTTCATCGAGGATCACCGCCTCTGCGCTTTCAGTGCCCATGAAACCCAGAAGCACTCTGTCCGCGTCCGCGGCGATCCCAGGCATGGAAATGCCGGATAAGTCTACCCGGACATGCCCTGTTCCCTGGTGTGCTTGCTGCGCCGCGACGATGCGTTCTGCCAGTTTCCTCAATTCCCCTGCATCGATGCCGACAGGATCAATCTTGCGAGCTTCCAGTAATTTCTTAATATCGTGCGTGATTTCTTCGATCCGTCCGCCGTCGAAACCCGGAACATCAACGGGTATCACGATCTCCGCAATCGCTCCGGGAGCAGCGGTGTTATTTCGTATCGACAGCACACCCTTAAGCACCTCTTTGACATACTGTAAGCAGTACAATAAACCTACGCCCTCGGTGCCTTTTGTCGAAAAACGTTCGCCTATCTTGCCAGCCGCGACTTCTTCCAATCCCGCACCGTTATCAATGACTTTGATTATCACAAGGCCATTTTGAACCTTTACCACCACCTCGATTCTGCCCGCTACGACACCTGACGCCCGGATGGAATCCAAGGCGTTCATCCATAACTCGCGCATCACCGCATGAAACTTCAAGTAATATGCGTCTTGCTGCCGAACATTCAGCAGCCTATCGACAACCGATTGGTACCCCCGTTCCCTTAACGCGATTATCAGATCATCCGTTATATATTTATAAAACTGGCTGAAGAACATGCTGCCCGGCACGTTTCCAAAAGCAGTTTTTATTGTTCCGGGGTCATGCGGCAGATCGACAACCACATCAAATATTTTTTCCCCGTCGAGTGGATTTCTCCTTGTCAGCCCACCCAGCAAAGCCCGCACCGCCTCCCGAGAAATCAAAGATCCTCCGTCGAGCACGATCCGCATGAAATGATCCACAAAATAAGTCTGGCTGAAATCCGCGACCCGGATCTTATCCTGGTGAGCGCTTACCAACCGGCCGAAGTGCGCCTTGGCGGTCTCTTTAGCCTCCCCGGGCTCCATAGCGCTGATCTTCGCAAGGGCGCCGATCAGCAGCAGCTCGATCTTCGCACGCACCTGATCGGATGCGCGATCGGGATTGGACAACAGCTCCACCAGCTCCTTTTCATACTGCGAGAGCGGCGCGCTGCGGATATTCGCGGCGACATTGAAAACCTCAACTATGCTATGGACATCACCATGGACGCGCATTATGTTAGCCATGGTGTCATCTCCAAAAAAAGCACGGGTTTTCCCGGTTTTACGCATATGCCACTTTATATATGCCGCTTTTCTCGGGACACCCCAACCAAGCAGCTTAAGAACCGCGATTTTGCCACGCAGCCCGAGCTGTTCCAGAATTTTTTCCGTAATAGCGCGTAAGCCGGACTCTCGGTTAGTGATCACTACGACCGGGATGCCTGTGCTCTTGGCATAATCCAATAGTTCTCTGGCCCCGGGCACAAGTCTGATAACGCCTGCGCGCAGCGCCAATTCCTCAAAATACTCGCAGGCGGCGACCACGGCCCGGCGATCCGTGGTTCTCATCATATTCCGGATGTCGGCATATCCGAGATCATAAAGAGTTTCGTGCATAATGAGCGTTTCATCGATATCAAGATAGATAACGACCTTTGTGACGTCTCCGCCCTCATCTATATACTTTTTGATCGCAGCAATAATGTCCGCGAGTTCAACGCGGCCGTTTTTATTAACATCGCCCTGGTCGCGCAAAGCAACTGCTTCTTCGATTTCCCTGATTAAGGCTGGCGCGGCAGCGGGGCTTTTGTCTCCGTTTTTTCCCGGCGGCGTTACCTCAATGACTCCGTCACGCTTTACCAGCGCGGGTATGTTTGAGGATACAGCGGGCACTTTGTTGATGGCTGCCCCCAAAAGCGTGGCTGCTGTTTTTTCAATGGCGACGGGCATGGCGGTCAACGCCAGCCCGCCGGAGAAATACCTCCTGACAGCCATGCCGTTATAGCTGAACACGTTCTCTTGCCGGTTGTACTCGCCCTGGTTAAACGATTTTTGATACGCCTTGAAATACGTGTCCTTTGACCAGGACTTCTGCGATGTCAGGCCGGCGAGATCACGCGTGTCGATCTGCTGCGCATACGCGCCTGCCTGGCCGCTGTAGCGGGCCTTGAACCATTGCGCCAGGATAAGGGAATAATAGACCTGGCGCAAAGGGGCATATTGTTTCGAGGCGTTCACATGGCGGGTTAATTTTGGGATGATCAGCTCACGCACGAGTTGCGACGAGTATTCATTCATTTCCCTACCGCGCTCATCGTCAAAACTGAACTGCACGGAATCCTTGAGATAATCCTGCTCGAGCATGACCTTGAGCGTGGCTTTATATACGTACGCGGTATCGCGGGATTCGCCGAGGATGATCTCACCGGGCACGATCCACGGGCGGGTAACGGTCGGAATCTCTATATCGCCGCTGCCGTACAGTTGCTCGGCCCTGGCGTACAGCCGGTCCCAATACTGCTTGCCTTCAGCGGTCGAAGGATCGGTGAATTTCGCAAGGTCTTTTTTTAATTGAAGGTCGGCTTCCAGAAGCACCCTGCCAAGGTCTGTTTTCTCAAGATACGGATCGATGATCTCCCGGGGCGCGTCCGGCCGCAGGTTCACCCAGAACATGGAATTTGGAAGCCGCAGGCCGATCTGAAAATATTCCATGAGCTTCTTTGCGGTATCTGTAATCTCCTGCGGCTGGACCTTTGCAGCATCTCCCCTGTCGAGAAGCACATTGACATCGTCAGCCTGGGGATCAATGGAAATGGACCTCAAGTGAATGGGCCTGAACCGATCAGCCGCAGGCGAGACAGCGCTTAAATACAGGGGAACCCCGGGCTGGCCCGCAACCTGCGCAAAGCCGGCCTGCTCGAAAATAAGGCAGAATGAAATGAGTAATGCCAATATCCGACGCATTATGACGTGCTCCCTCTGGCTGTTTCGATCAAAACGAGCAGTTCTTTCATTTCCGGCGATGTGCGAACAGCGCACGCCTCTTCCATTTTCAGGATATCATTGACGCCGGCAACAAGCATGTCCATATACCTGCTGTCGGCATTGCGGGCAAAACACATCGCAGCATATTCCTGCATTTTCGCATACGGCATCTGCCTGCCCCTAATCTGCTTCACAATGCCGGCCCATTCTTTATCAAGATCCCGGATTGAGGATCCGGCAGCCAGTTGTTGTAATCGGCCGATTGCTTGCGCAGATACTGCTGACTCGATTCCCGTCTGTGTCATCAGCGGCAGCGCGCGGAAATCAATACCGCCGGGCCGCTGGTTATTCTTGGAAGACATGCTCTCAAGCACATTTCTTAAGAAGTCACCATGGCTTGCATAGAGGTGGTCTAAGATCTCTTCGTTGAACCTGATCCACTTTACCTCTTTAGCATCATCGCCTGCTTTTAATCTAATGGTCACGGCTTTTTCCGGGGTAAGATGTAGATGTACCGCTGTGGTTTCCATCCAAGCGTTATCAGTATTACGAGGATCGTCAACATACCCTTGATAAACTAAGATACCGCTATTCATATCTTCTTCTGTAAGGACAACTCCGGTTTCTTCGTTTAGCTCGCGTTTTAGCGTTCCAGACAATTTCTCGCCATAATCTACCATGCCACCTGGTATGGCCCATTCCCCGGTATCTTTTCGTAAAATAAGCAGCACTTCGAGCTCGCCGGACTCCGGATTATACCGTGTAATTATGGGATCCGCTGCAAAATTCGGCCCCCAATGCCCGAGCAGCCCACGGCCTTTCATTCCGGTCCTGCCCATCGGATTCAGAGGACGGCCTTCGGGATCAAATTCGACCCTCCCTTCATAGCTTTTTATACTGTCACG
>Ga0116184_10004928_pt1 | contig 10391 bp, 5 predicted proteins | sample AD_JPNNA5_MetaG_FD_89886 | JGI IMG/M metagenome (GOLD analysis project Ga0116184, IMG submission 89886) | Active sludge microbial communities of municipal wastewater-treating anaerobic digesters from Japan - AD_JPNNA5_MetaG | ecosystem: Engineered > Bioreactor > Anaerobic > Digestate | place...
CCCAGTAGGCCTCCGCCCTGGAGAGCGCCTCGGCGAACGGAGTCAATGCAGCTTGGGCCAGGTCCTGAGGGTCGCAGAGCCCCGGCGCGGTGGGAGCGACCAGGTCGACGGTGGTCTCCTCGCCCGGGGCGAGGCTGGTGGGGAAGCACAGGCAGTTCGTGAGCTCGCGTTGGGGGGCTCCTGTGGGCACGGGCAGCGCCAGGGTCGGACGGAGCTCGGGGCCGCTGGTGCCCTCCGCGCGGTAGGCGAGCAGGCCTCGGTCGCCCACCGTCACCACTCCGTCGGCAAGGCGCAGGCCCATGTCCGGTTGCAGCCAACGGTCCACCGGGGCCATGAAGGGGCCGTAGTTGGTGTTCTGCGAGCCGCCCATTCGGCCGATGAGAGCTGTCAGGGTGGTCTCCCGGGTGGTGTCCCCGGTGTTGCTGACGGTGGTGTGGGTGATGACGTACTGGGTCTCGCGGCCCGTTCTCACATCCTCGGCCCCCACGAGCGTGCACAGGGCCGTCTGGGTCACCGTTAGCCCGTCCGTCTCCCACTGGCTGATGACGATCGGCTGGTAGCCTCGGTGGAGCCGGAGCACCACCTGGCGCAGGCCCGGCAGACGGGGCGGAATCCCGAGGGCCAGGCCGAGGCCCAGAGCATCGTCGCGGGTGCCAAGGGAGATGGACATGTCGGGCTGGACGAAGACGACATCAGGGTGGTGGCGGACTTGGATCGGCACGCGCTTCGTCATGGGGTGGCAGAGGCCCAGGACGTCGTCCCAGGTGACCTCGATGTGCTCTCGCGCGACGCGGTCCAGGGAGAACGTCTCGGCGAGCCGTGCCCGGAGCGCCTCACGCTCGGCGCGTGTGGCACTCTCCTCGAGCCCAGCGACGGCCTCGGCGAAGTCGGCGGGTTCGACGGTCTGGGCGAGGCGCAGGTCGTCGATGTCACACTCGGCCTGGCACGCGTCTGTCGCGCCCTGGTACTCGCCCGGCAGATAGCCGACCTGGAAGGTCGTAGCCGTGCGTGGCATGTCGCGCCGGAAGTTCGAGACGCCCACGCGAACGCCATCGATGTAGAGGGCTCTGCAGCGTGTGGACTCATCCCAGCAGGCCAGCAGGTGATGCCACTCGCCGGCCTGCCAGCCGATGGGCCAGACCACGCCGTCGGCGCCGGCGGGGTTCGAGAAGTAGACGATAGTGCGGTCGCCGCCTCCGTAGAACCCGAGAGCGATCTGGTTGTCAGCTCCCGCGTCGCCCGCGACCGACCATAGGAGCCGGTCGCCACGTATGTCTCGCGCGTTCCATCTGGGGCGCACCCACAGTCCTATTGTGCCCTTGGCGGGATCGTAGAGGCCCCCCACGGGATAGGCCAGGTGCGCGCGGCCGCCCACGTAGGCCGCCTCTCCCTGACGGCCCTCGGTGAACAAGACGCCCTCGGCAAGCACTGGAGCGTGCCCGACGGTGGACGCGAGCGTGCCGTCGAACGGGAAGCTGGCCGGAACGGGGCTCGAGGGGGCCATAACCCACAGGCATGCAAGCAGAAGTGGCATCATGTACGCTCCGTCTTGTCTGAGGGATCTGGGGATCTGCGACTCGGAGCGGGTATTCGGTGCGTGTCGGGGAAGCGCCTGCGGCTCCCGAGTCGCGGAGGCGTGCGCGCGATTCCGTCCGAATGGTGAGCGGTGACGCGCGAGGGGGCGCGCGGTGGGCGCGCGTCCCTGTCCTCTCTGGGGAGTGGTCGGTCGTGCTGTTCGATAACCGTGGTGCCCCACCGAGCGTTCGCCTCCTGGCCTTGGCGGGCGTGGTGGCCCTCGCGGGGTGCGGACTCGGCGGCGACTCGCTTACCGAGTCGGAGAGCGGCTCGGTGGGGCGGGTCGTGGTTCGCGTGAAGTGGCCCGAGGCTCCCTCGAGCACTCGCGTCATCCCGGATGCCGCGCGGTCGATCAGCCTCTACATCATCTACGCCGATGCCACTCGGACCGCGGGGAATATCGACTATCCGGAGACCGAGAAGGTTTTCGACCCGGTTCGTGCGGGCGCCGCGACGTTGCAGGCGACGGCATACGCCAGCGCCGCACACAGAGACCCGTGGCTTGCCCGGGGCGAGGCCAACGTGTCGATCAAGCCCAACATCGATGGGATCACCTACGCGTCAGTGATCCTCTCTGAGCCGGAGACCGACCGGCGGGCGTACGACGTGGCCGATGTCCGCTGGGGCTACTACGGCACGGGTGCCGGTGAGTTCCAGGCACCGTGCAAGCTCGCCGCCGATGGCGACCTGACCGTGTACGTCCTCGACACGCAGCAGAGCAAGATAGCCCAGTACGACCTGTCCAGCGGCGATCCGGTGCTTAGTCGCGAGATCGGTGGGGGGCAAGGTGTGAGCTTGGGTCAGCTCTCGTATCCCTACGACATCGCGGTGCACCCCGAGACGCACGACATATGGGTCGCCGACACAGGCAACAACCGCATTCAGGTGTTCTCGAGAGGCGGCGAGTACCAGGCGGGTTGTCCGAGCTCGCCGTGGGACCCGATGGTGTTCATATCGCCTCGGTCCATCGACATCGACCCGTTCGGCACCGTCTTCGTGCTGGACGGGCCGGCAGTGGACTCGTCGACCGGGTTGGCCGCCTACCGCATCGTGCAAGTGAACGCCAAGTTCCGTGACATCTCGCGCCAGCTCATTCCGGTGGGCTCGGGCGAGGGTCAGCTCAAGGACCCACAGGGCATGGCGGTGGACCGCTATGGGAACTGTTTCGTGGCCGACACGGGCAACAAGCGGATCGTGAAGTTCGGTCGAGCGGGCAGTCTCCGCACGCAGTGGACTTACACATTCGCCTGTGGGAGCGTCGTCGACGAGATGCTGGCCAACGATGTCGATGTCGACGACGCGGGCAACGTCTGCGTCATCGGCTCGACCCGGGATCGCAGTCTGTTCAAGTTCGACAACTCTGGCAACCTGGTCGCATATCACAACGTGAGCATGAAGCAGATGGAAGCGCTGTTCGGGCACATGTCGAACGTGAAGCTGGCGACGGGGATTGCGGTGACGCCACTGGGTCGTGTCTATGTCTTCGATGGGTACCCAGTGGATCTCTCAAACCCGACGTCCGGGTTGTTCGGTAACGGAGCGGTCATGCGCTTGGATCCAGAGGCGAGCGACTTCGTGACCTGTTTGCCGGCAAGCAGGGCGTGCACGATACGAGTCGTCCCGTCGGGCGACGAGTGAGGGAACATGAGAGGAGCGCGACGCTGGTGACCCGACGCGTCCGGGTGGGCATGAGCAGGGGTATAGCGTGGCTGCTGATCGCGGTCATGGTGGGGATTGCGGGCTGCGGGGGAGGGCCAGCGCCGGTCGACGGCAACAACGACAACCACGGCAACGGTGGCAACAACGGGGGCGACCCCACCGCCACCCACTTCGCGGATGACCCGAACGCGCCCGAGGTGGTCACGGTCACCGGTTATGTGGACCGCACGGCCATCGGCGGCGAGGGGCTGACGGTGCTCTCGGCGTACCAACAGAGCGCCGCACTCTCCGCGACCGGCAGTTTCCGGACTCAGGTGTCTGGCGAAGGTCCGCAGCTCCTGTTCGCGCTGGACCAGAACCGCACACTTCGTGGCCTGGCCGTGACGGTTTCCGCGACGGCAGGGGCGTCATCGCGCGCGGCGCCGCAGTTCGACGCCGATAGCACGGCCATGGGATTGCTGTTCCTGACGCCGGGCATTCTCGACACGGACCCAGAGGGTGCGGCGAAGGTCATCGCTGAGCTCAAAGGGTACGGCACCTTCAGCACTCTGTCCCGCTACCTGGCGACGAAGCTCCCGACAGAGGCTCTGGCTGACCTGGTCGCCAACGATGAGCACCTATCAGACCTGCTGTCGGACTGCTACTCGCAGTGGTGCGACTACCACGCTCCCGCGGCTCCCGAAGCTCTGGCGCGGGACATCAACGACTATGACGTGAAGCTCAGAGTGGAAGGTCCGAGCCCTTGGTCGCGCTTCAAAGTGCCTGGAGCGGGCACGGGCGGCACCACGTGGAACCCGGGCAAGCCGCGCGACGTGGACGTCTTCATGGAGAACCACGGCATGCGTTGGGTGAACATCCACCGGCACCCGGTCGACACCGACGGCGAGTACCTGGACTGGGAGACGGTGGCGGACGGCATCAACTCGATGCCCGGCGCGGTGCCACTGAGTATTGGCTCGCTGCTGACCTGGACGCAGTTCCAGGAGGCGAAGGGGCTCGACAGTCGGGACACAAAGGGCATCTCGTGCCTCGAGTACTGGATCCGCGGCCCGGGCTTCGCGGCGGCGACCGAGCCGCTACCTGACGACATCCCCGAGAGCACGATGGACGCCTGGGGGATCAGCATCGTGCTCTACGTGTTCTTCCCCATCATCGCCGTGATCTCGGGGATCAGCAACGCCCGGTTCCTCGCGGGCGGCGATAAGCTGCCGCTTACCTGCACCGATCTCTACAAGAGCATCGCGAGCTCACGGAACTTCATGGACATGCTGAACAACCTGCGGACTTTCATTGGCCACTTCAACTGGAAGTCGGCCACCCGTGCCGTTGTGCAGATCGTCCTCACGGGCATTTCGCTCATCGGCGCCGAGGGCGTCGAGGCCCTTCTGGCCATCGTCTGCGTCGGCATGTCGGCGGCGGCGGCCAGCGACCTGGCGGCCCTGATCATCGCGGTCCTCAGCGTGATCGGCGGCGCCCTGCATGTGGCCAACGTGGGGACGGTGGTCTATCACTGGGCCACGATGCCGCATGCCGATGTGTTCCGCGTGTACATCGACGGCACGCTGGATGTGACGGTATCGGGAGCACGCGGGGCGATGCTTCGCCCCGCGTTCGCGACCTAGTCGCCCGGGAACTTGATGCAGGACGTCTCAACCGCGGCCGTGGCCGTCGCATGCTGGGTATCGGTGATGTCCAGCTCGACCGTCCTGCTTTGGTTTGGCAAGGGGTAGTAGCCCGAGTCGATGACGGACGTCTCGACGTACGGCAGGATCGTCAGCACGTAGTGGCCGGGCAGGCAGTGTGTTCGCGGGGAGATCACCGTGAAGACGGTGTCCCAGGTTCCGGCCTGCCTGAGTCCGGCAGTGTTCCCGGTCGGCGTGTAGACTTGCACGCCCTCCTTGATATAGAGCGGCGTGAAGGTGAGGGTGCCCCCCTCGGGCTGCTCATCGACAGTGATCTGCACCTTGTTGAACGGTGTATCGATGAGCAGTGCTCTCCCGGCGGCTCCGCTGGCATCGAGCCAGTGCTCGGTGCAGGTCACCTGGACCTGAAGAGACGGGGGCTCGACCGTCTGGTCCACGGGTGCGCCGCTCCCACACCCGGCGATGGCTGCGGAAAGGGCTATTACTATGATCACGTGGTGCGCCGAACGCATTGCGCCAACCACCATTCCTTCCTGAAGCGGCCCAGTATGTCTCGGGCCTCTATCGCTTCCACCGCACGAGCTTGCCTCGGCCCGGTCCCAGCTCGACGGTGACACTTCCGTTGCCATAGGTCGGGCTCCATCCGGCCGCCGCGCCGCCGAACACACGGGTGTCCCGCGGCACGGAGAGCGTCACACGCACGCCCCACCGGTAGTCACGGTTGACGATGACGGCGTGGCTGGCCGTGCCGTCGCGGCCGAAAAGGCCAACCACGAGCCCCTGGGCGGGCTGGGCCCCCACGACCTTCACGGGCGAATCGTCGGGTAGCGCCTCGGCACCGCGCGGCAGTTCGCCGAGGTGGTACGCGCCGAGAGACGTCAGCGGCTGGAGCTCCTTCGCGATGGCCACGAACTCCCTGTTCAGGTGAGAGGCGGCGTCGTAGAGCGGCGTGGTGGTGCCGTCGGCGTTCGCCATGGCGCCCTGCCAGTCGGGGTAGTAGTAGACGAAGTAGGAGATGCCCTGGGCGCCATACGCCAGCGACGTGTACACCAGCCACGCGAGCTCGTCGCCGTTGGGGACGCGCATGGAGGGAGTCCACGAGGAGGCTTGGACGATGTTGAGGAACGGCAGGCCGGCGTCGAGGGCTTTCTGCCGAATCATGGCCAGGTTCAGGAAGTACCAGCCGCCATCGCCCGCCGACGTGTAGTGGTAGTGGTCGTAGCTGATCAAGTCGGGCTTGACCACATCGACGTACTGCCGCAGGTGCTCCGCGTAGGCCGCCTCGTGGTCACCAGCTGTGCCGAGCTGCTCATTGGTCGCGTAGCTGGGGAAGAGGTTGATGTAGGCCAGGTGGGCCGGGTCTCGCTCGCGCAGGTACGCCACCAGCTTGCCGAGGGCCGCGAAGCGTGAGGCGTTGGGCTCGTCGGTGACGAAGTAGGCGTACAGGGCCGGGTGGCCTTTGACGCGGGCGATGAGCGCGTCGAGCTCCTGTCGCTTGGCGGGGTCGTCGAGGGATTCCGGCGCGATGAGGCCACTCGCCAGGAGGGCGCGCAGGCCGTGCCGTTGGACGGTGTCGAGCTCGTCGGGAGTGCACCACACGACGTTGAACCCGCCGTCGGCCATCTGCTCTGCCGTGGCGTCCGTCATGGGCGGTCCGGCCCAGTAGGTCGCGATGGGGGTCCCGATCTGCCATCGTTCCGTTTCGGCTCCGCCGGCCACAGACGCACCGATAAGGAGTGCACCACCGCCGCACGACAGAGCCGCCAGGAGTGTCGGCGACAACTTAGCCTGGAGCATGCCCACTCACCTCTCGGTCTCGCGCACGTCCTTGGACACTGGTTGATCTACCGCCCTGTTTCGCCCACGAGCCAGGGACTCCCTTGGCGGGCGTCACTTAGCAGACAGCACATTCAGCCGTCGGGCCACATCCGGGCTGATGTCGCCCCGGGCAACCATGTCGCGCATGGTCGAACTCAACTCGCCCGGCCGCCCCCGCGGGACAATCATGGCCCAGTCCCAGAGCATCACCGAGTCGCGCTTCGATGCCTACAAGGGGGGATGTCCGGGCATGGAAGCGCGGGCGTCATGTCGGCGAAGGCGCGCAGCCAGCGGAGTAGGTCCTCTCCGCAGACACCACGTGGTACCGACCCACGGGCGCGCGCGTCCACGTGGGCGATCGCGGCGTGCCGGTTGCGGCGAGGGTCATGAGGAGCGCTCGTGTCAGGTGAGAGCGCTCTACCCTCCGCCGGTCTTCCGGTACTCCAGCAGCGCCGACCCTGGGCACTCGTGGATGACGATGTTAAGCCGCTGCAGCTCGGCGCCGTGCATCGTGACCTCCGGGGAGGGCTCGTAGGTGGTGGAGACGGTCACCGCGTAGGTCGCGTTCGGGTCGATCGCCCGCAGGGCACAATCGTAGCCGCTGTAGGGTGACAAGTGCCGGCGGAACGCGAGCACGATGCCGTCCTCCTGCTCCGGGCGGTGGTACTGCAGCACACACCAGTCGCGGGGGTCGGGGGTGGCCTCGGAGAGCTGGTAGAAGTCGCCCAACCAGTACTTACGGATCCGCCTGCATTCGGCGATGGCCTGCTTGAGCTGGTCCCGCGGGTAGTCGGCGGGCCGGACGTCCTCGCCGAAGGCTATGCCGCCGTTGAAGCCGCTGCGGAAGAAGTACGGCGCAGCCCCCATCTGGCCCACGATGCTCATCGGCAGGTAGCGGTTCAGCCCGGCGCTCATGAGCTGGTTCTTGACGGCGGCCATGAGTATCGAGTCGCGGCTCGAACCCACCATGTCGCACGTGTTGTCGCTCCGCCAGAGGATCAGAGACCGCGAGCAGGTCTCGAGGTCGACCCTACGGCCGCCGGAGGCGCAGTCGTCGATCAGAAGACCCGGGTTCGCGGCGCGAAGGTCGTCCCACATCTGGTAGAGGCCCTCGATGTAGCGCATCTCGGTCATGCCTAACCGGTCGGGACGGTCCTGGTCGCCGAACTGCCAGAATGTGAGAGGGTCGATGTTGTAGTCGATCCGGAGCCAGCTCAGCCCATAGCCCTTGATGGCCGCGTCGAGGTACTCGGTCATGTACGCCCGCGCTTCGGGGATGCCCAGGTGGAACAGCCCGCTGCCGTCGCCGCCCGGCGAGAGGACCCACTCCGGGTGTTCGCGGGCGATGCGTGTCCCCGGCGCCACGCGCTCGGGCTCGAACCACATCAGGAACTTGAGCCCCACATCGCTTACCGCTCGGCCGATGGCTGCCAAGCCATCGGGGAAGCGGTCCCTGGGCTCGACCCGCTCGAGGGGCAGACCGTAGTTGCCCATGCTGTTCGGGAAGCCATCCGGGCCGGTCCAGTAGGCGTCCAACCAGAACACCTCGAAGCCGAGACCCTTCACCGAGTTGAGGTGAGAGAGGACGTTCTCCTGGTTCGTCGCATTGAGCTCGTAGAAGGAAGTGCTCAGGTGTGCAATGGGAGGGAAGGCCGGGCCGTCGCCCTCTCGCGGGACGATGTGCGCCAACATGGTGCGCCGGAACAGGTTGTAGGCCCGCCAGGAATCGTCACCGGTCCAGTAGAGCTGCAGGATCCGCGGACTGCGGATCGACTCGCCCGGGTGCAGCACGGTCCGCAGGTTCTCCATGCCCGCCCGAATGCGCAGCCGGTCTTCCTGCAGGCCGACTGAGGACGCCCACTGGCCCGACCAGCCGATGGCCGTGATGACGCCGCCGCCCCCCCAGCTCACGTTGAAGAAGGGCGAGACGTTCGACGACCGGCCGTTGGTGGCCGAGAAGGCCACGGCCTGCCCAGGGGGAACGGGCTGGTCGAAAGGCATCCAGTCGTCCACGAGGCACGGTGCCCCGTTCAGCCGGTGAAGGGTCACCTGGCTGCCGGGCCCGAGGCCGAGAGTCGCATCGACCGCCTGCACTTGCTCGAGCACGGGAGTGTCTGCGTCGCCCCCATTCGTGAAGCGCAGGGCCCAGTCGGCGCCCGCCGTATCGGTGTAGATGGTGCATGTGGCCTCGACCTCGAGCCCTGTGGCGGGGTCGCGGAACGTCAGTGTCTTGACGATACTGCCGTCCGCCCGCTCCTCAGTCGCCTCTGACCGATCCCATGTGCTCAGGAGCTCGGACGAAGGGCGTCCGTCGTAGACGAACGAGAACGGCGGACCGGCCTGGAGCTCCGCGCTCCGGGCCAGGTCGTCTAGCCAGACTTCGGAGCCATCATCCAGGATTACTCGGGCGTTGGCCCAGTTGGCCTGGTCCCAGCCACGATCGTCGGGCCCGACGTCCACGATGAGCTCGAGCTCAGTGGCGCCGGCGAGGGACACGTCAATATCCTGCGGGGGCGCGCCCGCGCGCAGAACGTCCGTCGCGAAAACGTCCTGTCCCCCCACGGCGACATGAAAGCGGACGGAGGCGGGGGTGTTGTCGACATTACGGTCGAGGCCGATGCGGGCGAGGAACCGCTCGGCAGGGCGTGCCAGACTCACCCGCAGCACGCTGTGCGAGTTGACGCCGATCCCGCGGGCGTAGGTGTCGTCGCCGAGCCGCATGGGCCCGCCGAACGAGCACCGGCCGACCTTTGTGTCGCCTGCGGAATCCTCGTGGACCACGGTCAGCCGGTGGGCGGGGACGGGCTCCCCACCGCCAGCAGAGAAGGCCCGTTCCGCCCACTCGCGGTTGAGCGCGACCTCAGGTGGCAGATCCACCGGAGCGGCGTGGGTGGGCACGAGCACGCCTCCGATAATGGGCAGGGGCAGGAGAGTGGGCAGGACTCGCACGGCGGAGCCTCCTTGAGCGGGAACAGCCAGTGGTGATGCGGGTACTGTGTTCAGCGCGGCGGCCCGGCCGACCTTGGGGGCGCGTGGGCCAGCCATTCGCCGGCATGCAAGGGCTTGCGCATCCCCAGGGGGAAAGCCACGGTGGCCGGCAGCGTTTCAACCGGCCGGCAGGTCGGATCACCTGGGAGGGTACGATGAATCGCAGACGATTCTGTCTCGCTGGCTGCCTGTTTGCTTGCCTCGTTCCGCTGCCCTCGCCGTCGTGGTGCGCTCCGCGCCGGCCGACTGGTTGGCGCCCACTGATGGACGGCTACACTTTCGCCGGGTGGCATATGGTGGGGGACGGGCTCTGGACCGTCGAGAGCGGCTCGCTCGTTGGTCGCGCCTGCAATGAGAAGCTCTATGGTCTGCTCGTCAGCAAGGACACGTTCCGCGACTTCCGGCTGCGCCTCCGGTACAAGTCCGACAACGGCGATAGCGGTGTGTACATCCGCACCGACATCCAGCCACCGGATGAGGCGCACGGTCTGCAGATACAGGTGGGGCCTATCGGCAGCGGCAACGGCGGGATCTATGAGAGTTACGACCGCGGATGGCTCGTGCACCCCACGGTCGACGACGAGAAGCGATGGGTGAGGCCGGGCGACTGGAACGACTTGGAGATCCTTGCCTCGGGTGGTACCGTCGAGGTGCGGCTCAACGGCACCGTGACGGCGCAGCTCCGCGACGACCCGGGCCGGCCCAGGG
>Ga0116184_10004930_pt1 | contig 10390 bp, 4 predicted proteins | sample AD_JPNNA5_MetaG_FD_89886 | JGI IMG/M metagenome (GOLD analysis project Ga0116184, IMG submission 89886) | Active sludge microbial communities of municipal wastewater-treating anaerobic digesters from Japan - AD_JPNNA5_MetaG | ecosystem: Engineered > Bioreactor > Anaerobic > Digestate | place...
ACAGGGTTTTGTCGCCGCAGCAAAGCACCTGATTACAACGGAACGCTTCGTAACATTGCTCGATGAGGCAATAAGGCTTGCCGCTTTAAAGGGGGCAAACGGGGAAGTGCTTGAGGGCGAACGTGAACGCCTGACAGAAGAAATAAAAGAAAAAGAATATATAGATGCCGATGTCGAGAAACACTGTGGCGGTATCCAGGACGAGCGCGAGATTTATATACTGAAGCTGCAAAGACATTTAACGAACTGCGAACTTGCTCTGCACAGGCACAAAAAACTGCTGTCCAATATAAAACGAGTCTGCATTAACCCAAAAAGAGACGATAAGTCCAAAATAAACATAATAAAGGGCCAGCTTTACAACTTTTGAATCAATGGAGAATAAATGTTGCCGAAAACAACACAATCGCCAGCACCAATTACGTCCAGCATAAAAACGTTCATTGCTATAGCGCTGACCGTTCCCGCCTTATTTCTCTCGGCATGCGCAACTGGAACATCTGTAATTTCGGTGCCTGGCGCAGATAAAACAATAATTGCATCATCTCCGAGAGGATATGTTGAGCCTGTCCACGCTACGGGCGGGGCATTGCACGCTGCCTCTGGTATAATGAATGTATTGTCGCTCAATCCTATTAATGTGGCAATGGGCTTATTCGATTTGTTGGGATCGTCGGTTGCCTTCGATAACGCCGTAAACAAAAAAACGATAATACAACCTCAAACAGATGATACCGCCGAACCTGCCGTTGAGATAAACAAGGCCGTTGCCGATGCAGAGGCGGCAAAAACCGCGCCTGCCGCAACTGTCATTGAGGCCATTGAGAAAAAAGCCGAAGAGACGATTATTCCCTCAAGGGCAACAGAAAATGAGCAAACCAGAGCAGAGATCACATCTGCAAGGGTCTTAGCTGTCCCTGCTGCTGCCGCTTCCGGATCGGGCAGTCGCCAGGCAATAATAGAACAAAATCTGCTGTCCGAAAAACATAATGTTAGTCCCAACCCGGAGCAGCTCGGAGTTTTGCAAACCGATATGCAAATTGAGCGGCAATTATTCAGAAACAGCGAGGCATTATTGGATCGCTTAAAAAGCATAAAGCCGGAAAAAAGGGAGCTTGGCGGCAGCAGCGTTATAGAAACATTGCCACTGAAAAAGAACTCAAATAAAAAGAATGTCGCAAAAGCTGCGGAATTATTTGCCAAGGCGCTTAATGCAAGCAACGGCAAACAATACAGCGAGGCGATAAAGCACTATTCCGCATGCCTTGTATTGCTCAAGGATAACCCCGTTGTATACTTCAACAGGGGTGTTGCATACCAGCTTTCAATGCAATACAAACAGGCATTTGCCGATTACACAAAGGCTATCGAGATTGCGCCGGACACCGCTGATGCATATTACAACAGGGGCATTGTAAACCACCTCATAGGCAACAGCATGGCGGCCATAAAAGATTACGATAACGCAATCAGGCTGAACAAAAACGATGCGGACGCTTACTGGAATCGCGGCTTTGTCTATGCAGACATGGGCATTGTCCAAACTGCCGCAACAAATTATTGCAAGGCTATCGATGTTGAAAACAATAAAATCGTTAAAAAAAGGCGGTAATTGCCAGCAATGTCTTTGTTGACCCTATTTTGGCGAACAATGTCAAACAGAATAATCGCAATAGCATTTCTGAAATTGTATTACAAATACCTTTGGCCATCTCTTCCGTAGTTGGATCGGTATGCCTGAAACTTCATGCCCAAATGGGGCATGTTGGGGGATATTCTCTTCAGAAAAGGGTCTTCAGAAAATTGTTTTATTATATAGCCGATTTCTGCATCATCGAGCCCAAGCGCTTTTCCTACGATAAAATCGAGTAATTCTATCTCGTGTTTGTAATTTACTTCTGCGTTATTAAGGTTTGCATCCTTTATTGCGTCCACAACCTCTCTTAAATTTTCTATGGGAACAGGGATGTTCAAAAAAGCTTCTCTGTCCGTGTATTCGTTATCTGACAGTGCTTCCGCGACACAATATGACAGGTATTTGTACAAAAGGTCGTCCGGCACATATATGTCCATAAACAAACCGCTTGTTATCCTGTTGTCACGGCAAATTATTTCATCGCTCCGTACTTTAATATTTTCGGGGAATACGGTCAGGTTAATCTTATCGAGAGCTATTTTATTGTTAATGATGCAATCCCTCAGTGTATGGGTTACGGAGTTCTCAATCATCTGCTCAACATGCCTGTATCTGTTAATTATATCATTGCTGTAGCTGAAGATGCGTGAGCCTATAGCCTCGATTTCCTGTACATCGATATTTTCCGGGACAGGCAGGTTATGAATTTCGGCTACATTCCACACCGCTCTTCTTCGAAGCATAACCTCTGTGCGTAGTGTTTTAAAGGCAAAATACTGCGGTATGCGAGACAACAGGTATATGTTCAGGGGAAATGGTTTTTCAAATACAATAATATGTGTCGTATCGTTGAAAACGGTTTCGGCATTCCATCTTCCCGCAACCGGAACCTGTGAAAGCCTTCTCGTCACATAAACGTCTTCAGTAAAAAAATCAAGGTACTTGAAAATATTTATACTGCTAACTATATTGTCGTCTTTGTTCCAATATCCAAGTGGGTCACCCAAAATATTGGCAGGGAAGACATTGGAACCTTTGTATATGGGTAGTCCATTTTCACTTAAACCTTGCGTGCCACCAATTTCAATACCCCTTTGTATAAGCGTATGTTCTCTGTATCCTTGAGGTGATGACATGCTATTGAAAACTATAACATCCTTACTATCTCTTTTATTAACCCACAATTTTCTTACAATGCTGGCTATACGGGGGTTATTACCTATTTTGTTCAATATATCCACATCTTCAGCATAAATCTTGGGAGAAATTCTTTCGGTTGTTGTGTTCCTGTAACTGCTTGTGAGCAAATCTTTCAAGTTCATGTTGACAACTATCGCCCTTGTAAAATCAATAATGTTATCCATCTCGTTGTAAGCATCGTCCGTTAAAACGGTTATGCGAACCTGATGGTCTTCAGGGGGCGTTTCGTTTTTAACAATAAGGATAATAGGCACGGTATCCGCATCAAATACTCTGGGCGCTACATGTTCCATATCCACGATTTCCACTATCGTCTTTGTTTTAAGAAAGTTTCTCAGTTTTTGTGCAGAGTCGGATTCCAATGTGGAATAGGGGAGTATAAAACCGGCAAAACCGCCAGGCTTCACCCATTGCCTTAATGCTTTAAAAAGAAAAAGACCGCTCAGGTCAATTTGCTTTTCGTATACGTCTGCATAATGTTTTTCAAGGTTCTTTGGCAGCTTGATTCGGTGCGCCCTGATCCAAGGGGGATTGCCCGCGCATATATCATAAGATTGTCTCATAATTCTCAGCCATTTTGGATTATATCTCGTGTGGTCGTTGGCGTTGTCATATTCCATGAACGCAAATCCATCCTGGCCGTTGAATAATATCCCTGCTGTATCTAATGAAGATTGTCCGCCGCAAAGATTGATGGCCGGGATCAAAGACGAAGCAAGCAGCCGCATTTCATCTTTTGTTTTTCCCTGAAACAATTCAAAAAGATGCCAAAAAAACTGAACCTGTGCTAACGCAATGGCAAAAACGTTAATATCAAGGCCGTTGAGACGGTCAAGAATTGCAGAAATGGTCTCTTTATCCAGCATTCCGGCGACACGCATACTCTCGATGGAATAATTAAGGGCTTCAACGGCAAATGTTCCCGTACCGACTGCTGCGTCTAACAGCGTTTTTGAAAAATCATAGCCGCATCGGTTAAGGATATAGCGGGCAACTTCAGGTCTGGTATAATATTCGCCAAGGGCTTTGCGCTTGCTTTTTTCCAAAAAACCGTCATAAACACCGGATAGAATATCGCCTTTGACGGTTTTAAAGTCGAACTCTGACAGCAGATAAAGGCAATACTCTATTGTGCTGTTAAGGGCAGGGTCTTTAACATCCAAAATCCAATCAAGACTGCTTTCATCGAACAAATTACGATAAAGCTCCGCAGCATGTTTGTACGCTTCTTTCAACAAAAATTGATAGCCCTGCCGGAACCGCCTGGCAAAAACCACAAAATCGGTAATACCGCCGTTTGAAACATAACGTTCGAGAAAATTGTTATCCTCGGAAAATCTAATCAAAAGCATGCGTGCAAGAATAAAGCTTGCTGTCTCATATATGAATGATTCACGCACTTTTTTGTTTTCTTCCGATGAAGACAATAGGCTTGGCGCTTCCATTCCTATCTTGTCCGCATATTCCTTTAAAAGCAAATGTTCAATTTTTAATGCCCATTTATAAGGCTCTGTTAATATGGAGATTTTTTCCTGCATGCGGTCGTATTCATCGACAAATCTAATTTTGTCGGAAGGATCGTCAATCTTTGCGGCAAGCTTCGACACATCCGGGAATACCATCTTTATATCACGTCCTGCGGGGACGAATTCGCATGCTCCATACAAGGAAGATGCATTTGCCAGTTCAGCTAAAACCGACTTTATATCTTCCACTGCTTTTTTTGTAACAAGACGACCTATTTGTTCCCTTAAAAGCTTTGAAATCTCCTTTATTACATTGAGAAATTTGTCCGTGCCTATAAAATTAACATCTATCCAGGCAAATTCCGTCTCGCCTTTCCTGAAAAGCTCCAATTCTTTTGCAATATTAAATACATCCGAAGAGATTCTGTCGAAGGCCTCCTTGAACTTATTGGGTTCAACAAGATCCGTCCAGTCATAATCGTATGTTTCATCCCACCTGCCGCTTCCAATGCCAACGAACCTTATCATGGTCTGATCAAACAAAACCATCCATCTTGTAGCAAGCTGGATATACTTCTTTTTTTCATTGAAAATTAAATTTGCTTTTTGCCTGACCTGATCGCTTGTCTTGCCTTCAAAAATAATTGCGGCATTGTAGGGCGCCTTATTGGGTTTTCCATTCAAGCCATTGGGATAAACAACAACATCGGGAATGCCCGAACCCACAGATGAGTCAATCACAATATTTTCGCGTTTCCAATTAAGCCCAAGAACCGGGTTGGTAAGCAAATCGCGTATGTATGCATACAAATCCCGTTCAGCATGCGTAACGCTTTTGATTTCATTGATGGTTTTCTGCAGAAAATTGGTTTTTTTGACGGAATCTGTTTTTGCGGCCATTAAAGTGCATTATACATACAAATGCTATCTTTGGTCAAAATATCCTTGAAAGTATATTTTATGCATAAAATATCCTTGAAATAATTAATGTAAATGCACAATAGTTAACATAAAAATTCTTATCGGTATAATACACAGCCTATAGTTCTTTAAAGGGCAATGGAACATAGTGGTCAGGCAATATCGTGATTGAAGCAATTGAATCCGTGGTACTTGGTATTATGTCGGCAGTTAACAAAACATATTTTTTATCTCCCCACCTATCCACAAACACAGTTGTATACTGGTTTGGCGCAATTATTGGTCCGCCTTTTCTGCGCCGTGCATAATGATACTTTTCCATGAATTCGATCACGCTCACATCAAAAAAATCTTTCCAGGTCATTCTGCCTTCGATTTCTTCTTTTGTGTATCCAGAAATCTGACTAAACTTATTGTTAACCAGGGTTATAATCATATCATTTCTAATGATGCATGTACCTGTGCCTGTGTTCTCAAATATGGCGCGATACTGTTCTTCCGCCATTTTAAGTTCCTTCTGCGCCACTATCCTGTCTGTGACATCACGGACAAATGCAAGAGACGCGGGCAATCCCTTGTAAATTATTAAAGAAACAGAAATATCGATGTAAATAATGTCCCCATTTTTTTTCACGCCTCTGACTATATAATGATTATCGACATTCTTTCCTGCTCTGCGTTGCAATGTATAGCGCTTAACCCGTTGTACATCGTTTGCATGAATTACATATTCATATCCTTTGCCGATTATGTCTTTTCCACTGCTATATCCAAATATATTGGCAAACTTATCATTTGCGTATATATGCAAACTGTCATTTGTAATAGCAATGCCATCATTTGAGCTGTCAACCAGCAAACGGTAGCGTACCTCGGCCTCGCGCAAAGCAGTAATATCAGTAATTATCCCCATAATACCGCCAACTGTTCCATCGCCTTTCAAATACAGCGCCTTTTTCACAAAAACAGTTTTTTGTATACCGGATTTCAAAACAAGGGTGTCCTCGTATGTAATTGCAGATTTGTTTTTCAGCACTAACTTATCTGTCCTGTCAGCCTTACTTACTATTGTTTTGCTATCAAATATCTCTTTTGCTGTTTTGTTGAGTATGCTATCCAAGCTAATGCCCCAGAAACGCTCAAACTCTACGTTGCAACCCAGATATCTCAATTTATTATCTTTATAGAAAATAGGATACGGGCATGTATCTATAATCGTCTGCAAAAACAATGACTTATCGTATATCTCTCTCTCCGCGCGTTTCCTCACAGATATATTTCGTACCACACATATCAGCTTGCTGTCTGACAGTAAAGACAACGATAGCTCCTGCGGAAACGTACTGCCATCTTTTTTCTTCCCTACTGCTTCCCCCCACCACCTGCCTTTTTCATGCAAGCTCGGCAAAATGTTCGTGTCAAACCGATTCAGTTCATCGGAATAATATAGCATGCGCCATGTTTTGCCGATAAGTTCGCTTGCGCTGCCATAGCCGTAAATTTCAGCGTGAGCACGGTTGACGTATACATATCTATCATTTCTATCAAGTACGGCGATGCCGTCCATCGAAGCCTCTATAGCCTCCGAGAGCATTAATAATTCTTTATCCGCATGTATTCTGTCGGTAATATCCTGTAGTTGCTCAACGAGCAATACCACATCGCCATTTTTGTTCAACACCGGGTTACTTCTGCAAAACAAATATCGCCCAAGCTCTGGGACATATTTTTCAGTCTGCTCAAGCTTCTTGCTCTTAACCGCTTTAGCAGTCATGCATACATCACATGGCATATTTCTGCCGATAAGCTCATAGCATCTCTTGTCAGCAACGTCGTTGTGGGATATACCAAGCATATCATATCCAGCCTTATTGTAGCGGATAATGGTATGGTCGGGCTTCTGGATGCCAATAATATCCGGCACGTTGTCCAGCACACTGCTTAATATCTGCACCTGACGTTCAAGTTCTTCTTCGGCCAGCTTTTGTGACGTAATGTCCTCAGACATACCTTCTATATATTCCATCCCGTCTTCTTCAACAACTCTTGCGCTAATCCTGATCCACATTACATGCCCGTCTTTATGCTTCGCCCTTTTTTCGAAGCCGACAACTGCCCCATTTGCAAGCAATGTATCTATAAATGCCTGCCGCTCTTCCGGAACGGCATATGTACCTAAGCTGGTGCCCTTAACGCCCCGGATGAAATCATTCTCGTCAGCATAGCCATACATGTTTGCCAGAGCCTTGTTGACCGCAAGCAGTCTTCCGTCAAGTGTTACGCGAAACATGCCGATCATCGCATTGCCAAGCATGCGCTTAATTTGTTTGTTGCTATAATTTAACTCTCGTTCAATCTCAAATTTGTTGATTAGTGTTACCAGTTGGGCTGCTGCTGCTTTTAACATGTTTTCCTCGTTACTATCCGGTAGCAACGAACCTTTGCCATGTGTTCCAACACACATCAAGCCCTTAAGCGTGCCTGCGTATACCAATGGCACACGAGCAATCAACGTAAAGCCTTCTTTCATAGTGGCTGCAGCAAACACATTATCTATTGTTGGCTCATGGCAAGAAAAAACGGTATCATAGTTTAAATGCTTCAATCGAGACATTTCGGCTGAACCGTTCTTAATAACTGAGATCTCTTCAATAAAATTCTCACTTAAACCCACATGGTACCTGAGTTCAAAATCACCAGATGCACTATTTAAAAGATAAATGCAACCTGCGTCCATAGTTGTAACGTTGAGAACACTGTTTAATGTTCCCGCAATGGCATCCTCAACAGATGTTGCTCTTGCCAGCAACATTGCTAAATCACGCTGCATATGTAATATCGCTTCTTGTTTTATTTGTGGTGTAATATCGCGCAGGTATGCAATAGATACGTTATCCCCCTGATACACCATATTGTTCACTGATGCCGAAACATACATAATGCTGCCATCTTTTCTGATGCCCCTGAACTCATACCGTGATGGAACCTGTTCTCCATTATGCCTGCGCCTATTGTAGTCCACAACAGTGTCCAGGTCATCAGGGTGGACTGTAATGCTGTGGTCCTTGCCAATTATATCGTCCGGACTCTCATAGCCAAACATTTCGGCAAATTTGTGATTAACATACAGGTGGTCAGTGCCCTTTACAATAGCTACGCCATCATTGGAACATTCGATGGCGAGGCGGTAGCGTTCTTCGGATTCGCGCAGCATCAGCTCGCTTTTCTTCATCCCCGAAATATCGCTTACCAATGCCAGCACAGCATCTATTGACTGATAGGATATTTTAAACAGTCGAACATGAACATCGAAGCAGCTACCGTCGTTTGGTCTTTTGGCTTGCCATTCAAACGAAATATCGCATGTCCCGTTCGTTAATACCTTGTCCCAGATATCCGGGAGGGTATTGACCGCGGCATCATTGCCAGATAAATCTTTTGCTATCGATAATCGCTTTGCCTGTTCCTTGTTTATACAATAAAGTTCAGCCATTTTGTCGTTAACAAACAAAATGTTACCGGCTTTATCATGTATAAAAACAGCGTCGCTGATATTGTTAATTACTGTAGATAGCCCTTCGGCAGATATCGTCATAGTACACACGGACCCCGCTTCCGTAGAATAATTATCCCCTGCGCCGTAAAACCCTGCTGTTCAGGGCAGGGATATAAGGTGCCGGTTTTTTATGCTGCATATCTGAACCCCTTTCCGTACTTTACCAGACTGACATTCTCGAACCTTGTGTTGATGGTTACGCCGGATATGTCTTTTAAACGGATTTGCTTACCGTAACTGAACACACCTTTAACCGTGCAGAGCATATTGCCTGATTTAACAAGGTCGCCCGGCTGCAATGGGTATCTCTGTTTACGGATGGAAGGCTTATAACCCTTCCTGTTGATCTGTAGTGAACGGTTGTTTCTTCTGTTCTGGATTATCCGATACGGTATTGATCGTGCCTGATTATTCCCGCCAGCTATGACAAAGGCATCGTTTGTGTGGGATTTTGATAACCCAAGCTCTATCCTGTTGCCTTTCGTGATGTAACCGTAGGTATGGTAAATATCATGGCCGTCTTTTCTTAACTCGTTCACCAGTCTCCACCGTACCATCGTCATGAACGTTTCTGCTTTAAACTGTTTCGAGGGTTTGACCTTAAGTTTGATTTTTCCCAGAGATACCTTGTCATGGCAGGTCTTGCACAGAGTGATAAGGTTATCGGGGGAGTCGCCCCCTGTCTGCCTTGATATAATGTGATGAACCTCTAAAACAGGGTCTTTGGATTTGCCTTTGCAGTTCTGACAGGTGTGATTGTCCCTGTATAAGACATATTCTCGGACATTCCAGAAACCTTTCTGATCTCCGTTCTGGTAGCCAGTACCGGATATGCCGGGATTCTTGATCTTCTGGATGTCAAAGGCGGCCACTCCGATAACGGTTCTTGTGATCGGGAGGATTTTACCAACACGTTCTAACAGCTTGATGTGTGAATCAAGCTTGTGTTGAATGCTTGGCGCAATCCAGCCTTCGGGTTTCTTACGGTTTAAGAAACGGGCTTTTCTGTACCAAGTCTTGCGGTTACGTCGTGACCGTCGGTATTGCCGTCTTTCGGAGTTGAGCTTTACTATGTCGGTACGAAGCTTTACTTCGGAAGAATAGAGTTCTTTTTTTTCTGCAACCGCCGATACACCGATATGGGTGAAGCCGGAGTCAACGCCCAATGTTACAGACTGCCGGTAGCCTGAACTGCCGTAAATAAGCCGGATTGTAAATGGTTTTCTTGCAATCACTTCCGCCTTGCCCTGCTTAAGAATAATACGTGCTTTTGCAGATGTACAGGGCATGAGAGGTTGGCTATTTTTGTTTAATACATAGACTAACATAGAGTCTCCTGTCTCGGCTTTCGCCGGTTGGTCCACATCGGAGCTGTTAAAAGAGGTCGTTAAGCCTGTCTCACTGTCCCTACCCTCAGGACTGTTTAAAGATGCGCCGGTATCACTCCGGTTCAGGCCATAGAGCCCGGGACGTGTGGAGTATCCCGGGGTATGTCGGTTAATCTTCTCTCTTTTAACTTCTGTACTCATCGTACCTCGCTAATCAACCAGGCTCACGAATTTCCCCGCAAGCTCCGCCCTTCAGGGCGGGGTAGTTGACGATGTAAATCAC
>Ga0116184_10004933_pt1 | contig 10386 bp, 6 predicted proteins | sample AD_JPNNA5_MetaG_FD_89886 | JGI IMG/M metagenome (GOLD analysis project Ga0116184, IMG submission 89886) | Active sludge microbial communities of municipal wastewater-treating anaerobic digesters from Japan - AD_JPNNA5_MetaG | ecosystem: Engineered > Bioreactor > Anaerobic > Digestate | place...
CAGAATCCTCCTGCCGCACCCCTGACGGAAACAGAGCTTGACGATGTGCACAGGCTGCCTTTTACCAGGCAGTATCATCCGGTTTATAAGAATCAGGGAGGTATACCTGCCCTTAAGGAAGTTAAATTCAGCCTGACTTCCCAGCGGGGATGCTTTGGAGGCTGTTCCTTCTGCGCATTGAACTTCCATCAAGGCAGGGTTGTGCAAAGCAGAAGCCATGAATCAATAATCGAAGAGGCAAAGCTGCTCCTTAATGACCCTGAATTTAAGGGTTACATCCATGATGTGGGAGGGCCAACGGCCAATTTCAGGCACGCAGCCTGCGATAAGCAGCTTAATGCCGGAGTCTGCAAGAACAGGCAATGTCTTTATCCTACCCCCTGCAAAAACCTCAAGGTGGATCACAAGGATTATGTCGAACTGCTTAAAAAGCTCAGATCCCTTCCCGGGGTAAAAAAGGTATTCGTCCGTTCCGGACTGAGATATGACTATATAATTGCCGACAAAAAGGATGAATTCCTGAGGGAGCTTTGTGAAAACCATATAAGCGGGCAGCTCAAGGTGGCACCCGAGCATGTGTCGGACAAAGTACTGAGGTATATGGGCAAGCCTTCCAAAGAAGTATATGACAGGTTCGTAAAAAAATACTTTGATATGAACAAAAGGCTGAAGAAGGAACAATACCTGGTGCCTTACCTTATGTCGGGACATCCGGGTTCGGACCTTTCCGCCGCCGTAGAGCTTGCAGAGTACGTAAGGGATATGGGTTATAACCCGGAGCAGATACAGGAGTTTTATCCGACTCCGGGGACACTGTCCACCTGCATGTATTATACCGGGCTTGATCCCAGGACAATGAAGCCTGTATATGTACCCAGGGACCCTGAGGAAAAGGCAATGCAGAGGGCATTGATACAATACAGGAATCCCGCAAACTACGGGCTGGTGTATAAGGCGCTGAAATCAGCCGGCAGAGAAGATCTGATAGGCTTTGGGGACAAGTGCCTGATAAAGCCTCCCCGGAATCCGGAGAAAAGAAGGAATCCAAGAAGCGAAAATCGAAAAAGATATTGATTGAGTAGAAAACGGTATTCTCAAAAAGTAAATTCACGAATAAAAAAAGTTCTATTTGGGAACATTATATATTAACATTAATTGACATATGGCATAAAGTTCTGTATAATATCATTGAGGAGATGATAGTAATGTTTAATAGTATAGGAGAGAAGATTTCAAAGCTTCGTAAGGAAGCTGGACTTACACAGGCACAATTGGCTGAAAAGATAGGGATAAGCCGCCCATCCCTTGTAAAAATTGAAAATTCACAAAGAGCTATATCCCTGGAGGAAGGCGATGCAATAAGCAGGGTTCTGGGTATAAGCATATACAGTTTACTGGATGAAGAAGGAAAGCAGAGCGAAGAAAAATCTTTTGCAAAAGCATTTAAAGCGAAGGGTATGACCGATGATAATTTAGCTGAAATTGCTAAGTTCGAGCTTCTATTTGATGCGCTAATTACCCAGGAACAGATTTATAGGGGGTAGTAGAGTGGATGCTTATAAGAATATAATTTATAATAATATAGAAAAACTGCGGCTGCAATACAATTTGGGCAATTATTGCGGTCGCAGTATTTTTGATATTATTGAGAAAATTGAGATAGATGGAAAAACTCCGTTTTTATTTAGGCTTCCGTTTAATAATAATGATCTTTCCGGCTTTGTCGGATATAAAAATGAGAGATTTTCAGTTTTTACAAATTCAAGTAAAACGTTAGGGTATGAAATTTTCACAGCCGCTCATGAAATGTATCATCTCATTGAAAATGCATCCATCATTAAACAGAATACTGTTGTTGAAGAAGCGGAAACAATTAAGAAGGAAGCGAATGAAATAGCTGCAGATTTTTTTGCTGCAGAGCTATTGATGCCGGAGGCAGATATCATGAAGGAATATGAGCGCTTAATAAAAATTAGTCCTCTGAAAAAACCTGATGAAGCGCTTATAATTAATTTACAACAAGAGTATTTTGTTGAGTACAAGGCCATAACAAAGAGATTAGCGGAACTATGTATTATTAATGATAAAACTGAAGAAGCGCTTAATAGAATCATAGTAAAGAGAAATGAACTTTTCAAACTCACCCAGAAGTTAGGTTACTCAAATCAACTAAACATACCAACCCAAAAAGTATATCTCCCTAAGGAATTGCTTAAAGCAATAGAGACAAATTATAAAAATAAAAACACAACCTATGATGATCTGGTTGCCCTATTCGGATATTGTGATTTATCACCGGAAGATTTTGGATACGAGGAAGATGAACTGACAGACAGCGCAAAGGCTCTCATGGAGAAAATAAAGTCGCAGTTAGGAAGTGAGAGTGTTGGCGAGAAATAAGGCAATCTTTGATGCGGATATACTTATCAATATGGTGAGAACAAAAAGCCTAGAATATCTGATTTCAATGTTTGAACAAATATATGTGAGCGATTATGTGTGGAATGCAGAAATCAAAGAGGCTACCGAGGAAAAGAAGGTGCTTTCCAAGCTGATCAACAAGAATTTTATAGTATTACTTAACTATGATAAGTTAACTGATAAACAGCAAGCTATATATAGACAAGCCTATGATATTCTAAAAAGCAAAGCGCCTTTAGGATATATTAACGAGGGTGAACGCAGAACAGCAAGCTTTGCAAAAGCACATAGTGTTGCTTATTATATGTCGGATGATAATAAAGCAGCCTCATACATAAAAAGCCTTACAGAGGTTACGGTTATTAATTATTGTGACCTGCTGTTTATGGCATATTCAATTAATAATGAAGATGTAAGGCAAATATCAGACTATTATAGTGAGTACCTGGTTCAGTTTGGAAAAGGATGTTTACCGAAAGCTTTATTGGATAAAGTGGGACAACCATTAGACTTTCCCACTGCAATGGCAAAAAGCAGTGATAAGTTCGGTAAAAGCGGTCAGTTGACGGAATTTTTAATAATACTAAAGAATGAAAAGGATAGATGTTTCGCAAATAGACTAATAGCATTGACGCAGCAGCCAAAAGAATAATGCAGTTATGAAATCAAATTAAAGGAGATGACAGTATGCATCATAATGATTTGACTTTTTTTACAAATGAACCTGAAAGAGATTTATACTCGCGATTCAGCAAGATATTAAACAGTTATACTCAGTTTTTTGATATACTTGTAGGATATTTTAGGACAAGCGGCTTTTTCAATTTGTATCAATCCATGCAGGATATAGAAAAAATTCGGGTATTGGTTGGTTTGAATGTTGATAGAAGAACTATAGATATTATAAATCAAGCAGAAGCAGAGATAGCATTCGAAGTCCTGTCCCATAAGGAAGCAAAAGAAGCTATCGGAACTTTAATTGAAGAAGAATTTACAGAATCCGAAGATTCATATCAAGTAGAAAAGGGCGTTCGTATTTTTATCGACTGGTTAAAATCAGGTAAAATTGAGATGCGAATGTATACCGAAACACCTATACATGCTAAAGTATATATTATGCGCAAAAATTTGAAGCTCGTACCGGATATGTATGGGAGTGTCATTACAGGCTCCAGCAACTTTTCCGAAGCCGGACTAAAGAACAATCTTGAGTTTAATGTTGAACTTAAAGACAGCAGAGATGTTGAGTTTGCACTTGAACGATTTGAAGAGCTTTGGTTAAAAAGCATAGATATAGGTACTATGTACGTAGAAACAGTGCAAAACAAAACTTGGATTCGTGATAACATTACACCGTATGAATTATATCTTAAAACACTTTACGAGTTTTTTAAAGAAGAAATAAATCAAGATAAAGAAGCATTACTGAGTGAATTGCTCCCGGATGGTTATATGCGTTTGCAGTATCAACTGGATGCAGTTACGCAAGCAAAAAAGATTCTTGAGGCATACGGTGGTGTATTCATATCTGACGTTGTAGGCTTGGGGAAGACGTATATTTGTGCTTTGCTTGCTAAAAGCCTTAAGAAAAGCCGCAAATTGATTATTTGCCCTCCGGTCCTGGTTGATTACTGGGAAAGAGTGTTGAGAGAATTTGATGTTGTAGCTAAAGTTATATCTTTGGGTAAGCTCGACAGGATTCTTGAAAGTGATGAAGTTGACGCTTTTGAATATGTATTCATAGATGAAGCGCACAGATTCAGAAACCAGGATACGGAAAGCTTCAAACTGTTACATCAGATTTGCTTTAATAAGAAAGTAGTGCTCATTTCTGCAACCCCTATAAATAATTATTCCAGTGATATTGAGAATCAGATATATTTATTTCAATCAAAACACAACAGTACTATTATACCGGGCTTTAAAAACCTTGAAGGATTTTTCGGAAAGCTTGAAGGTGAATTGAAAAAGTATGAAAAGGGCACCAAAGCCTATATGGATCAGCTTAGAAAAAACTCAGAAAAGATAAGGGACAGCTTGCTAAGAAATATAATGATACGGCGTACCCGAAAAGAAATTATGGAGTATTACTCAGATGATTTGAATAAACAAGGTTTGACATTCCCTGAACTTGGAACTCCAGAAAAGATTATATATACATTTAATAATGAAATAGATGAGGTATTTAAAGAAACTATGGGGATTATTCGTAATCTTGATTATGCTCGTTATACGCCGTTGCTTTATCTGAAAAACAATAAAAAATATTCAACCCTCCTCACCTCACAGCGTAATATGAGTGGATTTATGAGATCCATACTTGTTAAGCGATTGGAGAGCAGTTTCCATGCATTTAGAATGACCCTCGAGCGATTTATCCAATCATATAGTAAATTTATAAATATGTGCAAAAACGGCGATGTGTATATCAGTAAGAAGGTTAATATATATGATATGCTTGACAATGGTGATGACGAAAAGTTGCTTGAACTGGTAGAAAAAGAAAAAGTACAGCATTTTAAAATCAGTGATTTCAACAGTTCTTTTATCCCATCTTTGGAAAGAGATTTATCATTGCTTCTCAGGTTGAAAGAGCATTGGGCTGGAATTGAAGATGATCCTAAGCTTTATCAGTTTAAGAACGAACTGAAGACAAATAAAATCTTAAAAAATAAAAAGATAATAATATTTACTGAGTCAAAAGAAACTGCAGAATATCTTGGTGAACAATTACACGGACTTTATAAGGATAGATTAGTTGTATTCAGCGGCGATAGCAGCGAGTATATAAAGAGAGCCATAGAAAACAGTTTTAATCCTAAATACAAGGATAAAGGGGATGACAGATATGATGTACTTATTACCACTGATGTTTTGGCAGAAGGAATAAACCTGCACCGCTCAAATGTCCTGATAAATTACGATCTGCCATGGAATCCAACGAGAATAATGCAGCGAGTCGGGCGTATCAATCGAGTAGGTACAGAATTTGATAAAATATATGTATTTAACTTTTTCCCGACCTCACAGAGCAATCAGCAGCTGCCCCTTAAAGATAGGATAATCGAAAAGCTGCAGCAATTTCACGATACCCTTGGTGAAGATTTTAAATATTTGTCAGAAGATGAACAAGTTACATCTCATAAACTGTATAGTGACCTGACTAAGAACCTAGATATAGATGAGGAAGGTACTAATCCCGAGCTTGCATACCTTGCCGTGATAAGACAAATAAGGGATAATGATATCAAATTATTTGAAAAGGTCAAGCATTTACCTCTGAAGGCAAAAGCAGGTAAAATCTATAGTGGAATTAATGATACTGCAACAATCAGTTTTATAAGAAAAGGGTATCTCAAAATGTTTTTCAAAACTGAAAGAAATATTACAGAGGCGCTAACATTTATGGAGGCAATTGGTTATATAAGGTCTGAGCCTGAGGATATCACTAGTCCCATTGATGAGAATTATTATAGTCAATTGGATAAAAATAAGAAGGCTTTTGATGAAAAGCTGAGTGAAGAAGTTGAAGCGCATGCTGAGAAGTATGGTATTTCAGGTAATGATGCAAAGATGATTAAGCTTTTAAAGGCTATAGCCAGGTGCAAAAAGCTGACAGATACACAGGATGATCTGATACTAAAGATGATAACCCTCTGGGAAAATGGCGAAGTCCCGCAGGCACTTACGAAAGAAATATTAAAAGATATAAAAGCTTTCGGAGAAAACATTGATGAGTTGCAGGCATTTAATGAAATATATGACAGAATCCCTGAAAGATATTTCTTGGGTCGTAATGCAAAAGAGCATAGAAATACAGGAAAGAAGCAGGTAATACTATCATGCTTTATGAGAAAGGAAGGTAACTAAACTATGGCGGCAAAGATTGATATATTAAAAGATACTTTTCAAAAAGAATTTGATATGGAAAGATTTGTACGCTTTATCAAGGAATTTTTTAATAGGGTTGAAGTAGTTAGACCTGATAAAAAGAATCAGAACTTTCTTTCAGAATTTCGCTTTTATGTAAAAGCATATACTCATATTGCAAATTATACAGACTCTGAACACAATAAAGTTGCAATATTTGCTGTTGAGATTGAAAAAGGAAGAAGCATTGAACGTGCAAGAAGTATGCAGAGAAATTACATATCCAAGTTGCTTACAGATAATAATTTTGATGCTGCAATAGTCGCATTTTACATTGAAGGTGAGCAAAGATGGAGGCTGTCTCTTGTAAGACTTGATCTTGAATTTGCAAAGGGTAAGGTAAAGGTATCCTTACCTCCTGCCAAGAGATATTCATATCTTGTTGGTAAAGGAGAGCCGTGTCATACCGCAATGGGGCAGCTGTATCCTATATTCATGAGTGAAGACTATAACCCTACCCTGGATAGAATCGAAGAAGCTTTCAGTGTTGAGGCCGTTACTAAAGAATTTTTTGATAAGTATAGAGAGAAGTATTTGCAGCTAAAAGAGGAACTTGACAGAAACGAGTCCTTCAGAGAGGAAGCGGAGGCTCATAAGTTCACAAGCGAGCAGTTTGCCAAGAAATTGATGGGACAGATTGTATTTTTGTACTTTTTGCAGAAGAAGGGTTGGCTTGGTGTTAAGGTGGTGCCTGGCAGGATAACAGAAAAGGAGTATAAGAATGCTTATTTTAGCTCTAATAAAGCAGCACGTGAGATCATACCCAAAATGTATGCAAAAACAGGCATTGATGAATATAAGCTGCGGGGAAGTTTGTTAAAAGACTTAAGTGACAGTGATGCGGATATATTGGCAGGAAGCTTCAAATCTGAACCTTGGGGGAGCGGTACAAAAACTTTTTTAAGGGATTTATTCGACAACTGTATTAATAATTCGGACAGAAATTATTTTGAAGATTACCTTGAGCCATTGTTTTATGAGGCTTTAAACCGCAAAAGGGGAGAACACAATTACTATAAACGGTTTAACTGCAAAATTCCGTTCTTGAACGGCGGCCTTTTTGAACCAATCAATGAATATGACTGGAGTCACAATAAGTTCAGTATTCCCAATGAATTGTTTTCAAATAAGCATATCAAGGGAGAGCATAATGCTGATGGTATACTTGATATATTTGACCGCTATAACTTTACTATGAATGAGGATGAACCGTTGGAACGTGAAGTGGCTGTCGATCCGGAAATGCTCGGTAAGATATTTGAGAATCTGCTTGATGTAAAAGACCGCAAATCTAAGGGGGCATTTTATACTCCCCGTGAAATTGTACATTATATGTGCCAGGAAAGTCTCATAAATTATCTCGTCAATGAAACCGGTATTGCCTATGAGGATATGAAGGAATTTATAGTCTACGGTGAGCTGATGAAGGACGAAGATTACGGCAAGGATATCAAAAGTGGCTCGGTTGAAATGCGTATACCCCAGAATGTATATATTAACCTCAAAAAAATTGATGATGCTCTTGCAAATGTAAGGGTTGCAGATCCTGCCGTGGGTTCCGGAGCATTCCCTCTGGGTATGTTGAGTGAAATAGCAAGGGCAAGAAATAATATTACGTATTACTATGCTCAGATGGAGTCGGATAAGTTTAATCGCAAGGTTCTTTTTGAAGTTACCCGCTCACCTTATAAGATCAAGTGGGATACTATCAAGAATTCTATTTTTGCTGTAGATATCGAAGCAAGTGCAGTCGATATTGCCAAACTGCGTTTATGGCTTTCCTTGGTGGTCGATCAGGAAGTTGGCACAGAGAATGATGATTTGTTTTTCAGGAATGAAAATAAAGATCCGAAGCCTTTACCGAACCTTGACTGCAATATCATGTGCGGCAACAGTTTAATAGATGAATTTGAGGGAATTAAATTGATTGACGAATCCTTGTTCGAGTGCGAGTCAGGCAGCAAAGGAAATGGACAAATAGCTTGGCAGATAAGCATGTTCCAGGATCAGATTAATACCATGACTGAAGAACTATTCAAGGAGCAGGACAGGTTATTTGATGAAGAGGACAACAATAAGAAGATTCAAATTAAGAAGCATATAGATGAAATAATTGATAGCATTATAAGAGCAAAACTGTCCAAGGATAATAACCAAAAAGGCATGGAAAAGTATAAAGAGTCACTCCAACAGAAAACAAAGCCGTATTTCCTGTGGGAGCTTGAATTTGCAAAGATATTCAAGGAAAAAGGCGGGTTTGATATAGTAATAGGGAATCCTCCGTACTTTAATGTTCAGACTCTAGGAGCCAAGAATAAATTAGTTGAATACTTAAAACGAGAGTATAGTGATATTTGGATGGATAAAAGTGACATTTTATTCTACTTCATATATAAAAGTTCAAAAATATCAAATAGTCAAGTTAGTTTTATTACTTCAAATGCTTTCCTTTTTTCAGACAAGGCTAAAAAGTTGCGAAACTACTTAATTGATTTTATGCCATTAAAAAAGATTGTAAACTTTGAAAAGCATATGGTATTTGGGAGTGCTTCAATAACAAGTTGTATATGTTTTTTTGATAAGCTCAATAAGAATAAGAGTACAAAAACATTGGTATTTAAAGATAAAGTTGAAAATATGACATTAGAACTTTATGATGAAAAACCAATGTTTAATGTTACATTAACAAAAGATAGGGTGTTTGCGTTAACTCCAGAATATATAACAAAATTAAATGATAAAATTGATGCCCATTATCCTCAATTATCAACTCTTGTGAAAGTTGGTAAAGGAATGGAAACTGGAGCAAATCATGTTTTTATCTTTAATACTCTTCCTAAGTTTCCAGATGAATATATTAAGAAAAGGATGAGCGGAGAAATTATAAATAAATACTATATATCTGACCCGTTTGAATATTTATTGTATTTTGAGCATGTTAACAGTTTTGAAGATCTTGATAAAAGTATTAAAAGACATTTGTTAAATAATAGAGAAGTATTAGAAAACAGAGCTACTGTTAAAAATGAAGGGAGAGAATGGTGGAGGTATAGTCGGCCTTTGCATAAAGAATTTTATAATTTAAATAAACTATGGTGTTCATATCGAGGTAAAAATAACTGCTTTGCTTATGATGATACAAAACAATTTATTGGATTAACAAATACTACGGTTATTTTTGATACTAATCCAGAAATTAATATAAAATACTTACTAGCACTTCTTAATTCTACAACTCTAAATTATAGATATAAAAGTATTGGTAAGCAGACAGGGGGAGGAGTTTTTGAGTATTTTGAGAACGGAATAGGAAAACTTCCAATACCAGTTATATCAAAGAGCAAACAACAGCCGTTTGTAGAAATGGCGAATAAAATAATTGACATGAAGAAATTTGATTCTCTGTCTGATGTCACAAGTTATATGAAAAAAATTGATGAGATGGTATATGAACTTTATGGCTTAACAAAAGATGAAATCAGAATCATTGAGGAGGCATAACTATGGCTGAAATAAAATTTGAAATAATAGAGGAGATTGGTATATTATCTGAAAGCTCGAAAGGCTGGAAAAAGGAATTAAATCTTATTAGCTGGAATGAACGTGAACCCAAGTATGATATCTGAGAATGGTCGTTTGACCACGAGAAGATAGGAGTGATTATATGAAAGCAATATTGGAAAGAAGAAGCATAAGAAAGTACACCGGTGAGCCGGTGTCGGATGAGGATCTGAGAGACCTTCTCAAGGCGGCAATGGCGGCGCCCTCAGCGGGAAACGGGCAGCCCTGGGAATTTATCATTGTCAATGACAGGCAGCTGCTTACGGAGATTACCAAGGTTCATCCTTATTCGGCAATGCTGCTGGAAGCACCTATAGCCATAATAGTATGCGGAAAATTAAACAATGAGAGGTATAAGGGCTATTGGGTGCAGGATTGCTCCGCGGCAACCGAGAACATATTGATTGCAGCGCAGAGCAAGGGCCTTGGGACGGTATGGCTGGGTGTATACCCGAAGGAGGAAAGGGTCGATGC
>Ga0116184_10004938_pt1 | contig 10381 bp, 9 predicted proteins | sample AD_JPNNA5_MetaG_FD_89886 | JGI IMG/M metagenome (GOLD analysis project Ga0116184, IMG submission 89886) | Active sludge microbial communities of municipal wastewater-treating anaerobic digesters from Japan - AD_JPNNA5_MetaG | ecosystem: Engineered > Bioreactor > Anaerobic > Digestate | place...
CAGATCTACTCGGTCCAGGCGTTCGCGTTCGCCGCGATCGTGCTCGACGACGCAGCGGCGCGCGGCGTCGGGTCCGCGCTCGCCGCGCACCACGTCGAGCTGCAGGGCGACCGGGGCCAGTGGTGGTGGCACTACGACGCCCAGCGCGGCCACGTCGCACTCCGGTACGCCGTGTACTCGGTCCACCAGCACGGCATGGCACCCATGGCGCTGGCCGCCATGGCACGAGCCGACGGCGCCGACTACTCGGCCGCGATCGCTGCGAGTCGACGGTGGATCACCGACAACGAACTCGGATCGTCGATGGTCGACGTCGAACGGTCGACCGTGTGGCGCAGCGTCGAGCGAGTCGAGCCGACGGTGATCACGAACGTGCGGGGCGGGCTCGAGGCGCTGGGCGTGGCCGACCACCGTGCCGCCGAGGTCACGCTCAACCGTGAGACGCGCCCCTACGAGTGGGCGTGGTGCCTCTACGCCGCTGCGATCGAGAACGACCTCCCCAGGGGCACGTCCCTTGTCTGACCCCGCCGCCGAGGTTCCGGCCGCTGCGCTGCCGTCGGCCGCTCCCGTCGACGTCTTCGACTGGCAACTCGCCGCGCTGCGGATGCCCGAGGTCGTCGCCGACCTCCGCCGGCCGGCCGATCACACCAGGCTCGTGATGACCGTCAACGTGGCGCTGATGTGGATGGCGGCGCGCGACGACCGCCTCGGCCACATCGTGCAGGACGCCGCAATCCGCGTCGCCGACGGTATGGGCGTGATCTGGACCTGGCGAGCGCTCGGCCGCCGACTGCCGGAGCGGATCGCCGGTATCGACCTCATGGTGCAGCTCATCGACGCCGCAGCGGCCGACGGCCGCTCGATCTACCTGCTCGGGGCGCAGCAGCACGTGATCGACCAGCTCCGGCACGTGCTGCTCCAACGGAATCCGTCGCTGATCATCGCCGGCTCCCGCAACGGCTACTTCACCGACCAGGAGCACCACGACGTCGTGTCCGACGTGAAGCGGTCGGGCGCCGACCTCCTCTTCATCGGGATGCCGTCACCGTTCAAGGAGGTGTTCGCCGCCGATCACCTCGACGAGTTCGGCGCCGATCTGGTGATGGGCGTCGGTGGCAGCTTCGACGTCATCTCGGGGTTCGTGCCCCGGGCCCCGTCGATGCTGCAACGCACCGGCTTCGAATGGGCCTGGCGCCTCGCCTGCGAGCCGCGTCGCATGTGGAAACGCTACGCCGTCACCAACGCGTGGGTCGCACGACAGCTGGTCACGAGGATGGTCCGCCGGCGCCGTCGCCGGCCGGACCCGTCCTCCTGACCTGTCACCGCAGACCGTCGGTCAGCCCGTGTAGCTGACCAACTCCGCCTGGACCCGGGTGGCCCCGGTTGCCTTGGTCGACGTCACGCTCTCGACCTTCACGGCCGCAGTGGTCGTGGTCGTCGTCGCGGTCGCGTCGGCAACCTTCGCCGTCGTGGTGGTCGACTTCGGTGCCGTGGTCGTCGTGGTCGACTTCGGTGCCGTCGTGGTCGTGCTCGTGGTGGGAGCAGCCGTCGTGGTCGTCGACGTCGTGGTCGTCGTGGTGGGAGCGGTCACCGTGATCGTCACCTGGCTGGTGAGTCCCTGACCGTCGCAGAAGCGGGAGATGGTGTACGTACCCGGCGTGTCGAACACGAACGTGCCGGTCGCTCCCTTGATGAAGCCCGCACCCTTCGTCTCCTGGTGGGTGTCACCGCTCGAGGCGGACGAGATGACGTCGCCGTAGGTGGGCTCGCCCTCGCTGTCGAGGCACGGCTCGCCGAGGCTCACGTTGACGCTGCCGCCGGCAGGAATGGTCGTGTCGGACGCCGAGATCGACGGGACCGCGGCACCGGCCGACATCTGCAGACCGAGGACTGCGAGCGCACTCACCGAGACGGCTGCGGCCGTCTGTCGAAGTAGTTTCATGGAAATCCCTCCAGGGAAGAAGTGGCGGTCGAGGACCAACCGGCCGTGTCGCACGGTACGGAGGCAACGTCCGCGTTACCAGTCTCTTGTGCCGTTTCAGGCACTTTTGCTCGCAGCAGCCAGCAAACCTTCCGGGGGATCCGGGAGGCGTGGGACTCAGTCTGCCAGGGGTGCCGGGGTGGGGCGGACCATCCCCGGGGAGGGCGACGCCGGATCGCTGAACAAGGTGACCAACCGACGGGCTTCGGTCAGGGAGTCGAAGTCGGCGCGAACAGTGGCGCGACCCACTTCACCGAGGCGCCGCCGCAGGTCGGGGTCGGCTGCGAGTTCGGCGATCGCGGCTTCGAGCGCCACGGCGTCGCCCGGTGCGACCACCTTGCCATTGCGCCCGTCGCGGACCAGTTCCGTCACGCCACCCACGTTGGTGGCCACGACCGGCAACGTCATGGCCATCGCCTCCATCAGCGAGACCGGGACCCCTTCGGCGAAGCTCGGCAGCACGAACACGTCGGACTCGCGGAGATGCTGTTGCACCTGCTCCTGGTTGCGGTAGCCGGCGAAGGTGACCGAGGAGGCGATGCCGAGCTCGACCGACCGACGTTCCAGTTCCGAACGTTGGGGGCCATCGCCGACGAGGGTCAGGTGCAGGTCGTTGCCGGCGGCGACGAGGGACGCGACGGCGTCGAACAGCACCACCACCCCCTTGACCGCGTCGAGCCGACCGACGAACAACAGCTGGCAGCGGCCGTCGGACGCGGTGGCGTCGGCGACGTCGGCCTCGTCCACACCGCAGTGCACGATGCGGATCCTGGGCCAGACCTCCGAGGGGCTGAACAGGCACGCCTGGGACCGAGCGAAGTTGCTGATCGTCGCGCAGAACGCAGCGGTCTCCAGCTTGGTGCCGAGGTGCCACTCGTTGGGCTCGAAGAAGATCGCGGGGCCGTGAAGCGTGAAGCTGTAGGTCGTGCCGCTGAGCTCCGAGGCGAGCATGGCCACGGTGCAACTCGAGTCGGCGAAGTGGTTGTGGAGGTGGTCGACATCACGTTCGGCCATCAGCTCGGCGAGGACTGCAGCCTCGACGAAGTACGCCGCCTGCTTGGCGGCGCCACGTGGGCCGAGCCGACGCGTCCTCACGGCGAGCCGAAGCGCCGCGAGGAACCGGCGTGGCGACCGGCGCAACGCCCGGGCCAGCACTCCAGCGTAGGACGACGACGGCTGCTCGAGGAGGTAGGTGGTCAGGTCGCGCTCGCTGCGCTGGCGCTCACCCACCATGTGCTCGTCACCCGGACGCCGCACGGCGAACCGTTCGACGTCCACCCCACACCGTTCCACGGCGAGGATCTCGCGTTGGATGAACGTGTCGGTGGCCCGGGGGTACTCGCCGGTGAGGTACGCGACCTTCACGCCGAGCCGGCCCGTTCGACGACGAGGTCGGTGTCGCTCAGGCTCCGGCTGAACGCCTGAGCGAGGGTGTACTGCGGCGCCCACCCGAGCAGGCGGCGAGCGCGGTCGTTGTTGTACCGGAAGGGTTTGAACCGGCCGTCGAGCTTCTCGGGAACGACGATGCCGGGGAATTTGGCCCGACCGTCGAGGAAGCGGTTGTTGACCGCCGAGATCGTGGTCGCCGCCAACTTCATCAGCGGCCAGGGCACCGGGATCGACGACGGGATCTCGGTCTGCCGTTCGAGGGCAGCGACGTACTCGGCCTGCGTGGGGAGGTCGTCGTCGACGATGTTGATCGTCTCACTGGCGACCCCGGGCGCATCGATCGCTGCGACCATCGCGGCGACGCAGTTCTCGACGTAGGTCATCGGCAGGGTTGCCCGGCTGCCGATGCGAAGGAACAGCGGTCCGAGCTCGGCGCCCAGCAACGCGTGACACAGGTTGTCGCGGCCGTAGATCATGCCCGGGCGGAGGATGACGACCTCGCGGCGCGCCATCTCGGACCGGTAGAGCTGCTCCTGGAGGAGCTTGGTCTGCGCGTACTCGTCGCGCTTGGTCGGGTGGAGGTCGATCGGCGTCGTCTCGTCGATGACCGAACCCGCCTTGAGGTGCGAGTAGTCGTACACCGAGAACGTGCTCACGGCGACGAGGCGCGTGACCGGGGAGCCGTCGATCGCCGCCAACAGGTTCTCGGTGCTGAGCACCGTGCCGGCGAACTGGGTGGCGAAATCGCCGGACTTGGCCGCGGCGAGATGGATGACGACGTCGATCTCGTCGAACAGGCCGTCGAGCGAGCGGCGGTCACGAAGGTCGGCCCGGGCAAGGGTGAGGCGGGGGTGATCGGCAAGCGCTGCGAACGGAGCCTTCGAGGCCGGGCGGACGAGCGCGGTCACGTCGTGGCCTGCGTGCAGCGCCTCGGCCACGGTGTAGGCGCCGACGAACCCGGTCGAGCCGGTGACGAGGACCCTCACGACACCACCTCCGGCGCTGCGCCCACCGATCGACCGGCGACCAGCCGATCGATCAGGCGGCTCGTCGCGAGCATGTCGGCGGGCGTGACCGGAAGTTCCGTCCCGGCTGCGAGCGCGGTGTAGGTCAGGGCGAGGAATCGCTCGAGACCGACGTACGGCCCCTGCTGCATGATCTTGCGCTTCAGCGAGCGGGGCCCGCCGGCGAACATCGTCGCGCCACCCACCATCATGTTGACGATCGGCGACAGCTGTTTGCCGCCGGGACGCGGGATCACCCGCGACACACGCCCGGAGAACAGCTCGACCTGGGCGTAGCCTTCGGTGCCACGAACCGTGATCTCGAAGCAGTCGGGTGCGAGAAGCGCCGAGAACCGGATTCGGGCGTGAACCGCACCGTCGGGGCCGTCGCCCACGAGGATCGAGTCGAGGTCGTCGACCGCCACATGGGCCACACCACCGTGGTTGCTCCAACGGCTGTCGACGGTGAGCCACTCGACGCCAGGGGTGAAGTTGTCCACCAGATACGTGAGGTGCGTGATGAAGTCGTGGATGACGCCGGCCGGGAGTTGGTGGATCGGACTCGGAAGGTTCGGGTCGCCGAACCTTCCGTCGGGATCGTTCACGGGCAGGCCCATCCGGACCTCGACCTCGCCGACCCGGCCCAGCACGCCGGACTCCACGAGCGAGTCGAGCTCCAGAACCTCGGGGTTGAACCGGTAGTTGTGGTTCTCGCAGATCCGCCGACCGGCATCGTCGGCGAATGCCAGGAGCCGCTCGAGGTCGGCAGCGCCCAACGTGATCGGCTTCTCGCAGATCACGTCGGCACCGGCGGCGAGGCACAGTTCGGACAGCGCGACGTGGGTCGTCGGAGGTGTGAGCACGTGCACGACCTCGGGCCGCGCTCCGGCGAGCATCTCATCGACGGTCGCGTAGGCGGTGGTGCCGTAGGTGGCCGCCGCATGGGAGACGGCGATCGGTGACATGTCGCAGACGCCGACGAGGTCGGCACGAGGTGAGCCGGCGAGGAACCGCAGGTGCTCCTTGGAGATCCCACCGGTGCCGATCACGGCGGCACGCAGCCGCGGTCCAGTACCGCTCTCGGGTTCCACCATCTACTTCGCTCCACTCACGTCGGGGTTGCGGTCATGTTACGGAGCAACCCACCGAACGCAATCACCAGTCGCGCGATCACTCCCTCGGGAGGCGCTGTCGGGGCGGCGTGTCGAGCGTCGCCGACGAGATTGGGCCGGACGCCCGGTTGGGAGACATCGACCCGCTCTGTACCATCACATCGATGAAGCGGGCGACATCTCACGTTGACGGGTTGACCCGCGTCGAGCTCTTCGGGTTGGACTTCGTCGACGACACTTCGATCGCCCGGGTTGCCGATCTCGTCCTCGACAGCACCCCTGACGACGTCGAGGGCCACCCGGTGATCGTGACCCCCAATACCGACCTCCTCCTGCAGGTCACCAAGACGCCCGACGCCCGCATCCGCGAGTTCTTCGCCAAGGCCTGGTGTGTCCTGCCCGACGGCCAGCCGATCGTGTGGGCGAGCCGAATCCTCGGCTCGCGGCTGCGTTTCCGGCTCACCGGCTCGGACCTGTTCGCCGACCTGTGGCCTCGACTGACCGCCCGGGCCACCCCGGTGTTCGTGCTCGCCCCGAGCGCAGCGGTCGCCCGCGGACTCGAGGAGTCGAACCCCGCCGCAGCGACGCTGGTGGCGCCGATGCTCGACGTCGGGTCACGATCCGACCTCGTGGACCTCGCGGCCCAGTGCGTCGCCGAGATCACCGCGGTCGCGGCGAAGGTGGTGATCCTCAGCCTCGGGCACCCCAAGGACGTGATGATCGCCGACGAGATCCTCCGACAGCTGGACGCGTCACCCACCGCCCTCCCGTTCATCCTCTGTCTCGGCGGCTCGGCCGAGATGTTCCTCGGCATCCGCAAGCGCGCCCCCCTCTGGGTGCAGAAGTGCTCGGCCGAATGGCTCTACCGCTTCGCCCAGGAACCACGCCGCCTGTTCCACCGCTATTTCGTCCGTGACATCGGCTTCATCCCGATCGTGTGGCGCGAGTACCAGGCGAAGCGCCGCAACGATGCCGCCGCGGGCCACCGCGCGTGAGCTCGAGGTCCGACCATCCGGTCGTGTCCGTCGTGATGCCGATCGGCGGCATCGACGAGTTCCTTCCCCAGCAGCTCGACGCGCTCGCTGAACAAGAATTCGACCAGCCGTGGGAGCTCGTGCTGTCGATGAACCAGCCCGGCACGACCCATGATCCCGCCGTCGCAGCGCCTCGCCTCCACCCCCTCGCCACGTCGCTGATCGTCGACTCGTCCGACGAGCGAAGTGCTGCGCACGCACGCAACGTGGGCGCCCGGGCCGCCTCGGCCGATCTGTTGGCCTTCTGCGACGCCGACGACATCGTCGAGCCCACCTGGCTCCGCGCCCTGGTCGAGTCGCTCGGCTCACATGCCGCAGTCGGGGGCTACCTCGACGAACGACGCCTCTCCCCGCCCGGACAGGAGCGCTGGCGCCCACCGGCGACGCCCGACGAGCTGCCCTCCTACCTCGGGCACCGCTACCCCGTCTCGGCCAACATGGCAACGACCCGCGAGGCCTTCGACGCCGTCGACGGCTTCGTCGAGGGCCTGACGCGTTGCGAGGACATCGCGTTCGGCTGGGCGCTCGCCGACGCGGGCATCGACCTGGCGTACGCGCCCGACGCGGTCGTCCACTACCGCCACCGGCCGGGCCTGTGGACCATGGTCCGTCAACACCACTACTACGGCATCGGCATGACCGAAGTCATCGAACGACACGGCCTTCCCGGCGGCGCCCAGCCGTCCGGACTCTTGCAGGCGAACAAACAACGCGTGACACAACGCTCGGTCATCCACATACTGCGACGCGGAGCGATCGCATCGGGCCGACTGCGCGGGCTGGCCCAGGAACGCCTGACTCGACGCCATCGCACCCAAGCCGCAAGATAGTCAGTTCATTCGGAGCGCCGATCCGGCGCTCCAACCCGAAAGGTAAGAGCGTGGAGTGGTCCTTCATCGTCGCCGCAGTTCGGCGACGGATCCGGTTCGTCGTGCTGTGCGCCATCCTCGGCGCGGTGCCGGGGCTCCTCAGCATCGCCAACTCGGTCAGCTCGTACGAGGCCGTCGCGACCATCGGCATCGCAACGCCGACCTCCGGCGCCGGGGCTGCGGTCGCCGCCAGCCAGCCCGACCGCTACATCACCAGCCAGCTGTCGGTCGTCACGAGCACCGACACGCTCGACAAGGCGGCCAAGAAGCTGGGCGGCGGCGTCACCGCGAAGCAGATCGCGGAGCAGCTGACCGTCGAGCAGGAACCGTCCGCCGACATCATCACCGTGAAGGCGACTGCGAGCCGGCCAAAGGCGGCCGCCGCCATCGCCAACGCCATTGCCGACGTCTACATCACCGAGGCTGCCTCTCGTGAGGCCGCCGCACGTGCTCCCCGGATCCAGACACTCCAGGACAAGCTCGACGCGATCACGACGCAGCTGACCACACCCGACACCGGCATCTACGCTCAGATCACGGCGGCGATGAAGGACCTGATCGCCAAGGCCAACGAGGCCGGCTCCACCGGCTACGTCCCCAGCGAGTCGCTCGTCGTCCCCGGCCTCGTGCAGCAGCGTGATGCCCTGAACGCCGAGTACAACCGCGTCCTGCAGGCCAAGAACGAGCTCGAGCTCAGCGTCGACGACCAGTCGGTGTCATCGCTCATCGAGCGGGCCACGGCGCCCTCGTCACCCACGCAGACGAAGGGCAAGATCATCCTCGCCGGTGGCACGGTCCTCGGCGGTCTCATCGGCGTCGCGGTGGCGCTGGTGCTCGCCCAGCTGTCGTCCAAGGTGCTCGACGAGGTGTCGGTCGCCCAGATGTTGGGCACGACGGTGGTCGGGGCGTTCCCCCGCAACCGGGCGCTGCTCGACAACCCGCTCGCCGCGCTCAAGACCACGCCGGCCGATGCCCGCGAGACGATGGAACGGCTGAGCGTCCGCGCCGAGGCGATGGCCGATCCCGAGATCGACCACGCGCTCACCATCGCCGTCGTCGGCACGCAGCCGGCCGCCGGCACGACCACGCTCACGCTCGCGCTCGCCCGGCGGCTCAGCCGCTCCGGGTACTCGGTCGTGATCGTCGACGGCGACCTTCGCACCCAGACCGTGTCGGAGATCTTCGACACCGACCCGTCCACCGGCATCAGCGCGGTCCTCGCCGCCGAGGTCAAGAAGCCGACGAAGCCGGTCAACTACTTCACCGACACCGACCTTCCCCGCGTCGAGGTGCTCGGCGTCGGCAAGATCGAACGGCGTGAAGCGTTGCGCCGTGACGCCATCGGTCCGATCCTCGAGGTGGCCCGCGAGCGCGGCCAGATCGTCCTCTACGACGGCGGCAGCCTCATGGGCTCGGCCCTCACCCTCTTCGCGAGCAAGGCCGCCGACGTGATCGTGCTCGCCGTTCCGCTGCTCGAGCAGGACCAGGAGATGCTGAGCGAGGTCGCCGACAACCTCCCGACCGAGCGGAGCCGGGTGCTCGCCGTCACCACGGCGCCCGTGCGCCGTCGTCATCGTCGCCCCGACACCGCCGAGGCCGAGCCCAAGGACTAGCGGTGAACCGCACGCTCGGTTACCGGCCGGGGCTCGACGGCGTGCGCGCCGTGGCCATCGGCCTCGTCCTCCTCAATCACACCGGTCTGTCGATCTTCCTCGGCGGGGGCAACGGCGTCATCGTCTTCTTCGTGCTGAGTGGCTTCCTGATCACGAAGCTCATGCTCGAGGAGTGGGACCGGAGCGGAACGATCTCGGTCGGCGGGTTCTACGGGCGGCGCGCCGTTCGCATCCTCCCGGCTCCGACGGTGATGCTCGTCGTGCTGCTCGCCGCCAGCTGGGCGATCACCGAGACGCCGTCGGAGCACAGCTACCTCCTGAAGGAGATCCTGCTCGCCGCGACCTATCTCACGAACATGAAGCCGCTGCTGCTGAACGACGTGTTCGTCAACGGCGCCGTCTACGACGGGTTCCTCGGGCACATGTGGAGCCTCGCGGTGGAGGAGCAGTTCTACCTCGTCTGGCCGTTGACGATGATCGCCCTCGCCCTGCCCAGCCGCAACGCCCGGCGGTCGGTCACCGCGATCGTCGGCGTGGCAGTGGCGATCGCCGTCGTCCGGCTCGGGCTGTACTACCTTCCGGGCCTCGACCCCGACCTCGCCTCGATCTCGCTCTTCAGCTTCGACGGGTTCGCGCTCGGCGCCGCGATGGCCTTCGCGTTCCATCGCGGCACCTTCCCGGCGTTCGAACGGCTCCTGTCCCGACCGGCGGTTCCCGTCCTCGCGATCGCGGTGCTCGTCGGTGATCTGCTGGCGGGGCGGGCCACCCACGAGATCTCCTCGCTCTACGTCGTGTACACCTCGGTCGCGGCAGCGGCGCTCATCGGGCACCTGTTCGTGGCACCGGACTCGTTTGCCTCTCGCTGGGCGTCGTTGCCACCGGTGGTGCTCATCGGGAAGCTGTCGTACTCCATCTACCTCTGGCACAACCCGATCTGGACGTTCGTCAGCTCGAAGCGGTATCCCGACGTGCCGATCGCCGTCCTGACCCTCATCGAGTGGGGCCTCACGGCGGTCGCCGTGGTGTTCTCGTACTACGTGATCGAGAAGCCCGCGATGCGCCTCCGCAAGCGGTTCGCCCACGACGGACCACCGACACCTGCGCCGGCACCGCTCGCCGTGGCCGACCAGTAGGCCGTCGTCACCCGAACAGCGTCTGCGTTCTCGTCTCGAGGTCGAGGAGGTAGCGCTTGGCGTCGAGTCCACCGCCGAAGCCGGTGAGGCTGCCGTCGGAACCGACGACGCGGTGGCACGGCACGATGATCGAGATCGGGTTGCGCCCGTTCGCCGCGCCGACGGCGCGCACGGCGGCCGTCGCGCGCGAGGCGAGCGCCGCGTCGTCCGGCTCGCGCCCCGCCATCCCGAGCAGGAGCCGCGCCA
>Ga0116184_10004942_pt1 | contig 10377 bp, 7 predicted proteins | sample AD_JPNNA5_MetaG_FD_89886 | JGI IMG/M metagenome (GOLD analysis project Ga0116184, IMG submission 89886) | Active sludge microbial communities of municipal wastewater-treating anaerobic digesters from Japan - AD_JPNNA5_MetaG | ecosystem: Engineered > Bioreactor > Anaerobic > Digestate | place...
CCATCTTCTCCGGGTGTGTCACGTCACCAAGAATCAGCCTGGCCTGAAGATCAGTAAATTTTTCCCTTATCTCATTTTCGAGGTAAAAGAGAGGTGTTTCCGCATCATCCACCAGAATCAGTTTTTCATTATTGAAACGGGTAAGCTGACGTACAATTTCTGAACCGATTGATCCGGCGGCACCTGTTACCAGAATGGTTTTCTTGTCGAGTCCTTCTCGTATAAGATCCAGATTCAGTTTAATAGGCTTTCTGCCAAGCAGATCTTCCAGTTTTACTTTCTGGAACTGTCTCGCCTGCAACTGACCATTAACCCATTTACTTACTTCAGGTGTTTCCAGAACTTCAAGTCCGCGGCCTACGGCAAGTTTAATTATCCTGCTTTTTTTCTCAACATCAATATCCTTAATAGCTAAAATCAGACTGGTAATCCTGTTCTTTGAAATGAAATCCCTTCTGAGCGCGTTATAGCCAAAAACCGGTATCTGATTGATTTTTTTTCCTATAAGATTCTTTTCATCGTCAATAAAACCCAAGACACTGAATCCGTTTTCAGGATCACTGAGAATGACACGTTTCACAATGAATCCCAGTTCTCCGGCACCATATATCAGTACTCTTTTCTTTGTCCTTCCCGAGGAAGTCACGAAACGGAAAATAATTTTAATTATCACCCGCACCGAAAAAAGGAATACCGTTATCAGTACGAAGTTTATTATGACCACTGAAACAGGAATATTCAGCAGGATAAATTCCGGCCAGAACAACCTGGCTGAATATGATAAGAGCAGAACAACAGCGGTAGAAAGAGTTGTAACAATGAATATGAGTGAAATATCCGTCAGGGTCGTATGACGAATGAGTCCCGCGTATGAACGGAATATAAAACTCATTATTCCAAAGACAAAAATAACAAGCAATGCCTGTTCCCATACCAGGGGAAACGGCATCTGATCTATATCCAGATTGAATCTCAGCAGATAAGCGCAAAGAAACATCAGGAAAACCGCAATGATATCCATAGTGAATACTATCCACCGTGGCAGATAATACTTCGCAAATATGTTAAACACCTGCCGGCGAAGAGAAAGGAACCAGTTTGGGTAAGTTTTAGACATCAGCTAAATTATCTGTTTTAAATAGTCCGGGTATAATTTTTAGGATTCAGTTTCCATATCCGGTTCATCGCTAAAAATCAGCCAAGCTAACCAAAAATTTAACATGCTGACTATATTTTAAACGAACCACTTAAATTACTTTACCAACATGCAAAATAATTTGATAACCGGCAAAATTTCTATTATCCGGCAAAACGCTTTTTTTACCTGCAAAGCTATTTTTAAACCTGATAACTTTAAATTTATCTGTATAACCCATCGGCTTGCCGCTTTGGTCTATTCCATATCCCCGATTCAGTAATACAAAGATATTAATTGTAATTCGGATTTCTGAGTCTTCGGTCGGGTTTAAAGCTTACTCCGGCTTTGAAATTTAAAAAAGTATCTCTTGTTTCAGTCCGGCTGAATTGCATAAAAAGACCGGCACCCAGCGACAGATTGAGATTATTACTCAGTTTTATCATTGTACCTGTACCACAGTTCAGGAAGAGCATCGACTGATCGCGCAGATTATCAGGGTTAACCAGTATGCCGCTACTCCCGGAAACAAAGGGAGAAACAGTCTTTAATCTGACAAAATATCTCATATCGCCAAAAACCGGGAAATATGCAGCGTCATCATAAAACTGCATTCCTCCCCCGGCCCCCATGGAAAGACCGCTGTTTATACCGAAAGGCCTGATAATAAACTCATAACCATGAGTTGTCGTGAAGCCATAAAAAAACCGGGAATTGGCCACCTCTGTACTTCCCAGCCCAAAACCTGCTGTCACCTCATTTATATTGATATATCCCGGTTTCGGATCAAAGGGATTGGAAATTATGTCCTGCGCGTATATGCAGGTAAAACTCAAAAAGAACAGACTGCCCAAAAGAGATTTTTTCATTCCTGAAACATTCGTTGCAAACGGCTTGACTTACTTAATGAAATATTGCAAATAACTAAAATCTGCTTGTTTAATTATCAAAATTTTACTATTCCTTAGATCAGGGCATGCTTCCGCCCCGTGAGCCCCACTCTTAAAAGGTCCATTTATCTGATCCAGTGTCTGTTAAAAGCAATATTTGATTTAAGTAAATCAATTTCAGGAAATATCACACAGATCCGCATGGTCCCGGGATCCCCTTTGCAGATACGAAATTAAACAATGCTACTCTATCTTCAAAATGCTTAATATTAACAGACAATAGCAAATATAGCCGTTCTGAAGCCAACTGGACTTTTGTTTTATCAACAAATCAAAAGTGATTGTTAATATGCTTAATAATCAAAAAAGGCAATCAGTATATCTGTAATCCAAAAAACAGAAAAAATATTGAAAATCCGGAAGTTAGGATATGCAGGTTTATCGAGGTTCCGGTCTTCTGTCAAACTCTACAAGCTTTTCCACTATCCGTTCTGCCGCATGTCCGTCCCAGAGTTCCGGTCTCACAGGCTTCCGCTTAATATCGAGAGCATTCAGGAATTCCTCCCTGATCCTCTCCAGGTTATTTCCCGTAAGCACACTCAGTCCGCCGTGTTCCCGCAGGGTAACAGGGCGTTCGGTATTATAACGCAGTGTGATGCATGGGGTTCCCAGAACGGTACACTCTTCCTGAAGTCCGCCGGAATCAGTAAGCATCAGCCTGGCTCCCATATTCAGGCGCAACATTTCATGATAGCCCACCGGCTCAAGGATTATCAGAGCAGGATTGCTCATCACGTAATCCCACCAGCCGTTTTTTTCAAGCTGTTTCCTTGCACGCGGATGGACTGCCCAGATCAGCGGAAAATTCTTTGTCACCTCTTCTGACAGGAATTTGATCAGCGGAAAAAATACATCCTCATCATCCACATTGGACGGACGGTGAAGGGTCATCAGAGCATAGTCGCCATTTCCGGAAAAATCGACAGAATGTTTACGGCCCTCAATAAGATTATCCGAAATGATTTTATCAACAGACAGATTTTCCGCCTTTATCCTGTTTGATTCAAGGGTATCTATCATTATGTTGCCGGCAAAGAATATTTTTTCTTCCGGCACCCCTTCCTTTCTCAGGTTTTCCGAAGAAATAAGATCAGGAGTAAAAAGAAGATCCGAAAGCCTGTCGGTTACGAGCCGGTTTATTTCTTCCGGCATGGTCATGTCCCCTGAACGAAGGCCTGCCTCAATATGGCATAATTTTACATTGAATTTTTTTGCAACGACTGAACATGAAAGTGTTGCATTAACATCACCCACAACAACCACCCAGTCGGGATATTCCCAGCGGAGCACCTTTTCGAACTCTATCATGGTGTGGCCCAGCTGTTCGGCATGGGTTCCCGATCCGATCTCAAGGTTAAGACAGGGTTCAGGTATCTCAAGAGCCCTGAAAAATGCTTCCGACATCCTGATATCATAATGTTGTCCGGTATGTACCAGGATATGATCGATATAATTATCGTGTTCCCGGTTATATTTCTCAACAGCTCTGATAAAAGGAGCTATTTTCATGAAATTCGGACGGGCACCTACAACTGATATTACTCTCATCAGTAAATTATTTTGGTTTTATTGTTACGACAGTCTGCACCAACTCTGCAGTAAAAAGGGGATCTTCCAGAAGTTCCGGGATATCCGGTGTAAGCTGATGAATGTTAAGACTTAAAAAACCTGAGTGCCAGAAAAATCCGGAGGTATCATATCCCGGTATTTAAGATCCGGCATTATCAGATACTGTAATAAACAAATCCGCTGGCTGTAACGTCTGAACGCCTGTATATATTTCTTCCGTCGAAAATTACCGGTGAAGCCATAATTCTTTTCAGAGTGGGCCACGAAGGAATACGGAATTCCTTCCATTCCGTCACAAGCAGAACAGCCGAAGCATCGATACAGGCTTCATACATATCACTGCTGAAATTTATATCAGCCCTTATCTTCCTGAATTCATCCATTGCTGCAGGATCATACGCCGAAACAGTTCCGCCTGCGCTGATTATCCTGTCAATTATCACCCTGGAGGGAGCTTCGCGGACATCATCCGTTTCAGGTTTGAATGACAGCCCCCATACAGCAAATTTTTTTCCTGAAATATCGTCTCCGAAATGCCTGATAAGCTTTTCGAACAAGACTTCCTTCTGCAATTCATTTACTTTCTCAACTGCTTCCAGAACCCTGAGCTGTTTTCCATTCAGCTTCGCCGTATGAATCAGGGCCTTAACATCTTTCGGGAAACATGATCCCCCGTAACCTACTCCCGGGTAAAGGAATTTGCTTCCTATCCTGCTGTCGGAACCTATTCCCGTTCTTACCATATTTATATCTGCCCCGACACTTTCACACAGATTGGCAATTTCGTTAATAAAGCTTATCCGGGTTGCAAGCATTGCATTTGCAGCGTATTTCGTCATTTCAGCCGAAGGGATATCCATATATATCACCCTGTAATTATTGAGCATGAACGGCCTGTACAAACGATCCATTATCTCATGGGCCCTTTCCGAATTAGTTCCGACAATCACACGGTCCGGTGTCATAAAATCCTTTATGGCCGAACCTTCCTTAAGGAATTCCGGATTTGAGGCAACATCGAATGCGATTTCAGCTCCCCTTTCCCCCAGCTTCTTTTTTATGGTTTCTTCAACCTTTGATGCAGTGCCTACCGGAACCGTACTTTTGTTCACAACCAGAACATATCTCTCCAGGTGTTCTCCTATTTCTCCTGCTACTTCAAGAACGTTGTTCAGATCCGCACTGCCGTCTTCGTCCGGCGGAGTGCCCACTGCCAGGATAATCACCTCTGTATCTTTCATTGCTTCCGGCAGGGAAGCAGAGAATTTCAGTCTGCCGGCAGTCATATTCTTGCTTACAAGTTCTTCAAGTCCTGGCTCATAAATCGGAATACCGCCATCAGTAAGAACTTCTATTTTCCCTTTATCCTTGTCAACACAGGTGACATTTACACCCATCTCCGCAAAACATGCCCCGGTTACCAGACCGACATAACCTGTGCCAACAATTGTAATATTCATAAACCTATTTTTTAAACAATAACCGTTTTACTCTGTGAGGTCCTTCCGGGAAGGAAACCTTACCGGGCAGCAGCCGGCTTTCTGTTTTCCCTGTACCATTCAATGAATTTCCCCATTCCTTTCCTGAAATCATATCCCGGATCATACCCGAGTTCAGTCTTAGCTTTCAGAATATCGGCATAAGTTTTCTTTACATCACCGGGTTGCACGGGTGAGTAATTCAATAGTGCCTTTTTTCCAAGGTATTCTTCAATAACCTTGACCATTGAAAGCAGGTCAATCATATCCGATTCTCCCAGATTATAAATATTGTAACCCTTCAGCCGGCCTGCAGCCCTGCCGATTCCTTCAATGATATCATCAATATAGGTATAATCTCTTGCTGTTGATCCGTCTCCGTATAAATCAACCGTTTTCCCTTCATCTATTAGTCTCGTAAACTTATGAATGGCCAGATCGGGCCTCTGACGGGGACCGTAAACAGTGAAAAATCTCAGACATGTTACATCAAAACCGTAAAGATGAGTATAAACATGACACAGCAGTTCTCCGCTTTTTTTTGTTGATGCATAGGGCGAAACCGGATTATCCACTGGATCTGATTCTGAAAACGGCAGTCTGGAATTATTGCCATATACTGATGAAGATGAGGCAAATATAAGTTTTTTTACATTATGGACCCTCATTGCTTCAAGGATATTCAGGGTTCCGTTTACATTGACATCATAATATTCTTTCACATTATAAATGGATGGCCTTACTCCCGCTTTTGCCGCAAGATGAATAACCAGATCAAAACTGTTGTTGTCAAATATTTTTTTTAACAGGGATTCATCTCTTATATCCCCTTCATGAAACACAAAGCGGTCAGATTCTTTAACGGTCTTAAGATTATTCTCCTTGATGCTCCTGGAATAGAAATCATCAAAATTATCCAGACCAGCAACCTGATACCCACTATCAATAAAATGTTCACAGGCATGTGAGCCAATGAATCCTGCAGCACCGGTAATCAATACCTTCATTCTATACCTTGTTTATTTTTGTGTTTCTGGTATAATAACATGACCATGCGCCGGATACCCTGAATTCTCATAAAAACATTAGTTTATGCCTGAATATCTGATGGTGAAAACGAGCTGTTAATTTTCATGATGAATCCCGTTCCATATATTGCTTAGTCCGGCATTTCCTGAAATCAGTTTCACGACACGCCATGATGTGTTTTCAATCATATAATCATCTGCAATTTTTTTGTATCCCCCGGTCTGTTCAAATTCCTTCAGGACGAGCTTAATGCTGTCCATCACGACCTGCTGATCAAAACCTGTCAGAATGATTGTTCCGGCGTCTTGTGCTTCAGGTCTTTCCATTGACTGGCGCAATGAAATGGCCGGAAAATTGAGAATGGACGATTCTTCACTTATTGTTCCCGAATCAGAAACCGTACAAAGGGCTTTCATCTGAAGATGAACATAATCGATGAAACCAAAGGGTTTGAGGAACTGTATCAGCGGATCCGTCTTCACACCAGGAAGGTTTTCAAGCCTTTTTCTTGTACGGGGATGTGTTGATACTATAACAGGAAATCCGTAGTCGCCGGCAAGCCGGTTCAAAATGGACAGAATCCTGTGAAGATTGGCAGGATGATCAACATTTTCCTCCCTGTGGACTGATACTATGAAATATTCGCCTGTTTTCAGATTCAGTTCCCTGAGGACGGAAGAATGTTCAATCTTATTCATGTAATATTGCAGCACTTCTCTCATCGGACTGCCCGTAAGATATATCCTCCTGTGCGGCAATCCCTCCGATATGAGATGCCGCCGTGCATGTTCAGTGTAAACAAGATTGAAGTCAGCTATATGGTCTATTATTCTTCTGTTAAGTTCCTCCGGCACATTAAAGTCGAAACAACGGTTTCCGGCTTCCATATGAAAAACAGGAATATGAAGCCTTTTTGCCATATAGGCCGACAGGCAGGAATTGGTATCTCCAAGTACCAGCAAAGCATCAGGCTTTTCCTTTCTCAGCAGTTCTCCCGATTTCCGGATTATGTCTCCCACTGAGGCTTCGAGGGATGAAACATCAACATTCATAAAAAAATCGGGTTTACGAAGTTCCAGGTCCCTGAAAAAAACTTCATTCAGTTCATAATCATAGTTCTGTCCGGTATGGGCTATAATATGATTGAAATGCTGATCGAGGAGTGCCATCACTCTTGAGAGACGGATTATTTCCGGACGAGTTCCGACAACTGTCAGAACTTTAAGGGAGGATTTATTCATGTTCTGATTCTGTGACAACTGGTGAGTTTTTATGGTTTATAATGAATAGTAAAAAAGATTGTTCGGGTACAAATGTAACAAGTTGTGAAATTCTGTTACTGATATTCTGAATTTTCTGCATTTATTGTCTGTTTCTCTTGGGTCCGGGCATGCTTCCGCCCCGTCAGCCCCATGAGTTTTCTGATATAACCAATTGAATATATGATCTAAAGATCCCGGCCAGAGAAGTCCGGAATTTTAAATCATATTCAATTTATCCCTCATTTTCTGACTATGTAAATGCAATAATACAATATATGAAAAATCAAATGTTTAAACGATGGGAGGGTGAAGATGTTCGTAAAAGTTGAAAAAATTACGGAAACAGGCAGTTTTTATTGATGAGGGTGGGATTATACCCGGTAAGAACCGGGAAATGTTTATCTGTTTTGACAGCATTTTCCCCTGCCGCACCATGAAAACAGGAATGGAAAAAGAAGTTTCGCTTCATATTCTTTTATCCATTTCATGTCTTGCTGCAGTTGATCAAGCAGGACTAGCTTAATCATCATGTTTCTGTTTCAGAAGGTTAAGGAATATTGACAAGTATCAATCCACAGCTATGAAATTTTTATGCTTTTGTGCCGTTAATGTAACACCGGCAGTTGTCCGACGTATAAACAGGGGTGATTGTCAAAAGTTATATACATTTTAATTGAATTGCATGAAATATATACTAACACTATTTATTTCATTAGCCGGATTCTTGGTTAATGCCCAGACAGTACAGAAAATAGAAGGAAAAACATATACGAACAATGAGGATACATGGTATGGAGTGAATATTCCACGAAAAGATCCCACAACATTAACCTTTAAAAACAATTCAATTACTTCAGTGAACCGTTACGGATATCTTCTCCAGGCCGGAGATGAGGTTCCCGGATCATACAACAACAATCTTGACGGTGCAGTTATCACCGGAAACCGGTTAAAATGGAACGGAACCCCGGAAATTGGAATTATTCCTCATGGCATATTCACCGGATATAATATTAACGTAAAGGTAAAATACAACTATCTCGACAGGATTCCAATGGCAATAATCAGGAAGTCAAACGGGATGACAGATGTATCCGGTGTGGTAGCATACAATATTGTAAAGGATCCCGGTGTCGGAGTTGTAGTGAAGGGCATGAACGGTGTAAAGATATACAACAATACCTTTTACAGTTCATTAACCCCAACGGAAACAAACCGCCCGCTTATCCATATTTACGAGAACACAGACATCAGCCCTGTGGGTTCAGCAACAGGTACCAAAATATATAACAATATTTTTTATTGTAAGCATCAGATAAAGAATATAAGCATAACAGCAGCCTGCCTGCCCGGATTTGAAAGTGATTATAACATTTTTTACTGTGAATCCGGTACTCCGCTCTTTTCAGTAAACGGATCCCTGAAGACATTTGCCGAATGGCAGGCCCTGGGATATGACACTCATTCTATTGTAATAAATCCTGATTTTAAGGATCTTACCAGTTTTGTTCCGAAAAAAAGACTTGATTATGGCAAAAACCTGGGTTCTGAATTTGCCACAGGACTTTCCCCGAACGTAAAATGGGGAACAAGTGATCCGGCAACTTCTGCTCAGAACGGAAAATGGCAGGTTGGTGCAATTATCCATCCAGAACCGGAAAACCTGCCCCCGGTGGTCAGTATCTCTCTTGGAGACAAAGGATCAGACTTTACAGCTCCCGCTACAATTGATATTAATGCCATGGCATCCGATCCCGATGGTTTTATTAACAAAGTGGAATTCTATAACGGGACTGCCAAACTCGCCGAAAGCACTACAGCTCCTTACTCTTTCACCTGGAAAAATGTAGCCGTAGGAACATATTCGCTAAAAGCTGTTGCTACCGATAATAAGAACAGCAAAACCACCTCGGACCCTGTTACCATAACAGTCAGCAACATGCCAACTTCTGTCTTTAATCCGTCATTTTCAAATATGCCGTCATCAAAAAACAATGACAGAAATCAGATCAGGCTTTATCCCAATCCTTCAAACGGGATTTTTAAGATAGATCTGTCCGATCCTCTTTTATCCGATAAAAATACAGTAACAATAATAAGTCTGAAAGGAGAGATCCTCTATACAGGATTGCTGATGAGGGATGAAACAGACCGGCAGTACGATTTATCCCGTGCAGAAAAGGGAAATTACATTATCATGATCAAAAGTGACCAGGCTGTCTTTACCGGAAAATTTATTAAAAACTAATCAGTTCTTTTTTACTCTTGACCTGTTAAGTATCGTTCCGTTAGTCATATCCTTCAGGATGAACAGATATATTCCTTTCTTCCTGTCAAAAATACTGACGTCAATATTATAATTCCAGGGCTCAACATTTACTGTTTTTACAAGTCTGCCCTGCAAATCATAAATCAATAATAAGTGCCTGTCCTCAGATGCCTCTTCAAAACTCACGGTAACATTACCGCTGGTAGGATTTGGATATACAATCATTCGCTTATTCGTACCTTCCGCCGGATACAGATTCAAAGTCATTTCATCATTTCCAGTATCATCCGTATCAGATGATTTTTCTGTATTGTCGTCCATCATTGCAAAATCTTTCACTGCTCTTTTGGGATTCTGGTTTGCATCACCGGAAGTCTGGGAATATCCTGTTCTGTAGCTGCAATACACAGAGTATTTGTAATCAGCCAGGCTGGATGAACCAAAGCTGGAGGGCAGACCACCAGACCATGCCTCGGATGATTGTGCCCGTGATGGTTTACCTGTCGTATACCTTACACCGACTGTCCGCTCAAAAACCCAGGAAAGCCAGACAGTCTGACCGGAACTTACAGAAACAGGACTAGATAAAGAAACAGTCTGCCAGCCGGAGGAAGAATTAACAGTAGTGGCTGCCGATACACCAAGTAAACCCGAGGGTGATCCCGAGGCATCAGAATAAACACCC
>Ga0116184_10004945_pt1 | contig 10373 bp, 11 predicted proteins | sample AD_JPNNA5_MetaG_FD_89886 | JGI IMG/M metagenome (GOLD analysis project Ga0116184, IMG submission 89886) | Active sludge microbial communities of municipal wastewater-treating anaerobic digesters from Japan - AD_JPNNA5_MetaG | ecosystem: Engineered > Bioreactor > Anaerobic > Digestate | place...
GCCCCTCTTCTCGATGGTGCGGCATTCGATCCCCTCGAACACCGCGGACAGGATGTCCTCGGGCTTCCGGCCGTCCCTGAGCTGGGTGGTCACCGTCGGCAGGGCCTCGATGCGCCGGGCCAGGGTCTCGATGAGGGCCTCGTCCGCCGGGGGCAGGGACTGGATGAGGAATCCACCCGACGAGCTCACCCTCCCGTCCGGCTCCACGAAGACGCCCAGGCCCACTGCTGAGGGGACCTGCTCGGACTCGGTGAGATAGTAGGCTATGTCGGATGCGATCTCGCCGGTGTAGAGCTTCACGATACCGTTGTAGGGTTCCTTGAGCCGAAGGTCCTTGGATACGGTGAGGAACCCCTGGCGGCCCAAGGCCCCGCCCACGTCGAGCTTGCCGTTCCTGGGCGGGAGGTCCACCTGGGGCTGCTCCACGTATCCCCGCACCGTGCCGTCGCCCTCCGCCTCCACGACGATCTTGCCCAGCGGTCCGTTCCCTGCGAACTTCAGGGCCACGCGCTGGCCCGGGTCCAGCAGAGCCCCCAGAAGCCCGCCGCCGGTCAGTGCCCTGCCGAGGGCGGCAGTGGCCGTGGGGTAGGTGCCGTGGCGCTGCCTGGCCTGGTCCACGAGGTGTGTGGTGACGCACGCCAGGCCCAGTATGTTCTTGTCCTCAGCAATCACGCGAACCAGATAGTCGTCCATGGCCGTGCTTCCTCACAGGGGTTGATCCGTGCCAGAACCCTTTCCTAGGACAGCTCGCGACCCGGGGGCAAGAAAAAACTCACCGGCAGGCTGCATCACCGGGAGGTCTTCTCCCGTGGTATCCGCGTGGAGAGGATCATGCCGGAACCATGATGCGGGGCGGGAACCTGGCTAAGATCCAGGCTTCCAGGCCGCAGCATGCTTCTTTGCCTGCTCCACCTGACCGGGCGTCATCCGCGCTTCGGTGAACTCGAGGTTCTCCACTGCGCCGCGCATGCCCTGACGGGCGGCCAGGGACAGCCACACATGGGCCTGGACGAGGTCTCTGGGCACTCCCTGGCCCTCCAGGTAGGCCAGGCCCAGGTTGTACTGGGCAGGGGCATAGCCCGCATCGGCCGCCTTTCGGTACCAGGATGCCGCCTGTGCCGCATCCCTGCCCACCCCCGCTCCCCGGGCGTACAGGACGCCGAGGTTGTACTGTGCCTCGGGCAGGCCCTGGTCCGCGGCCTTCCTGAACCACCCCGCGGCCCGGGCGTGGTCCTGCTCCACCCCGACACCCTGGTAATACATGATCCCGAGATTGTGCCGGGCCTTGGCATGTCCCTGCTCTGCCGCCATGGTGAACCATTTCAGCGCCTCGGCCGGATCCCGTGCTGTCCCCGTGCCGGAATAGAAGGCCGATCCCAGCCTGTTCTGCGAGTCGGCATCACCCTGTACGGCTCGCTCCCTCAACGCGGAGATGTCCAGGTCGCGCTCGTCTTTCAGAAGGCCCTGGCCGAGGACGAGGACCCCTGCGACGATACCGATGATCACCACGAGGACGAGACCGATCACATGCATCTTGTTCATGAAGACCCTCCCTGCCGCCCCATGGCGGGGAAACACCTTCACAGAAGATACCCGTCCAGGCCGCCGAATTCAACCCCCTGCTCCTCCCACCTCCCCTGTCATGCCCGGCTGACATGCCGGCGCGTTCATGCTACCATACACAGCAGGTCCCTGCCGACTACCCTCGCAGGGATGGCCGGAAAGGCAGGGGGAAGCGCGTCATGCAAGACCACCCAGAAGCGTGCCTCGATATCACCATGACCCGGGATGCCCTGCACCATCTCTTCCTCCTGATGCAGAACGGATTCTCCCTGAGGATAACCCGTCCGTGCTCCCTGCTGACCTTCCTCACGGAAAAGATAGGGCTGGAACGGGACTTCATCGAAGAGCGGATCCAGACCATCTTTCTCAACGGCAAGCCCGTGGACGACCTGGCATCAGCTGCGGTGGGGAACGGTTCATCCCTGGCCCTGTCCGCCGCCATGCCCGGGCTGGTTGGGGCGGCCCTGCGCCGGGGCGGGTACTACGGCGCCCTGCGCTCATCCATCACCCACCCGGGAGAGACGGAACCCGGAGGCACCGGAGGAATGGTGCGGGTGAAAATCTTCAACCTGCTCCTGGAGGAGATGGGACCCGGTCTGCTGGAGGCCGGAATCCTGGTAGCCGGACCCGACATGGTCGAATTCCTGGGCCGTCAGGAGGCCTCCTTCTGGGACGGATGCACACAGATCATGCTGAACGGATCCCCCCTCAATCGGGAAGCGCTGCTGGGGAAAGGCGCCCTGTCTGTGCACGAGACCGTTCTTGTCCGCGCGAAGACGGTGCCCGGCACCTCCGAGTTATGTCGGTGAAGGGCTGCACAGGGCAGAGGGTTCGCCATGGTTGCTAGCAACCCCTGCAGTGGGCGAGGACCTCACCCAGATCCATGACCTCCAGCGCCCCGAGAGCCACCCGGATGGCGTCGTTTTCCGCCCTGCTCTTCACGGACAGGTCGATCTCCTCCCCGGTGGAGCGGTCGTCTATGACCGCGCACACGCACCCTGCGGCAAAACCATAGACCCCGGCCATCTTGAGCAGGGTGCCGCACTCCATCTCGTAGTTGGCGATGTTCAGGCCCCTGTACTCCTCGGTGACGCCCTGCAGAAGCCTGAGCAGGCGCGGGTTGGCCGAGGTCAGGGTCCGCTCCTGGCCCTCGAAGAAGGTATCCACCGATGCGGTGATGCCCAGGTGCGCCAGGACACCCAGATCCCTGGCAGAGCGCACCATGGCAAGGGTGACGAACGGGTCCGCCGCGGCCGGGTACTCCACTGGCGCGATGTCCAGGGACGCGCCCTGGCGGCACAGGGCGGCCTTGGTGATCAGGACGCTGCCGGCACGGATGTGATCCTGTATGGATCCGGTGGTGCCCACCCGGATGATGATCCGGATGCCCACCTGGACGAGTTCGTTCACCACGATGCTCGTGGAGCTCGCGCCCATGCCCGAGGTGGCGCACAGCAGCGGCATGCCGTTCTCCAGGCTGCACACGCCGCTGAAGAGCCCCCGCTTCTCGGACAGGACCGTGCCAGGGACGACGCCCGGGAAATGCAGCGCGATCCTGCGGGTGCGGTCCGGGTCTCCACAGAGCAGCGCCGCCACGGGAGGGGTCTGCCCGAGGTCCTCCCGGGAGAAACCGATATGGTACTTCTTCGCCTGTTTCATACGTCCTTCTCCCCCTTCCCGAGCACCCGCTCCACCTCATCCACGAGGCCCTCCATCACGGTGCCCGCCCTTTCCGCGATGAGCACGTCCGCCTTCTTGTCCAGGGGTGTTTCAGAGAGGTTGATGACGGCAAGGAAGGCCCCGGCGTCCACGGCAGAGGCCGGGATGCTCGCCGCGGGCTGGACCACCAGGGTGGACCCCACCACGACGAGGCAGTCGCATGCCTGGGCCAACCCGAAGGCCTTCCTCACCTCGGGTTCGGGCATGGTCTGGCCGAAGGAGATGGTGTCGGGCTTGAGAAAGCCCCCGCACCGGCACTGGGGCGCATCGTCCCCTGCGCGGATGCGGTCCAGGGCCTCCTTCAGGGGAGATACCTCGCGGCAGGACATGCACCGTACCCGCAGACCGTTCCCGTGGAGCTCGATGACTCGGTCCTCCGGCATGCCGGCGGCCTGGTGCATGCCGTCCACATTCTGCGTGATCACCGCCTCGACGAGGCCCATCCGGAAAAGCCTGACTATGGCCAGGTGTGCGGGGTTGGGACGAACGCCTGCCATCAGCTCGGCAAAGGCGACCTTCTGTTTCCAGTACTCGACGCGTGCCTGGCGCGAGTTCATGAACTCGTCGAAGGAGACCGGCCTGTACCGGCTCCAGATCCCTCCCGCGCTGCGGAAGTCCGGTATGCCGCTCTCCGTGGAGATGCCGGCGCCGGTGAAGAAGACATTGCTCCCTCCCCGGGCGATCTGCCGGGCAAGGACGCCCACCCTCTGGGTCGTGTCCGTCATGGTCCCTCTTCATGGAAGGCCGCAGGGCTGTGACCTTCCGGTCCGTGGACTGACTTCTCGCCGTGAGGCATCATTCCGGGAAGCAGTCCACATCTCCGGTATAGATGTGGATGCGGATGAGGCAGCCGGAGGAATGCTCTCTCGCCGGGTACTGCCAGTATTCGCCCACCAGGACAAGCTCTCCCTGGCATCCGCAGGAGCAGTGCGCCATGATGTACAGCGCATCGTCCTCGTCCAGGGGCAGTCGCACGGGCCTGTCCAGGCTGATGACCGTGGTGAGGCCGTCCTCGTCGAACCTGATCACCACAGAGGTGCTCAGGTCGTTGTAATCGGTGATCTCGCACGAGACGAGGACGAGGAACAGCCCAAGGGCAACCGCCCTGGCCAGGACACTGCCCCATGGGCGCAGGTCTGATGCAGGGCACAAATCACCCGCCGAACCCGATCTCGTCCGCATAGGAGAACTGGCGCTGCCAGGGCAGGTAGGAATGGGCCCTGGTGATGACATCGGCCCCCACCCGGGACACGGACTCCGCATCCAGGGTCACCGGGTGGTTCGCGGCGAGGAAGCCCAGGTCCTGCGCGATGTACTCGGCCTTGCCGGGCAGGCAGTCGCACTCTGCGCTGATCCTGATGAGCGCGTTGATGAGCACGGTCTTTCCCCCGATGACCTTCCAGACAGCGGCAGCGGTCTCGATGAGCTTCTCCTGGAAGGCCTCGTTGTCGCTGCCCCACAGGATCCGCAGGGCCATCTCGGGGCACTGGGCGATGCACTGGGCGCAGCCGATGCAAACCTCGGCATCATAGGTGGGGTATTCGCCTTCCACGATGGCGGCTGCGCCCGTGGGGCACACCTCCACGCACACCCCGCACCGGGTGCACTTCTTGCGGTTGAGGATGGGCTTCACATCCGCGTGCATGCGCTGCTTCTGGGCGCGGGAGGCGAACCCCATGGAGATGTTCTTGATGGCCCCGCCGAAACCGGCCGCCAGGTGGCCCTTGAAGTGGGAGAAGATCACGAACCCGTCTGCCCTGCGGGTGAGCGAGGCCACCTGGGCGGTCTTGAAGTGCCTGTACCCGGCCTCGATGTCGATGACGTCGCGGCCGTCCAGGCCGTCGGCGATGAGAACGGGGCAGCCGAGAAAGTCCGGTGTGTACCCGTGGCTCGCGGCTGTCTCCAGGGAATCCTTGCCCTGGCGGCGCCCGCCGGAGTAGAGCACCGAGGTGTCGAACACGAAGGGGGTGAAACCTTTTGTCGAGAGCCATTGTGCGATCTCCCGGGCATAGACGGGATCGAGGAAGCTCTTGTTGCCCCTCTCTCCCCAGTGGAGCTTGATGCCCACCGAAGCGCCCGGGGCAAAGGGCGCCTCCATCCGCTTCAGCAGCGTCCGGAGCGAGGTCAGGGCGCCCTGGGGCGCCTGGTCAAGGGGACTGAAGAGTATGGCCATGGCATGCCCTCCTGCAGGGAGAATCGTTCATCCCCAGTGTGACACAATCCGGGCGCTTGTCAACAGCGCTCTTCCGGAGGTACATGCGGGGACATCGCCATGCACCCGTGGAAAGGGTGCACGGCAGGCGGAATCCGAGAATGCCGGTGACTCGACCTACTGCCTCATGCTCCTTGGCGAGCAGAGCACATACGACTGGAGGGGGACCTTGTAGAGCTGGACCGTAATGCCCTGGACCGGGTTGACATCCATGGCCACGAAGCACCTGGCGAGCTCCTTTCTGAGCCGGTCGATGCAGGCGTGGAGGTGCCAGGCCTTGTCGTCCCTGGAAAGTCCCAGGAGGCTCTTCACCTCTGAGGGGGGGAGGATGAAACCCTGGCACTGGTACTTGAGCAGTTCCAGGATGGAGGCTGCAGCCTTCTTGCACCGCTTCCCTGAATCCGTCATTCCATGTTCATTCAGCATCGCACGACCCCTTCCACCCCTGCGGGGTATTAGCTGTAATATGAACAATATTATACACTTTCATCAGCAATGAGCGTGCCATGCAGTATCATCTATGTTTTCAATTGATTGAAAGCTATAGGAGGGCGCCGCCCCGGCCTGTGGGCAAATGTTTGCGCAGCCGGTGTGTACTGTTTTTCCTATGGGGCCGCTCAGGTGGAGACCTGGTTCCTGCCCTTCTTCTTTGCCCGGTACAGGGCCTTGTCCGCCGCCTTGAGCACCTCGTCCGGGGATGCTGACCCGGCCCTGGGCCAGGCTGCGCCGATGCTGATGGTCACAGACACCTTCTTCGGTGCGGCCTTTTTCCGGGAAGGGTTTGCAGGCCTTTTCCTTGGGCGCAGCGGCGACCGTATGGCAAAGGACGAGGCGGCCACCTTCCTGCGGAGCTCTTCGAGGTGCTCCAGGGCGTCATCCGCGGCCCTGCCCGGGAAGATCACCGTGAACTCCTCGCCCCCGTAGCGGAACGCCTTGCCGCCGCCCTCGACCTGGGCGAGGCGGAAGGCCACCATGCGGAGCACCTGGTCGCCCACGTCGTGGCCGTGTCTGTCGTTGAACTTCTTGAAGTGGTCGATGTCGAGCATGGCCAGGCAGTAGTCACTGCCCAGCTTGAGGAGGTCCTCCCGCAGGGCCCTGCGGGAGGGCAGGCCGGTGAGCTCGTCCCGGAACGCCAAGGCATGGGACACCTCTACTATGGACACCAGCAGGATCAGGCATGCCGTGGCCAGGAAGAAGACCATCGAGTCCTGCCGGGAGGCAGCGGAAAACCCGGCGAACACTGCGCACAGTGTCCAGAACAGCCCGCTCTCCCGTGCGCCACGGCTCCGTAAATAGAGGCAACCCGCCACGACGAGGGACACCAGGGTCGCGGCGGCGGGGACCTGCGGCACCTCCAAGACCTTGAGGAACGGGAGCGGGTCGTTCTCTATCAGATCCACATACCGGCCCGGGTCGCGGCCGGCCAGCACTCCCACCAGAAGCGGCTGCACGAGGATCATGCCGAGCCTGAGCGCCCCCCGCGCCGTGAAGATGCCCCGCTCCTTGAAGAGCGACAGGGCCAGCAGGTTCAGCGGCAGGAGCAGGGCTGCGGAGCCGAAGGCGATGTGCCAGGCCAGCTCCCCCTCGGGCCGGGGAACCCCGAAATGCACCAGGCACCAGTGGCTCAGGGCAATGGCCACCGTGCCGAAGACCAGCACCGACCGGTTGAACCTCCACCCGAACACAGCGGCGATGACGTAGATTGCCAGGGGATAGACGGCCACTATCTCTGGAAGGTGCTCACGGACGGCAGGTACGTGGACGAGGACCAGCGATGCCAGGAACAGCGCCCCCCCGGGCAGAAAGAACGAAAGCACCGCCATCATGCGCCGCGCATCTCCATAAGGAATCGTCCAGAATAAGGAATGCCCATGCCCCTGTGGGTATGTTACGGCGTTCATGTCCTGGAACTTGAGACCTCCTAGACACACCGGCGCATTGTCACCACAGTCCGAATCCGATACACTGCACATGCATGGACGTGTTCTTCTACGAGGCCTTTGCCGAGGAGGAGCAGGCGCTTCGCACCTGCCTTCCGCCGGGCATCAGCGCAGGGTTCACCAGGGATACCATCCAGGAGTCCGGACACACGGGTCCGCCCGCGGGCATAGTGAGCATCCGGACCCAGTCCGTGATCCCTCCTTCGTGGGCGGCGCAGGTTCGGGCCATCCTGACCAGGAGCACCGGGTACGACCACGTGCGGACCTTTCTCGACGATACCGGCAGCTGCCTTCCGGCAGGCTACCTGCCCCTGTACTGCAGCAGGGCCGTAGCCGAGCAGGCACTCCTGCTCTGGCTTGGACTCATGCGCAGGATCAGGGACCAGACGGACCACCTCCCGCGCTTCGAGCGGGACGGCCTCACGGGCATGGAATGCCAGGGCAGGACCCTGGTGGTGGTGGGCGTGGGCTCCATAGGGCACGAGGTGTGCCGCATCGGAGCGGGCCTCGGCATGAGGGTCATCGGCGTGGACATCGTCCAGCGCCATGGAGATGTCGAGTACCTGGGTCGGGACGAGGCGATCCCCCTGGCGGATGTCATCGTGTGCGCCATGAACCTCACCGCCGAGAACCGCGGCTACTTCTCCGAGGCGCTCCTGAACACCACCAGGAAGGGGGCCATCTTCGTGAACATCGCCCGGGGCGAGTTCGCAAAAGAGCAGGACCTCCTGAAGCTCCTGGACGAGGGCCGTCTGTCAGGGGTGGGACTCGATGTCTACCAGGACGAGGCCGCGCTGGCCACGGCCCTGCGGGCCGGGTCACAGGAATCCGCGGACGCGGTCCGGACCGTGCTGGCCCTGGCGCGGCACCCGCGGGCCATCCTCACGCCCCACAACGCCTTCAATACCGTGGAGTCCGTGGGGCGCAAGGCCCTGCAGAGCGTACAGCAGGTGGAGCACTTCCTCCGTCACGGTGAATTCATCTGGAACGTGCCCCGTTGAAGGCAGGGCGTCTCAGCCCGTGTACCCCTCGGTGATGTGGTAGTTCACCTTGTCGTATAGGAAGATGATGCGGTTGTTGAGCTCCAGGGTGCTGTAGATCTCCAGCGGTGACGACAGGATCTTCTGCCCGATCACGTGCACCCAGATGCTCTTCCTGCTGAGCGCCAGCGCATTGAGGATGTCGGGCAGCCGCAGCCCCAGCTGCCGCAGGAGCCTGCCAGCCTCCACGAACCGGGCCCTGTCGAAAGGCTTCTTTTCCAGTCCGTCCTTGACGCCCTCGAGCACGGTGCGGTTGATGCCCACGAGCACATCCATGCGCGTCACCAGGGATGGGATGCCCGCCTTCACCTCGGCGGCCCACGCCCGGGTGATCTCGTCGCGGTCCTTGTCGATGATCTTCACCAGGATATTGGAGAGCAGGTGCCCGTGGGAGGGGGCGTACGGGTCCACCCCGGTCTCCGTGCCCAGGTCCGGGAAGAGCTCACGGAAGGAATCCATCATGGCCCAGGTGTCGCGGTACAGGTCCATGTAGATCCGCACCGCCTTCTCGTTGGACGACCAGGCCAGGGGCGGCAGGTCGGCGATGGGGAAGTACCGCGCGTCCGCGGCGTCGTCGCCTGGCCTCACCTCGCCGCCCGTGGCCCTGATCTCGTAGGTGACGATGGCCAGGCTGCCGTAGAAGTCGTTCTCGATGGTGTCCACGTCGATGAGCCGCACGATCCTGCCCGTGACCCCGGCCTCCTCCTCCAGCTCGCGGAGCGCCGCCTCGCGCACCTCCTCGCCGGACTCGGCGAACCCGATGGGCAGGCACCACATGCCCTTGAAGGGCTCCTTGTCGCGCTGGACGAGCAGGACCTGCCGGTCCTCGTTCACCACGATGGCGCACGCCACGGGCAGGGGGTTCTCGTAGAAGACCGCCTGGCACACGGTGCACTGGTCCCTGTCCCTGCCTTCCACCATGCGCCGCACCACGGGCCCTGCGCAATGGGGGCAATAGATCCGCTGCTTCTTCATGACGCCCTCCCGTGCACGGGCATCCGGCACCGGAAGATGCCGTCGTCCTTGGTGATGAGCACCTTGCCGTGGGCCCGGGCGTGATCGAACAGGGACTTGATCAGCACGGACAGGACCTCATCGAACTTGGCGGGGTGGGAGTCCGCCACCTCCTTGAGGAGGAGGTGCTTCTTGGTGTCGAGGTAGTCGATGCACGCCTCGAACCGGTCCAGGGGGAAGGCCAGCGAGTTCTCGTACACGATGCACTCCACGTCGCGGAAGTGGGGGGACAGCAGCGCATGACCGTTCTCCAGGGAAAAGGCCCTGAAGAGCCGGCTGATCCTGAGATCCGCAGGCGGATCGATGCCGGCGGCCCGCATGGCAAAGGGCACGAAGGAGGTGAGCTCCTTGAGAGAGTGCACGCTGTGGGTCACGGTGATGAAGACCCCTCCGCTGCGGAGCACCCGGGCGATCTCGCCTATGAGGTGGGGGAAGAAGTAGAGGGAGTAGCTGGCCACCACCAGGTCGAAGGAGGAGGCCTCCATGTCCCGGATGATGTCCGCGCTCCCCTGGATGAAGGAGGGCCTGCAGCCCTTCACGGTGAGCGTGTCCAGGAAGGTCTCCTTGTTCCGGTGGTTCACCATGTCGATGCCCATGATCTTCGTGCCGGGCCGCAGCCGGGAGGCGAGCATCTCGGTGAAGAACCCGTACCCGCACCCCAGGTCGAGCACGGTGCCGGCATGCGAGAGGTCGAGCCCTCCCAGGGCGACCTGGCGGATGTCCTGCGTGTTCAGGGCATACTCCTGGATGATGTCCTTGCTCCTGCAGTGCCAGGTGAGCTCCTCGTAGGTCCTGCGGATGTCCTCGTGGGAAAACAGCTGGTGCACGCCTTGTCCTCCCTCCCTGCTTCAGAATGAATGTCATACCATACTACGGTCTTGCACA
>Ga0116184_10004952_pt1 | contig 10364 bp, 6 predicted proteins | sample AD_JPNNA5_MetaG_FD_89886 | JGI IMG/M metagenome (GOLD analysis project Ga0116184, IMG submission 89886) | Active sludge microbial communities of municipal wastewater-treating anaerobic digesters from Japan - AD_JPNNA5_MetaG | ecosystem: Engineered > Bioreactor > Anaerobic > Digestate | place...
AAATGAAAATCTTAAAGGCCAAAAAATCCTTATAGTTCACCCTGTAGATCTCGATTATAATCTTATTGGGAAAAAGGATGCACTTGCACTTGATTTTGTAGATGCTGGAGTTGGAGATGTTGTTTTAGTATTACAGGAAGGAGATGCAATTCAACAATTATTAAAACGAAAAGATTTACCTGTGCATACAGCAGTCGTAGCAGTTGTAGATAATATTCATATCGGAAGTTAATGAATACTAGATTAATTGAAAACATCCTAAAGCTATCAAATGTACCCCTTGTTAGCTCTGTAAGAATTAGATACTTAATTAATTACTTTAAAGATTCTGATGAAATTTTCAAATCTTCCAAAAATGAATTACTCAAAATTGATTCAATTAGTGAAAAGATTGCAAATAATATATTAAATTTTGATTATACGTCTATTCAAAAACAAATTGACGAACAATTTAAACTGATCGAAAAATATAATGTTCAAGTTATAACTTTCTGGGATAGTGACTATCCTGAACAATTACGGAATATTACATACCCTCCAGTGCTTTTATTTGCTCGTGGTGATACCTCTCTTCTAAAAAAAAAATCTATTGCTATTGTTGGGACACGTACTCCTTCAAAGTATGGAATTGATAGCGCAAAATACTTTTCTTCTAACCTTTCCAAATCCGATTTAGTAATTTTAAGTGGAATGGCTTATGGAATTGATTCAATCTCGCATCAAATAGCATTAGACGAGAAAGGCAAAACAATTGCTGTTTTAGGTAGTGGGGTCGATGTAATTTATCCAAAAGAAAACCAAATATTAGCCGAAAGAATTATTTCAGAAGGTCTTCTTGTTTCTGAATTTCCGATGAAAACTCAACCAGCAATCCAAAACTTTCCAGCAAGAAACCGTATTATTGTTGGTATCTCAATAGCAGTAATTCTTATTGAGAGTGATATTAATGGTGGTGGAATTATTACAGCAAAATTTGCTCTTAATGAGAATAGACAGCTTTTCGCTGTTCCTGGTAATATTAATTCTAAAAAAAGTAAAGGAACTAACCTACTCATAAAAAATTCTGAGGCTAAACTTATACAAAATGTCGATGATGTTTTATGTGAACTAAACTTAAAAAATGAAAATAATACATCAATAGAACGTAATTATGACAACTTAAATGAAAAAGAACTAAAAATCATCAATCTTTTGAGTCAAGATATTTTACATGTTGATAAAATTTCTGATGAATGTAATTTAAATCCTTCCGATACGCTTATCAATCTTTTAAATTTAGAATTAAATGGCTTAATAAGAAAACTACCAGGCAATTTTTACCAAATAGTTGAATAATTTTTCAATTGAATCTAAATTTGATAATAAGTAAATTTATTTCACATACTAAATATTTTTCAAGATTTTATGATAGAAATTGATTCAATATGGATAAATACGGATGTTGTTACTTCAAAATTTTGTTGCAATCTTAATAAATGTAAAGGTATCTGCTGCTGTCTTGAAGGTGGAAAAGGGGCACCTGTAGAAGAATCAGAAGTGGAAATTTTACAGGAAATATATCCAATAATAAAATCAGAGTTAAACTCAAGAAGTATAGATATTATAGAAAAATATGGTTTTGTTGAAAAAGAAGAAGATCAACTATATTTAAATTGTATTGATAATAAAGATTGTATTTTTGTATATTACGATAAAAATATAGCAAAATGCGTTTTAGAAAAATTTTACAATGAAGGTAAAACAAATTGGAAGAAACCAATATCATGTCATTTGTATCCTATAAGAATTAATAGATTTGGTGGTGATGTCCTTAGATATTCAAGGATTTCTGAATGTAAAGATGCTGTTAAAAATGGGAATGATAAAAATATTTTGCTTATAGATTTTCTTAAAGAACCCCTTGAAAGAAAATATGGTAAAAATTGGTATATAAAATTAAAAACCGAAGTTCAAAAATATATTTAAAATAAATATGGTTACTATTTCTCAAACTCAAAGTCAGGGCTTAAAACAGATACAACGACCTCAATTAATTCAATATTACAGATTATTACAGGTATCAGGTCAATATCTTGAGTCAAGAATTCAACAAGAACTGGAACAGAATCCTTTACTTGAGTTAAGTGAAGAAGAAACACAAATACAAGAAGAAGAACAACAAATGGAATTACTTCAAGAAGAACCTGATAAAGAAAAAAATGACGATGAATTTGATTTTGAGGATTTTTATGACGATGATACTGGTGGTTATAAATCTCCTGATGCAATGAATGATGAAGATGAAGTAGAATACGTTCAACCGGAAACTAAAAGTCTAATTGATTCACTTTTTGAACAACTTAGATTATTAAATCTTTCAGAAGAAGAAATTGTTCTCGCAGAGGAAATTATCGGCAATATCGATGAAGATGGTTATCTTAGAAGATCATTACAAGAAATTCTTGATGATGTTAATTCACTATACAAATTTTCACTAACATTTGAACAAGCGAATAAAGTATTATTTACAATTCAAACCTTAGACCCACCAGGTATTGGAAGCCGAACATTAGAAGAATGTTTATTGGTTCAACTTTTAGTTAAAGATGATATTAATCCAAAGACAAAAAGTAATGCAGAGAGAATTATTCGCGAGTTTTATGATCTACTAAGGAAAAAACATCTTGAGGAAATTTCAAAAAAATCAGAAATGACTTTGGAAGAAGTCAAAGAAGCCTTTGAACTTATTAGAAAATTAAACCCTAAACCTGGTGAAGGTAGACTCAGCTCTAACGAAAACACAATTATTCCGGATTTTATAGTTACAAATGAAGATGGTGAATTAAAAATTACAATGGTAGAAGGTAATCTACCAAGCATTAGAATAAATAAAAAATACTTATCTTTAGCAAAAGGTAAAAATCCCCCGGAAGTAAAAGAATTTGCTAAAAGAAATCTCAACAATGCTAAGTGGTTTATTCAAGCTATTTATCAAAGAAGAAGAACATTAATGAAAGTAATGCAAGCTATTGTTGAAGTACAAAAAGATTTCTTTTACGAAGGACCCTCCCATTTAAAACCTATGGTTTATAAAGATATTGCAGATATGATAAAAGTTGACATTTCTACAATAAGCCGAGCTGTTAGAAATAAATATGTTCAAACAGATTTTGGTACTTTTGAACTAAAATATTTTTTCAGTGAAAAAATTGAATCTTCAAATGGCGAAGATGTTTCTAATAAAAAGATAAAACAAATAATAAAAGAAATCATCGACTCTGAAAACAAAAAGAATCCATTTACTGATGATTCAATTGCAGCTATGTTGAAAGAAAAAGGTTATAACATTGCAAGAAGAACTGTTGCTAAATATAGAGAAGAAATGAACTTACCAGTTGCTCGACTAAGAAAAGAAATATAAAAGATTCAAAAATCATATAAAAATTTTTATCAAAGAACATTATAATAAATACAGATATTAAGAAAAATTTTACTGTTTTCTAATGAAGGGATTTAACATCCCATCAATCTTTCATTATTTAAAAACAAAATCCATACAAAATTTTTTATGTAAATTTAATTAATTTTTTATTAAATTCTCAAAATAAAATCCTGTAAAATTTAAAAATATGTTTAATTTTTTAAAAAATATTGATAGAAAAGATTACAAAGCAATTTTTGGAGCTTTAGATATTTTGAAATATATTGGTCCTGGTTTATTAGTTACTGTAGGTTTTATTGATCCTGGTAATTGGGCATCAAATTTAGCGGCTGGTTCAAATTATGGCTATGCTCTTTTATGGGTTGTTACTATGTCAACAATTATGTTAATCATATTACAACATAATGTTGCTCATCTAGGCATTGCTACAGGTCTCTGCCTTTCTGAGGCTACAACTATTTACATCAAAAAACCATATTCACAAATTTTACTTTCAACAGCTATGCTTGCATCAATTTCTACATCACTTGCAGAAATACTAGGTGCTGCAATTGCATTAAATATGTTGTTTCAAATACCAATAAAAGCAGGAGCTATACTATCAACTCTATTTGTTATAATTATGGTATTTACCAATTCATATAAAATGATTGAAAAATGGATTATTGCTTTTGTTTCTGTCATTGGTCTATCTTTTCTTTATGAACTTTCCTTAATTACTATAGATTGGAATACCGCAATTAGTAATTCTGCTATACCTAATTTTCCTAATGGATCTATTATACTAATAATGAGTGTCCTTGGAGCAGTAGTTATGCCTCACAATTTATTTCTACACTCAGAAATTATTCAAAGTAGACAATGGAATCTAAAAGAAGAAAAGATAATAAAAAAACAATTAAGCTATGAATACCTTGATACAATACTATCGATGGTAATAGGTTGGGCAATCAATAGCGCAATGATAATTCTTGCTGCTGCAACATTCTATAAATCTGGAATACAAGTTACTGAACTAGAACAAGCAAAAATGCTATTAAATCCATTATTAGGCAATAACGCCGCTATTGTTTTTGCTGTTGCTCTTTTATTTTCAGGTATAGCATCGACGATAACATCTGCAATGGCTGCTGGTACAATATTTGCAGGCTTATATAAAGAACCATATGATATTAAAGATAATCATAGCCGATTAGGTGTCTCAATTTCTTTAGTCACTGCGTTAATCATCATTTTTTTAATATCCGATCCTTTTAGTGGTTTAATTTTTTCACAAATGTTTTTAAGTATCCAATTACCCTTTACAATATTTTCACAAGTTTATCTTACATCATCATACAAAGTTATGGGAAAATATAAAAATTCTTCTTTTTTAAAAATTATTCTCTATGTCATAGGTATTATTGTAACATTATTAAATCTAGCACTATTTATTAATATATTCATAACTATTTAATATCATTTCTGATTTACATTCAAGTTTTTCAGTTATCTTCTTTAATATTCAATAATTTAATCGCAAAGCATAAATTTTGAAATTATTAATAACAAATAACATAATATATTAAACATATGTTATTTGTTTTTATATAATTTAAACCTCTATTGTCTAATAGTTTAAAATCTATTTTTACATTTTTAAATAACATATAATACATAGTTTAAGAAAAAAATTCCACCAAAAAAACAAAATTATGTAACTTTTCGTAAGAATATTTTGTTAATATATTTTAAAGAAAAAAAAGTAAAATTGGAAACAAATTTTACTAATAAAACTATGTTTCATAAATTAATTCATTGTATATTTTTATAAAAAATGTTAACTTTATAATGTAACGGAAAAATGTTTAATAACTATTGGTCAGAGAGATGAGTGATATAAAAAAACACGAATTATTTAACTTTTATTCTTTATCAGAATTAAAAGAAAAAGTAAAAGAATTACAATTAAATTTGGATTTTAGTGAAGATATCAACATTTTAATCGATCCTTTAGAAATAAATGGATTAAAACTTAGAAATAAATTTGTAATTCTACCTATGGAAGGCTGTGATGCCTCAAGTGAGGATGGTTCTCCAAGTGAGTTAACTTTTCGAAGATATAAAAGATTCGCATCTGGTGGAGCAGCAATTATATGGTATGAAGCTTGCGCTGTAGTTCCTGAGGGAAAAGCTAATCCAAGACAATTATGGATTAATGAAAAGAGTCTTGATAATATTAAAAGATTAGTAGAAGAAACAGATAAAGCAGCACGAAGTTTTGATACTAAATTCAAAACAATCCAAATTCTTCAACTTACACATTCAGGTAGATATAGTAAACCATATGGTCACCCAAAACCAATAATTGCTCATCATTCAAAAGTATTAGATCCAATACATAATTTAGGACCTGATTACCCACTAATAACTGATGATGAATTAAAAAGATTGGAAGATGAATATGTTAAAGCAGCTATACTTGCAGAAAAAGCTGGCTTTGATGGTGTAGATCTTAAAAGTTGCCACAGGTATTTATTATCAGAATTATTAGCAAGCCATACACGGGAAAACTCAATATACGGTGGTTCTTTTGAGAATCGGACAAGATTTTTAAGAAATACTATTTCAAAAATAAAAGATGCTGTAAAAAATATTTTTGTTACTACAAGAATAAATGCCTATGATGCAATTGAATATCCTTATGGTTTTGGAGTTGATAAAAATGATGTAAATAAACCAGATCTAACAGAGGTAAAGGAAATTATAAAGTTTCTTAAATCAAAAAATGCACCTTTAGTTAATATTTCAATTGGTAATCCATACTTTAATCCACATGTTGGTAGACCTTATGATTTACCAATCGTTGGTTTTAAAGTACCTGATGAACATCCTTTATATGGAATACAAAGATTTGTTGATGTTGTGAAAGAATTACAAACAAGCAATCCAGAAATTGCTATTGTAGGCGCTGGTTATACTTGGTTAAGGCATTATTTCCCATATGTAGCTGCTTCAAATATAAAAAATAAATATGCAGGTTTAATTGGCTTGGGTAGAATGGGTTTTGCTTACCCAGAATTCGTAAAAGATTTAACTGAAAAAGGTTACCTTGATCCAACAAAGGTATGTGTTTCTTGTTCTGCCTGCACACAAATTATGAGAGATGGTGGCAAATCAGGTTGCGTTCCAAGAGATGGTGATGTATACGGTGATATTTACAAAAAAGGCCGCTTAGCAAGTCAAGATCAAATGATAAAAATGGCTGAAGAATGTATGACTTGTGTAAACCCTACCTGTCAAAATTTCTGCCCAGCAAATGTTAATATCCCTGGTTTTATAAGAAAAATAGCTGAAAATGATTTCAGAGGTGCTTATGAAATTATTACTCAAACAAACCCTTTCCCAGAAATTTGTGGTTACGTTTGTCCATCTGAAGTACTCTGTGAATCTGGTTGCATAAGACAGTATTATGATGAAGCTGTAAGAATTAGAGATCTTCAAAGGATTGTATCAGAGAAAGCAAGATTTAATAATTGGATACCATCTAAACCAGATGATATCAAACCGAAAAATAAAAAAGTAGCTATATTAGGTGCTGGACCTAGCGGTCTATCCTGCGCAAAAAATTTAATTTCAAAAGGATATGAAGTTACCATTATTGATAAAAATGATTATTTTGGTGGTGTTCCCTTTGATCTTATTCCAACAGATAGAGTACCTGATGAAGCAATTATTGATGAAATTAGGTTCAGATTAGCTGAAAATAAATTCCTAAAATTTAAAGGTGGAATAACAATATCCGAAGAATATAATCTTGATAAAATTCTTGAAGAAAGTTATGATGCCGTTTATATTTCTATAGGTTTAACAGAAAACACAAAATTACCTGCAAAAGTAAAACCTTCTGAAGGTGTTGAAGATGCTTTTTCTTTCCTAAAAAGAGTAAAAAAAGGTATTGATACAAAAGTACCAAAATCTGTTGCAGTATTAGGTGCAGGAAACACTGCAATTGATGCCGCTACAACAGCAAAAAAATTTGGTGCTAGAGATGTTTATATTGTATATCGTAGATCATTTAACGAGATGCCAGCATGGCCAAAAGAAAGAGAATACGCAATGAAGATGGGAGTTAATTTCTTAATCTTAACTCAACCATTAGATTATATTGTAAACGAAACAGGAAAATTGATAGGATTAAAGGTTGCTGCTACAAAACTATCTGAAGAACCAGATTCAAGCGGTAGAAGATCATCTATTATTATTCCAAATTCTGAACATATTTTAGAAGTTGATTTAGTTATTGAAGCCCTTGGTCAAAAATTAAGTGAACAAGTTAAGAAGGCACTCAAAGGCATTGAGTTTACTAAATCAGGTTTAATTAAGGTACATGAAAATTCATACTCGACTTCATTAAAAGGTGTCTTTGCCGGTGGTGATATTATAAACGGTGGAGATACTGTTGTAAGAGCTATTGGAGATGGAGTTAGAGCCGCAGAAGAAATTGATAATTTTTTGTCATAAATTAAAGAATCAGGGGGTGTTATTAAATGTTATGGCATATCTAAGCTAACTTTTGATATGCCATAACTTATAGGAGAGAGAGATATATAATTACTTAATTAAGAGCATTTTCTTAATTAGGTTAACACCCTCTGCTTTTAAACTATAGAAATATACTCCAGTTGCCATTGTCTTCCCGGTTGCATCCTTCCCATTCCAAACAACTTTATACTTCCCTGCTTCTTGTATTTCATTGTTAACCAATGAAACAACTTCTTGACCAAGAGCATTATATATCTTTAAATTAATAGTTGATTTGGCAGGTAATGAATATGTAATTGTTGTTGATGGATTGAAAGGATTAGGATAGTTCTGATCTAAAACATAATTTACTGGAATTATTCCATCGTCAAGTTTTTCAACTGCACTTACATAACTTTCCCATGCGACTTTCTTTGTTGGGAACCAATTAAGATCTCCAACAGGGAAACCACCTTGAGAACCTGTATAAGCTTCATGAGAAGTAGAATAAGCACAGTTCATTGTATCACGATAATATTTTATAGTACGTCTATCATAGTCATATTTTGCTGACCAATTAGTAGTAGACTTAGTTTTGTTTCCACCATTAGGATCACGATACCACGTCATAAATGTAGTCATCAACTTCGGAACATTTGGTAAAGTAAGTGATACTTTTTTAAATGCTTTAGAAGAATCTGCACCAAGTTTTTTCTTAATATGATCTGTAAGTATAGCACCTTCTGAAAGATGGTTATCTGTTAAAAATTTTTGACCTTCTGTTGAAATACAATAATAATTATTGGTAATCTTAAAAACAGTTGTATCGTTAGGACTGCTATATATCCAGACCATTTTAGGATTTCCATAAGCATCTTTTTCTTCATGATCTGTAAACTCAGCTTGTCTTACTGCATCAGTATCAGATCCGAGTGCAAAAGGATCTATAAAGAGATTGTTGGTAATTTTTATTTCTTTACCTGTTTTTCCTAATGATAACAACCCATGATATGACATACCATTTACGAGGGTATTATGATCAAAGTTCATATATCTAATTGGAGCAGTACTTGCATGATGACGAATAATTCTATCCTGCCAATTAATAAAAGTATTATTTATCATAATAAGAGAATCGCAAGACCCGGCTCTTAAATCTACTGCTTTACCAGCACCGAGATTAGAAGTTCCGAGATAGCCCATATTTGTAAAAAGTGAGTTAGTAATCTTTACAGTTATCGGCGCCTGATCTGTTCTTACATGATTACCATTAGTGTTCGTTAAAAGGCAACTATCAATATAAATGTTCTTACCAGGTGAATTAGTAGAAATTAGTGCACCTTGCATACCGCCAATATAATTAGTAGGATCAATTGCTGGGTCTGCTTCTACTATTCCTGATATTGCAAGATTTTTAAGATATACATCTCCACTTACATGGATAAAATACCCAGGTGGTTTACCAGTAGTAGCATTAGGGAATAAGTAAATAATTGGATTTTTTCCTGGTCCATCTTGAGCTTTTATTCTCAATACCCAATTAGTATTGCGAACAAAAGTTCCTACAAGGTATTCCCCTCCTCTTTGTAAAACATAAACACGATCAGGATCTTTTCTAGTACCATTGGAATTAGTATCAGCTAAAATAGTTTGATCAAGGAATTGTCCTGGACCCGTTGGGGGCGGAATAAATAGTTCATGAGGATTTGATTGAGCTAGAGCCGAAATTGAATAGCACATCAACATTAGGAGTGCTATAAAGAGAAATTTGTATTTCTCTTTTTTCATAATAACCTCCTTTTAATTAAGTTTTTTTTAAATAAGTGAATTAGGAGAAATATATTTAGTTTCATAAAGTTACTCTCACTCCAAAATCTATTGTCATACCATATTTTTCACTACCATCAAGTATTCGCCAACCTGTGAAATTATTTTTTAAGAAGCCTTCTTCTTCAACACTTGAAAAGTTGTTTATGTTTAGCATGAGTGAAACATTATCAGTAACTTTTTGTTTAACAACAAAATCCCATTTTGTAAAACTTCCCTGTTCTTGATCATTTCTACTATCAAATGAAAAACCTGTATTAAATTTACCTTGATAAAAAACTGAAAGCCTTGCTGAAAATCCAGCAATATCATAACCAATCTGTGCATTACCAAAGAATTCTGGTTGTCCTTCTAGCTTTTGCTTTTGATCAAATAAAACAACTTTTAATCTCGTAAATGGGAAGTATGGTATTGTTTCCTTATCGATTCTAGAATTAATAATATGCGTTTCTGATCTTACAATTGAAAAGTTATAACCTAAAACAAGATATTGTAACAAACCAGGTAAGAAAGTCATATTTGCTTGATGTTCCAATTCAAATCCCCATACTTTAGTTGGTTTATCTGAATTATAAGGGAATAATAGTGCATATTGAACACCGGAAGCAAATGG
>Ga0116184_10004955_pt1 | contig 10359 bp, 10 predicted proteins | sample AD_JPNNA5_MetaG_FD_89886 | JGI IMG/M metagenome (GOLD analysis project Ga0116184, IMG submission 89886) | Active sludge microbial communities of municipal wastewater-treating anaerobic digesters from Japan - AD_JPNNA5_MetaG | ecosystem: Engineered > Bioreactor > Anaerobic > Digestate | place...
CGTGCTGTTGCGGACGTCGAGCGCGAACCCAGGGAAGTCACGCTTCAGAAAGGGCGAGGCCTCCCAGTTCATCCCGTGGTGCGTGAGCGTGCATCGGCCCATGTGCACGTCGGCCCACTCGTAGGTCCGGTCCTCGATCTGGATCCGGACTGTCGGCCGCTCGCCCGGCAGCGGGATGGCGCCACCAGGGCACTGGTGCGCGCAGCGCATGCATCGGTTGCAGAGCGAGGGCTCGGGCAGGGGGTCGGGCTCGAGCTCCGCATCGGTGAGAATGGTTCCGAGGCGGACGCGCGGGCCGAACTTCCTGGTCAGCAGGACCTTCGACCAGCCGATCTCGCCCACGCCGCAGGCCACGGCCGCGATGCGGACCTGGATGTTGATGTCCGGCGCGGGGCGGCCTTCGGCGACGGGCGGACGGGTCCCTGGACGCTCGGGGACGCCGGGGTAGAGTGGCACCGCCTCGTGCCCGTGGTCCTCGATGAAGCACGCGGTCTCGTAGGTCACCAGCGGCCGATAGAGCGTGTTCAGCCGGTTGTAGGAGTAGATGGTGTAGTTGGTCCAGTGCGTCCCCTCGGTGATGCCGCGATAAGTCCCCCTGGGGATGGGCTGCACGATGGTGATGACCGACCGGCAGTCGGGCGCAATGTTGAGCGGGTGCATCATCCGCGGCGCGTTGGCGAACCGCTCGATGTTGGCGATGCCCACATCACCTGCGCCAGCCGCGAACGCCGCTTCCTTGACCATGGCGGCAGTGAGAGCCATTAGCCTCCCTCCTTGCCAACCTCACTCGCTTTCGCACATCCCGCGCTGGCCGGGTTGTACCCACGCTCGCCCGGAGGCACTGGGCGGTGTAGGCTGTCCAGTACCCACGGCGTGCGCTTGCGGAAGGGCTGTTCGAACCGGTTCGCGCACTTGTCCGCGCGCTCGAGCTGGTTGAGGCACGCTCGGCCGCACGCGGCCGCGATGCGGTCCGGTCGTTCGCCGCGACCCGGGCCGACCATGGCGCCGTTCGGGCATGCGCGGCAGAGGCGCCAGTCGATGGCCGCCACCCACATCGTGTGACCGGGCACGCCCACCGGCCGGGCGTCATCGGCGTTGATGGCACCCAGCGGGCACGCATCGACGCAGGCCCGGCAATCGCCGCACAGCCGCCGGTCGGCCACCGGGTCCGGCTCGAGCTCGGCGTCGGTGAGAACCATGGCGAGGCGCTGCCGCGTGCCGAACTCGGGTGTGAGGAAGAAGCCGCCGAGGCCCACCTCGCCCAGCCCTGCGGCCTGCGCGGCGAACTCAAGGTCGACGATGACGTTCGGCGCGGGCTTGTCGGGCGCCACCGGCACACCCTTGGGCATCCCCTCTGGCGAGTAGCCGAACAGTGGCACGCCTCGTAGCCGTGACTCTCGATGAACAGCGTGAGCTCGTACGTCGTGCGCGACAGGAAGTTGTCCTCGAGCCACTGGAAGCCAAAGAGGCCATAGGTGCTGCCGAAGTTGGTGCCCTCCTCGACGCCACGCAGCGACCCTCGGAGGATCCGCCGGCCGAGCACGATCACCGACCGGCACTCGGGCGCAATGGAGAGCGGGTTGGCCTCAGGCGGCAGACTGGCGAATCTGTCCGCCGAGGCGATGCCGACCAGATCGGCCCCACGCTGGCGGGCGTAGTCCTTGAGTTCAGCGGCGTCCATAGCGTCCTCCGTGAGAGCAGAGAGGGGCTCCCGACCCCTTCTTCCGCGCAGTCGCCCCGTGGCCTTCCGGCAGGCCACGTCGGCGCCCCGGACGAACACGCCGCTGCCGCGGGCTCGCGGGTCGCGGCTGAGAGAGGACCACGAGGATGACATCCTGCACACTCCTACCGGCACTGGCCGGGCTTGGCTCGCTCGCTCTGGCGTCGTTCGCGCCGGCTGAGGGCGCAACAGTCCCCTCGGCCACCCGGCCGGACGGCACACCCAATCGCGCCGTGTGGATGGCGCGGGGCACCTTCGGCGTCATGACCCACTATCTCATCAAGCCCGAGGGTGCCACGCCCGAGGAGCGCACCGCCGAGCTCAACCGCATCGTCGACAACTTCGACGTGCACCGCTACGTCAAGCGCATCCGGGAGACGGGCGCGGACTGGGTGATCTTCACGCTCGGGCAGACCACCGGCTATCTGTGCGCCCCCAACGAGTACCTCGACAGCCGCGCGCCCGGTATGACGCCGCGGCGCGACCTCGTGATGGAGCTCGCGAAGCACCTCGACGATGCCGGCAAGCGGCTCATCCTCTACATTCCGTCGGAGCAGAACTCCGAAGCCGCCATCCAGGCCGCGCTCGACTCGGCCTCACCCGGCTACGCGGATCGCTACTTCGAGTTCCTCAAGACCTACGCAGTGAAGTACGGCGACCTCGTCGACGGCTGGTGGTTCGATTCGTGCGGGCCGCATGAGGACGAGTACTGGCTGCGCTGGCTGACCGCCTTGCGGGCAGGCAACCCCGACACCGCCGTCGCCTTCAGCGGTGCCGAGTTCTGCTGTGGCGGCCCGGTGAACCCCGTGTGCAAGCTCGAGGACTACCACGCCGGCGAGATCCACCTGCTCGAGGACGGCGCCATCCGCCGCGACTTCCTCCCACCCGGCGGCGACATCATCGTGACGCCCGAGCGGAAGCTCCGGCTCCGCGGGCAGGAAGCGCGCACCTACATGCCCGACGGGCAGTTCATCGACGGCGTCCAGTGGCACGGCCTGCTGCCGCTCGACCTGACCTTCAACCCCGCCGTGCCGAACCAGTTCTGCCACTATACGGACAGGGAGCTGCTGGCCTTCGCGCTCGCGGTGAAGTCCGTGGGTGGCGCCATCACGATCAACGTGCCCATCGAGTTCGAGACGGGGGAGATCCCCGAGGATAGCCACGCCTCGCTGGTGCGGCTGGGCCGCAACTTGCGGGAGGCAGCGAAGCACGGTGGAAAGGGCCAGGGGAACAGGGTACTGACGCCCTGGGGCACCTAGGTGGGTGTCGCGCGCCCAGAGCAGCGCGGAGGGGGCATCACAGACACAACAGGATGCGCAGCCGGTCCTCCACCTGCGCCATCGTCGCGCGACCGACGGCGCCCAAGGGCTTCACCAGGCGCTCCGCCGAGATCGACCGCACATCCTCGCACTTGGCGAAGCTGGGCTGCGCAAGCCCGCCCTCGGGCGGCTCAAGGCGGACATGGAGGTTGATGCCCCTGTCGCGCGTGGTCAGCGGAACGACGATGGCCAAGCCTGCCGCACCGCGGTTCAGCAGATCGGCCGAGACGACGAGCGCGGGACGCGTGCCTCCCTGCTCATGGCCCCGAACTGGGTCCAGCCGCACGAGCCAGACGTCGCCGCGTGACACGGCGGGCTGAGGGGTCACTCGTCCGACCCGCCTTCGTCATCGAGGCCGTCCCCCAGCGTGGCTTCCCATGCCTGGCGTTCCTCGAGCTCGTCGCGCCACTCCTCCGGGTTGGCCCGGAGAGCCGTAAAGCCAGCGTTCGCGTCCTCGAGGAACCGTTGCCGCCGGTAGCACTCGATGGCCTTCTCAAGGACCGTGCTCATGGAGTCGCCGCTCTGGTCCGCGAGCTCGCGAAGCACTTGCCGGGCCGACTCCGCCAACCGAACAGTCGTGCTTGCCATGGCCCAGGCCTCCTGTCTACAGAACAGTATACACCGCCGTAGACGCGGCAGGTAGGGGGCGCGACTCCGCGCTCTGGCCCTCGGCCCCGGCCCTCGCCGGGAGGAGAACCCCGGGTCTCGCGGGAAGGTGCGCGAGGCTCGTAGATGGATCGGGGGGCAACGGATGACGGACGGGCGAGATGGCGCCCTCGAGAGCGCTCTGGCGGCTCTCGAGCGTGACGCCGATGCGACGGTTCGGACGGCTGCGGCCGCCGTGAAGGCCGCGAAGGCACTGCAGAAGGCGGCCAAGCTCGGCGAGCTGCGCCGGCTCGACGCGCTCCTCGCCGCCGCGGGCGCAGCGGCAACGGCCGTGAGTCAGCAGGTCGACAACACGATGGCCGGGTGGCAGTTCGACGCGGCGGAGCATCTGGCGAGCGGCGAGTTCGCCCACGAACTCATCGCGGCCGCGCGAGCGCAGGGCGTCGCCGTGGTCGAGCAGGACGGCATGCTCTATTGCTGCCCCAGCCTGGTTCGGGTCCTGCCCGGCGAGCTCAGTGTGCGGATCGACAAGACCCGTGAGACCCGCCTGAGGCCTACCGTACTTGCCGCGCACCTCAAGGGTGTTCAGCAGCGTCCACCCCGGTTCGCCTCCGAGGCCTTTCTCGACTCGCTGCACAGGGCGTACCGCCGCGTGGTCGAGCCGGCCCACTTCGGCAGGGTGGTCAAGCTGCTTGAACTCTATGAACTACTCACATTGCTGCCCGGGCAGGCGCGCGAGTACACCAAGGCCGAGTTTGCGCGCGATGTCTACCTGCTCGACCGAAGCGGCTCGCTCACGACCCGCAACGGGGCCGTGGCTACCCTTCATGCGAGCACCGGGACCAAGTCGCCGAGCGCGGTGCTCCGAACCATCACCGAGACCGGGGAGAAGCGCGAGTACTACGGCATCGCGTTCCGACCCGCGGACTAGCGCAGCCCGTCCGTCCTGGAGGCATGCCATGCAAACCACCGATCCGCGCGCCGTGCGCCCCGAGGACTGGTTGGACGTCATGAAACGTGAGTACGTGAGCAGCTTCGTGCGCCATGGGGGAGCCGCTGTTAAGGTGGTCGTGCCCCGAGACGACGAGGACCGGCACTCGCTCATTGCGGGGCTCAGGTCCTCGGCCGAGGAGCACGGCTTCGCCTTTGCGTCGGTGGATGCGGCGACCACGAAGCTCCACCTCGTGGATCGGCTGTTCCACGCGGTGGCTCGGCAGATGCCCTGGCACGCCCTGGCCAGCTCCCTGGTGCGGCGCCTGTTGGCGGCCAGCGGCCTCGAGGTGACGCCACAGGCCGACGGCGTCGACCTGGCCGAGGTCGCTCGCGTGAACGGGCGAGATGTCCGGTGGCTGGCGCAGGACGTCAAGAGGCAGCTCGAGCGCGAGCTTGTCGGCCATCCGGGCATGTGCCAGGAGTTCCGGTTCGCCATGATCGAGCTCTGCCTCGAGGCCATCGGCGAGGGGCAACTCCAGCCCGGCGTCGCCGAGCAGTGGCTCTGCGGCGAGCTCCGGCTGATCAGCGCCATGAAGCGTGCGCTGATCTTCTCGAAGATCCACCGCCACAACGCGCGGCATATGCTGCTCTCGCTCACGCAGTGGCTGCGGCTGGCCGGCCGATCGGGGCTCGTGCTCAGCCTGGACATCACCCAGTACACGGCCCGCCGTGCCGGCGCGGCGCAGGGCACGACGTTGTTCTACACGCGTCCCGCCATCATGGATGGGTACGAGGTCGTCCGGCAGCTCATCGACAGCACGGACGACGCCCTGGGTTGCTTGACCGTCGTGGTGGCCCCACCGGACTTCCTGAGCAATGAGAGCTGGGGCCTCGACGCCTACCGGGCCCTGAAGCTGCGCGTTATCGACGAGGTTCACGACCGCTACAAGCCTAACCCGGTGTCCGCCCTGGTGCGGATCTCGCGCGAGGCACCGGCGCTGGGTCTGGCCGGGCAAGGGGGCGATCGGTGTGACGGCTGAGCAGCTCGAGAGCCGACGGGCCATCGAGGCCCTGCGCGCGGGCGTGCCCAACCGCGACGCCGTTCGCGCGCTGGGTTGCTCGCAGCCCGAGATCGAGGCCCGGTTCATCCAGTGCCTGAACGAGTGCCCAGAAGCAGCTGATCGGCATGAGCAGGCCCAAGGGCTGATGGTGGCGGCGGACTTCGGTGCGGGCAAGTCCCATCTGCTCGAGTACCTGCAGCACGTGGCTCTGGAGAGGAACTTCGTCGCCAGCAAGGTGGTGATCAGCAAGGAGACGCCCCTGTTCGACCCGGCCAAGCTCTTCCTGTCGGCCGTGGACAGTGCCCTTGCTCCCGGCAAGCGGGGCAACGCCGTGCGCGAGATCGCACAGACGCTGGACCAGTCGCCCGGCTTCACCGCTTTCTATGACCAGGTCGTGAGCGATGGGGCGGGCCTCGACCGGCGTTTCGGCGCCTCGCTGTGCGTGTACGCCAATGCCCGCTCGACGGATCTCGAGTGGACCGACCGCGTCGTCTCTTTCTGGTGTGGCCGCAAGCTCAACGTCACCGAGGTCAACCGGGCGCTGAAGCAACTGGGCCAGGGCGGCCCGTGGCGTTTCGCGAAGATCCCGAACCGCGAGCTGGCCCTCCAGCGGTTCCGCTTCGCCGCCATGCTCATGCGCGCCGCCGGCTACGCGGGCTGGGTGCTCCTGCTGGACGAGGTCGAGTTGATCGGGCGCTACTCCCTGCGCCAGCGGGCCAAGTCCTACGCCGAACTCGCCCGCTGGATGGGCGCGCTCAAGGCCGGGAGCACCTTCCCGGGCATCGTGTCAGTCCTGGCGATCACGCCGGACTTCGAGACGGCCATCCTCGACGAGAAGGGCGACTCGGACAATGTGCGGGCACGGCTGACAATGACGGGCTCACCCGAAGAGCTCCTGGCCGTGGGCGAGGCCGAGGCCGGCATGCGCCAGATCCGCGCCGCGATCCGTCTCAGACAGCCCGATGGCGACCAGATCAGCCGGGTGGTCGAGAGCCTCCGGCAGACCTACGAGCAGGCATATGGCTGGCGCCCACCGGAAGCCGACTGCATCCCGAAGCGGCCCGGCTCGACGCCGATGCGGTCCTATGTCCGGCGCTGGGTGACCGAGTGGGACCTCGAGCGGCTGTTCCCGGCCTACGCGCCCGAGGTCGAGACGGCCGCCCTCGATCAGACGCTCGAGGAGGATCGCGACCTGGAGCGAGCCAGCGAGGCCAACCACTCAGACGATCCATAGGCGGCCGGCGCCATGCCCGTTCCCCTCCGCGAGCTACCCGCGCCCGGCCAGCCGGGACACGTGCCTGCCCCCAGTCTGTTCCCGTTCCAGTTTGCCGGTGTACGGGCCCTCTATCACCGCGACTCGCTACTGCTGGCCGACGACATGGGACTCGGGAAGACGGTACAGGCGTGTGTGGCGCTCCGGAGGCTAGTGACCGCCGGTCTCGTCGAGACGGCCCTTATCATCACCAAAGTGAGCCTGCTTCGCCAGTGGCGACGGGAGCTCCGCCGCTTCGCGCCCGAGCTCTACGTCTCGGTCGTCCACGGTACGGCTGAAGACCGGGCATGGCAGTGGGACGCTCCGGCCCATGCCTTCATCACCACCTATGAGACACTCCGCTCCGACTTCACCGAGAGCCCCAGGCACCGCGTCGGCCGTACCTGGGATCTGGTCATCCTCGATGAGGCACAGGCCATCAAGAACCGCGAGAGCCTGACCAGCGAGGTGTGCAAGCGGCTCCGTCGGCGCCGCGCGTGGGCGCTCACGGGCACGCCGCTCGAGAACGACGTCGACGATCTGGCCTCGGTGCTCGAGTTCGTGCGCCCCCTCCTGCCGGGCGAGCCCCAGCCGGACCTCCGGCCCGGAGAGGAGACGATCCGCCGACAGCGCGAAGTGCAGCTCCGAAGGCGGAAGGCCGACGTGCTGCCTGACCTGCCGCCCAAGATCGTGACGACGGTGCCCCTCGTGCTGGGACCCGAGCAGCGGCGGGCCTACGAGCGGGCCGAGCGCGAGGGCATCTTTGAGCTGCGCCAGTTGGAGGGGGAGCTCCGCATCGGGCATGTTTTCGAGCTGATCATGCGGCTGAAGCAGACCTGCAACTTCTGCCCCGTGACTGGTGAATCGGCTAAGCTCGAGGACCTGGCCGAGCGCGTGGCGACTCTGGCCGCCGAGGGTCACAAGGCTGTGGTGTTCTCTCAGTTCACCGACCAACGCTTCGGCTGCGGTGCACTCCGCGACGGGCTGGCCGATCTCGACCCACTGGTCTATACGGGCGCCATGGACGGGCCCGAACGTGACCGTGTCATCCGTCAGTTCACGACCGATGCGGCTCGCCCGCTGTTGATCGTGTCCCTCCGCGCCGGCGGCCTCGGACTCAATCTACAGGAGGCCTCCTATGTGTTCCACTTCGACCGCTGGTGGAACCCGGCCGTCGAACACCAGGCCGAGGACCGCGTGCATCGCGTGGGGCAAGCACTTCCGGTCCACATCTATCAGTACACGTGCGAGCGGACCATCGAGGAACGCATCGAGCAGATCCTGCTCGGTAAGCAGACGCTGTTCCAGGAGTACGTCGACGACGTGACCCTCGACCTCTCTCAAGCGCTCACGCGCGAGGAGCTATTCGGGCTGTTCGGGATCTGAGACTCATGCCGCCAACGCCGCGAGTTTCCCCTCGTCGATCTCGACACCCAGCCCAGGGCCCTCGGGCACGGCGATGGTTTCGTCGCCGACTGGCACGAGTGGGTGCGTGGCGATCGAATCGCCGAGGAACTGCGGGCCGTTCAGGGCGCACGGGTGCGTGATGCCGTAGGCGCCGAACAGGATCAGGCTGGCCGCCAGCGACAGATCGGGATCGGTGAGGCCGCTGCCGAGGACCATGAGCCCCGCATCGCGCAGGATCTCGATCTGCCGCCGGGCCGAGTGCAGGCCGCCGCAGCGCGCCGGCTTCATGGCCACGCCGTCGAGCATGTCCAGCCGGATGAACTCGATCAGGTCCTGCGGGGAGACGATGCCCTCGTCCATCGCGCGCCGAACGCCCGAGGCGCGCAGCAGAACGCCACGCGCCTCAGGGGTTGTCTCACATCCCGTCGCCTACAACTCAGGCGCGGCCGCCTGCTGCTGTGCCATGGCCGCGTCCAGCAGCTCCTTCTGGACGTCCTCGATCGTACGATCTGGCGTAAACTCGATAATCTTGGTCCCCTCGGGCGCCTCGAACTCGAACATCGCGTCGGGGATATCGGCGTTGAGCTCGTACTCGAGCACCGTAACGGTGAGCTTCAGATCCACGTTGACAGTCATCCCCGGTGGCATCAAGGACATCTCCATGTACAGCCGGCGCAGGTTGCCCGTCTCCTGCTCGAGGGCCATCTGCAGCACACCGAACTGCACATTGGTGAGGCCACCAGTCATGTTCATGGCGCCCGCCATACCCAGTGACTCGGTGAACGCTTGGCAGTACTCGGGCTTCACCTGGAGCACGTAGCAGGGGATGTCGTCATACTCCTTCTCTCCGACAATCGTCGCCATGTCCTTCTCGAGCAGAGTCACGAAGGCCTCATCCTGATCCTTCGGCAGGCCCAGCTTCTCCAGGACCGCGTCGCGCTGATCGGCGAACTGCTGCATGGTCTCCGGCGGCACGTGGAGCATTACGCCCGCCTGGCCCTGGTAGGAGAAGACCTCGTCCTTAGCCACGATGCTGACCTGGTTCATGGTCGGCATCTCGGCCCGGATCTTGTCGTTCTTCCTCCAGATCTCGATGTCGATGTCCGGAACCTGCGCGACCGGTACCTCGATCTTGAGGCTCATCTTCATGTGCATCGACTTGCCGGCTTCCAGGTTCTCTCGCGCTCGGGCGGCCAAGTCGACCATCCGTGGGTCGCGCTGATCTCCCTGGGCCACAGCCGAAAGTGCAGACGCGGCCAACCAGATGGCGGCGGTCAGTGCAACGAGCAGGCTGATCCGTTTCATATACTTTCCCCTCCGAGCGCCCGGCGAGGACTGCCGCCTCGAGCTCCAGGGCACATTCCTGGGCGCCGCAACGGCCCCCTGTCACCCGTTGACGAGCGGAGTCCCGGGAAGTTGCGGACTCGGCGACCCTGGTCCGGCGTGTCGCGGTCGTCTCCCCCGGGATCCCGATGAGGGCCGATGCCTGATCAGGGCCCCAGTGGGTATACGGACGAGGTGCCGGGAAGTTTCAGAGGTGCCGCGCTCCGCTGGCTGCGGGCGGCATGGAGTCTCCCGAACACCCGCGAAACCAAGAGCTCACTTGGGGTCGAACGAGGGTACCGTGAGCTGCTCACCGTCTTTGAAGCACGACTGGTGCGCGACCACGCCTGGCGCGGTCATAGCCACCGCCTCATAGACGTTGACTGAGGGCTCGCGATCCTCCAGCAAGGCCATCACAAACTCATGAGTCAGGTAGGTGTGAGATCCACCGTGGCCACTTTCGATCCGCATCGGCTCAGGCAGCAGCGCCTGGAAGTCGGGGATGGTCGGCACGTCGGCTTGGCCCTCGATCTTCAGCACGTGCGGCTGGCCGGACCAGGCGGACATGTAGAGGCTCATGTGCTGGCCGAACCACTGGGCCCGCTCGCCGTGGTTCCACACATCCCACATGACATTGCAGCGGAACATGTGGCCGCCACTGGTCTGGAACAGGGCCGACGCGTTGGCGAAGGGGTTGTCGTAGGCGTTATCTTTGAACGCCGGGTCGTCTTTGGTCTC
>Ga0116184_10004956_pt1 | contig 10354 bp, 6 predicted proteins | sample AD_JPNNA5_MetaG_FD_89886 | JGI IMG/M metagenome (GOLD analysis project Ga0116184, IMG submission 89886) | Active sludge microbial communities of municipal wastewater-treating anaerobic digesters from Japan - AD_JPNNA5_MetaG | ecosystem: Engineered > Bioreactor > Anaerobic > Digestate | place...
ACCGGGTTCCTCGAACACGCCCGCGGCGACGCGTTCGCACTGGCCGCCGGCCGCCGTGATGGGCGCCCGACGCTTGGCATCGTGGCAAAAGACGTTGCCGGAGTGCGTGCGGGCATGGCACGACTGGTGGCCGAGCTGTGGGACGAGGGGAGTTCATTCACACAGCGCTCCGGGCGGCGCGAGTATGAACCCTTCATCCCAGTCCGCCTGCTCTCGGTGGCACCCACGGGCCGTGATGCCCAAGGCGGACCTTGGGCGGACACGCTGTGGACGAACTGGACCGACGAGCGCCTCCGACGCTATGCAGAGCAGATTTGGCTCTGCGGCTACAACGGCATCGAGGTCGCCGAGATCCGGGGCTACCGAGCCGTGTACAGCGACCAGGAACTGACCCGGAGCATCACCCCGAAGATCCGCGTCCTGTGCTCAGCCGCCCGCGACTACGGCCTCAAGGTCCGCCAGTTCATCTGGGGCCAGAGCCTGTTCGTCGAGGGGCAGAACCTGTGCTGGAACGCGCCCGATGAGCGATCCCGAATGCTTGCGGAGTACCGCCGCCTGGCCCAGACATACGGCGATCTGGTTGATGAGCTCATCGTACACGTGGGTGACCCCGGAGGCTGCGACCGCAACGGGTGCGATGCCTACAAGACCACTCAGGAGATCGCCATGGCATTGCTGGCCGAGTACCGGCGGGTGAACCCGAAGGTGACCGCCGTACTCAGCACCTGGGCCAACGCCGGGTTCTGGAGAGGACATCCCAACGCCCAACTACTGGACGAGACCTACTCGCCCAAGGAGCTGGGCATCGCGCTGCACCGCTGGTACGATCGCGACAAGGTCGATTGCGTGCGGGCCTCGGGGCGCGCCGTCGACCTATGGACCTGGTACCTGAGTGACTTCGAGATGGCCGTTGACCTGACGTTGGCCATGCGCGTCGTCGACCGCTACTACCGGGCGCTGCCGGCCAGCGCGCGTGGCCAGATCCGCGGGGCGACGGCCGACCTGTGCTTCCATGGCTGGCCACAGATCCTGGGGGCCTACGTAGCCGCTCAGAAGATGTGGGACCCCCAGCGCGGTCTGAGCGAGATCGAGCACGAGTTCTGCGCGGCCACATTCGGTGAGCGGAATGCCGACGCCATGGTGGCGCTCTATCAGGCGTGCGAGGCCCATGTGCACCCCGGGCGCTACGCCTACTTCCGTCCCGAAACCGACTGCCCACCGGTGGTGCTGGGCACGCCCGACTACGACGCCCAGCTCCGCACGGCCCTCGAGCAGGCCGGCCATGTCGACCTTCGCTTGCCTCACGAACCCCGGTTGGTCTCGGCCACGGACCCGGCCGCGCTGTACCAGCGCCTCTTGGACTACGGCAGGCTCATCGGCGTGGCCTCGCATGCAATGGTCCTTCTGCGCGAAGCTCGGCAGACAGGTGCCGCGGCGAATGACCTGCAGGCCATCGTCGACGCGGCGCGTACCGAGGCCGAGCCGTACGCCGCCGATCCCGGCTTTGGGCCCCTGATGGACGCGGTCGCCGCCGCGGCCCGAGGAACGTGAGGAAGGACGTGTCACCCATGAGACTCTGCCCTCTGACGGCCCTGTTCGTCCTCGCACTTCTGACTGCGGCGCGGTCGTCGGGTGCCGGCAACGAGAGAGCACTGTACAACGGCATCGTGCTTCCCGACCAATGGCCGCCCCATCCGGCACCCCTCACAGACGAACCACTGCCGGTGCCTGCGTACCTGGCCACCCCCCCTCCCGTGATCCCGATCGATGTGGGCCGCCAGCTCTTCGTCGACGACTTCCTCATCGAGGAGACAACACTCTCTCGCACCTACCACGCGGCCACCTACATCGAGGACAATCCCGTGTTGACGCCCGACAAGCCATGGGAGTTCCAGGGGGGCCACCCGTGCGCCATGGTGTTCAGCGATGGCGTATGGTTCGACCCGGCCGACCGGCTCTACAAGATGTGGTACCTGGGTGGCTACTGCCAAGCCACCTGCTACGCCACATCGGAGGATGGCCTGCACTGGAGCAAACCGAGCCTGGATGTCGTGCCCGGCACCAACATCGTCCACAACGCGAGACGCGACTCAGGCACCGTGTGGCTCGACCTGGAGGAGAAAGACCCGTCGCGCCGGTTCAAGATGGCCCTCTACGAGCTCGATCCCCCCCGGACTGGCCGGATGACCCTCTATGTCTCCTCCGACGGCATCCACTGGGGCGATCCCGTCACCGAGACCGAACCCACCGGCGATCGCTCGACACTCTTCTACAACCCATTCCGAGGCGTATGGGTCTACAGCATCCGCAGTGGCGGCGCCACGGGCCGCACCCGCCAGTATGCCGAGCACGCCGACCTGATCGCAGGGGCCAAGTGGGGTGCCGATGGCCCCTCGTGGTGGGTGGGCGCCGACCGGCTTGATCCGCCTCGACCCGACGTCGGCACCCGCCCTGAGCTCTACAACCTCGACTGTGTCGCCTACGAGAGTCTCATGCTCGGCTTCTTCAGCATCTGGTATGGCCAGCCACCGGACCGGGCCAAGCCCAACCAAGTGCTCCTCGGCTTCAGCCGCGATGGGTTCAACTGGACTCGCCCCGTACGTTCCGCCTTCCTGCCGGTATCGGAGCGCCATGGCGACTGGAACTGGGCCAACGTCCAATCCGCGGGCGGTGGGTGTCTGGTCGTCGGCGACGAGCTATGGTTCTACGTCAGTGGACGTGCCGGCGTGCCCGGCAGCACGGCGTCGGGCGTCTGTGCTACCGGCCTGGCCAAGCTCCGTCGGGATGGATTCTGCTCGATGGACGCGCCGCCCGGGAGTGAGGGCTATGTCGTGACGCGGCCCGTGAGGTTCTCCGGGAAGTACCTTTTCGTGAACGCGGACGCCAGCGAGGGCTCCCTTCGGGCCGAGGTGCTGGACCCGGGCGGCCGAGTTCTCAAAGGCCTCTCGCGGGATAAGTGCATCGCGCTCCGCAGCAACTCCACCCGGGCCCGGATTCAGTGGCAAGGGACACCAGACCTGTCCTCTCTGGCCGGCCAAGCGGTCCGCTTGCGGTTCGCACTGCGTGACGCCCAGCTATACTCCTTCTGGGTGAGCCCAGACGCCTCCGGGGCCAGCCACGGCTACATCGCCGCCGGCGGACCCGGGTTCACCGGCCCCATCGACACGGTGGGAGCCGGAGACCGCCAATAGGCCCGACCGTCCGCACACTCCCCGCACCACCGCCTACCAAAGGCCCGGCACCAGCAGCTCGATCCGGTAGACCGAGTGCCTGGCGGTGATGTACAGGGTCGTGTTGCCGGGCCCTCCGAAGGTGCAGTTCGCGGGGACCTCCGGCACCGGGATGGTGCCCAGATGCTCACCATCGGGGGTGAATACCCAGATGCCTCCCCCGCCCGTGCAGTAGATGTGGCCCTTCTCATCCAGCGTCATGCCATCGGGCACACCCTCGGCCTCGCTCTTCATGTCAGCGAAGGTCCGTCCCGGACCTGCCGACCCGTCCGCGTTGAGCGGGTATGCGCGAATGATGCACTCCTCGGAGTCGGCGACATAGAGCGTCTTCCCGTCAGGGCTCACGAAGATGCCATTGGGCTTCGTCATATCGTTCACCACACGAGTAACCGTGCCGTCGGGGGCGAGCCGATAGACCGCCTCGGCATCCTGCTCGGATGGCCGACCCTCAAGTCCGTAGCCGGGATCGGTGAAGTAGACGGCACCGTCCGCGGCCACCGCGCAGTCGTTCGGGCTGTTGAGTTTCCTCCCCTGGTACGCGTCGGCAAGCACTTTCAGGGTCCCATCCGGCAGAATGCGAGCCACGTCGCGCTCCCAGTGGCGGCAGGCCAGGAGCGACCCATCCTTGTCGAACACCAAGCCGTTCGACTTTCCGCTGGGCTCCTGGAACACCGAGACGGTGCCATCCTCAGCGATCCGGTAGATGCGGTTGGCCGGGATGTCACTGAAGTAGAGGAATCCATGACGGTCGTATGCGGGGCCTTCCGTGAACTCGAAGCCCGTCGCGATTCGCTCGACCTCGGCGCCCTCGGGCACGATACCCGATAGACTCGCCCACGCGGTTCCCATCGTGGCACCCACTCCCCACAGCATCAGAGCCCAGCTCACACCCTGGAGCCCCCGGCACATGAGCCTGGCCTCCTCTCCGCGCGTGCCACAAAGCACACGCTCAGACGCAGAACGCTTCCCCACGCCATGGGTCCGGCCCTGCTCGAGAGCCAGTGTAGTATGCTATCTGGAGGACGGGTCACAAGCTGGCCGAATGTTGCATAGATCGAAACGATGGCGGGGGGAGGCGCCCCCGCCGGACCCTTCTCGCTGGTCGAACCGTCTAACCCCCTCGGGGCTGCGCGAACCCGGGTGGGCGCGCTCCTCGTTTGGAGTTCAGCGCACCTCTGGCCGTTATGGTGTGTCCGAGGATGGGCATAGGAGGTCATGAGCCATGAGATGGTGGGGCATCGCGCCAGTCGCGCTAGCCCTCAGCGCCGGCATCGCGTTTGTGCAACCCCTGAAGGCGCAGAACTTGGCGGCTGCGGCTAATGGCGGGAAGGTTCTCAGTTGGACGAGCCAGGAGGACGCCAAGAGCTGGGCTGCTGCGAACCTGATTGACGGTCAGCGACGCAAGATCGGCTCCAGTTGGTCCAGCCCATTGACGGGGGGCGCCGTCCCGCAGGAGGTCGTCATCGAGCTCCCGGGCGGACAACCCGTCGAGATTGACAAGGTCATCATTAGCCTCAATACGGGTCCCCCGTTCCTCTACAGCGAGTTCTGGGCCAAGGACATCACTGTGCTTGTCTCGGCGACCGGCTCCACCCCACAGGAGTTCACACCGGTGGCCCAGGCGACACTCGCCAAGTCTGAAGCGGACCAGGCCATCACCTTCGCCGCCACACCCGCGCGGTTCGTCAAGCTACGCATCGACAGCGCCCAGAGCCCCACCGCGCCACACGTGGAGCTGGCTGAGGTGGAGGTGTACGCCAGGGGCACCGGTCCCGCGGCGGAAGTGGTCCCCGCGGCCACGGCCACGCCCGCTAGCGAGATAGCCACGCCACCGTCGGCGCCACCAGCACTCCCGGCGACGCCCACACCGGCACTGCCCACCGGGGTCACCGGGGGCGAAGCGGGCCCTGCGCTGCCCAGCACGCCGCCGGGCGCGGGGACGGCTCCGGGAGGCACGGGACCCATCATCAGCACCACGCCGGACCCGAACGCTCCCGTGGCTGGCCCAGTGCCCCCCACGGGCGTCACTATCGCGCCGCCCCCGCCGGTCACGGTGCCCAGCACACCGGCGATGCCGGGCGCGGTAGCCCCAGGCCCGGGGGGCGCCAGCGGCCTCGGCCCCGCGCCAGCCCCGGCCCCGGCACCCGTGACTGCCCCCACCCCTGGGCCGGTGATCCCGGAGGGAGCCGCTCCTGCCGTGGCCACGCCAACGCCAGGGGCCGTCCCCCCCGTCACCCCCGCGTTGCCAACACCTCCGGTCGGGACCACGCCACCATCGCCGGTGGCGACCACGCCAGTGCCTCCCTCCGTCACCACCGTGGCTCCCGAGGTCCCGCAGCCCAGTCCCACCGCCCCGCAGCCGCCAACCGAGTCACTGGCAGTCGCGCCCGCTGACGCCCCGGCTTTCGTGGACCCGGGTTCGGAGACCGAACCCACGCCGACCATAGAGCCGGCCACGCCCATCGCACCGACACCGGGACCGGCAGGTGAGGCGGCCGTGAGTGCGCCCACGGGGGGCGGCACCGAGCCGACTGCGCCGGTGCCCGCGACGCCGGTGGTGGCTCCGACACCTGCGACCACGCCCACGACTCCGCCGGCCCCAGTCACCTATGCCGGCCCCGTGAAGAACCTGGCGGCCCAATCGGCGGGTGGGACGGTGATGGCGTCCACCTTCGTCAACGAGGAATTCAGCAACGCGCGGCTCAACAACGGCATCCGCGGCGTCGACGCCGACGAAGAGGTGTGGACCTCCGCCGCCAGCCCCAAGTACCCGCACGACCTTGTGGCATCATTCGCCAATGGTGAAGTGCACCTGGTCTCCAAAGTCGTCGTGTGCGGCCCGGGGATGCTCGAGCTGTTCGGCGACCGGATGCCCAAGGATGTGGAAGTCCTCGTCTCGACGACCGATACCAATGAAGAGTCATTCACGAAGGTGGCCTCAACGCAGCTCAAGATGGTCTCAGAAGACCAGGCCATCGAGTTCCCGCCGGTCGCGGCCAAGTACGTGAAACTCCGGATCCTCAGCAACCATGGCGCCCCCCGGTTCGTGGAACTCTCGGAGCTGGAGGTCTGGGGCGATCCTGCCCCCGTCACCGCCGCCGCGGCGGCTCCCGCGGCCCCGGTGACCGCGCCGACCGAAGCCACGCCGGCGCAGGCACCACCTGCGCCAGCTGTGACGGAGCCGGTACCGCCGGAGGAGTCTGCGACCACCGTGCCCGCGGTACCGACGGATATTCAGGACCCGGAGCAACTCGACAAGCTGATCCGGGATATCGAAGACGTGCTGGCTCGGCTCAGGGCTCTTCGTCAGACCCAGTCAGGCGGCTAGCCCATCGAATGGCGGTCACAGACCATGCACGCGGGCGCTCAGCCGCCCGCGTGCTGCGTTCGAAGCGTCATGCGGGCTCGGGCCGGCCCCGAGGAAGTGAGTGGTGCTTTGACTCGCGCGGCACGCCGAGGCATCGGAGTGGTCGGCGCACTCGTTCTGCTGGTGCTCGCATGTGGCGTGGCCGTGTTCGCCCAGTGGCGCACCGCCCTGCGGCCCGTCGATCCGGCCGATACCCGGCACATCCGGGTGCAGATCGACCCCGGCACCGGAGCGCGCGGAATCGCCGAACGCCTCGAACGGGCGGGGGTGATCCGCAGTGCCCTATGGTTCCGCCTTGCGGCCGCCCGCTCTCGCCAGGATGTGTCGTTCAAGGCCGGCGACTACGTCTTCCAGCCTTCCATGCGGCCCACTGAGATCATGCGGGACCTGGTCGCGGGCCGGTCGGTACTCGTCCCCGTGACTGTGCCGGAGGGCTATACACTCCGGCAGATCGCGGACCGTCTGTCGGATGCGGGCGTCGTCGACGCCAACGACTTCCTCGCCTACGCCACCCAGGCGGGGCCTGCCCACATCAGCGGGATTGCCGTCCCGGCCAAGTCCCTCGAGGGTTATCTGTTCCCCGACACCTACTTCTTCCGCGAAGGCGAGAAGCCGGCAGCCATTTGCGCCCTGATGATCGAACGGCTGGGCACCACGCTCGCCCGGTACCAGCAGCAACTGGACTCGTCCGCCATGCCGCTTCACGAGGTGCTGACACTGGCGTCGATTGTCGAACGTGAGGCCAAGGTCGATGACGAGCGCCCCATCATCGCCCAGGTGTTTCTCAAACGCCTGGAACTCGGGTGGAAACTGCAATCATGCGCCACCGTTCAGTACCTGCTCGACGCCCCAAAGCCCACGCTCTCCTACCGCGATCTGGCCATCGAATCTCCATACAACACATACCGGCACGCCGGACTGCCTCCCGGCCCCATCGGCAGCCCGGGCGAGGCCTGCATCGCCGCCGTGTTGAACCCGGCGAAGACCGACTACCTGTTCTTTCGTACGCAAGGCACCGATGGCCGGCACCACTTCTCCAAGTCGGCATCCGAGCACGAGGCCGCGGGGACATGATCGACTTCCTCCGGCCTGACCACTACGTCCGGACCGTCACGGGAATCACACCCGAGTGGCTCCGGTCACGGCGTATCGAAGCGCTCATTCTGGACCTGGACAACACCCTGACCGGCTGGCGCGACCGGGATGTACCCAGAGCCGTTCGCGAGTGGATGAACGCGGTGCAAGCCAGTGGCGTGCGCCTCCTGGTACTGACCAACTGCCGATCTATCCGGCGCGTGCGCGAGGTGGAGAAGCGACTGGGGATCCCCGCCATCGGGTGGGCGTCCAAACCCCGTCGCCGCGGGTTCATCCGGGCGCTCGAGGCCCTGGCCTGTCCACCCGACCGCGTCGCCGTGGTGGGGGATCAGACGTATACCGATATTCTCGGTGCTAGAAGGGCCGGGCTATGCAGCATCCTGGTTGACCGCCTGACGCCGAACGAGTTCGTGCTGAACCGGATCGGCCGCTGCGCCCAGATGTGGGCCATCCGCCGCATGGGCCTAGTACCGCGAGAGGAGCTGACCGCCGAACCCCTCGACGGTCAGAACAAGTGAGATCTGCCATGGATGAAAGAGCACGTGAGGTACTCGCCATCGAGTCGGAGGCCATCGCGCAAGCCGCGGATCGCCTGGACGCGTCATTCGCCAAGGCCCGCGATCTGGTGCTCGCCTGCCGGGGCCGCGTCGTGGTCACGGGACTCGGCAAGTCCGGTGCCATGGCCCGCAAGATCGCCTCGACCTTGGCCAGCACGGGCACTCCGTCATTCTACCTGCACTCCGCCGAGGCCCCGCATGGCGACTTCGGCATGGTGACGCCCGGTGATGTGCTCATCGCCATCTCCTACTCCGGCGCGACTCAAGAGGTACTCGACATGCTACCCTACGCCCGGTCGGTTGGCGTGCCCGTGATCGCCATGACCGGCCGGCTCGAGTCGCCGTTGGGCCGTGAGGCCGATGCGGTCATCAACTGCTACGTCGAGCGTGAGGCCGACCCGAACAACCTCGCGCCCACGGCCAGCGCCGTCGTGACTCTCGCCCTGGGCGACGCTCTGGCCATTACGGTCATGGCCCATCGACGGTTCGGCCCGCAGGATTTCGCGCGGTTCCACCCCGGCGGGAGCCTGGGCAAACGCCTCGCCCGGTGCCGCGACATCATGCGCACCGGCGATGCGAACCCTCTGGTCGCTCCGGAGACCCGGGTATTCGACGTGCTCTTCGTCATGACCGCGGCGCGTAGCGCCGGAGTCGCCACCGTGGTCGACGCCGATGGCCGTCTCGTTGGGCTGTTCACCGATGGAGACCTCCGCCGAGGGCTCGCGCGCGACCCCGGAATCCTGGACCGAACGGTGGCCGATGTGATGACCCGCAACCCCACCTGCATCGGCCAGGACCACCTGGCCGCCGAGGCCCTGCGAATCCTGCACGACCACAAGTGGGATAACATGCCCGTCGTGGATGCCGACGGCAGGCCGGTGGGGATCATTGACGTCCAGGATCTGCTCGACGCCAACATCCTCTAGCGACAGCTCCCTCATGCGGCCGAGCGCCAGCCGTGTGAGACGCGTGGACTCGTCTCGACGTCGCTAGTAGCGACAGGGGCCGCGCCATGGCCATGGCTGCGGGCCCCCGCGAGACTGGGGAGGACGGTGCACCGCATCTTCCGCCGGTGTTGGTGGCTTCAGGTGGCCTGTGCTGTGGCCTCGTCGCTGGGCGTCGCCTGGTGCGCTCCCATCGGCGTTCTCAGCGGGGCGTCCCATGATATGGGCAGCGCCGCGTTCGTTGAAGCGGCGCTGACGGCGCTGGGGCAGACTCTCGTCCTCCCCCCGGCCGACCCGTTGGGAGGCAAAGAGACCCCGGCGCCCGCTGTCGTGGTGCTCCGCGGATACGACTTCCCCAAAGACACCCCGGGTCGACTCGCCGAGTACCTCAGACGGGGCGGGAAGGTGCTCGTGCTCGGCCCCCTCGACGAGACGGTGGCCGCCAGTCTGGGGCTCAAGCCTGTGCCCCCCAACTCAGCGGCAGCCCGCCCCTCCCTTGTGGCGCCGGTCGCAGGGCTGACTCCCGGTGCCCCCAACCGGGTGCGGCAGAACCCCAGCGTGGTGACTCTCTACGAAGCCGATGGCGCTGAACGACTAGCCTCCTGGCTCGTAGAGGACGGCACCGATACCGGCCAGCCCGCAGCCATCGCGTTCGCCAACGGCATCGCCCTCGGGTGGGAGCCTCAACCCCTCGATGGGGTGCGTATGGGCCAGTTTCTGATCAGCCTCATCGGCAGGATCGACCCCGATGCGCTGAAGGCCGCCGCCGATGCAGCAAGCGCCTCGGTGGGAAAGGTCGGCCGATTCGCCTCCATGGCCGACAGCTTCGCCTTCCTGCAAAACGCATGCGGAGAGCACCCGGGAATCCGCGGCCCGCTGGATGAGGCGGTCGCCCGGAATGGCGACGCACTGCGCGCCATCCAACAGCAGAGCTGGGCCGAAGGCTTGGCCGCGGCCGCCGACGCCGCGCTCGCATTCCAGACCGCCTATGCCACGAGCTTCTCATCGCGCAGCTGCGAGGTGCGAGCCGTCTGGTGCCAAACCCTCCCGTCGGCGGGCCAATGGGGCCCCCTGCTACAGGCCCTGGCCAACGCCGGGGTGAACGCGCTCTTCCTGGGCACGTCGACACCCGCCATGGCCGCCTACCCGAGCCAGGTGGTG
>Ga0116184_10004959_pt1 | contig 10351 bp, 5 predicted proteins | sample AD_JPNNA5_MetaG_FD_89886 | JGI IMG/M metagenome (GOLD analysis project Ga0116184, IMG submission 89886) | Active sludge microbial communities of municipal wastewater-treating anaerobic digesters from Japan - AD_JPNNA5_MetaG | ecosystem: Engineered > Bioreactor > Anaerobic > Digestate | place...
TACATCCTACAAAAATAAGGTTAGTGCGGTATTACCGCACTAATTTTTTAACTAATCAGTTTGTATTCTGATACTTAAAAATATGCATTACACAAAAAATAGGGTAGCGTCAGAAGTCAGGAAAAACATCAGATATAAATCCGGTGTTAGAAGTGACTATTTACGAACCAGGAGAATGGGAAATTATATTAAACAATTAAGAAACAGTTCTGTGTTTTCTGTGCTCACTGCCTGCCGCGATTCTAATCATATCCGGCACAAAATAGAATATTGTTTCTGGCCTCATCAGAAAAAATCCTCAGGTCATTTTCTGCAATGATTCCATCACGTAGCAACGCGACAACAGTCATCAGGTAGCGCGAGCCGCCAAGGTCGTTATAGCGGCGGGCAATGTGCTTGTCGTATTTTATTACGCTATCGTATAATTGCATATATGCATCATGGTTGTTTAGTTCCTTGTTTTTCCACTGTTGCAATATACTGTCGAATTGCGAAAGCCCCAGAGCGTATTCTATATGCAGGCCCTGTTCGATTAAAATGCGTGCTGCTTTTTTGTCTTTTTTGGAGAGTTCCATAATTTAGATTTTTGCAGGTAATTTATATATGGTATCAACATGGTCGGATATGCCGTGGAGCCTGTTAAGGTAGTCGTTTATAAGCGGAGAATAGTCATGAAGAAAATCTTCGTGCATCTTCTTTGTTACCAGGGTTATCAAGCGTTGAACGAGCAAACCCACTTTGTAATCAAATGCGGTAAAACAAGTACCGAAAAATTGCGAAGGGTATGAAAAAGGTTCTTTCAGTACATACAATATCAGGTCGGCCTCCAGGTTTTTGTTTTTACAGATTTTAGAAAATTCGGCAATCCGCTTTGAACAGGCACCTAACATGTTGGCCATCCGTAATTGTTGCGAAAATCCTTTGTATGACTTCATCATTAACCCATCTATATCTGCTTTGGCTTTTTCAAACAGTTCCTTTTCGCCCGACTCTTTGTCGATGTAGTTGACCACAAGGTAATCGTGAAAAGCCCTGCTTTTAACGGCTGCTTTCAACACTAATTTTTCAAGTTCTTCATGGGTAAGACTCTTGATTCCGTTTTTAATATTTTCGTTAATTTTTGCCATAAATTATTTCATACAACATTTTTTATATTTTTTTCCACTGCCGCACGGGCAAAGGTCGTTTCGTCCCACCTTAGGTGCTTCACGAATGTACTTACCTTCGCCGGGATCGCATTCTTCATCATCGTAATAATCCTCCTCTTCCTCACCATTTCCGGGAGACACCAATCTGTCATACAGTTCAAAAATATTTTCCAGTTTTCTTTTATAATCTCGATTTGATGAACTTTTAATGGCATATTCCACATCATCAAAGGTGCCGCACACATTTTCCGACACATAACCCTTATCAAAAAGCTTTTTTATCAAAGGAAGCAATTCATCAAGCCTGGCATCAAGGATATCACAGATCATTAATCCGTTGAAATCCGAATCTATTAAATTGTCTTCTGGCACGGCCTTTAAAAAACACTCCATCACGTCGGAAAATACGGCGACAATTTCGCCTTTTCTTTCGGGATGGTGGAGCACAATCTGCGCCAACACCTTGGTGACATTTGTTTTGCAATAGGTATGTATGGAAGGTTTTTTAAGAAATTTTTCTAATTCGGGCACCTGATAAATTCCAAGTCCGTAAATACACTGCCAGACAGTTTCTGTTATATGGTCGCCTATCCAAAAATCTGTAACATCGCTATTATATGAAAGTAATGAAAAAATTTTCGGTAAGCTGCCCGTGGCATGTATTTCTTTTAAAAGAAACAATGCGTGAAGTACAAATGAATTTTCTTCTTCCCAACCCCGCTTTTCAAAATAGTGATACCTGATAATGGCATCATCGAGAATCTTTTCAAGGTCGGAGGCAAGTGAATAATGAGGCAGTGCAAGCATTTGACGCAATTCATCGCGTGGAATATCCATCCCGTATTTATAAAGGCATTCAACCCCGGGATGAGTAAAAACAGGGCCTTCCGTAATACCGGTGTCGGGCGGGGCTACAGGCATTTTGGGCATAATTGCCTTTTCCCTTTGAAGCTTCAGTCGTTCGGCGCTTTTTTCCATCCGGAGCATAAATATATCATTTAGCGCCATATCGGTGTATTTATGATCAGGAGCAATCTGATGTAATAAATCATAACGTTTTTCGGCCTCCTCTACATCTTTAATAGACACAAAATAGTACACTGCCGTTTTTAAAAAAGAAGTAAGCTCATCCAGATGAAACAAGTCACGTGTGGGGTAGAGGGCTTTTAAATCCATTTCCTTGCCCAATATTTCCGGCACCTTATCAAATTCATTATCATTAATAAAAATAATCGCCTGATTTATAAGTCCGAATAAATAATCGGGATGTTCAGCAAGTATCCATTGGGTTATTTCTTTGGATTTCTTAAAATTTCCCCGAATTTCGTAGGCTGTCGACAAATAGTTTTTTAACTGCGGCACCGAAGGATATTGTTGTATTAGCCGAAGGAGTTTATCGATAATTTTTTTGTTTTTTTTATCCTTACTCTCACAAAACAGCGCCTTCATCTGGCTTTGCAGCTTGGGCATAATGCCAAAGCGTTCGTTTTGAAACTGCGGATCGGCAGTAATATTGTACCCTGCAATTGCAATTTGATCAACCATTAGCTTAGAATTTTTTGGATTATATTTTCTATAAGATATCTAACAGCTAATTTGAGCTATTCTGCCATTCCCCATAAAAGTATGCATTTAAAACAAGAGTAGACAAAGATATCGAACCCTAGCAATCAATGCACCATCTTTAACATCTCACAAGATGAATTCCCAGAATCTGAGCCGGAAAACTCCATCTTAAAAGTATATAGTCCATGCGGTAGTTGGGCTGCTGGAATCTCTAAAATATGTTTGCCGCTCAATTCCTTACCGTCCGCAATTTCCTTCACCAATTCGCCTATTGCATTATACATATTGATTTTTACTGTCCCGTTTTCCGGTAAAGTATAAATCAGGCTGGCTTCGCTATGGAAAGGGTTGGGATAACCCGAAAGCGCAAATGCTGCCTCCGTATTGTCGCCCTGCATAAAAACCCTGGGCATCGTAAGAAAGGCTCCATCATATTCTTTTCCGTATTGGTCTGCAATAACACCGGTGCCATTCATTGTTAAGTCAATCTCTCCCCTTTCGGATTTATCAAGCAATAAAAAGCCCAGCCTGAGAATTTCCTCATCAACAGACACATCAAAATAATTTGTTGTGGCATACACCACCCTGATTACCCCGTCCAGATCAGTAACTAAAAGGTCTTTATTATCGGAGATGATTTCCTGAAATGTAGGATTGATTTTTATTTCACCTTCTTTAACACGAGCTTTTGGCATGGAAGCGCTTATCAATTTAAATTTATCATGGGGATAATTCAATTCCAGCCCTAAAGCAGAAAACTCATACATTTTGACGCTTGCTTTCAGCGGAACTTCAAAATATCCGGGACCATTGATATTCAAAGTTTCTCCGGAAAACTGAATAATGTTATTATCCGGTTCTGATTTTGCCATACTCCAGGTGAGCGTTGAATCCCGATATTTGGTGCTCGACGCATCGTAATCGCCATAACAGATGGTTTTCAGGGTAACATTTAAATTGACACCTGCAACAGTTACAAGCGTATCAAAGGCCACCCAGTTGCCCTTTGGAAAATTCGCTACCGGAAGATATGGCTGGCCAATCTTTGCTTTAAGCCGGCCAACATCTACGGCATTAATAGAAGCATTGTTATCAATATTTATGGCTTTTTTATGTTTCATAGTAAAGTTTCTCGAAGGATCAAAAAGGGTGTCATGGCCAATAAAATATTTAAGCATGGCAATATCTACCGCATTAATCTCATTGCCTGTCTGCATAGTGTCTGCAGTGTATTTATCGTATGAAATTTTGTAAGTCCCATCCACTATGTCGTTGAACTCATAGTCGCCTGTAGTGTTACTGGTATCCCTTGCCAGTTCTGCTCCGGCAGGGTAACTTTTCAGTACCACAATGACCTTTCCAATGTCGTATTTAACAGAACTATATGTAGGCAAATTAGGGGCAGGGGTTCCCTGGAAGGCTTTTGCCAAATACCGGGTTTTACCATAGATTTTATGTCCAAATCCCCCGAAATATACTGTAACCGTATCGGTTTTCACACAACCATTATTGTTAACGGTAATTGTGTACGTTGTATGAACAGTTGGCGATGCCTCGGGCTGAGCAATAGCGGCATTATTCAATCCTGCCGACGGTGACCAACTTATGGTTCCCGGGCCGTTGGCGGCATTACCTATTACAATTGGAGAGCCATAATAATAAGTTGATGTTGGTCCCGCATCGGCAAACACCATCATATCTGCATTAATAATCACATTGGCCAAAGCAGAAGAGACACATCCAGAGGCATTTGTAACGTTGAAGTTATAAGTTCCCGGTGCGAGGCCCGAAACCGTTGTACTGTTTCCTGAGCCATTTATATTACCAGGGTTTATAATCCAGCTTCCTGCTGGCAAACCGCTCAGAACCACACTCCCTGACTGCACATCGCAGGTGGGCTGTGTAATTGTTCCGACAGTCGGGGCCAAAGGAGTTGCCGGTTGCGTATTAATAACCACACTGGCCGATGCAGGGGAAGTACAACTGCCATTATTAACAGTAAAATTATAGGTTCCCGCCACCAGATTAGCAACAGTGGTCGAAGTGCCTGTCCCGGTAATGTTTCCCGGGTTGATTGTCCAGCTTCCTGCCGGTAAGCCGCCAAGTACAACGCTTCCTGTTGCTGAAGTACATGTCGGATGAGTAATAGTTCCTGCAGTTGGAGCCGTTGGTGTTACAGGTTGCGCGTTAACAACCACATTGGCTGATGCCGGTGATGTACATCCTGAGGCATTGGTAACAGTAAAATTATAGGTTCCCGCCACCAGGCCTGAAATGGTTGTACTTGATCCGGAACTGCTTATATTGCCCGGATTTATTGTCCAGTTGCCTGATGGCAACCCGTTCAGCACAACACTACCGGTTGAAACAGTACAAGTCGGATGGGTAATGGTTCCTACGGTTGGAGCTGTAGGTGTTACAGGTTGCGCGTTAACTACTACATTGGCTGATGCCGGAGAAGTACATCCTGAAGCATTGGTAACGGTGAAGTTGTGTGTGCCTGCCATCAGGCCGGAGATAGCTGTACTTGTGCCCGAACCGGAAATACTACCGGGGTTGATAATCCAGTTACCTGTGGGTAACCCGTTCAGTACAACACTTCCGGTTGAAACAGTACACGTTGGATGGGTGATGGTTCCAACGCCCGGGGCAGTTGGTGTTACCGGCTGGGCGTTTATAACCACATTGGCTGAGGCCGGTGATGTACATCCTGAGGCATTGGTCACTGTGAAGGTATGCGTGCCCGCTGTCAGGCCGGAAATGATCGTACTAATACCCGAACCGGAAATATTGCCCGGGTTGATAATCCAGTTACCTGTTGGCAACCCGTTCAACACAACGTTTCCCGTTGATACAGTACAAGTTGGATGGGTAATAGTTCCAACGTTTGGGGCGGCCGGTGTTACCGGTTGTGCGTTTATTACCGCATTGGCCGAGGGCGCCGAGGCACATCCTGAGGTATTGGTAACTGTAAAATTATAAGTGCCCGCCACAAGGCTTGTAATCGTGGCGCCTGTTCCGGAGCCGGTTATATTGCCGGGATTTATTACCCAGTTTCCGCCAGGCAGACCGTTCAGAACGACGCTACCTGTTGATACCGTGCATGTGGGATGCGTAATAGTTCCAATAAGGGGAGCCGCTGGAATGGGCTGAGGGTTAATAACCACTCCGGAGGTGGCTTGCGACGGACATCCTGATGAATTAGTCGCGGTAAGATAATAGGTGCCTTCCGTAAGGTAAATGGTTGCATTGGTTCCGGAACCCGAAATATTTCCAGGATTGATAACCCAATTGTCAGGAGGCAAGCCGCTAAGATCAACGCTTCCTGTTGCCTGTGTGCATGTGGGCTGAACAATAGTGCCCACAACAGGAGTTGACGGCCTCGGCATCCCGGTTATGGTTGCCCAGCCTTCGGTATAGGGCAATGGAACTCCCTCGTTCAACAGTACATTATGAAGGTTCAAATTAGTATTGTTTCCAACCATAAAGGCGGGTTTCACCGTAAATATAACATACAAAAACGTGCCTGATGCCGCAAAAGGTGATGATCCGGAAACTGCAAAAACAACCCGTCCCGGCGAAAGATTTCGTGCACTGGTCCAGCCTTGTGTAGGCAGCCCTATGGTTGAAAAATCCACAAAAGAAAAATAGGTAGTGTCATAATCTAATATTGCTTCTATTGACTGAACGGACTCTCCCGCGGGAAGCGAGCCAATCCGAAGCGGATAATAAAACGTAGATGCTTCGAGGCAAACCATAGTATCAGGAGTTATTATCCTTGTATCATATATTTGAAAAGCTCCCGATATTGCGGTGGCTCCCAAAAAATCAACGACACTCACATGCACTGTGCCGCTTCGGTGTGCGGTCATCAATCCCGACTGATTTATCGAAACAACATTTGTATCGCTCACAGCCCAGGTGAATGGCGGGGTACCTCCGCCATTAACAGTAAACTGTTGTGTTTCGCCGGCAACAAGATAACCCGCATTTGGCTGAATTGTCAATGAGGGTAAAATCATCGGTGAAAAAAAACCATTTGTAAAGGCCGGCAACAACGTTTCGCCGAACATCGCAGCGGTAAAAGTAAGATCAGATGTGGAGGTTGATTGTGTGGAAACATGAAATTTCACATAGACAAGGGTACCGCTTCCGGCCAAAGGTGCCGTTCCCGCAAATGCCAGAGAAAAATATCCCGGAATACTGCTGTTGAATACGGGTGCGGGGTATGATGCCAGCAACGTCCCAACCTGGGAGATACCAATCGGTGTCAGGATATCCTGATTATAGGTAAATGCAAAATTTCCCGACATGATGTTTAATCCTGTGAGGTTGGTAACATTAACCGGGATATCAATATCCGCGCCCTGCCATTGACTGAGATTGTCCGGAATACTTAGCCGTATCGCCCTAATCTCAATGTTGTTGGTGGTATCCCTGAGTCCGTTATTATCCTCAGCAATCACCCTGGTATAACCCGCCTGTGTTGCTGTAAGAAAACCCGTAGCATCCACTGTAGCTACCGCCGAATTTGTTACTGACCACTGATAAGGCGGTGTCCCGTCGTTGACACTGAATTGCAGTTGTTCTCCCTTGGCAAGGATGCTGTTATCAGGATTAACAGTTATTGTCGGGAGCACTGAAATGTTTACATAACCATCGTCAAAGGACATTCCCGGAATTCCTTCATTAAAATAATTTCCGGCAGGTCCTGTAAAGCCAACGTTCGTACCTCCTGATTGCAACGCCAGAAATCTGATATAAATGAACACTCCCGAACCTGTAAGTGGCGATGTGCCTGCCGATGCGATGGTAACGGTTCCAGGCACAGAAGTATTTATGGCCGGAGTGCCGAATGGTTCGCTAAGAGTACTTGTATAAATAACCCCTACCGGCTGAAAATACTCAGAATTAAAGGTTATTTGCAGCATATACGACATAATATTTTGACCTGTCAGTGTATTATCAGCATATACGGGAATATCAATAGTGTTGCCCGCTACGACCGTTGTGTCGGGAATGCGCATGGCAATGGTTTGGGCTTGTGTCCATCCGCTGATCAATATAAGCAACAATAGAAAAAATAAGGTTTTATGCTTTTTCATTGTCTTGATTTTGAAGTAAATGATTCCTATTTTCCTCAAAAAAAGCATTCCGTCTCATTTTAATATAAAAAAGACGGAGATGCTATTTATTTTACGATCTGAATCAATTGTGTCTGCTGATATCCGTCCACGGTCATCCTGATCAGATAAGAACCACGTGCAAGTTTTTTACTATCCTTTAAAAGGGATACGGAATATTCGCCCGTACTTTGAGGCTGATGAATCAGTGTCAGGTTTTTTTGTCCGATAATGTCAAAAATTTCGATAGTAACCATCTGATTGGCGCCATTAATACGATAAGTCAACACCGCATTATCTGTTGCTGGATTCGGATAAACCGGATACATAAACCCGTTGCCGATTTCGGCAACTTCAGCAGTTCCTGTTGTCATATTGTCGTTTATGGTAATGCTTCCATTAATTGCGCCGGCAGTCAAATCATTTTCGTTAGCCAGGAATTCAGTTACTGTTAACGGTGTTATGGTAGTATTTCCCGTTGGCAGTATGGTGTGAAAGGTGATTTCGGCAAGAATCGCATCAGCATTTAATGCATATGCGCCGGCCATGGCTATTACCAGCACCCCATTAACACTATCGTTTCCATAAACCAGGTTCATGCCGGGAATCATATTTGCAACCTGGCTGACTTTCAGGTACAATGGATTATATTGCAGCCTGATTTGCGCTGACGACATTCCTGAAACACCTGAAACGCTAAGCGGGATACTCACATCCTGTCCGTTCATTACATTGGCATTGCCAACGGACAATGTTGCAGTGGCGGATATGTTATTTCCCGATTTGGTTTGTTCTGCAGGAAATGAGTTAATTATCCCAACGACGTACTGCAAAATCAGTGAAGCATCATATGAAGTAACACCTGCGGTGCCGCTGACATCGGCAACCTGCAACTGGAGACTGTTAAGAATTATACTTCCCACTACTTTTTGCAAAATCAGAGAAGCATCATAAGCCTGCACCAGGCCATTCAGGCTGACATCGCCCATCAACGGGCTGGTTGGTCCGTTAGTTTTATAAGGGGTATAGTCAACCTCATCGGTAACCAGCTCCTGAACACTTGTACCATTTCCGGGGGTATTCGTCTGAATGGGGCCGAGATTACTTCCCCACCAGCAGTTTTCCGCCATAATAGTAAAAGACTTGTCAACATTATCAATGGCGAAATAATAGTTATCATCAAAATCACAGTTATTAAATACAGGGTTTGAGGCTGCTGTTGCATATACTCCATAATTATTCCTGTTTAGGTTGCATTTTGTCACTGCGGGACTTGCGCTGTTGGTTCTTATGCCGCTTTCGGCAAACCTGATGATGCAATTCTGCAGATTACATAAGGGATCAAGCGATTGGTCTTCAAACACCAGCCCTGACCAACTACCGGGTGATGACCAGGAAGAGGTACCATCCGAATTAGCATCGCCGCCGTAATAATCATCCCTGATATCGGTAAACACGATGTTGCTGTCGGCTGTGGCACCGCCAATTGCAGAGAAACCTTTGTACACAGTTATGCCATTGTTCGTTTCGGTATAAGGCATCGTCCGGAATTTACACACGATACCCGGGCTGATGGTAAGCGCAGCACCTGTTCCAACCGTATAATGCTCAAAGTAATATGGAATATTTGTGACGCCACCGAAATTTCTTTTGGGCAGGGTAACATCCTGTGTCATGGTTTCATCTCTTACCTTCAGCACCTTATATGTTGTTCCGGAGATAGTATTATTTGCTGAAGTGACCGGATAAGATACCAGGGATATCTGAACCGGATAAAACCGCAAATTATTAAAAGTACAATTATCAATAGCGGGCGCTGAAACCCCGTTCATATCTATCCCATAATACAAGCTTTCAAATAAGCTGTGATTTATTACAGGCGAAGCGCTCTGGGTGATGATGCCTTTATCTCCGTATTTGAAAACCGCATAGTCCACGGTGCTTAAATCATCACTGACATCATTGAAAGTTAGCCAGGTACCGTACCAACCCTGTCCCCAGGAATAACCATCGGGAGGGGTTGTGGCTGATCCATTCTGGTTCATATCCAGTGGGCTACCATAATTATCATCAGCAAGGTTAGTAAAAACAACCGGACTGCCTGCAGTTCCAAGAATATTCAGGCGTCCGTTCACCTCAAAACCCCTTACACTATTATCAAAATTTCCTATAGCTCCTGTTTTAAAAACAATGCCGGACGGAATCGTAATGGTTGTGCCTGAATTAATGGTACAGGTTCCTTCCATGAAATATCCGATATTTGAATATCCTCCAAAATCCCTTACCGGAATGGTATCCGTTTGCGAATAAGTTTCCGGAATCACCGCAAGTGCCATCAACCCGACATTCAAAGCTGTGCAATTAGTAAATGCCGGATTTGAAAACATGCTGAGTTCTACCGGGGCATAGGCAAGATTATAAAATTGTGAGTTTTTAATTTCCGGGTTGGAGGATCCTCTGATAGACATGCCAAACTGTGATTGTTGAATAATACTATTATCTAAAGTAATATGA
>Ga0116184_10004960_pt1 | contig 10351 bp, 10 predicted proteins | sample AD_JPNNA5_MetaG_FD_89886 | JGI IMG/M metagenome (GOLD analysis project Ga0116184, IMG submission 89886) | Active sludge microbial communities of municipal wastewater-treating anaerobic digesters from Japan - AD_JPNNA5_MetaG | ecosystem: Engineered > Bioreactor > Anaerobic > Digestate | place...
AGATTATGGAACGCTGCTGTCTCGGTCGTTACCGCAAAGGCGTCTTTCTTTTTGCCTATCATCAGCGGGAAATACCCGTAGCGGTCGCGCGCGGCGTAGATGCCGTCTCTGTTAAGGACCAGCAGGGAACAAGACCCTGAAATCCGGGCGAACATCTGCTCGATGCCCGTAACGATATCGCTGCCGCGGATGATCAATTTTGCTGCCAACTCGGTCAGGTTAACCCTGCCGTTGACAACCTCGCTGAAGGACTCCCCCTGCGCATAGAGGCGGCTGACCAGTTCATCGGCGTTATCGATGTATCCGTTGGTGACAATGGCAAAAGGCCCGAAGCGAGAATTGACGTAAAGGGGTTGCTCCTCATTTGCGCTTATGACCCCGATGCCTTTGTTCCCTTCAAAGGATTTATAATCCTCGAAGAACTTGGACTTGAACTGGCTCGCCGAGATCCCGTGGATCTGCCGGTTCAGCTCTTTGCCGAAGACCGCAAGGCCCGCGAACTGCGTGCCCAGATGCGAATGATAATCCGTCCCGTAAAAGAGGTCCTCCCTGCAACTTCCGTTCTTTGTCACGACTCCAAATATTCCGCTCACGCGCGATTCTCCTTTTAGATATGCCTGGCGGCGTAGACCACGCCGTTTGTGAAAATCTGCCTGCCGTCCGCTTTCCTGAGCGCAGCCGCGTACATCCTTGGATGCTGGGTCTCAAGTATATTGCGCTCGGGATGCGGCATCAATCCGAGGATGCGGCCGGTCTCGTCGCATATACCCGCAATATTTTCCTGCGAACCGTTCGGATTATGAGGGTATCCGGCAAGAGCACCCGACCCGTCGCAATACTGGAACACGATCTGCTTGTTCTTCTTTAACCGTTTCATAACCGCCTCATCGGCCGTAACGAATTTTCCCTCGCCGTGTGCGATGGGCAGCGTGATAACGGCGGGGAGGTCTTTTGTCCAGACGCATTTAGAAGCCCCCCCGGGGCAGCCCGGCCTGAGATAAACCCATTCGTCCCTGAAACAGCCGCAATCGTTGATGATAAGGCTGGCCTCCTGCGCCTGTGACGCGTTGCCGGGAAGAAGGCCGGCCTTCACCAGCACCTGAAACCCGTTGCAGATGCCGATCACAAGCTTCCCGTCGTCGATGAATTTGCGAAGCTGTTGCGCGAGTTTATACTTGAGCTCGTTTGCCAGGACCTTGCCGGCGGATATGTCGTCGCCGTAACTGAACCCGCCGGGTAAAGCGAGGATATGGTATTCATCTAGTGTTTTGAGGCGCTGGATGAACCTGTTGATATGCACCAGCTCAGCCGCCGCTCCGGCCTGTTCGAACGCGAACGCCGTCTCCGCGTCGCAATTGGTGCCTGCCGTCCGTAAAACACACACTCTGGGATTCTTCATTTCCTGCGCTTTTTGTAAAATTCCCTGATGATCGACACGACTTCCCGGGGGCTGTCGGTGACTCTGAATATTTCAAGGTCCTCCCTGCTGACGCATCCCGACGGGACTACCGTCTTATTGAACCACTCTATAAGCCCCTTCCAGTATTCGGTCCCAACAGCGATTATGGGGAAATCCGGGATGCGCATCGTCTGAATAAGGTTCAAGGCCTCGCTGAATTCATCGAGGGTGCCGTAGCCGCCCGGCATGATGACGAATGCCTTGGCATATTTGACGAACATGACCTTGCGCACAAAAAAATACCTGAAATCTATTAGCGTATCGATGTAGGGGTTTGGCTTCTGCTCCATTGGAATATGGATATTAAGCCCGATGGAATGACCCCTGGCGCGCCGGGCGCCGCGGTTGCCAGCTTCCATGAGACCCGGCCCCCCGCCGGTCACGATCGCGTATCCCTCTTTTGCCAGGAGATACGCCACCTCCTCGGTCAGCTTGTAATACCTGTGGTCGGCAGGAAGGCGAGCCGATCCGAATATCGACACCGCCTTTCCCATGGCCGACAAGGCCTCGAATCCGTCGACGAATTCCGACATGATGCGGAATATGCGCCAGGGATCCTCATTGATGAAATCACGGCGGCTGCCGTTCATCTCATACGCGACTTTTGTCATGGGGATATGTCTCCTTTACCATTTCAGCGGCTTCTGCCATGCATCCTTCAAGTCGTCGATCTGCGCCTGTATGCAAGGTGCGCCGTCGATGCCAAAAACCCTGAATTGTTTTGAGGAGTTCAGGCAGCCCGCCAGGCCCAAGGGCAGGCCTTTAAAGACGCGCTCGAACGCCTTCTGATGCTCTTTACCAACCTCCACGATAAAACGGGAATGCGATTCCGAGAAAAGCACCGTATCGCTCCGCCCGGAATCAGCCGGCACCTCTTTGAGGAAAAGGTCAAGGCCGAGTCCTCCAGCGAAAGCCATCTCGGCAGCGGAGACCGCTATGCCGCCTTCCGAACAATCATGCATGGCCCTGATGAGTCCAAGAGACGACGCCCGCGAAAGCGTTTCAAAAACCTGTCTGGCCAAACGCGTGTTCACGACCGGAACCCGGTTTCCGACAGCGCCGTACAGGTCGTAATACGCGGACCCGCCGAGCTCGTCGCGGGTATGCCCGACTACATACACGAGGTCCCCTGCCTGTTTGGCGTACATAGAGACGGCCTTTTTGACGTCATCCATGACAGCGATCGCAGAGATCAATAGCGTCCCCGGTATCGCCAGGGATCTGCCTTTGACCGTGTATTCGTTATAAAGGCTGTCCTTGCCCGATATGAACGGCACGCCGAAGCCTTTGGCTATGTCGTAACAGCCGCGCGCGGCGCGGACCATCGAGCCGAGCCGGTCAGGCTTATCCGGATTGCCCCAGCAGAAATTATCGAGTATGGCGACCTGCTTTAGCGACCCTCCTACGGCAATCACCTGCCGGAGAGCTTCGTCTATGCAGCCCGCAGCCATCCAGTAGGGATCGATGAAACCGTATCTGAAATTGATGCCGTTTGAGACGATAATCCCCCGGTCAGAGCCAAGCAGCGGCCTGACGACCGCCGCGTCCGAGGGCCCATCGTTGCAGATGCCGGCAAGCGGCTTGATGACCGACCCGCCCTGGACCTCGTGGTCATACTGGCGCACGATCCACTCCTTCGAACAGGTGTCATAACGAGACAATAATCGCAACAGAACCTTCGTCAGGTCAGCATCCGGCCGGACCGCAGGCTCCTTATGGCGCGTCTGGACAAATACCGCTTTCTTCTCGGTCCTGGGAAGGCCGTCATGAAGAAAATCCATGTCCAGCACGCATACCCTCGTTCCTTTATAGAATAACTCGAGCTTCCCGGTATCGGTGAATTCGCCGATGACGGTCGCCTCGACGTTCTCGCCGCGGCAGGTTTCGAGCAGCGCGGGGATATGCTCCCGCGGCACCGACATGACCATGCGTTCCTGGGACTCGGAGATCCAGATCTCGGTATATGACAGCCCCTTGTATTTCAAAGGCACTTTGTCGAGGTAAACGCGCGCGCCCATATCCGCCCCCATCTCGCCGACAGCGCTCGAAAGTCCGCCCGCGCCGCAATCCGTTATCGCGGTATAAAGCCCGCGGTCGCGCGCCAGCAGGATAGCGTCGACCATCTTCTTCTCCTGAATGGGATTGCCGATCTGCACGGCGCCGCTCGAAACGGCCTCGGATTCATGCGTCAATTCGCCCGAAGAGAACGTCGCGCCGTGGATGCCGTCCCTCCCGGTCCTGCCGCCGATGACGACGATCGCCTCGCCTGGGTGCGCCTGTTTGGTGCATTTATCCTTGGGCAGTATTCCGGCCGTGCCGCAATACACAAGCGGGTTGCCGACAAAAGAATCATGGAACAGCACGGCGCCGTTGACCGTGGGAATCCCCATCTTGTTGCCGTAATCCCTCACTCCCGATACCACGCCCTTCATCACTCGCTTAGGATGCAAAGTCCCTGCGGGAAGCCTGCTAAACGGAAAATCCGGAGGAGCGAAGCAGAACACGTCCGTATTGAGAATGGGTTTTGCGCCAAGGCCCGTGCCCAGCGGGTCCCTTATCACCCCTCCCACGCCGGTATTGGCTCCGCCGAAAGGCTCCAGCGCCGAAGGATGGTTATGTGTTTCGACCTTGAAACATACGTTATATTTGTCGTCGAATTTGATGACGCCGGAGTTGTCGTGGAACACGGACACGCACCACGGCTTGTTAAGCTCTCTGGTCACCTTCATGATGGTGGACTTGAGCAGATTATCTATCTTGATAGACCTCGTCCTGGCCCTGCGCCCCGGCGCGGACGGCTCCGCCGCCGTTTCTTTATACGCGATCCTGCCGCGAAACGTCTTATGGCCGCAGTGCTCGGACCAGGTCTGCGCTATGGTCTCAAGCTCGCAGTCCGTAGGATTGCGCCGCAGCTTCCTGAAATACGCCTTGATGGCCCGCATTTCATTGATGTTGAGGAAGAGTTGACCCTGTCTGCTAATCTCAAGCAGGCGTTTGTCAGTCGCGTTCAAAAGATCTACTGTGATCAACTGGAAATTATACAAAGCGTCCGCGGAGCTGATGCGGCCCGCTGTGCTACCCGTGCCCGGCATGACCAGATGCTGGATAAGCTTGTTATAGAGCAGCTTCTCGCTTATGGTCTTCAGCTGCGCTTCGGTCAAGGCCCCTTTGATGAGGAACTTGCGCGCGGTCTTAACCGACTGTACCGTATTGATGCCCATATCCCTGATGGCCTTTAGCGCGGACTCCTCAACAGGATCCATGACCCCGGGGTTATAGGCGACTTCGACCATGAATTCGTCCTCAGCCGCGCGGCGGCCGGATGAAAAAACGATCGCATAATCCTGGGTAACCCGGTCGATCAAAAGCTCCTCGCAGATGCGGCGGATCCCGTCTTCGAAGACGCTACCCTCGATCATATAAACCTGGATGAACCTGACGTCTTTGACGCCGTTGATGCCAAGGTCCGCAATATCCCTGCGGATCCCCTGCCCTACAGCGTCGAATATCCCCGGTTTATCCCTGACTTCAATCTTCCAGAACATGAATGCTCCGCGCCTTATATCCCCAACCGTTTGTAGATGGTGTTGACGTTCCGCAGATAATACTCAAGGTCGAATATCCTGTCCATCTCTTTTTCCGACAGATGCTTGCGGACCTGTTGATCAGCCATCAGGTTCGTCCTGAAATCAAGACCGCCGGACCAGGTCTTCATCGCAGCCCGCTGGACCAAGTCATACGCTGCCATGCGTTCCAACCCCTTATCCATAAGTGCCAGAAGCACGCGCTGGGAAAAAATCAGCCCCCTGGTCCTGACCAGATTCTCAAGCATGCGATCCGTATGAACCTGAAAACCATTTATCACTTCTATGAATTTGTTGATCATGTAATCGAGTATTATTGTCGAGTCCGGGATGATGATACGCTCTACGGAGGAATGGCTGATATCGCGCTCGTGCCACAGGGCCACGTTCTCCAGCCCCGCGGTCGCGTTGGCGCGCAGGAGCCTTGCGAGGCCGCATATGCGCTCGCAGATCACCGGATTGCGTTTGTGAGGCATGGCAGACGAGCCCTTTTGCCCCCTGGCGAACGGCTCTTCCGCCTCGAGCACCTCAGTGCGCTGCAGATGCCTAATCTCAAGGGCGAATTTATCGAGCGACGAGGCTATCACTGCCAGGGAACAGAGGTATTGGGCGTAGATGTCTCGCTGGTTGACCTGGGTCGCAATATTGACCGGCTGCAGACCGAGCTTCTTGCACACATACTCCTCAACCGCAGGGTCTATGTTAGAATACGTGCCCACTGCCCCGGAAAGCTTTCCGTACGAGATCTCTTTCTGCGCCGCCTTCATGCGCTTGATGCTGCGGTTTACCTCATCATACCACAAAGCCAGCTTCAATCCGAACGTGGTCGGCTCTGCATGAACCCCGTGGGTCCTGCCGATGCAGACCGTATTTTTGTATTTCTTTGCCCGCGCTGCCAGGAGCATGGACAGCCGCTTCAGGTCGTATATCAGGAGGTCTGATGCCTGCACAAGCTGAACATCGAGCGTAGTGTCGAGCAGATCGGACGACGTCAATCCCATATGGAGGTATTGCGCATCCTTGCCTATATATTCCGATACGTTCGCCACGAATGCCACGATATCGTGCTGGGTGCTTTCTTCTATTTCCTTGATGCGCTCCACTCGGAAATTCGCATTAGCCTTGATACGCCTGACTGCAGAAGCGGGTATAAGCTTCAGCTTTGCCTGCGCCTCGCAGACAAGCAGTTCAATATCGAGCATGATCCTGAACTTGTTCTGGTCCTGCCATATGGCAGACATACGGGGAAGGCTGTATCTTTCTATCATGGAAGTCTCCTTTTGAAGAACTTATTATAACAAAATTTGATATGCGGCGCAAATGAAAAGGAAGCCTTTGAATAATAATAGTTGACAAAACGGATCTTTGTGGTACAATTCTTCCAATTGGAACATAAGGAGCAAGAAACAGCGTGTGTGTATCATTACCGTAAAGCCTTGAATACCGAACATAAAGCTTTACGGATTTTTTTTATCATCGAAGGGAGGTGAATAGTTACACATGGCTAAAGGTAAAGTGAAGTGGTTCAGCAATCAGAAGGGATATGGCTTCATCACCGGCGAGGACGGCAAAGACGTATTCGTTCATTACAGTGCCGTGACCGGTGAGGGCTATAAGACCCTGGAAGAAGGACAGGAAGTTGAGTTCGAAGTGACTCAAGGGCCTAAGGGGGATCAGGCGACCAACGTACGCAAGGCCGCTTAATCTCTTTATATAAAGCATAAAAGCCGCTGTGATATATAATATTACAGCGGCTTTTTTTATTAAAGTTACCGAATGATCGAGATATTGCGTGCGATGTATTTATGCTTGCGGTTGGGCCGGCGCACGGATCTGTACTCTACGGCCACTTCGGTCCCGGGGACTATCGTACCCTGTATCACTGTGTCTTTATCGATAAAAAAACGGTACACGTATACCCTCGAGCGTTTTATCTGTTTGACAACGATATAGTCCGGATGTACGCCTGTAACGCGGCCCGTTACGATGCGCTGGTACTGGGCAAAGGCATGACTGGCAGCGCCGGGATGGCTGACCGGAAGCAGCGACACGGAAAAAGCAAGGATAACCGCATATCTTAAGCGCGCGCTCATAATGGCTTGTGGAATGTATTGTGAACAAAAGGGACAGTTCCGCCATATTTTAGCGGAAACGCTAAAAACGGAGGACCTGTCCCGAATATATGCCGAAGGAGGGAATCGAACCCCCTACGCCGGCCTTTTCAGGGCCGCGCTCTACCAATGAGCTACTTCGGCGAGAAAGCATCAAATTGAGAATATATTATACTATATCGAGCGAATAAGGCAACAAAAAACAAATCCCCTCTGCTGTATTAACGTCTTGCCTCATCCATAATCTTGAGGAACATGTCCTGGGCAAGGGTCAGATTGGGCAGTTTGAATTTTCTGGCAGCTACGCGAAGCCGGGTTGTCTCGCTCGTCAGCTTGATGACGCGGATCCAGACCTTGCTGGATTCTGCGTCAAACTCAATGACGCCCGTTTTATAGTCTTCCTTGCTGATCGTTCCCCTGATCCTGCTGACCTCGCGCGCGGCACGCCAGAGTGTCTCGTATGACATAATGCTATCTCCCTGGATCGAGTCGCTGCTTGCCGCGTACATCCCTACCCCGCCTGCAGCTACGCCGATCAGAAGCGCGGCGCAGCCAGAGCCTGCCAGCGCAATAAACGACAAACACGCAAAAATCAGTATTTTTTTCATCATGTAAGCTCCTTTTTTGCAAGGATCTTTCTGAAACAAAACACCGTTATCGATAAAATCATCCCCCATGCAAAAATCAGGAGTATCCATCCGCCAGGCCTCATATATCCTGCCCTCCTTTCATCCTCTTCCTGCGCCAGGAAATCCTGACCAGAATGCTCAAGAGCATAAAAATTGTAAAAAGCCCGAGCCTCGTTATCAGGATATACGGCTTATCCGCATCGGACACGCGCGCCATCAAAAGAATGGGCCTCCATTCCTGCCAGAACCAGGTTCCCAGGATCACCAGCAGAAAGAGCGGCGTGATATATCTGATAATAAACTTATACACCGAAGGGATGCGCATGTCTGCGCCCTTGTGTATCTCATCCCAGGCGTTCTCCATGCCGAAAACCCAGGCGAACAACACCACCTCAATGGTCGCGAACACGACTATGAAAAACGTACCGCCCCAGAAGTCAAGCTCGTCCACAACGCCGTTGCGCAGAAAGAACACCGCCGGCTGGCACAGAACGAACGTGACAACGGCGAATATCGCCACAGCCTTGTCCCGGCCGATATCGAACTCATCCTGAAGGAACGCCAGAGCGGGCTGTGCAAGCGATACCGAAGAAGTGACGCCTGCAAGGAACAACAGAAAGAACCAGATAAACGAGAATAATTGCGCCCAGGGCACATGGTTCAGGACCAGCGGCATGGTTACAAAACCCAGGTTGAACGTGCCTGAATCGACAATGCTTTCCATCTGCGCAGGGCCGAAGAACACGAATGCCGCCGGGATGATAATGCTCCCTCCCAGGATAACTTCTGCCACCTCGTTCATGCTCGCCGCGGTCAGGCCTGACAACACGACGTCATCGCCCTTGGAAAGATAACTGGCATAGGTCAGGATCATGCCGATGCCTACGCTCAAGGTGAAGAATATCTGGCCGGCAGCTTCGAGCCACACCCTGGCCTCTTTTAAACGCGAAAAATCCGGATTCCATAAGAAGCCAAAGCCGTTGAGTATATTCCAATCAGGCTTTGCGGCATCGGGCGTGCCGAGGGTTATGACCCGGATAAACAAAATTACGCCGCATACGAACAAGGCCGGCATAGCCCATCTGCACATCTTCTCGATCCCGCCTTTGATGCCCCGGTAAATGACCGCGATGTTCAGGGTAAATGTAATGAGAAAGAACGTATATGCGCATCCCAGGCCGCTGAAATACTGGTTGTTGCGCAGCCCCTGGTATCCGCTCAGGAAACCCTGCATACCTGCCTGGTCGCTTATGCCGGCGAATTTTCCCGCCAGGGCAAGAAAACTGTATCCAAGCGTCCAGGAAGCGATATAGGTGTAATAGATAAAAATTACCAGGGGCCCGAAAATTCCTATGACCCCGAAATATTTGATAAACCTGTTTTTTCGCCAGACGCGGTGGAATATTCCCGGCGCGGTGCCGTGGCCGAATCCGCCTCCATACCTGCCCAGCGTCCATTCGATCCACATAAGGGGAAGCCCGAGCAGAAAAAGCGCTGTAATATACGGTATCATGAACGCGCCGCCGCCGTTCGAAGCCGCCTTTGCTGGAAATCTCAGGAAATTCCCGAGACCGACGGCAGAACCCGCAACCGCCATGATGATACCCAGCCTTGAACCCCAGGTTTCCCTCGTGCGTGCCATCGCGCCTCGCGTTATCGTATTACCGTCATTATATCTATCAGGCCGCGGATTTTCAAGGATTAATGCGTACCATCCAGTATGCCGCGGTCACTTCTTAATCACTTTGAAGGAGCTGAAGCTCCTATCGCTTTTCTCCCCCCCGATTGAAACCCTAACCAGAGACCAGGTATAGACCTGGCCGGTTTCAAAAAATACGGATCTCATTCTGAATGTCGTGGCATGGGGCGCAACATCCTGCCTATACACCAGGTTTTTTGCGTACATATTGTAACCCCTGTAAATCTTGAGCACAAAACGGTCGGTGCGCGCCATGTCGTCAAGCCATCTGAACTCAAGAAAATCCTTTCCGTTCAAGTCAATCGTATGCGTGACAGGGGACAATAACTGCGGTCCGCGCCGGGCGTAGATGAAATCCAGCGAAGGGATCGCATCGCTGTCGAGCGCAAATGCTGATACGGCCAGCGACATAATTAATGAAGCCGCCGTCACAGCGGCACACCTATATCCGCAACGATAATGCTCCCGCAAAAACGCCTACCTTCTTCTGTTGCCATAGCCTTTTTTTTAGCGACAAAGGTTATGGTCGTGTCTGCCCTTACGCAACAGCCCCATACCCTGCCTGTGGTCGCGTCAAGACCTGAGGGGATATCCACGGAAAGCACCGGCGCGGTTGAACCGTTGATCAACGCGATAATATCCTTGTAAACGCCGCGCACTTCTCCGGACAATCCAACGCCCAGCAGTGCGTCAATGATCAGGCCGTATGAACCCGCCGCTATGCGGGGCAGCATCCCAGGCAATACTTCAAGGACTTTCTGTCCCAGCTTGAGCAGAATGTCGAGGTTGACCCGCGCTTCATCGCGTACATCGGACATCCTGCCGGCAAGATAGATTTCCGGACGTATTCCGCGCACGAGCAAATGGCG
>Ga0116184_10004962_pt1 | contig 10349 bp, 5 predicted proteins | sample AD_JPNNA5_MetaG_FD_89886 | JGI IMG/M metagenome (GOLD analysis project Ga0116184, IMG submission 89886) | Active sludge microbial communities of municipal wastewater-treating anaerobic digesters from Japan - AD_JPNNA5_MetaG | ecosystem: Engineered > Bioreactor > Anaerobic > Digestate | place...
CAAAGATAGATCTCCAGATAATTTTAAAGGGAAAATGAATGCTACAGCTGTTTTAAAATGGGCTTTAAGAGTAGAAGGAGTCGTTACAGCAATTCCAGGTTATACCAATTTTGACCATATGACAGAAGATTTTTCCGTTGCTTATAATCTTGAATACACTGAAGAAGAAATCGAGTTCCTCAAAGATAAAAATGTTTTATATGGTGCAGCTTTTTGTAGACAATGTGAAAAATGTTTGTCATATTGTCCTAATAAGGTTGATATTCCATCATTAATGAGAACAAGCATGTATTTGATGCAATACTCGAATATATATGAAGCAAAAAACACTTTAAATATGATAGATAATGGTAGAGGAATTAGTAATTGTATTGGTTGTGATTCATGTAAAGCAGTATGTAACAATAGAGTTAATATTGGAGAGCGTATAAAAGATTTAAAAGTATTGTTTGCATAATCTTTGGAACTATATTAATAATTAAAAGTGAAATTAATAATTATTGAAGGAGATGAGTTATGAAAAATAATATTTTTGTATTATCTATTATTTTAATAATTATTAATTTCACTAATAATTTGTTTTCTCAAACAAACCTCTTGAAAATTGCTGATGATGAATTTAATAAAAAAAATTACACAAAAGCTAAAAAAAATTATTTAGAAGCCATAGAGAAAGAAAAAGATTCATCAAAAATAAATGAAATAAAATACAAAATCGGTTTATGTATTTGTTATTTAAAGGAAGATGAAGTTTTTTTAGATTTTATAAACGAATTTAGGAACAGTAACAAAAATAATATCTGGGAGGCTCGTTCATATTATTTAGAGGGTCTTATACAATCTCTTCGATATACATACTCACAATCATCAGGTGCTGAAGCTTTTGACGAAGCGAGATATTTATTAAATACTTATTATAGAAATAATCAATTAAATAAAGAAGAAATAATTAAACTTGATGCTATTTTAGTTGATAAACTAGAACCACTAATTAATAGATACTATTCATATTACGATGAAACTAAAGATGAAAATTATGAAAATACTAAATTGAAAGAAAAAGAATCTCTAGATAGTATCGGAAATGAATATAATAAAGAATGGGAAACAAGAAAGAAAATAGTTTTTCTTTATAAAGAGCTTATGTCTTTTTTCTCGAAAGATCTTAAAAAATATTATGAAGTAGTATTTAATTATGCCAATTTTTTAAGAAGAAATGCTCAAACAGATGTTTACAAAAAAGAATATATAAAATATTTTACGGAGATAATCGATAAATCAAAAGATAATGATTTGGTTTCAAAAAGTATATATATCTTAGGGTTAGCATATCAAGAGGAGGACAATTACGTTATTGCACTTGATTATTATAATCAATTATTAAAAAATTATAAAAATTCTAAATGGGTAAATGATGCAAAAGCTAATATTCAAGAGATTAAAAAACCTTATTTAAATGTTAAAGTTAAGACACAATTCTATTTGTCAGATACTGTAAAATTTAAAATAGAAGCTAAAAATGTTCAGAATATTCATTTTAAATTAATTGAAATAAATTTGTATGAAATAATTAATAATTATTTTATAGAGAATGATAATGGTTCATTGAGTCTGCATTATATTTTAAATAATTTATCTACTGTTTTAAAATATAAGATTAGAGATGTTTTTGAGTGGGATTACGAGACAAAAGATAAAAAGGATTTCAATAAATTTTCTGAAGAAATCATAATTCCTGATAGAATAATAGATGGTAAAAAAGGTCAATATTTATTGATTGCCTCTAGTAACAAAATATTATCTCATTCAATAATTATAATTACTGATCTAATGCTTTTGACAAAAACAGAGAATGGTCTTTCTCATTCTTGGTTAGTTCGTGCTTCAAATGGAGAAATAGTAAAAGATGCAAAGATTACAAGTATTTTTACTAGCTATGATAAGAAAATAAAAATATTTAATTCATACTCTAATAATTATGGGAAAACAGAAATAGAAATTCCCCCAAATTATAATAATCAAATAGTAATAGCAACTTTAGAAAAAGATTTTACTGCTACTAATAATTTTTATTTAAGTTATTATTATCGAAATTATGAAAAAATAAAAAAATATACTATTACTGATAGACCAGTATATAGACCAAATCAAACTGTATATTTTAAACATATAATTAAAATGTATGAAGATGGTATCTATTTACCTTTAAAAAATAAGTTAGTTAAGCTAATAATTAGAGATTCGAGGTATCAAGAAGTATATAAAAAAGAGCTAATTACTAATGATTATGGTTCTATTGCAGATAAATATGTTCTTCCTGAAGACGCCCCATTAGGGCTTTATAATTTTTCTTTATTAATACCTGAGTTAGAAAATTATGAAAACTATACTCAAAGTTTTAGAGTTGAAGAATATAAAAGACCAGAGTATAAGGTTAATATTGAATCTGTATCAGAAAAATTAAAATTAGGACAAAATGTTAAAATAAAAATTTCAGCAAAATATTACTTTGGAGCACCTGTAGAAAATGGAGATGTCGAATATACCGTTAAAAGATCAAGATATCGTCATTTGTTCTATCCATCATCTCCATTTGACTGGTTATATCCAAAAGAAAAATCTTATAGATATAGATATTGGTGGTATTATGATAGAAAGCAAGAGTTAGTTGAAACTGGTGTAAAAAAATTAAATAATGAAGGTTTTATTATTCTAAGTTATGAAACAGAAAGTTTATTAAAAGATGAATGGAATTATGATTATGAGTATTATATTGAAGCAAAAGTAGTAGATGCTAGTAGAAGGGTTATTGATGCAAATAAAAGTATTATTATTCCAAGAAAAGAATTTTCTGTTTTTATAAAGAATGATAGAGGATTTCTAACGACAAATGAAAATGCAAAATTTAATTTTTATTCATTAACAAATAATAATGAATTTAAAGATACGAAAGGTACTTTAAAAGTTTATCGTATAGATGTAAATAAAGATAAAAAATTATGTGATACTGTATTGATTAAAACGGATTCAATTAATATTACGAAAAGTAAAAATGTATATCAGACAAAATTTAGAGAATCTGGTAAATATAAAATTGAATTCATAACTTTCGATGTAGATAATGAGAAAATTGTATCATCTATTGATTTTTATGTTATAGATCGTAATTTTACAAATAAGCCATTATATTTTGATAAACTAGAGCTGATTTCAGATAAGGATACATATTTTGAAGGTGATACAATGAATTTGTTAATAAACTCAGAAATTGATTCACCGAATATATGGCTATCTATTGAAGCAGATAATAAAATAATTGATAATAGAATAATTAAATTAAATGGGAAAAGTGAAATAATTAAATATATAGTTACCAAAAAAGATGTCCCTAATTTATTTATTAAAGCTTACTTGGTTAATAATAATATAGTTTTTCAAGAGGATTTGCAAGTTTTTGTTCCACCAAATAGACAAATTATTACTGTTGATATATCTACTAGTAAAGAAAAATATCAAACTAATGAAAAGGTTGTACTAAAGATTAAGACAAAGGATTATAAAGGGGATCCTATAAAATCTGAAGTATGTTTGTCAGTATATGATTTATCTCTATTATATATTCAAGATTTATTGGTGCATGACATAAAAAAATATTTCTATGGATTGTTAAGGACTAATTATATATATACAATAATTTCTAATACTTTATCAATTTCTGAATATTATAAAGATAATAATATTTATACTCAATATAAAATTGTAGGATATCCAGATGGATATTTCAGAATATCAAAATTTTTAAGATACTTGAATGAGTTAGATTATTTGGATTACGAACCTCCAGCGGCATACTTAAGACAAAAAAGTTTTGATAAAGTAGGGGCTGTTCCAGAGGAATCCAGACAGGGCGAAGGTCAAATGTTATTTAGCAGAAAAGCTGAAGATGATAATATAACTAAAAAAAATGGGGATAAATCTATTCAGATAAGAGAAAATTTCTTTGAATCTTTGTACTGGAATCCATTTATTGAGACGAATGAAAAAGGTGAAGCTGAAATATCGTTTAATACAAACGATGCTTTAACTGAATGGAGAGTAGATGCAAAAGCAATATCTGCAAGATCTGAAGTTGGAGAATCTAACACAAGTTTTATTACTACTAAAAATTTTATAGTAAGACTTCAAACACCTAGATTTTTACAGGAAAAAGATGAAGTAACGATATCAGCCATTCTTAATAATTATACTAATAAAAAAATTCTCACGAATGTACATATTGAATTTGATGAAAAATGTTTAACTTTATTATCTGGTAAAAAAGAAAATATTAAGTTATTATTAGATAAAGAAGGAAGAATAGATTGGCGTTTTAAGGTGAATATTAAAGGAAAAACAGAAATAATTGTTAAAGCAGAATCAGGTTCTTTGCAGGATGCTATGAAAGTAACATTGCCTATTTTGGAATATGGAAGTAAAAAAGTAATAGTAATAAACGATGAATTAAGTAATAAGAATGAAAATTCTCATGATATAATATTACCAGATGATATTAGAAAAAATTCTCAAAGTCTAGAAATAATTTTAAATCCTTCATTAGTGACAGTGGTACTTTCTGCTTTACCATATCTAGTCGAGTATCCTTATGGTTGTTTTGAGCAAACCTTAAATAGATTTATTCCGCTCACTGTAGTTGATAAAACAATGAAGGATTTAAAAATTGACTTATCTGAAATTGAGGAATTCAATCAAAAAATTAATAAAAATTATTTAAGTACACTAACGAAAGTATTTGATAGAAAGGAAATTTCTAAAATAATAAATCAATCTTTGCCAAAAATATATGAATTCCAAAATAGTGATGGAGGTTTTTCCTGGTGGAAAGGCGAAGAATCAGATATTTACATGACCGCTTTAGGTGTCTCAGCCTTAACTACTGCAATTAAAATGGGTTTAGATATTAGAAATGATGTTTTAGATTTGGCAGTAGATTATCTTAGAAGAGAAGTTGAAAGAAAAGAAATGGTTGATAATAATCAGAAAGCATTTATTCTATATGCAATTTCTTGTTGGGAACCTGGGAAAGTAAATAAATACATAATTGAAGAGTTGTTTAAATTACGTGATCATTTATCATACTATTCAATTTCTTTATTAGGATTAACTTATAAAAACATTATTCTTTTTGAAAAAAAACAATTTGATAAAAATCGAATTTTTAATATTGATAAAAATAATCCAATAATTAATTATAATTTAAATACAAAAGAATTTAACTCTTTGAAAATTATACTTGAAAATTTACTCGATAGAGTTAAAATTGATACAATTAATAATACTGCTTTTTGGAAAACTGAATCAAATTATTTTTGGTGGAGATGGTATAATGATAGAATTGAAACGTCTGCTTCTATTTTAAGATTAATTAATTCTATTGATCCAAATAATTCAATTCTACCTAAGGTTGTCCGATGGTTAGTAAATAATAGGAAAGGTAATACTTGGAATTCAACAAAAGATTCTGGATTTTTGATTGAAATTTTAATGGATTATTTAAAAACACAGGGAGAGCTTGATATTGATTGTAAATATGAAGTATATTTAGATAATAAATTGATTAAAGAAGTAAATGTTAATAAAGAAAATATTTTTACTTTCAATAACAGAATTACCGTTGATGATATTTCTACCGGAAAACATAATCTAAAGATAATTAAAAATGGTAAAGGAAATTTATTTTATTCTATTAGATTTGATTATTTTTCAAAAGAAGACGAAATATCTTCAACTGGTAATGAAATCTTTGTTCAAAGAGAATATTTTAAATTAAAGAAAAAAATTAAAAATAATAATGATATTGAATTTGAAGAGATACCAATAAAGAATTTGGATACTTTAATGAGTGGCGATGAAATTAGAGTAAAACTATATATTGAATCTAAAAATGATTATGAGTATCTTGTATTCGAAGATAGAAAACCATCAGGTGCTGAATTTAAATTAATTAAGAGTTGGGGTGGTTATATGGAATTTAGGGATGAAAAAGCTGTATTTTTTAAGAATTATTTACCTCAAGGTAAAACAATAATTTCTTATGATATTAGGGCAGAAATTCCTGGTGTTTTTAATGTTATGCCTTCTTTAGGTTATGCAATGTATGTCCCTGAAATATTTGGTAGTTCTTCAAGTATAAAAATTAAAATAATTGATAAAAACTAAAATTAGGTTTAAAAATGATATTTGGTATTATAGGTAATACTGAAAAATCTGAATTACCAGAAACATTAAACAATTTCATTAGTCACCTTTTAAAAAATGGTTTTACTTTTATTCTTGATGAGGATTTGAAAGACTTCATAGATCGTAAACTTTTAAATGGTAATTTAAAATTTTTGCCAATAAATGATTTAATTGATGAATCAGATATAATATTATCTTTTGGAGGAGATGGTACAATTCTTTCAGTTGCAAGATTTATTGGAAATAAAGAGGTACCTATAGTTGGTGTTAATCTTGGAAAACTTGGATTTTTAGCTGAAATTGGAAGAGATCAGATATATAATTTTATAAATGATCTTTTAAATGGTAATTATATTATAGAAGAGAGAATGGTTTTAGAAGCTGAAATTGATGAATTAGAAGGTATTAAATTATCAGCTTTAAATGACATAGTTGTTGAGAAAAGTCAAACTTCAAGATTAATCAATATTAAATCTTATTTAAACGATGAATATCTTATTACAACAATGTCTGATGGATTAATTATAGCTACACCAACAGGTTCTACAGCTTATTCTTTAGCTTCAAATGGGCCAATTGTTGTTCCATCTGGTAAAGTAATAATTATTAATCCAATTTGTCCTCATACTCTTACAGTAAGACCAATTATTGTCCCAGATGATTATATTTTTAGAGCAAGAGTTGAATCTCATAATGGAGAAGCTATGATTACTGCGGATGGACAAGTTGAAATTAAATTGAAAACTCCATTTGAAATAAATGTAAAAAAAGCTGACTATCCAATAAAATTAGTAAAAAGAAAAGATATATCTTATTATGAAATATTAAGATCAAAACTTATGTGGGGAAAAGACTTAAGAACAATATGAGATGTTTTATGAAAAAAATATTAATATTCATAGTTTTTTTTATCATTTTTGGATGTTCTTCTAAAAAAGAAATTACTCAAGAAGAAAAAATATTGATTGGAAAAATTGAACGATCAACTTTGAGCAATCCAGATTTTCCTTGGTATCAAAGAAATTATCAGAATTATAATGTCCAGGATTCAATTATAAATAAATTGAAAGTTGATTTTTCCGAAATTTATTGTAAAATATTTTTAGGGACTTGGTGTAGTGATAGTAAAAGAGAAGTTCCTCGTATATTAAAAATATTCGATTTAATTTCATTTAAAAATTATGAAATTATCGGATTAGGAAGAGATAAAAAGTCTTCAGGTGGCGAAGAAAGAGAATTAAATATTCAAAAAGTGCCAACAATAATTTTTTATAAAAATGAAAAGGAAATTGGTAGAATTATTGAAACTCCTACAAAAACATTAGAAGAAGATATTTTGGATATATTGTCAAAATAATTCTTAAAAAATACATATATTAAATTTTAATGTGTGTATTTTTTTAAAGAAAGAATTTACTTGTTGAAAAATTAATTATTCAAAGCTCCTTCTTTTATCCAGGTTTTAATTCCATTATATTGATTTCTAGATAATGTATCTCTTGATAAAGGCATTCTTGGCTGTAATCTTCCATCTAATCTTTGTATTAGAATGCTGTTATCTGGATAACGAGGAACAATAATTCCTGGATATCTAGTTGCATCAATATAAGAAATTAGAACTAATCTATTAGTTGTTGTTTCTGAACCATGACAAGAAGAATAGTTGCATTTATAGTTAAATAAAGGTTGAACGTGCTTTGAATAACTGACATTTGAAGCTGGAAATTCTATATTATTCCCTGAATCATTAATACTATTATTACAACACATTAAAGAAAATAATAATAAAAAGTATATAATAACATTTTTTAAAAGATATTTCATTTATTAACCTTAATCATTCTATTTTCAATTCTAGAGTTTATAACTTTTTGTTTTTTTACGTATTCTATAAACAATTCTTTGCCTTCCTTTTGTGTATCAGTAATTATTGAAGGATTGATGTTAAAACCAAAATACTTTTTTCCTTGAGAAGCAACGTAATTATTAGTAGCAACTATATAATATTTTTTTGGATTTAATTTTTTACCATTTACTCTAACTTCAATCAGCCTATTATTTAATGGTTTGCTATCATCATATTTGTATTTTAATCCAGATACTTGTAGCTTTTCAGCAAAACCATTTAATTGATGTTCAATTAATTTTATAATAGAATCGCCTCTAATTTTAAAGTAAACAATAGTATTATCAAAAGGAGCTATTTCCCATATATCTCTGATTGTAATGTTGCCAGCAGATAAATTCTTCCTTATACCACCAGAATTCTGAAAAGCAATATCAGCTTTTGTAAATTTTCTGATTACATCTGACATCCAATTGCCAATATTACTTTCTTTATCGTGACTTCTTATCCAATCATTTTTTAAAACACCAATTACTTCATTTAATCCTTTTAGAGATTCCGACTCAATTTCATTTATTTTATTAGAAACAATTGAGTCAGGAGTGATACCTTCATTAATTGTTGGAACTAACTTACCTTCGTATGAGTAAACCGAATCACCATCTATGTCAATTTTTAAATCAAGAACACCCAAATATTTGCCTTTTTCACCAGCCTGGCAAATAATTGTTTTGTTTTCTTTTTTAGGATTCTTAATTCTAGTATGACTATGGCCACCAATAATTACAGAAAGTTCAGGAATAGAATCAGCAATTATTATATCATCTTCATATCCACAATGTGAAAGTAAAATAAAAATATCGGGATTTTCAGATTCTGAGATTTCTTTAATGTATTTTCTAATTGTAGGAATTTCTTTTAAAATAGTAATATTTTTAATGTTATCTTTTAATGTCAGAGTAATTAAATCCCTTGTAATAACTCCAATAACAGCAATTTTTATATTATTTCTTTCGAAAATTTGATATGGCTTAAAAATATTATTTTTTGTTTCTTTATCAATTAGATTACAATTAATTACATTAAATTTTGCATCTTTTAAATTTTTTAATAATGTATCTAAAGAATAATCAAATTCATGATTTCCTATAGTAAAAGCGTCTGGTAGTATCAAGTTTAATATATCAATTTGTGATTTACCTTTGGTAACAGTTGAAGAAGGAGAACCCTGAAAATCATCTCCTGCATGTAAGGTAATTGTGTTTGTATCTTTAAATTTATTTAAATATGCTGAAAGATAAGCATAACCGCCAATAAAACCCAATGAATCAGATAATTCGGGGATTTCTTTTTTTGTTACCTTAAATGGTATATTAGCTGAATGGAAATCATTCCAATGTAAAATTTTCAGTTCTCTTAGGTTTTGAGATAAAAGAAAAGTAAAATTAAATAGAATAAGTAAAAGCAAAAATTTCTTTTTCATTTTTTAACCTGTATTATTTTATTCAAAATAAATATTTTTAGCCTATATTTCAAGTAATTTTTTTTAAGTTGACTTTATAACTTTTTTATTTTATATTATTAAAAATTAAATGGGGTTGTAGCTCAGTTTGGGAGAGCGCCTGAATGGCATTCAGGAGGTCAGGGGTTCGATCCCCCTCAGCTCCACAATTAATTTCAAATTTTTTTCACTTCAAATTATCTTAATTAAACTTTTCATTTTTTATTACTATATATTCAGATATATTTTAGTTTACAATTTAAATTTTTTTTAAAATTACTTGCTATTAAACGCTAATTTATTTTGTACTTAAATTTTAAATTTCATTTCTTTTAATCAAATAATTTAATTCCCAAAAAAATGAATATTGTTTTTTTATTAATAGAATAATTATTATTGATTTCTTTTAATTGCAAAAAATTATTTAATATGTTATAAATAAACTTTGATTTTTTCTGAATATAATTATTAATTTACATAATCATTTATTTAATTACTCACGTAATTTATTTTCATTTTATCATTTGTCTTGAATTTTTTATGAAATGTGTTTAAGTTGCATAGTCAGTTATAATTGAGGAGAGAGAAATGTTTTTGTATAAAGCTCAAAATTTAAGAGTTGAGAATTTAGAAAATCCTATTTGTATTGATCTTTATAAACCCAAGTTTTCATGGATAATTGTTTCTAACATTAATGGAGAAAAACAAACCGCATACCGAATTATTGTTTCTGATTCAATTGAAAATATTAAAAATAATATTGGA
>Ga0116184_10004968_pt1 | contig 10339 bp, 12 predicted proteins | sample AD_JPNNA5_MetaG_FD_89886 | JGI IMG/M metagenome (GOLD analysis project Ga0116184, IMG submission 89886) | Active sludge microbial communities of municipal wastewater-treating anaerobic digesters from Japan - AD_JPNNA5_MetaG | ecosystem: Engineered > Bioreactor > Anaerobic > Digestate | place...
CCTCCCCGGTTATCGAAGCGGACCCTTCCGGAGAGGTGCACCTGATCAGGCCCTCCCCCTTTGGAGGCAGCCAGGAGCAGGTCAGCGATCTCCTCTTCCATGCAGGCGGCAATCCCGACAAGGCTGGTGGTGATGCGGGGATTGACGTCCACGACGTAAGGCCTGTCGGCAAGGACGATATCGATCCCGCAGTATCCCTGGCAGCCGAGGACATTCAGCGCTTGTACGGCAGTCTGGACAATCTCGTCGTGACGGGGATGGCTGACCGGCGTCTCTCCCCCCAGGTAGTGGAATCTCCCCTGGTCATCGATCGCGATCTCCTGCCGGTTCACGGCGAGCAGGAGCGGGGGCTTTCCCGTGTAGTAACTGCAGGCGTTCCCGGTAACGCGGCTGCCGATCAGGCTGACGCTCAGATGCTCCCCTTCGATGAACTCCTGTGCAAGCTCGCCCGTTCCCGGGTCCCCTGAGGAGATCCGCACCCCCTGTGCCCCGCAGCCCTGTTCGGGTTTGAACACCCTCCTTCCCGGCACCCCTTCGCCCGGGACCGGGATCCCGTTCTGGGAGAGGATCGCTGCTGCCCGGCGCTTGTTTGCGCACACGGCTGCGTTCAGGCTCCCGCAGCCAAGGTTGTGGGTGAGGTGCTCGAGAAGAGAGGTATACCGGAACAGCAGGTGGTCCGGGGCGATCACAAGGCCTGCCCCGCAGCCGGGTGCCAGCCGGCGGATCTCCTCTCCAAAGTCGCCGGTGCCCGGGAAGACCACCTCATGCCCGCACCGCTCAAAGCTCCCCTGGAGCACCCCGAGCATCGCAGCCCCTTCAAGGGCAAGGCCGGGCTCGTGGGCTACCGCGTACTCAGCCAGAAGTACCTTCATTACCGTACCATTGGCGCCGGCTCTGACTTAATGCCTGACGATCGGTCAAGTATTTCTCACCGCCCCTCCAAGAACTACCACGACAGATGAAGCCAACGATCCTGCTCACGAATGATGACGGAGTAAACTCCGCCGGGCTCTGGGCTGCCTACGAAGCCCTGGCACCTCTTGCCGATGTGACCGTGGTCGCCCCGGCAACCCAGCAGAGTGCAGTCGGGCGATCCATCTCGATCTTTGAGCCGATCCGGGCAAACGAGATCACGATGCACGGGGTAAAAGCCTACGCTGTCGGGGGGAAACCCACCGATTCGGTGATCATCGGCCTGTATGCCCTCTCCCTTGATCCCGTGCTCGTGGTCAGCGGGATCAACATCGGCGAGAACCTCTCCTACGAGTCGATCATGACCTCGGGTACGGTCGGTGCCGCACTCGAGGCTGCCAACCAGGGGACCCCTGCCATCGCCTTCTCTCTCCAGGTCGAGGACCAGGGCGATAAGTTCGATGATCCACGGTACCACTGCCAGAGCTTCGAAGATGCCAAGACCGTGGTCCGGGAGGTCTGCACGACCTTCCTCTCGCGGAAACTCCCCCGCGGGGCGGACATCATCAACGTGAACATCCCTTCGTGCCTGACCGGGAGATACGAGGTGACCCGCCTCTCCCACAAGCTCTTCCTGACCGGGGTGGAGAAACGGCTCGACCCGAGGGGCCGGCCCTACTTCTGGATCAACGGCCCCCTTGTCAGCGATGATGAGGAGGGGACCGATGTGCATGCCATCAGGAAAGGAAATGTCTCGCTCACCCCGATCACCCTTGACTGCACCGCCCCGGTGGCGAACGAAGAACTCCAATCGCTCTTCTCGCTCCCTTCCCGCGGCGAATACACCCGGTGCGACAACGAGGCGCCATGAATTACAATACGGAGGTATCATACATGGATGAACACTCCCTGCACCAGGAAACTCCCCTGACCCGGATGAAACGCGAGGCAGGGTACCATGCTGCCGGCATGGTGGAAGACGGGATGGTCATTGGTCTTGGGACCGGCTCAACGACGTACTATGCGATGGAACACCTCTCCGCCCTGATCGATGAGGGCCTCCGCATCCAGGGGGTCCCGACCTCGTTCCAGACCGAGATGCTGGCCCGGCAGCTCCGGATCCCGCTCACCACCCTTGATACCTACCCGGAGCTCGACCTTGCCATCGATGGGGCAGACCAGGTCGATCCCTCCCTCCGCCTGATCAAGGGGAGGGGGGCTGCACTGACCCGCGAGAAGTGCGTGGCTGCAGCAGCACAGAGCCTCGTGATCGTCGTGGACGCCTCGAAATGCGTGGACACCCTGGCGGCTCCTGTCCCGCTCGAGGTGATCCCGTTCGCCCTCCAGCCCGTCATACTCGGTGTCCGGGCGCTTGGCGGCATCCCGGAGCTCCGGACCGGAGTACGGAAAGACGGCCCGGTGATCACCGACAATGGAAACTTCATCCTCGACTGCTCGTTTGGGACCATCGGTGAACCGGAACGTCTCGAAGGGATCCTCACCCTGATGCCGGGGGTGCTCTCCTGCGGCCTCTTCTGTGCATTCGTGGAAAAGAGTGTCATCGTTGTCGGTCGGGATGAAGGGTGTCGCGAGCTCAGGCTGTGACCGGCTCGCTCTGCCATCACGAGCGGACGACACCTGATTTTTATGAAGGGATAGTGCCATTTTTTCTGATCAGTGCCGTCTGCGTCCCCCACATCCGGTGTATCGGGAGATTCGGGACATCATAAAAACCGCGAAACTCCGGGTAGTTGAAACCCGTGAAGCTCCGGGTATTTGAAACCCGTGAAACTCCGGCTCCGAATAGTGAAAACTCGTGCAGACTTTATACCGGGAGGGAATGGTACGCCCCGGCAGCCCCAAGAGACGAGATCCAGGTGACCGGGCCCTTCCTGTCCTCCCTTCGTGGATATCCGCGGGGAGTGTTCCGGACGAACCGGGGTCGGGAGCGTGCTGACACGCCACTACTTTAAGAGAATATCCTCATGAGAGAAGTCTGTCGATGAAATCAATACGCCCTTCGGGTAAAAAAGAGAGCAGTGAGAGTGCACTCCCTGCTTCTACTGGATATAATTTCGTATCTGCTGGATGATCGAGAGCTGCAGGTTTGCTTCTTCACGCTTTGCTTTTTCAAGGGTATCCGTGATCTCCCCGACGGAGCGTGACAGCCGGTAGATCTTCACCGGCCTTCCCTTATTCTCGGCCTTGATCTCGCGGTTCTCGACCCAGTCCTGCTCGATCATGGCAGCCATCGCGAGGCTGACTTCGGGCTGACGGAGATCCGTACCCCGCTCGATATCCCGGGATGTTGCCTCCGAATTGTGGGCTAGGTAGACAAGCACCCTGGCCACATTCCGCTTCAGTCCTATCTTTATGAGCAGGTCTGCCAGCTCCTCCTCATCCTGGGTGAAATACATCACATTTCGGGCTCTCAACACATGAACACCTGTTGCTTTATTTTATATGTATAAAATAATAAGTTTTCTATATATAAAAATATTATTATTATATAACTAGTATCTGAAAAGAGAGGCTACAGAATAAAAAGGAATTCAAAAGCAAATAAAAATTGTGGTCACTGCAGCATCACAGGAGGCCAAGGTTCTTCAAGTCATTCAGGATCTTCTGCACCGCCTTCTTTGCATCCTGGGGCTCCTTGCCACCGGTGATGATCAGTTTCCCGGACCCGAAGAGGAGTACCACCACTTTTGGATTCTCGAGTCGGTATACCAGCCCGGGGAACTGTTCGGGCTCGTACTCGATCCGGTCAAGGTTGAATCCGACCGCAATCTTGTTCAGGTTGATGCCCGATCCGAGGTCGGCGGAGGTGACAATATTCTGGATCTTGTAGGTCAGCTTCTGGGGGATATCGATCTGCAGTCCCCTGAGCAGGTTTCCAAGGATCTCGAGCCCTTCAGAGAGGCTCTCGATACTTTTTGCCCCGGTAAGTACTACCTTTCCCGACCCGAAGACCAGCGCCGCAATCTTGGGATCCTGCATCCTGATGACAACGCCCGGGAACCTCTTTTTATTGTACTCTGCATCCTTGATCTGGGAAGCCAGTGCTGGCAGATCAAGGTAATCCGTCACCTTTGCCGAGGCGACGATATTCTCAATTTTGAGAGAGTCCTCTGGCTTGACCTTCATATTTATAAATGCCTCAGGACAGTATATAAACAGTTGGGTGATGCTACCTCGAGAAACCAGCAGCACCCCTTTTCCGGCGTCCCCCCTCAAATGTGGTGATTGGACCCGATCGCGGGAGGGGGAAGGAAACCGGGCCTGTGGGAAGACCGCCCCTGCGGGTTCTCCTGATAACCTTTATTATCCTGGGGATGAAGACGGAACTGATTGTATGGCAAGCTGGCTCCTCACCCTCGGGATTATTTTTATCGTGATTGCAATCGTCCTGATGCTCCTTGGATTCATCGGGAGGATTGCGTGGACCATCGGAAAATGGCTGATCATCATCTTCATTGTGCTGGCACTCCTGTCGTGGGTATTCTCCGTCATCTGATCATCCGACGGGGATTACCACTATCTTCAACACGGATCGATGTTCGTTGATTCAGGTATGCGGGGCAACCAGGATGGGAGGGAAAAGCCATCCGTTCCTCTCTTCTCTTTTTTTATCCCCATGTTCTCTCTGAAGGTTCACCCCTTCTCCCTTCTGATGAGAACCATCGGAAGGATTGCCACCATTCATCAACAGGGGGCGAGGCACTGGCTTTTCGGGATGATGTCAACCCTCCCGTAGAAGAACGTAAAAAAAGAGCCGCATGATGGCCTTCCCTCGAGCCCGGGCTTATCGTCTCAGTCGCATTCTTGCGCTCGCCATATCGGGCAGGGCGTTTGGCTTTTTGACCAAGGTAAAGGGGGGCCATCCCTCCCAGGCTGGATATTCCGGCTCAGGGCGAATGACCTCCTGATCTTCTTCATTTGTGATGGGGGGAGTGGGTGTGTCCGCACTTCCCTCGCGGTGCCATTTCTCCCAGAGATCTCCTGCTTCCTCTGGGGAGATCGTATCAAAGACCAGCGAATAGTGATCTTCCCCAAACCGTTCAAGGTAATACTGGTCATATCCCTCCCAGGTATCCACCTCGTCAGCCGACGCAATCCCGAGCACGGTCACCAGGAACAGCATCAGGCCTGCCACGATCAGTATCCTCCCTCTCATCATTCATCATCTCTGAAGTGCATTGATGGGATCCTCACTAACTGCCTCATTTGGATTTCATATCGGGAATAGAGAAATGTGAGATAGATAGACTACTCCCTAATTAAACATTGGTATGATTGCTCTCCCCTGGGAACCGATAAAACGGGGTGTGATGGAGGTGGGTATGTGAGCTGTTGCAGGCTTCGTCCCGATTGGAGTGACATACGTCATCCTTGATGATATCGGCAAAGGGCACAACCACGTGGGTGTGCAGCAAGGCATCCGGACCCAGGGCACAGACCAGCTTTATAAGAGAATAGGAACCGTTTTTCCTGCGTTTCCATGCGTCACATCAAGACGCCATCATTTCAGCACAGGGCATTCATTTCAGCACAGGGAAAAGGGTCATACAAGGGCAGACCGGTGCATCTTATCACGGAAGGAGACCAGATCGGTGATCGGTGTATTTGCCAGTCCATACCTGTCTTGGACCAAACGTTCAGAAATAATCAGAGGGATAGGTATTCCAGGTGAACGGATCCGTTGCGTTCCTGAACCTGTCCTCCCCAAAAATTTCAAGGTAGCGTGCAATATACCCCTCCCTGTCAAGAGGGTTAATCTTGATCGCATACTTGTCCTCCCCGAATTTTTCGAGGTAGCGTGCGGTATATCCTTCAGCGTCAAGGGGGGCAGTCTTGATCGCATACTTGTCCTCCCCGAATTTTTCGAGGTAGCTTGCTGTATACCCCTCCCAGAAAGAAGCCTCTGAGGCGGATGCACCCCCTGTTGCCAGTATCACCACCAGGATCAGACCGGCAAAGATGATCACTTTCTTCATCCACAATCACCTCCTTCTCCAGGATCGACCCGGGATGTATTATCCTGTTCTTTCGGGCTCCTGCTCCCGGAGTATGGCAATGAGAGTTACCTGGTCCACCCTCCTCTTAATAGTGTGTTTTGTACCAATCCGGCAATGGGATTGAGTGAGGGGGGGATGTGCATCATCGTCCTCCCGAACGTGAACCAAACACATCCCAGCGGGTTGGGTAACTCCTGCTCTATTACTTACTCATATGAGCATAATAATGTACATATAAGCAACGTACCCCTCTTCACCATCAGAGCAACGTACCCCTCTTCATCATAACCGGATGCGGCTCCGGGCATTTCCGTTATCCTTGTGGTGATCCGGGGTATGCCGGAATGGTGGAACCTCAATGAAAAAAACAGGTATTATTAAAGACCTTCTTGCCACTCTGCCGGGCAGTCCGGTCCCGGTCCGGGCTGTTCTGGTCGGTGCCCACTGGACCGCCGTCTGTAGCAGCCACTGCGGCCTTGCCACGACAGTGATCAGCGATAAACCCCATGACCACACGACCGTTGTGCGTGATGCGGGGCGGTTATCCCTGAAAAGCGCACAGGAACTGGCTGCATATGCCCTGTCAGAGAACAGCCTTGAGGCCGCGATCGGAGTGGCTGCTATCAACTCCCTCCTTGCCCCCGATGAGCGGGATGCCGTCGAGATGAACGCGTCTGAGGTACTGATGAAAGAAGGGGTCGGGAAAAATATTGCACTGGTGGGTCATTTTCCTTTCATCCCCAAACTCCGTACCCTTGCATCCAACCTCTGGGTGATCGAGCAGTATCCCTTCGGCGATGAGTACCCCGCGGACTCTGCGGGGAGTCTCATTCCCAGGGCAGATGTGGTGGCACTGACCGGAAGTGCACTGATCAACCATACCCTCGATCATCTGCTCGACCTGTGCAGTCCTGACGCTCTGGTCATGGTGCTCGGACCCAGCACACCACTCTCACCAGTCCTTTTTGATCACGGTGCAACCATAATCGCCGGTTCTCGTGTTGTGGACGAGACCGCTGTGATGAGCTGTATCGGGCAGGGTGCGATATTCAGACAGGTTTCCGGCGTCCGCCTCCTGGCATTCACGCGCCCGGGTCCGCTCCCGGGAAAAGAGAGGGGGGTCAGCTGATGAAAGGAAACGAACACAAGGCGCTGGAATCCGAAGACAGCGGTCAGTCCACCGATTTCTCTTCACCGTTTACCTATACGCCGATAGGGATCGTTCATTCCCCCTTCTCCTATCTCGCAGGAATGCCGATCCAGCCGTCGGGGGCAAAGGGGATAAAGGGAACGATCGAGATCCGTCAGGAGTTCATTGCAGGTCTTCGCGATGTTGAGGAATTCTCCCATCTCATCCTGATCTATGCGTTTCATCGCTGCCAGGGGTATTCGCTTGAAGTGACACCCTTCCTCGATCCCCGGTCCACGGGGTCTTCGCGACGCGGGCACCAAAACGGCCAAACGCGATCGGCCTCTCGATCGTTCAGCTCACCGGGATAAAGGGAACCATCCTGGCGATCGAGGATGTGGACATCCTTGATGGCACCCCGCTCCTGGACATCAAGCCCTATGTACCTGCGTTTGATTCCTACAGCAATGCAAAGGCCGGGTGGCTTGATGGAGTCTCCCACCATGCAGCATTCGTCAGGTCTGATGAACGGTTTCACTAGAAGGGGGACTATCGAATTCCGGAGAAGGATCGGCACCTGCCTCCCGGATACCTGCCGTGGCTTTTTGAGTGCAGGGATCTGATGGGGGATCGTACCAAGAAAGCTCCGACGGCGGGACGGGATCTGCATCTTCGGGGATCCCAGGCCCCCCCCTAAAAGACCGACTGCCAAAGAAGAGGAGGTGACTATTCACCAGGTTCCGACCCTTTTTGCTCTCAAAATCCGGCGTAAAGGGAGTGGGACAGGGTTTTTTTCATCCCATCAGGGACGGAGATTTTTCATTCCGTCGGATACAGAGATACGTTAATCGTACTGCCGCCAGGTATGCCCGCAGACGGTGCACCGGAAGAACCTGACCTCGCTCTCGTCTGCAGCCCGGAGCTGGCGGAGCCACCAGAATGCAAGGTTGTTCTCGCACTTGGGGCACTTGATCGCGATCGTCGGGAGGGTCGGGATCGAACCCTCCTCCTCGACGATAACGATCTCCTTTTCACTCCGCTTCCTCGTCTTCTGGAGCTGGTCTTTTTCGGTGATCTTCCTGATGTACCCGCACTTCCGGCATTTGAGCTGGCCCGCCGAGGATATCATCAGGCTCTTGCACTCAGGACAGAACATTGGTTCATTAATTTGTGCACATTCATGATTAAAGCTCCGGAGAACGTCGGAACGCTCTCCAATCAGCACTATGCCCAATCGGAAACCCTTTTTTCATTGTGCGACGAACCATACAGGGATGAAAGAGCTCTTCGTGCTTGCATCATGCATCTTTTTTCTTGCATTCCTGATCCCCACCAGGGCACGGAGATATTTCGCTATCCTCGGGTGGACGGCGATCGTCCTCTTCCTGTTTGCCGAGGTCCCCTACTATTTCTCCATCAACAATTTCCTGTATCCCACCCTCGCGGTCCTGGCAGTTCCGTTCCTGTACATCACGGTAAAATACCTCCTTGCCGGGGACCCGAGGGTCGAGCACCTCTCAAGGGCAGCTGCCGTTGCCTTCCTCATCTATGCACCGTTTGCCTTTACCCCGCTTGGTGACTGGCTCATCTCGGTGGTGGTCGGGCAGACGCTCTGGCTCGTCCGGTCGCTTGGATTCGGGGCGGATCTCCATGCCTGGAACATGGTGATCAGGAACGGATTCCGGGTGGAGATCATCCTTGCCTGCACCGGGATCCAGGCCATCGCCATCATGCTCGGGGTTGCGTTTGCCATCCCGACCACGCTGCGGTCGAAGATCCTGTCGTTTCTCCTGGTCGTCCCCACCATTTACCTCCTGAACCTGATCAGGAACACTGCCGTGATCATCGCCTACACCGAACAATGGTTCCCCTTCCTCCCGGATATTGCCGGGAACGGGGAGTTCGGGTACGAGAGCTTCTTCTGGGCTCATAACGTGATAGCTGAGCTGCTCGCCCTGGTTCTTCTCGTCGCCATTGCCTACGGCCTCTTCCGGATCATCCCGGGGCTCGCCGACCTTGCGGCAGGCCTCTACGATCTGTATTCAGGGGAGGTCAGGAGAGTCTTCCATAGAGATAGATGATCCGCTGCAGCGCCGAGAGGTTGGTGCAGAGGGCGATCAGGATAACCGAGACCCAGATAAACCCGGTGACCCCCCCGATGATCAGGACGAGGATCGTCTCCGGGCGCCCGAAAAAGCCGATCCCCTCAAGCGGGTCCTCGATCTTTCCGCCGATTCGGTCCTTGTATCCCGTCTCTGCATAGACCACCGGCTTGATGAACGTGTTCATCAGGGAGCCGATGATGGCAACGGCAACGATGGCAACATCACTGACGGGGGGAAAGTCCGCGAACTGGGACAGGATCGCGATGCCCGAGAGGCCAACTCCAAGGAGGACAAGGGCATCCACATACTTGTCAGCGATCCAGTCAAAGACTGCCCCAAAACGGGTTTCCCTGTCGGTCCGCCGGGCAACGCTGCCATCGACCAGGTCCAGGACAGCAGAGATGAAAAGAAAGAGACTCCCGAGAATGAACATCTGGTAAAAATAGCATACCGCACACAGCATCCCGGCGAAGAGAGAGAGAAGGGAGATCTGGTTCGGGGTGATGCCGGCCTTGCAGAACACGGTGGCGATCGGCTCAACATAACGGACAAGCCGGGGCCGGAGTGCGGTTATGTTCATGGATCATCTAAGCAGCAGCTCAATGGATAATACTTGCCATCGTCCGTCATGAATGTGGCAGGGAGCAGCAGAGGGGCCAACCTCTTTAACCGATCAGGGCGAAGCTTCTCCTGCAAAGGTCGTAGTCGTGCCGGAATCACCTGATCGCCCCCACGTGCTGATGATGTCGGAGATCACAGCGGATGGCAAGCTGACCCTCAAGAAAGGGAGCTCGAGCAAGATCCTGATGAAATACATGGATCCTGCCACCGAGATCCTGCTCCATCGGACCAGGGCTTCCCTTGATGCCATCATGGTCGGGGCAAATACGATCCGGATTGACAACTCCTACCTGACTGTCCGCCTGGTGGAAGGGAAGAGCCCGATCCGGGTCATCCCCTCAAGCATGGCCGATATCCCCCTTGACGCCAATGTCCTCTCCCCGGATGCTCCTACGGTCATTGCCGTCTCAGAGCAGGCACCGGCCGACAGGGTGGATGCCATCCGGAAGCGGGGTGCAGAGGTGGTGTGTGCCGGGCAGGGCCATGTCCACCTCCCCACCCTCATGAGGATTCTCCGGACACGGTACGGGGTGAGGAAACTGATGATCGAGGGA
>Ga0116184_10004985_pt1 | contig 10309 bp, 9 predicted proteins | sample AD_JPNNA5_MetaG_FD_89886 | JGI IMG/M metagenome (GOLD analysis project Ga0116184, IMG submission 89886) | Active sludge microbial communities of municipal wastewater-treating anaerobic digesters from Japan - AD_JPNNA5_MetaG | ecosystem: Engineered > Bioreactor > Anaerobic > Digestate | place...
AAAGACGGGGAAACCGTTGTTATCGGAGGGCTCATCAAACTTGAAAAGGAGGTCATCAAAACCAAAATCCCTGTGCTTGGCGACATTCCGATACTGGGAATGGCGTTCAGGGGCAAGGACCAGAGTCAGAACGAAGAACGGGAGCTTCTTGTTTTCATAACCCCGCATATCGTCAAAGATCAGGCAGCCCCGTTGTCGCAAAGACGGGGCCCCAGGGCGCCTACCGGCGCCAACAGGCAGCGGTCCCAGGCCAACAAGGTCACGCTGTTCACGCGCCACGAAGCAGTGAATACCGCGTTGAATAATTTTGACCGTTAATACGATTGAACGTAACCCATAATGGCGACAGAAAAATATTTCAAATTGGGAGAGCTGCTTATTACCGAGGGGTTGATCACCCCTTCCGACCTTGATAAGGCGATCAATCATCAGCGTAAAGAAGGTGGAAGGCTCGGAGAGGTCCTCGTAAAACTTGGGATCGTGACCGAGGAACAGATTGTCAAGGTTGTGGGCAAACAGCTGGGGCTGGCTTTTTTTTCTTTTTCCGCAGGCATGCTCAAGCCCGCGATCGATCAAAAGCTCGATCAGTTTATACCCCATGAATTCGCAATAAAGAATTTCGTCCTTCCTTTGTCGCACACGCTCAAATCCCTGACCGTAGCGATGGCTGATCCGCTTGATCTGATCCTCATCGACAACCTGCGCAAACTGACCGGCTGCGAGATCAATCCCGTTATAGCCACGAGATCGGATATTCTTAAGGCGATGGATGACTTTTACGGCAAATCGAGCATGCTCAAATCCGCCGTCAGCGCGTCATACGAAAAGAGCGAAGCCGAAGAGCCGGCTGCTACAATTGAATCCCATGAAGAGGAATTGAGCCTTGATAAGCTCGTTGCCCGCGCCGAAGAGGCCCCGGTGGTAAAGCTTGTGGACCTGATAATCAGGCAGGCGATCAACGAGCGGGCATCGGATATACACATCGAGCCTTTCAAGGACCGCATCAGCCTCCGTTACAGGATAGACGGTAAGCTTTACGAGATCCCGCCTCCGGCAAAGCATCTGAACCTTGCGCTTGTGTCGCGCGTCAAGATACTAGCCAAACTAGATATCGCTGAAAAAAGGTTGCCGCAGGACGGAGCGATTGTGGTCAAGCTGGATGACCGGGTCATAGACCTGCGCGTTTCGACAGTTCCGACGATTTGGGGTGAAAAAGCAGTCCTGAGGATCCTTGACAAAGGATCTACGCTTTTGTCCCTGAGCCAGATGGGCTATGAACCCAAACAGCTTGAAGAGATCAGGCGAGCAATACAGATGCCCTATGGCCTGATTTTCGTAACCGGACCTACGGGAAGCGGCAAGTCCACCTCCCTGTATGCCATGCTCAACGAAATCAAGAGCCCTTCGAGGAACATCGTCACGGTCGAGGACCCGGTCGAATTCAAGCTTGACGGCGTCAACCAGGTGCAGGTCAAACCGGAGATTGGCCTGACGTTCGCCGCGGCACTGCGCTCGTTTTTGCGCCAAGACCCCGATGTCATGCTCGTCGGTGAGGTCCGCGACCTGGAGACCGCGGAAATCTGCCTGCGGTCATCCTTAACCGGCCATCTGGTCTTGAGCACACTGCATACCAACGACGCGCCGTCTGCCGTCAATCGGCTGATAGATATCGGCGTCGAACCTTATCTTATATCCCCGACGCTTATACTTGTAGTGGCGCAGCGTTTGATACGCAGGCTCTGCCCTGATTGCAAGGAGGCTTACGAGCCGACCGCCGAGGAACTCGGGTCAGTCAAGGTTAAGGCCGACCTGTTGTTCAGGCCAAAAGGCTGCCCTAAGTGCAACCAGATCGGATACCGCGGCAGGATCGCTATCGGAGAGGTCCTCGTCATCAACGAGCAGATACGGGAGCTGATCAATCAGCGCGCGTCGTTCCTGAAAATACGCGAGGTTGCGGTCGCTGGGGGCATGCAGACATTGTTCGAGTCGGCCATTCGCAAAGTCGAGGCAGGGGTTACCTCGTTCGAAGAGGCCCTTTCAGTCACCATAGGAGCAGGATAATGCCACGGTTCATGTATATAGCCCGGAACAGAGACGGCAAGAAGGTTACGGGCGTCGAAGAAGGCACCAACGAAGAGGAATTGATCGGCCGATTGCAGAATATGGAGCTGACGGTCGTCAGCATCATGAGCGCAGGTAACGTGGAATTGGGCACGGCCATGAGAGAAGCAACGGGTAGGCCGAGTTTCGCGCTCAAACGGCATTTCGGCGTCAATGCAAACGACCTGGTGCTTTTCTGCAGGCAACTGGCGACGCTGCTGGGCTCCGGAGTCACCATCCTCGCAAGCCTTGAGACTATAGGCAAACAGGTAACGAGCACCCGGCTCTACGCCGTTATCAAAAACCTTCAGAAGGAGATGGAACAGGGGTTGAGTTTCCATGAAGCGCTTGAAAAGCATAAAGATATTTTTTCTGAGTTGTGGATTAACCTTGTCGAATCAGGCGAAGCTTCGGGCAACCTCGCGGTGGTCCTTGACCGTCTTGCCATGTATCTTGAGCGCAACGCCGAATTCAGGCGCAAATTGATATCAGCGCTGATCTACCCGTCCATTCTCCTGGCCGGATCGCTGGGCGCGTTATTATTCCTGACCATCAAGATTGTTCCGACCTTTGCAGAGGTGTTCCGCGGCTTTGACCTTGACCTGCCGGGCCCTACCAAGGTCCTCATGTCGGTAAGCGAATTCATCAGGAAATTCATCATTCTGATCTGCGCTGGCATCATCGTGGCTATTTATCTATTCCGCAAATACATCCACACGCATGAGGGACAGAGGCAGTGGGAACATTTCCTGTTCCGCCTGCCCCTGTTCGGGGATTTTTTCAGGGCATTGTGCGTGGAGCGGTTTTCGTCCGAGATGTCCACGCTGGTCGAAAGCGGTGTGCCCATTCTTTATTCGCTGGAAATTACTGAGAAAAGCGTCGGCTCCGTGATCCTGGGAGAGATTGTGCACCAGATCAAGGAAGACGTCCGTTCAGGAAAGCCCCTGAGCGTTCCCATGGAGCAGAGCCAGTTCTTCGAGCCCATGGTCGTCCAGATGGTCACGATCGGAGAAGAGATAGGCGAACTGTCACAGATGTTCAAGCGTATCAACGCGTTCTATCAGGAGTACGTCAGCACTTTCCTTGCGAGGATCCTGACGCTTTTTGAGCCCATGATGCTGATTTTCATGGGCCTTGTGGTCGGCATGATGGTCGTCGGGATGTTCCTGCCCATATTCCAGATGACCAAGATCGGAGGTTCGTAACGCGCTTGACAAATGCGTGCGGAGGTATATAATACATATAACATGCGCTTTATCACGTGCGGAGAGAATATGAAGAAGGCATTCACGCTCATAGAGTTGATGATCGTGGTCATCATTGTCGGCGTCCTCGCAGTGGTAGCCGTGATCCAGTATTTTATTGCAGTCGAGAGGGCGCGCGCGGCAGAAGCCAGGGATATCCTGGGCAATCTGCGCAAGGGATGCGCGGTTATCTATGACCGGGATAGGAGCGTTCTAAAATGCACCCCGAAGGCTTTGAACATAGGCATGGAAGAGGGCATGATCCCGTCTGAATGCTGCAGGTCCCATTACTTTAATTACAGCGCGGAGGAATCCCCGTCGTTCGAGGACGTCATGGTCTTTACCGCAACCCGGTGCATGAAATACGGCAGGCCTCCGGACGCAAAACAACCGGGTTCCATTACCCTGACCGTAGATTATTTGAACAACACGCAGGTCCTGTCGTCGCAGGGTATTTATTAATCATCTAATGAAAGGAGCGGGTCATGAAAATTAAGGGTTTTACCCTGATCGAACTGATGATTGTCATCATTATCATCGGTATTCTTGCCACAATCGGTATCGTCCAGTATCAGGCAGCTGTTGAGAAATCAAGGGGCGCAGAGGCAAAGTCGATACTTGGCTCCCTGAGCACGCAGTGCGCGGCAATGTGGATGGAATACGGCGGGACCACGAATTATTGCGACGCGACAAATATCACGACTCCGGCTGGCGTGCCCACGTCGTGCGGCGCGTCACACTGGTTCAGGTATTCTTTGACCCCCCTGAATAACGGTACGCTGATCAACGCGACCCGTTGCGAGGGCGCAACCTCAAAGAATCCGGGAGCCCCTGCGGGATCGAACTGGTATATCAGCCTGAACTCGACCTTCACGACGGGTGAAAACGTGTTCTCGACGAACAAATACTAATCCCAAAGCGCCATGCGTTATTCTGAGCCCCTTTGGGCGGCATCGGCATTTTCCCTTCTGGAGTTAATGGTCGTGGTGATCATCATCGGGATACTCGCGACCCTATCCATAGTGCAGTTCACAGGGCCGAAAGAGCAGTCGCTTACGAAAGAGGCCAAGGCGAATCTGAAGCTAATTGCAGCTGCTCAGAAGATATACCGCATGGAGACCGGCTCATACGTGACCGCAGCTGACGAGACTGAGATCAATCAGCGGTTACGGCTCATGTTGCCGCAGAAAGCCGACTCCAAGAACTGGAACTATAAGGTGACAGAGGCGACCGCAACGACGTTCAATGCTACGGCAACGCGCACCCGGGGGTCGGATATCAGGACGTATTTCATCAACGAGACATTAGAAGAGCCGAATTAATTATATACGGCTGATATCAGGTCCATCATGACAAAAGACAGGATAGGCGTATCGCTACTTGAAATCATCGTAGCCATGCTTATCCTGTCTTTGGTTATGTACGGTTTCGTGAGCTTATTCACGGTCAGCAAACGGTTCGTTTATCACAGCGGATCGCGCGTGGTGAGTATGGAAGTGGGGAAGTTCTTCTTTGAGGACCCTGGTCTGTCAGTGAGCGCGGATGAGTACGGCCCGCCGGGTAAAAACTGCCTCTACAACGAATCGCTGTGCGTTGATACCAACTATACCCTGAACAACATCCTGTTTAATGTCTCATATAAGACCTCTAATGTCACGGGTACGACGTTGCGAAAGGTGGTCGTCAATGTCAACTGGACCGAACCGCAATAGCCGGTACGGCATGACGCTCATGGAGTTGATAATTGCGCTGGTCCTGTTGTCCATGATCATATTGGGCATCACCAACCTTGAGATCTTCTGCAGGCACGCATTCATGAGCACTGACCGCAAGACAAAGGTTACTAACGAAGCGACATATATTCTGGAGCATATGAGCAAATTCATCGGCAACGCGATCGGAGACGGGAGCGATTATCCGGTCAGCGTATCGCCTGCCATCGGAGGATGCGACCGTTTTGTGCGCGTCTGGACCAAGGTCAATCTTTCGGAACCCGGCAAGGCCGCAGCGGACCGGGAGATCGCATATTGTTTCAATAATACAGCACACACCGTGACGTTCTATCCGCGCATACGGACATGGCCGGATCTGGTTAGCGAGGACCATTCGAAGGAGACTCTCTCGCGCAACGTGTATGAGTGGGACGCGATGTTCGATTCGCACCAGGCCTATGTTAACGCGACAGTGACTGTGTGCTGGAATGCCACCACAGAGTGCGGAAGTGTCGATAATCCCCGTATCAAGCTGGATACCCGTATCAGCATGCCTGCGGTATCAGCCAACGCTACTCCATTATGAATAAAAGATATCCGTTCCTGCCATTACTGGGTCTTGGCCTGGCCATAGGTATCAATGTTTTTTTTAGGTCATTCCCCGCTCAATTCCCGCAATTAGCGTCAGAGGCGCGCAGCCGCGTCGAATCCCTTATGCATCAGCGTTCCGCAGAACTTATCAACCGCAATTATTCCAACCTGTCTTCGATGGCGCGTGAAGCCCTCATCAAGGTTGCCGAGAAGGAATATGCGGGCCAGAATGCGGCAAAGCTGGCCCGGGATACCGCCGATGAATATGCCCGGCTCAAGGATAAATATCAGGACCCTGCCGGGCAGACGTATCTTTTCGAGCTTGATTGCTGGCATTGGGCGCGTTACGTCGAGAACACGGTCCGTTCAGGACATCCGGGGGATATCGTCAAAAACGGCAGGGAGTGGGATACACTCATGAACCATCCTGACGGCATGGCTGTTTCCTATAACATGCTGTTATATTATGTCAGCGCCTTCCTCTATAAGACGGCTGGTGTTTTCGTATCAATGCCTCTGTACGCGTTCTTGTTCTACCTGCCTTTGTTGTTTATCATCGTTTTTCTTGGAGCGTTATACTTAATCTGCTGGCGATTTTACGGGGCACTGGCGGCCTTCATGTGCGTGCTGTTCATCGGGTGCGCTCCTATCTTCATGCCGCGGAGCTGCGCCGGATGGTTCGACATGGACATCCTTAACCAGTTGTTCCCGCTGGCGGTAGCGTTTTCGTATCTGATGTCCTATGGCAGGGTCGGTCCGGTCAAACGTTTTTTATGGATAGGCCTTTCGGCGCTTTTCGTCGGGCTTTTCGCCTATACATGGGTATACTGGTGGTTTATAGTAGTAGTGATTCTGGGGTATGAGCTGTATTCCGTGCTTGATCAGCTTTGCGAGAAGATCCAGTACAAGAAAGCGATCGGAGTTTCGATGCGGCGCCACCTGACGTCGGTGGCATTCTTCCTGCCAGCGTGCGCGGCAGCGGTGTTTCTGCTGGGAGGGGCCGGACCGGTGCGGATACTCGCGGGCCAGGCCATAGACGCGTTGACTCTGAATGACCCCATCAACGCCTCTATCTGGCCGAATGTCTTCGCTACGGTAGGAGAGCTGACCCGTCCGACGTTCAACCATATATCTAAATTCGTCGGAGGCACGCCTCTGTTCCTTGCTTGCCTGACCTGCATGCTTGTCCTGGTATTGCGCAACAAGCGTTACCGCGGCCCCAAGCGCGAGTCTATATTCCTTCTGGTATTATGGTTCACCATCATATTCGCCATCTGTTATAAAGGCACGCGGCTGATTGTGTTCCTGCTGATCCCGATGGGCATATTCCTGGGGTGGGGCATGCGAGAGGCGTTTAATTATGCCATGCGGCGCAGGAAAAAGAAGAAATATTTGCTTCCCGGAGCGCTCGTAGTCGCAGGCCTTCTCATCGGAGTTTTTATCTGGAACGGGGACCGTACCGCCCGGGGACTGTTCCCGATGATGGACGATTCGTGGTATAAGCTACTGACCAATATCAGGCAGAATACTCCTGAGGATTCCGTTTTGAACTCATGGTGGGATTTCGGCGATTGGTTCAAAGCTGTCGCCAACAGAAGGGTCATTTTCGACGGCCAGAGCCAGAACAGCCCCAGGGGATACTGGATGGCAAGAGTTTTGCTGGCGGATTCCGAGGAATACGCGGTGCGTGTGCTGCGTATGCTCAATAACGGCGGGAACCGCGCGTTCGAGCTGATACAGGCCGTATTAAAGGACCCGTTCCGCTCATTGCTTCTTCTTGAAAGGGCGTTAGTCGCTTCGCCCGTGGACGCCAAGCGCCTCCTTTCAGAGAACCTGCCGCCAGATACCGTGGCCGCGCTGATACCTATCCTGACCGGAACGCCGCAGAGCGCGTATTTCATCGTAGATTATACAATGATCGGAAAAATGTTCCCGATCTCGTATCTTGGCAACTGGGATATCCTGCGGCTGTACGTTGTCAAGAACATGGACCGCAGTAGCAAGGAGGAGATAGTGTCCCGGCTGGAATCATGGGGGATTGATGGAAAGACGGCAGAGGCCTTGTATTCCGACGCCAGGCTCCTGCATCCGGGGCAGTATAAACAGTGGATTTCGCATTACTGGCGTTTTGTGACCGGGGCTATTCCTGGAAAGAAGCAGGGCGATATCCTTCTCTTCGACAACGGCCTTGTTTATAATCCGAAAGACCGTTCCCTGTTCATCTTTAACGCCTATGACGGGAAGTTCCTCATTCCCAGAAGCCTTTTTTATGTGGAGGACGGCCGTCTTCAGGAGCATCAATATGTTGAAAACAACCTTTCGTTCTCGGCTTTGCTCCTGGAGGACGGAGGCGAGTATCGGATCGTAGAGTTGGACAGGGAGCTTGCCGGATCTTTGTTCTCCCGCCTTTATTTCCTTAAAGGCAAAGGGATGCGGTATTTCAAACCGTTTACGCATAACAACGACCCGCAGCATCATATCGGCGTCTTCGAAATAGACTGGACGGGTAATGGACGGTGAGAGCGCTGTCGAAGTGTCGGTGGTAATGCCATGTCTGAATGAAGAAAATGGCGTTGCCCGGTGCATCCGCACGATCAGGGATGTTTTCGCGCGCGAGGATATCCGCGGCGAGATAATTGTCGCAGACAACGGCTCGACAGATCGGTCAGCCCGGATAGCCAGAGATGAAGGCGCGCATGTCGTGTTCGAGCCCCTCAGAGGGTATGGGGCAGCGTATCTGTGCGGCATACGCCATGCCGCCGGCAGGTATATTATCATCGGCGACAGCGATAATACCTATGATTTCAATGACATCCCGCGGTTTCTCGAGCACCTGCGCCAGGGATATGATTTCGTCATAGGATCCCGCTTCAAAGGCACTATCCATAAAGGCGCCATGCCCTGGGCCCACAGGTATATCGGAAACCCGGTGCTTTCGGGCATGACTCGGCTTTTTTTCCATACCAGGCTTTCCGACATACATTGCGGACTTCGGGCGTTCAGCCGCACGGCGTTCGATGCCATGCGGCTTCAGATGGTTGGTATGGAATTCGCCACGGAAATGGTGGTCGCAGCGATCAATAACGACCTTAAGATTCACGAGGTCCCCATCAACTATTTCAAACGCGAAGGGGTATCCAAGCTCAAGTCATTCTCCGATGCCTGGCGGCATATCCGCTTCATGCTCCTGTTTTCCCCTGTCTGGCTTTATTTCATACCCGGGATCGCTGGCTTTACATCCGGCATGCTGGTCCTTTTGATTCTGTCCGGAGGCCCTGTTTTTTTCCTCGGACATCTCTGGGACATGCACCCCATGGTTTTTGCCGCGGTCCTGTCCATCCTTTCCTATCAACTGCTTCATCTGGGCATTTACGCGCACACCTTCGCGGTCGAGCAGGGGTTCCTGAAAAAAGACGCGTTCATCACTTTCTTTCAGCGCCATTTCAATCTGGAGCGTGGGATACTGGCCGGCCTGCTGCTCTTTTTCATCGGCCTGTGCATTAATATCCTGATCTTTGCCGAATGGTTTCACAACCGTTTCGGGGCCCTGTACCGTATCCGCGAATCGATCCTTGCAATGACCCTGCTCGTGATTGGCCTGCAGACGCTGTTCTCGTCGTTTTTTATAAGCCTGCTGTCATTACGCAGAAAAGCATAAAGGGGCGCCATGGCTCGAAGCATCCTGATAACCGGAGGTTGCGGTTTTGTAGGCTCTAATATCGCTATCGCCTTCAGGACCCGCGGCGACCGCGTTACCTGTTTTGACAATCTCAGCCGTCCGGGATCCGGGCTTTTGTGCAGGCGCGTGCAGGAACACGGCTGCGCGTTCGTGCGCGGGGATATCCGGGCTCCGGACGACCTCAAAAAGTGCAAGGGCGATTTTTCGCTTTTGATCGACGCGAGCGCCGAGCCGTCGGTTCTGGCCGGTTCTGACGGCCGGGATGCCTTGTATGTGGTGCACAATAACCTGACAGGCTCGGTCAATTGTTTTGAATGGTGCCGCAAGCGCAGCGTTGCCGTTATCTTCCTGTCAACCTCCCGCGTGTATCCGTATGACAGGATCAATGCGCTGCGGTATGACGAACTGCCGCGATTGTTCCGCCTGGCAAGCAGGAGTAAAGGTGTGAGCGGATCCGGGATCCGTCCCGATTTTCCGCTTGACGGTTACCGCTCTTTGTACGGCGCCACGAAGCTCGCAGCAGAATTCATCCTGAGGGAATACAGCATGAATTACAATATTCCTGCCGTCATAGACAGGTGCGGCGTAATCGCCGGGCCCTGGCAGTTAGGCAGGGCAGATCAGGGGGTGTTCACGCATTGGATGGTCAGCCACTATTTCAGGCGCAGGCTTGCGTATATCGGATTCGGGGGCACGGGCAAACAGGTCAGGGATATCCTTCATATTGACGATCTGATATGCCTCATTGATGCCCAGATCAAGGTGATCCACAAATACCGCGGAGAGGTTTTCAATGCGGGCGGAGGGGCCCGCGCCGCGCTGTCTTTGCGCCAGGCAACGGAATTGTGCCGCAGTATCACGGGCAATACCGTGCCGATAGGAAGCGTACGGCGCAACCGGCCGGCGGATATCAAATGGTACATCACCGATAACCGGCAGACAGAGCAGGAATTCGCGTGGCATCCCCGGCGCGAGGCAGAGCA
>Ga0116184_10004986_pt1 | contig 10309 bp, 9 predicted proteins | sample AD_JPNNA5_MetaG_FD_89886 | JGI IMG/M metagenome (GOLD analysis project Ga0116184, IMG submission 89886) | Active sludge microbial communities of municipal wastewater-treating anaerobic digesters from Japan - AD_JPNNA5_MetaG | ecosystem: Engineered > Bioreactor > Anaerobic > Digestate | place...
GGTTTTCGTCAACGGAGTTGCACTAGAAGCCGAGAAAACATATAGAGTAGCCACAAACGATTATTTAGCTAATGGAGGCGATAATATGAGTTTCTTGAAAAGCGCTTTAACTAATACAGCAATTAATTACACCGTTCGTGATGCATTTATCAACGAACTAAAAGAAATAAAAGCAGCAGGCAAAACGTTAAAAATAAATCTCGATGGAAGGATCACAAAATTATAACCGGAGAAAATTTATCGGCGACGTTGCCAAAGCTACAGCATGTATCGGATTAGCGGGAGTCCCGTTAGATGTACTTGCAAAAAGTAATACGGTTAAAGTAACAATACTGCATACTAACGATACGCATAGCCGAATAGATCCTTTCCCTGCAAACGATCCGAAATTTGCAGGTATGGGAGGAGTTGCACGAAGAATGTCGTTGATCAACAAAATTCGGGGAGAAGAAAAAAACGTATTGTTATTAGACAGTGGTGATATCTTTCAAGGAACTCCGTATTTCAATTTTTACGGAGGAGAATTAGAAATGAAATTAATGACGTTAATGGGATATGATGCCGCAACAATGGGCAATCACGATTTCGATAACGGCATACAAGGATTCGTAAAACAATTGCCACATGCATCGTTTCCGTTTCTATGTTCTAATTACGATTTCAAAAACACAGAACTTGAAGGACGAACATTACCGTATAAAATATTTATCAAAGACGGAGTTAATATCGGAGTCTTTGGAATCGGCATAGAACTTGCGGGATTAGTTGACGAAAAGAATTTCGGAAAAACAGTTTATTCTAATCCAATCGATGTTGCCAATAAAACGGCAGCTTATCTAAAAAAAGAGAAAAAATGCGACCTCATCATATGTTTATCGCATTTAGGATTTAAATACGAGAATTCCAAAAAAAATTCAGATGAAATGTTAGCAACTCAAACAGAAAACATCGATTTAATTTTGGGAGGTCACACTCACACTTTTATTGACACACCTGAGAAATATCACAATCTGAAAAACAAGGAAGTGCTTGTTGCTCAAACAGGTTGGGCAGGAATACGACTCGGGAGGATCGATTTTTATGTTGAAAAGAAATCATCATTAATTTCGAGTCGGGGCACTACTGTTAAAATTTCTTAAAATTCAAGTCCAAAAAAATTTTTTTTTAAGTTTTTTTACACAATATTTGCCTCACAACACAAGAGTACGAGTAATTCGATCAAACTAACCACCTATTAAAATTTTAAAAATCTCGCCACCAGGTATGCACAAGGAGAAAGAAACCTTATCAAAAGAAAAAACCTGTGAGCAAGTATGGGAAAATTGTTTAAAACTGATTAGAGATAACGTCAACCCTCAGAATTTCAAAACATGGTTCGAGCCCATCAAGCCAGTTAAATTAGATCAGCAAACTTTGACAATTGAAGTGCCTAGTCAATTCGTATATGAATGGTTGGAAGAGCATTATATCGGTCTACTGAGAAAAACAATTAAACGCGAGCTTGGTCAGGAAGGACGCTTAGAGTACAGCATCCTTATGGAAAATGCAACGGCCAACACCAAACCATACACTGTTAAATTTCCGGCAAAGAGTAACAGCGGCCTTAAAAACCCTGCTGTCCCTATGCCACAGCACATCAGCGGGGGAATCAGAAACCCGTTCATTATTCCGGGATTAAAGAAAATTGATGTTGATTCTCAACTCAATTCAAATTATTCTTTCGAGAATTTCGTTGAAGGAGATTGCAATCGCTTAGCCAGATCTGCAGGATATGCAGTCGCACAAAAACCGGGAGGAACATCATTCAACCCATTGTTGATTTACGGAGGAGTAGGATTAGGTAAAACTCACCTCGCCCACTCTATCGGTATCGAAATCAAGAATAACTTCCCTAATAAAACTGTACTATATGTACCGAGCGAAAAGTTCATGCACCAATTTGTGGATGCAGTGAAAAACAACTCGGCGAATGATTTCGTACACTTCTATCAAATGATGGATGTACTTATCATTGATGATATTCAATTCTTTGCAGGTAAAGACAAGACGCAGGACGTTTTCTTCCACATCTTTAATCACCTACACCAGAACAATAAACAAATCATCCTTACTTGCGATAAACCTCCGGTTGACTTACAAGGAATGGAACAACGCTTGCTTTCTCGCTTTAAATGGGGATTAGCTGCCGATTTACAAGTTCCGGATTTAGAAACGCGTATCGCGATTCTTCGCAAGAAAATGTATGTCGACGGCATTGAACTTCCTAATGAGATAACCGAGTATATCGCATTGAGCATCACTAACAATATACGTGAGCTGGAAGGTGCTTTGATCTCTATCATCGCTCAATCTTCGTTGAACAAAAAACCAATCACGCTTGAGCTTGCTAAGCAGATGATCGACAAGTTTGTGAAGAATACCGTTCACGAAATATCGATCGATTATATTCAGAAAGTGGTTTGCGATTATTTCGAACTTCCTTTAGAAGTATTGAAATCGAAAACTCGTAAGCGCGAAGTAGTTCAAGCTCGTCAGTTAGCAATGTATTTCAGTAAGCAATTTACTAAGTCGTCACTTTCGAATATCGGAATGCACTGCGGAGGTAAAGATCATGCTACCGTTTTACACGCTTGCAGAACGGTAAACAACTTAATGGATACCGACAAGAAGTTCAAAGCTCAAGTTGTTGATCTTCAAAAGCGAATCAATCTTTCGAGATAATTAACCTAACCTATATTTCAGATGTCCCGATGTTTATTCACCGGGACATCTTCATTTAATACCACTATGAAAATTTTAATGGTTTGCCTGGGCAATATCTGTCGCTCTCCTCTCGCTGAGGGAATTATGAAAGCTAAACTCGATAAATACAACCTTCCCTACTCCGTTGATTCCGCAGGTACGGGAAATTGGCACGAAGGAGAATCTCCCGACCACCGTTCGGTTAAAATAGCTTTGGAAAATGGAGTAGATATCTCAAATCAACGTGCCCGTGGATTCAATCCCGAGGATTTCGACCGCTTTGACCTTATTTATGCGATGGATAAAAGCAATTTAAACACCTTGAAAGATAGAACAACCAATACCGCCCATCACGCCAAAATAAGGCTTATAATGGACGCAATGAGCAAAACCGGCAAGGAAGTGCCTGATCCCTATTATGGTAACCTCAACGACTTCCGCGACGTTTACTGTATGCTCGACGAGATTTGCGAGGAAATAGCCCTCGATTTTGTCGAAAAAAGTCAAAAAAGTTAACAAAAGAGTGTTAAAAGCTTCAAAAGACTCATTATTAACTCTTTCTCCCTATGCTTTTTTAACTTATATTTGCGCCTCTTATAAAATTACCCGTACCTGTAGATATGGCATCTAACAACAACGAAGGGTTCGAATTCAACGAATCAATTGACAAAGCAGAACATTACGTTCGCGACAATAAAAAAAGCCTTGGAATCATCTTTGGCGCCGGCTTAGCTATTCTTGCTGCTTACTTCGGTTACACAACTTTCATTGTGAAACCTCAAGAAGAAAAAGCTCAAAAAGAAATGTTTGCTGCTGAACGTTATTTCGGACAGGATAGCGTTTCCCTAGCTCTTAAAGGAGATGGAACATATCCCGGATTCGAAAATATTGTAGAAAACTACAGTTCTTCTCCTTCCGGAAACCTAGCTCAATACTATTTAGGAATGAGCCTTCTTAAAAAAGGCGAATACGACAAAGCTATTGAAGCATTGAAAGCTTATGATGCAGAAGATGATGTTACCGGAGCTCTTGCTTTAGGTGGAATCGCTGCTGCTAACCTTGAATTAGGCAAAACTGATGAAGCATTGAAGTTTTACAAGAAAGCTGCTGACTGGGATGAAAACAACTTCACTCGTCCTTTGTTCTTGTTCAAATCTGCAATGGTTTTAGAACAACAGAAAGATTACAGTGGTGCATTGAGCATATACCAACAAATTAAAAAAGATTTCCCTTCTAGTACTGAAGCGCGCGACATCGATAAATACATCGGAAGAGCTACTGCTTTAGGCGGAAAATAATAACATACGCTCATGTCGACAGCACATCAGTCGCTATCAGCCCATGACGCTCATGAAATGCCCAATGCCGGACCCTACAGGTTCGGCATTGTTGTAGCCGAGTGGAACCAAGCGATAACAGAAGCCTTAGCTCAAGGGGCAATTTCATTTTTGAAAGATGCCGGAGCCTCTGAAAAGAACATTACAAGAATTGATGTCCCTGGTAGTTTTGAATTAACTGCAGGAGCTTCCCTCCTTGCTCAGAATAATTACGATGCTATTATTTGCTTGGGATGCGTAATTCAAGGAGAGACTAAACATTTCGATTTTATTTGTCACTCAGTATCTCAAGGGTTGACGCAATTAACTATCAAATACAATAAACCTTTTATTTTCGGAGTTCTTACTCCGAATACCATGCAACAAGCCGAAGATCGTGCCGGAGGCAAATATGGAAATAAAGGCGTTGAAGCAGCAGCTACCGCTCTAAAAATGGCAGCCCTGTTTAAGAAATAAAAAAGTCCTGGCATGGCCAGGACTTTTCTTTTTTATAACTCTGACATTTTCTCTGCTATTAACCTTTGAATGGTATTGAATAAATCAATCGGTTTAAATGGTTTACTGATATGCGCATCCATTCCTGAGTTAATACTTCTATCAACATCTTCTTTGAATGCGTTTGCAGAAACGCCAATTATTGGAATCAACGGACTTATCGACTGACGAATCATCATTGTAGCTTGGTATCCATCCATCACAGGCATTTGAATATCCATTAGCACCGCATCGAATTTTTCATCTTTCAATTGCTGAACAGCCAACCAACCATTTTCTACAATGACCATTTGAGCGTTCATGCTTTCTAAAACCTTCTTCATCAAAAGTTGGTTTATAGGATTGTCTTCGGCTACAAGAACTTTTACTTTACCATGGAAATTCATTTCCGATTTCACGTCCTGTTTCCTTGTATTACTGCTAACGTGAGAACGTTTTACGGCAATAGTGAACCAAAAATCAGAACCGGGTTTTAAAGAATTTCCTAGATGTCCCGGACTCACAACGCCAGTATTTCCTCCCATCAACTTCGCAAGCTGACTGGTAATAGCGAGACCTAATCCCGTTCCTCCAAACTTACGAGTGGTAGAACTATCCGCTTGAGTGAATAATTCGAAGATATGCTGTTGCTTTTCGGCAGGAATTCCGATACCTGTATCCGACACCATAAACTTTAACTTCAACTGATCACCGGCAGGAATATTTATCTCATCAACTGAAATAGCAATTTTCACAGATCCCTTCGAAGTAAACTTCAAAGCATTCGACACATAGTTCACGATTAGCTGACGAGTACGCATTGGATCACCATTGATCCAAAGAGGAACTTCAGGCGAAATATCGATACTTAACTGAACTCCCATCTCCTCCGCTTGAATCTTATAAGGACGAACAGCGAGATCAATAGTTTCGTGCAACTGAAAATCGATATTCTCGATTTCTAGTTTACCATGTTCAATTTTATTGAAGTCGAGAATATCATTCAACAAGCGAAGTAATGAATCGCCTGAATTGCGAATATAATTGAGGTATTCAATTTGACTTGGTTGATTACATTCACGCAACAACACATCAGTAAATCCGATGATTCCATTCAACGGAGTTCTGATTTCGTGACTCATATTTGCTAAGAACAGTCCTTTAGAACGGTTCGCGATTTCCGCTTGTTCCTTAGCATACACCAATTTCTTTTCCGTTAAATTCTGGACAGTAGTATCGAGAATAGTTCCTGATATAAGCACCAACTGATTAGTACTACTAACCAGCGGGACTATTTTAGCATTTACATATTTCAAATCATCATAATGATTCATGATGCGGAAATCGATTTCAGAACGCTTACGATCGTAAATTGACTCTCTTATTGCTGCGATGACTTTTGCACGATCACTCTTTACAATACGGAAAATACAAGTATTGAAAGAAGGAGGACGTTCCGATTTCGGAAGGTTGAACAATTCATATAAATACGACGACCAAGCATAATTCCCTGAAGAAGGTTCATACTCCCAGCTACCCAGCTTCGCAATCTTTTGCGCTTCTGACAACTGTTGACGTTGACGCTGAAGAATAGTATTAGCATCAACAATCAAATCGTTTTTCTTGCGAATCTCTTCACTCTTCAAATTAATTTCTTCGTTCTTATGACGCACTTCCGCGAAGCGATTCATCAACTCAGAATTTACTCTTCGTTTATCGCGATAAGCTTTGTAAATAACAACAATCAACAAAATACAAAACGATAAGGTTAAGAATAAACCATTACGCAATTTAATAAGATGAGTATTGTAGTATTCGGTTTTCTCTTTCGATTTTTGAAGATGAATAATTTCATCTTGCTTTTTCTCTGACTCATACTTCTCTTTAAAATCCGACAATAACGAATTCGCCTTTTGATCAGCGAGACGATTATTTACAACAATGAACGAATCCAAATATTGAGCTGCTGCTTTATAATTTCCTTTGAGTTTGTACAAGTTTGCCAATTCAGAAAGCGATTCCTTGAGCAACATAATATCATCTAGGCTAACAGCCAAGCGATAAGCTTTAGACTGATAAACCAATGCGCTATCAATATTACCTTCGCCTTTAAAGGCTTCGGCAAAATAATTGTATGCAGAAGCATCACTCGCCAAAAATTGGGAATTATTAAATTTCAGAGCGTAATGATAACAATATTTAGCCTTATCATAATCTTGTAGTAAAGCATAATTTCTTCCTAAGTCGATTGTTGCTTCTAACTCACCCATTTTATGATGGATAGTTTTGCAAATCGTGATACATCGATTTAAATAGTAAAATGCAGAATCGGAATATCCCGTTTCCACCATTGCCTTTCCTAAATTTCCGTACTCACGACTTATTCCTTTTTGATAATTCTGTTTTAAATCGAGCTCCAATGCAGTTCGATAATAATCCAACGCATGGGAATAATCTTTACGATCTTGGCTAATTACACCGATATTATTATAGGCTAATGCTACACCACGAAGCACCATCGAATCTTTCGAGTCCTTCATATGCGCTGCAGCCAAATAACAATTCAAAGCTTTCTGTAATTCGCCTTTGTGAATCCATGATGATCCGATGGAATTATAACTGTAAACAATACCAAAATCATAATGTAGCGCTTTAGCAATACTCAATGCTTCTAATCCCAGCTTCAATGATTTTGATCCATCATTAAATCTGTAATAGTAAGCCTGGCGAGTAAGTTCATTAACACGAGCAGTATCCCTAAAAGGCAATCTCTTCAAAATTGCATTTAAAGAATCAGGTATAGAAGTAGCCGAACCTATGTTCGAAATGAACAAGGCAAACGATAATAAAAGATAAAAACGGTTCCTCATTAGAGGATACAATTTCGATGATTTAGGCATAGTAAAGGCAAAATTTACCGAATATTCTTACGTGATTTATACGTGAAAAGTTGCGAAAAGAAGCACGGGTATTGCAATAAATAACTACTTTAGGACCATTAAAACCCATGATGAGATGAAACTTAAGTTATTCATTTTGATAGCATTAGTTGGATTTTCCAGCTTAGCTGCACAAGCACAGAAGAAACCGGTAGCAAGTAAAAAGGCTCCTGTGGTTACCATTAAAAAATGCGGATTACCCTCAGATTCAGCTAATTCTGCTAAATTGCCATTGGCAACAATATTAGCTTGGGCCGACCAGCCTGCTCTGGTAGTGAAATGTAGCGACGAAAAATCGTACACTCTTCATCAATTTGGAGTCAGTATTATTTACAAGAGTCCAATGCAAGTGAAAGACTTCGGCGTTGGTAACGATGCTATACCTTACCTAGCTAGAAAAGCAGCCGACAAATTAGCTGCCGGTGATACTTTTTACTTAAAAGACATTGTAGGCTTAGACGAAAACAAAAAAGAAGTAAAACTTCCGGGTTTAGCATTTTCGGTAAGCGAATAAACAATACTCAATAAAAAAAAGGCGGAAACATTGTTTCCGCCTTTTTTTATTTAATCAATTTTAATCCTTCAGTCGCCGAAGAATCATCGGGACGCATAAGCAAAGTTTTATTGAAGAGCACTTTAGCTTCGATTGACTTATTAAGTTTCAACATAGTCCATGCAAGCATAATTGTAGAATCATAATCGAAAGGATAAAGATTCACCACCTTTTCAAAATACTTTTGTGCTGAACCATAATCCTTACGATTATAATATATCAGTCCAACTCGATACAAAGTCAATGTATTTTGCGGATCAGTTTTTAAAATTATCTGATACTGTTCAAGAACTTGCTCCCAATTTCCTAATCCTGCAAGAGCATTAGCTAATCCTAAATGAGGTTCAATTGCGAAAGGCATTAAGGCAACAGACTTTTCGTAATTTGTCTTAGACTGGATATAATCTTTTGCTAAATAATAACACCATCCCATTCTCAAAGTTCCTTCATAGGTTGTGGATGCTTTTGATTCTTTAATCACATTAGCAGCTTTAACATACTCAGAGTTTGATTCAAATACGTAAGATTTTGAAAACACTTGCGATAAACTTTCGTCTTGCGAAAATCCTACATATGGAAGCAGCGCAACTGCCAACACTGTCAATACTTTTTTTAACGATACCAACTTAAACATAATGTAATAGTATTTTGTGTGTAATTTTTTACTTGTGGAATCCCGGTGATTTGCATATATTCTATGATATAATTCACTTTGACAGCAAGATTTTTAAATCCATAATACGACAATCCTCCTCCGATCTTAAAATTAACTCGATCCTGAAGATTGAAAGTTACTTCATAATCGTTTAATGTATGGAAGTCATAATGCATAGGAGTTACAAAGATATCAGTCCATAAGTTCTTTGCAAGTCTCCCTCCTACTCCAACATCAACAATTGAATTATCGGTGGATGAATCAGCATCATAAATATTAGTGTAAGTCATCCATGAATAAAAATCATTGTTGCCTAAAGGGAAAGCGGAAATAGCTGCAGACGAAATTATTTTATTTGAATTATTAAAATCGGTGGATGCTGCTGAAATTTTATATTTCATATATGGCTTTATGATTTCCAATCCTCCGAATGCCAAATAATTCTTTTGATTAAAACTAGTTACTAAGGTAGATGAAAATTGCCCACCCAAAAACAGATTAACGTCCTTACTAAACATGAAATTCAATTTAGCATAATATTGTTGCTGTTCAACTTTCATACTTATTGAATTCCGCAAACTATCACGATGGGAATTTTTTTGAGAATAAAACTGACCTGATAAATACAAAGAAAATCTCTTTCCAAAATACGAAGATGTTCCAAATCGCAATCCGGAGAAAACTCCCAAATCAGGATTTGAAGCAGTTTTAATTACACCTTCTATTTCTGTATTATTTAAAACTCTGCGTTTCTTTAACGACTTTGCAGAATCACTCGACTTATCTCTCATTACCACGAATAATGCTTGGTTGTATCTGCCATATTGTAAATTCGAGCGAATAGTTAATTCATCACAAATAGCATCACCACCCGAGAACTTTTCTGCTTTTAAAATATGCTTTAAAGCTAATGCAGGATTATTTAATTGAATATTTGCTTCAGCCAATCGCAATCGCAAGTAATACCAATCAATTTTATTATCAAGCAATTTATCTCCAACCGATTTCAAGTTGGTCCAATCACCTTTCAGATATAAGGAATAGGTTAAACTATCAATTTTAGAAAAAGGAATTGTATCAATACCCGAAGCGTTAACATTCAGGTAGGTAAAAAATACGACCAAATAAATTAATCGATGCATATTGCTTTTATCTCAAACAATTCACTTTTAAAAACTATTTCATCAACTCTTTGACTACGAATTGTCAATTCAAATGACTCATTATGTTCAGGCCGATTCAAATTTTTCTGTGAAGCTAATCCCGAAATCTGTATTATTGATGGAGTATAAATATCGTCAATAAAATGACATCTGTTTATGTACTTACTTTTTAGATAGAGTTTGAATGGCGCAATAAAGTCCTGAAGCAAAACATTTAAGCCTGAATTATTCAAGTGCAAAGGATAATTATCTTCAATAACTAAATCTTGGTAGAAGCTCAGCAGAACCTTATATGCAGATTTATAAAACAGGAAAAGCAAATCTTTACCCTTTCCAATATAAGAGACGAAGTAAAACAGGGTTCCATTGTTAACGAAATAAGCAACACTTCCTGTTTCTTTGCATCTTAAATATTGCGAATTCCAATTATCGACCGCGGCTTCCCA
>Ga0116184_10004991_pt1 | contig 10298 bp, 6 predicted proteins | sample AD_JPNNA5_MetaG_FD_89886 | JGI IMG/M metagenome (GOLD analysis project Ga0116184, IMG submission 89886) | Active sludge microbial communities of municipal wastewater-treating anaerobic digesters from Japan - AD_JPNNA5_MetaG | ecosystem: Engineered > Bioreactor > Anaerobic > Digestate | place...
GGAAGATTTCTTTCTTCTCTTAATCGTCTTATATATTCACCAAAAGTTTCTTTTGCCATTTGACTAATCTGTTTGGACAATCTTGTCAAAGATACAGAATGTTTTGTTCCCGGTCTTATTTGCGAAGGAAAATTTAGCTCTTTAACAAGCTTTGGTCGTACGTTTGGCTTTTTGAGCGACTTGGCAATGTGTGTGGTTGTGAAGCGTTGGCTTTTTTTAATCGTTGAAACGGTTTTGTTATTCGTTAATATTCATAGCACACGGTTTAAACCGTGTGCTATGGTTAATTTCAATTGGAACGAATTTTTTCTTTTTTGTTTTTTCTTCGGTTTCGGGTTCTTCATGGCTGCCGTTTTCACCATACACCATCAGGTTTTTGCCGTCCTTGTTTAGAGAAATGTGATACTCCCCATAAAAAGCACGGTAGTTCTTTATGTATATATCAGTTATTCTCATTTTTGCCTTCTATTATGGCAATTTGCTCACGATATTATTTGATTTTTAAAGTGTTCGCGAATCAGAATCAATATGAATTAATTTTCATTTTCTTTTCCCTCAATGATTCTGATTTCTGGAATAGAATTCATATAAAACAGGTTTATCCTTACCGGATGCTCCTTATCATTCAAACGGTCAAATACTTTCTGGCAGATTTCCATTTTCTCCTCATCGCTCTACTATCGCTATCTCTTCTTCTGTCAGCTCATATAATTTATAGACCCATTGGTCGATTTCTTTTTCCCATTCGCTGGTATCTGCCTGCGGGTTTCGTTTTTTTGGCGTCGAGGATTTGATCGACAAACGATTCGATTTGATGGACAAGAAGTTTCAATTAATAATTTTAATCTTCTTCATTTTCTGTCAATCGAAATTCGATTTCATAATTTTTTATGAATTCAATCTCTTCTTTATTTAAGCCATAAAGCGGTCCAATAAAATCGTCAATAGCATCAATGTATTTTTTTGATTTTCCAATTTTATATTCTTTGAAAGAATCGATATGAGCGTACTTAGTCGTTGTTCTTATTTGGACATTTTCTTCAATATCTTTTAAATACTCGCCATACAACATTTCTATCACTTTTATTCTCTCTTCCGTCAGTTCGTTTACAGGTATCGGAAACGATTCAATTTCGTACGATTTTAAATCAAGATTATTTGAATAAATTTGATAATACCAAAAAAATAAATTACTACTCAAAATTGCTCCAATCGCATCGCAAAAATGCTTATCTATAAGCATTCCCTTCTCTTTTGTAGAGCTGGTTGAATAATTTGTTATAACTTTAAAATATCGTCCTCCTGTCGTTCGATAATACAAGGTTTTTCCGTCATTTTTTTGTAAATCTTTAGTTTTAGTTTTTATTGAAAATAATTTATATAGAATTCTTGTTTCGATGGGGAGACTAATTTTAGGATACCTTCCATGTAATTTGTAGTTTTTTACGTCGATAAACTGTAAATTTTCAAGTAAAGTTTTTAAATCAAAACCCCTACCTTTTCGATACATTTTCGTACATAAAATTTGTTCAACTGGCGTAAGTGTTTTAATAAAAAAAAGGATAGAAGTATTTATCACGGCATTTTGGAAAATTGGTTGTGGCCTTACCGCATAAGAAGAAATTTTAATTAATTTGCAGTTTTTTTCCAGAAGGTTGTGAAGAGCTGTCATCGAATCGCTTGAAGTAATAGAGATGGGAACAATATAAATTAAGTTTCCATTTTTCTTCAAAATATTGAATCCCTTTTCGATAAATAATGAAAATGAATCTACAGAACCTTTTTGTTTCCCTGAAATAGTTTTGGTACTTAAATAATGCTTTTTAAAATACTCTTTTTCATTTTCCGAAAATTTGATTCCGTACGGCGGATTACCGATGACGATGTCGAATCCTCGCCGGCTTTCGTCGGGCACGAGATAGGGATTGAGCACTTCGGGGGAATCGAGCTTCCAGTCGAAATGGTTAAAGGGCATATCGGCGTTTACTTTGAGATTTTTTAGTTTAGAAATGGTTTGCAGCCAACCTTGCGTTTTTTGGTAAAGCTCACAGGCTTCAACAAATTTTTTACTGTTAACGAAATTGGCTTTAGCGGGTGCATGCTCAAGCCCTTCACTTTTAACCATCAGTTCGAGCTGGTTAATCAGAATATCAATTTTATGATTTCGTATTTCGAGCGCTAAAGCTTTCTTGTTTTTGTCTGTTGGGTCAAAATATTTTCGCTGTTTATCGGTCAATATTTGAAGCAATTGTTTGCGATTTTGTAAGTTTTCGTTGCCAAACATATCGGTTTGGGTACCTTCTTTCACATCCCAGTCAATCTCCACAATTTCGCCATCAAACTTACTGATGAGGCTGTCGCCCACCACAATTTTGTAATCGAGGTTGGGCAGCGGACGTGGTTTTTCTTCGTCCACCACGAGGCTCAGCCAAAAACGGAGGCGGGCAATATCCACCGCACCCTTTTCAATATCCACTCCGTAAATGGAATTTTGAATGATATTGAGTTTAGCTTCGGCGGGTTTCCATTCTTTGCCGGTTTCGTAGGCAATGAGCTCTTTAATGCTGAAAATCTCCTGTAGCAATCCCATAGGAAACGCACCGGAACCAATGGCGGGGTCGCAGATTTTTACATTGTCGAGGTGCATTTCCAGTTGTCTGAACCATGATTTGGAGGATTCTTCTGATTGACAGGATTTTTTGAGTAACTCAAAATCAACTTCCTTTTTCTTAATGATGGATTCAATCAACTTTCTCTTATCTTCATCAATCATGGTAATCCCATAATCAGAAAAATCAAGGCTCAGACAATATTCCGTTAAACTTTCCTGGCACATGTAATGCACAATTTCTTTGGGCGTGTAAAATGCCCCTTTGTCTTTATTGTCTTCGAGCAGGTTTTCGAAAATATGCCCTAGCATTTCAGGGTCAACGGCTACGGTATGGTCATCGGGGCTGTCTTCGTAAACGGTAAAGTTAAAAGCGTCCAGAAAATCGAGGAAACCACGTGCATTTCCCTTACTCTTTTCTGTGAGAATGGTATCTTCAAAATCGGGATGGTGAAAGAGTTTTGCAGGGAAAGTGAGTACATGTTCGTCAAACTCTTCCTTATCGAACAAACCCCCATTGAGGAAAGGAACTTTCACGGTTTTTCCATCGGGCATTGTGAAATCATCATTCGGTCGTTCCTTGTTGAGCGTATCAAAGAAAAGAACCGTTAACCAGCTGCTGTAAAAAGTATCGTTTCCACCCGATTTATTAAAGAGTTGTTTTATGAAATCGCCAAGTCCATCGGTGTAATTCGTATCGCTTGCACCCAGCCAGCCTTTTTTCTGAACGAAATACAGGAATACAATACGACCAAGCAGTTTCTTAACAAAGTCGCGGATGGGTTTGCTGGCTTTGTCCTTTTCCTGTTTTGTAGCACCGGCAGGGAAAGTTATATTGAAAACGGACTTACGATAATTTGACTCCTGCAGATAATCACAGAAATTCTGATAATGCAAGGTGTATTCATCAAAGAATGCTTTACTGAGTTTTTCGACCGAGAAAGCATTAACAAGGGTTTGAAATGTTATTTCCCTTTCGGTACTCAGTACTTCAAAGCGTTCAGCAGCCGTTTTGCAGGTCTCCGAAGGACCTAATAAAAAAGTGTATCGTTTTGCATTGGTTGTTTTTTCTTTAACTCCTTTGTCTGTCAGCACACTGTCTTTGGCAACCAGTGTAAGCCTCCATACATTTTTATTTGCAGGAGCAACAAAATTGATTAATGCCGCTTGACCGGCAGTTAGCAATTTGCGGACATATTGCTGAATGGCAACTTTACTTTGCTCAATACGAACTTTTGGTTGAAGAAGCACTTCATAGCAGGTTATTTCAGTGTTATCGTCTAACTGAATATTCCCATAAATCCATACTTTGTCAATGGCTGCTGATTCTGATTTGTTTGGTAAAACACCAGCTGGAATCAAAGAAGAATTTAGCGTAAATCCCGAACCAAAAACCGGGCTTAACACTTCACGGGAAAATAAAACCCTGTCGTAAGGTTTATGCAATGCGTTTTGTAATTGAATTCTGTTGGCTGCCATTGTCTGAACTTTGATTTATTTGATTTTTGGATTTCCTTGATTTTTTTGTTTGAATTTCTTGTTGGCAAGACGTTTGAATTGAAGGCTTCTGGCTCCGAAATTAATAAGCAATCCAACTTCAATGTCGTAAGCTTCTAAATAGTTAATAGCCTGAGCCAAATGGACATCTTCCAATTTAATAATTGCTTTCAACTCAACCGAAACGATTCCTTCAACCAAAAAATCCACTCTTCTTGTTCCAACCTGATGTTGTTTGTAAAAAACAGGCATTTCATACTCCCTGTTGAAAATCAGCCCTTCGTCACTCATTTCAATTTCCAGCGCCCGTTGGTAAATAACTTCCTGAAAACCATTTCCTAAAGCACTATGAACTTTCATCGCACAACCGATGATTTTTCCTGTAAGTTCTGAATACTTGTATTCTTCTTCAATCATAATAAATCATTTAATCTGATGAATCCCGGTTCAGACGTTTTAATTGCGAATTTCCTATCAATGATTTCATTTGAGTAATTGCTACCTGATTCAATTGAAGCAATCTTTCCGATTGTGACAATCCCTGATGTATGAGTACCGCGTTGATGCTTTCGAGATTGCTGAGAACAACCCATTGTTTAATCCTGCTTGTTTTCTAAACCCCTCGAATTCGAGGGGTTTAAAACCTGGATTGTAAATCATTTCCCAAAATCCAAGTAATTCGATCGTATTACGATTTCTCATCCAATTTTGAATAATCGAATCCGTATGTTCAGCATCTTTATGACGGGCAATATCTGTTATCGATATAAATTCCGATTCCGCAATTTTAAGAATCGTTATTTCTGTTCCCTCAGCATTAATTTTATTTGTTTTTGCCATCTTTTCAACTAAAACTTTCAGTGATTATAATTCGTGGATTTATAACTCCTCGTGGATTATTATCGGTATAAGGTTCTTGTTCTGAATTGGAAGAGAGATTATACTTGTCGAGAATAGTTATAAAGAGTTGGTCAATGAATTTGTCAGGTTCTCGCAGCAACGCTTGATTGGCTGTAAAATAATCGTTGATCGATTTGGGCAATCCCTTTGAGGCATACGTTCCTTTCTTAATGATCTCCAAAGCTTGCTTCAAAGCATTTTGTTTTTGCGCGGTAGGAGCTAATTTCAGAATTGCATTTAAATTGGTGATGGCTTTGTTTTCAGATGGACTTAAATTCTTGCGCGAAACGATTTGGATATTTTCCTGATTCTTTTCCGATTTGAAATAGGCAAGACCGGCCAATGTTTGTTGGTGATGCAATCCATGCAATGCAATTGTCTTTTCGCCTTCGGACGCTTGAAAAAGTTTCACGGCCTGCAAAAAATTCAACTCAATGATATTCATCTCCGGCGTAATCAGGCAAAAGATACCGGGATGATTCTCACTTTTCAGATACGTAAGCGATGTGTTTTGCAAGGGGTAATTAACTTCTCCTGTTTCTGTATCGAGCAAAGTCAGCTGTTTGTTATCGGGAAGTTTTCTCCCGCATCGTGCTTTGTTTGGAATTTTAGCAATATCATTGAATATTTTGGGGTGCTTTTTTCTGAAATCCCGTAATTCATTCAGGTACTTTAAAATTTCGCTTTCCTCTTTTTGAATTTTATTCCCGAACAAAGCACCCTCGCCTTTTTCTTCGAGTATGGAGAACACTTTGTTGTCCTCGCCAAAAGCCGTGTGGAATGCCTGAAGTTTGCGCAAAGCATTGTTGACCAGATGAATTTGAGCATCGCCGTGAGCCGAAGGATAGAAATTGTACACATAAATTTTATCGGCTCTTGAGCCGATGCGGTTCACACGGCCGATACGCTGCATTAATCGGGTTGAATTCCAGGGAACGTCATAATTTACGATTACATTACTTCTATGCAGGTTTATTCCTTCTGCCAGTACTTCCGTTGTAATGATAATATCGAAGTCATTTTGCCATTTTTCCTCTTCAAGGTTTGCATCAAAATTATCCCTGATGGTATTTTCTACATATTTTCTGTTTTCTGCACTAACTGTAAGGACTTTTTTCTTTGTAATCTTAGTAAGTTTTAATGTCAGTTCTTCTGCCGTTTCTTTTGATTCAGAAAAAATAATCAGTTTACCACTAATGTTTTGGTTTGGTTTAAAAAATTCTTCCTGAATTTGTTTCGTAAATTCAATCAGTTTCGGGTCTTTCTTTACTTTCTTCCATCGTTCGATCAACTCGTCCACCTTGACCTTGTCTTGTTTTAGAAGATCGACAAAAGTATTTTTGAAGTCGTCTTTCGAATAAGCCCTGTTGTTTCCACCCTTTTCGTTGATTTTTTCTTCGATTGCGTCGTAGCTCAAACCTTGTTCCAACAAATCGTTGATGTCTAAATCGGGTGCAATGAAAATTCGGTTTTCCTCAAACATCATCAGCATATTATCAATGGCTTTCTGGAATCTCGATAGCGACTGGGTGAAGGCATAAAAACTACTTTCAAGGCGTTTAACCAACAGCGTTTTCATTATAGCGGATAGCCTGCCTGATATGGATTCCACATTACCATACATTTTCTTGTCTTCTTCCTTTGTTAAAAACTCAATGGCCCGGTAACGGTAATATCCTAAACCGTCAATTTTATTCCCGTCTTCATCAAGGTTGGTAATGAGTGAAACCGTGTCGAAAAATAATTCGCTTAGTTTTCCATCCAATTCATAGTAAAGTGGTATGGGGTCGTCAACCTTGGGAAATTTAATTCCCTGAACTTCTAAATCTTCCAAATATTCCTTGTTGCTTTCAATATCTGTTCTTGTTCTGCGGATTACAAGCGGTTCAACCACATCATCACGTAATTTCTGGAACAAGGCTTTCAGCTTTTTGATGTTGAGCTTTTTCTCATAAGCCAGTTTTTTATACTGCTCATTTATTGGCTTGAAATATTCCTGCAGGTTTCTGATGTTTTCGAGGGTGCTATTTCTTCGGTCTTGAAAAAGATAAAGTTGGTTTTCAATATCCTGTGGGCGGTTGTTTAGGGGAGTTGCCGAAATCAATATTACTTTCTTTCGGGAATCTCCATTTTCAGCAGCTCTTGCCCTTGGCATTTTGCATATTTCCTGCAAAGCCAAATACATTTCGGTATAATCATTTCTGAATTTATGGGATTCGTCCACAACCACCAAATCGATGTCCTCCGGATTGGGATAGGAATAATTATTTCTATCGAGTATCTTATGTAAGCTTCCAAGAGTAATGAATGTAAAATGATTATCCAGTTCAAAATCCTTCACCGTACGTCTCCACCCATCCTCAATGGCAGGAGGAACAACAACTAACACCTTTGTATGCGTACCGTTTTCGTAAATGAACTTTTTGATAATCATGCAGGCAATGATCGTTTTTCCCAATCCCACCACGTCGGCAAGAATAAAACCATTGTGCTTCATTAGGATGGAATAGCCTTGATTGGCGGCATCCGACTGATATTTCAATCGAATGTATTTGGATGGTAGCAGCAAATCGATATTATAAGGGTCATAATCTACCCGTTTGCCAAAATATTCGATCAGCATCTTGATGTACAGTTCGAATGGCGTAAAATTATCACGTATGTACGAACCGTTTTTAATTCTTTCCGCTTCTGCTTGCAAAATGGGAACCGATTCGCCCCAAAGCCTTTCAAATTCATCGGTGGCAAATTTTACATCTTCATAATCACGCAAGCTGACATTAAACTCATAGTTTGATGCAGGATTCGCACCCAGTCCTGCATCGGTGAGATTCGACGAACCGGTAATGACTTCGCAGGGCGCATATTCATTGAAATTTGCGGGACGAAAAATATACACCTTGGCGTGAATTTTCTTATTTGGATGTGCGCGAAGCTCAATCTTTCCACTTGTTAAATCATCAATAAATTGCAGTATTCCTTTTTCCGTAGCTTCATCGTAATCGGCTTCCTGAATATTTTTTATGGTTTCGGTAAGAAAATCTGCTTTGGTATCCTCCGGATTTTCAATATAAAGTTGTCCCTTGTCGTGATATTTTTTCGTGATTTGGTCCACATTAATTCCCACCAAAATCCTGATTTTTGGAATTTTGTTGAGGAATGGGCGCACTTTGAAATATCCGGAAGCCCTGAAATATCCAACCAATGCATCAAAATGACGGATGCTTTCAATATTTGTAAATACTCCTTCAAACTTTTTGAGTAAACTATTATCGTCCTGATTGGTAAAAAATTTAGTTGGCATTACTTCTTATTCATTTTTAATTGATTAATGACTTCGCTCAAACCGTCCTCTAAATACTCTAACTTACCATAGTTTGCATGAATGCTGTCTGCTAAAAACCGAACTTGAAGTTCCTTGTAATCAGTTCTCAGGATTTGGCATAAGGGTTTTAGATAGTCAATTGACATAGGTCTTTCTCCACGTTCAACCTTGCTAAGCGTAGAAGTGTCAACATCGAGCTGGGCTGCAACTTTTCTAAGTGGAAGATTTCTTTCTTCTCTTAATCGTCTTATATATTCACCAAAAGTTTCATTTGCCATTTGACTAATCTGTTTGGACAATCTTGTCAAAGATACAGAATGTTTTGTTCCCGGTCTTATTTGCGAAGTTTTGTTATTCGTTAATATTCATAGCACACGGTTTAAACCGTGTGCTATGGTAATGTAATAATATTTTGTCAATGGTTTTAACCATTTTCAATAATTTTAATTTCTTCTTCGGTCAAACCGTAAAGTCAAGTTACAAGTACCTTTGGAACGAGCTAAAACACGCGATAACCCACTGACTGCCTAATGTTTTATACACGATGTTAGAGCCACGTGCATTGTTTTCTTAGAAATTTTCAAGTATGAATTTCACTATTTTGTCTTTACGCAGACTGATTTTTCCCTTATCCCAAATTTCCGATTCCAAAGTCATATTTTGAATTTCTCTTTGCTGTGCAAGATTATTATATGTTTTTCTTTTCTCGCTAAATGGTTTATTTCCAACTGAACAATTGTGTGATTTTGAAATAAGTAAATAATTTCCTAAACAATCAATATATTGGTTTCTAAATTCTTCATCATATTCACAATAACCTGCGGCAACTGGTTCTCCATTTGTAGGTGTCTTTGGTGCAATATGTTCTAATTCGGGACTTTCAATGCCGTCAAAACGCGTCAATGGATATCCTTTTTCCCCTTGATTTACAAGGTGATTTTCATATTTCCAAAGCAAGAATTTTGCTGTAGAAGGGTCTATTCCACCTTGGATTGATTTTTTAAGTTCAGTATTATTCCAATATGACCACCACCAAGAGTCATCTGGTACATTTCTCATCCATTCAATTCTGTCAACTATCGGTTTTATGTCAGGTTGCTCTGGCGTGAATCTTTGGTATACATCATTAATTCTTGATTTTAATTCTGCTCTTGTTCCAATAAGTCTATGACGCAAAACAAGCTTTTCAAGAGATGAACATAATTTGCTTATTTCCCTACTTGATAAACCAAAAGTATATGCTTTGATAATAAAAGGAATTGCAATAGCAAAACCACCAAGAGTTACAAGCGAATGAATTTCAATATTTTCTCTTTCGTCTTTAGCAAAAAACGTAGTCAAATGCTCAAAGCTAGCTGCTAGAGAATTTGTAAATTCTTTAATAAATGAAATAGGATCGCTTTCTGATAATCGTTTATTGATTTTGTCGATTGCATTTGATTCCCAAAGTGAATTAAAATAAACCTGTAAAGTGTAAACTAAAACATCATCTTCATCAATTTTGTATTCTATAGAGGAAATTGATTTATAAATTTTTTCAAAGCGGTTTTTTATTTCTTCAATCAAACTGTCTTTTTCTTCACCACCGTATAGATGAACGTTGAACATAAATTGTGCTTTTATGATTTCCAAATTTGATGGTTTTTTCCCACGGTTGTTTTGGAAAATAAACATTTGAATTGCTTCTGATTCATTTTTGACGATGTGCGTTGTGCAAGTAGCTTCGCTAACTGTTTTTAACAGTTTTGTAAGAAATAGTTCATCCTTTTCTGCAAATGAATTTGTGAAAAAGTCAAACGCTTTAACGATTCTTTTTGCTGATTCAGTTTCTAATCCGTTTTTATCCTTTTTTGACTGGTTAATTACATAATCTTTAAATAATTGATTATCATAATCTACTGTTGAAAAAGTATAATTTGATTTTCTTTTTATCATATTTTCGTAAAGCACTTCTTCGTCTTCAGTCAA
>Ga0116184_10004996_pt1 | contig 10291 bp, 18 predicted proteins | sample AD_JPNNA5_MetaG_FD_89886 | JGI IMG/M metagenome (GOLD analysis project Ga0116184, IMG submission 89886) | Active sludge microbial communities of municipal wastewater-treating anaerobic digesters from Japan - AD_JPNNA5_MetaG | ecosystem: Engineered > Bioreactor > Anaerobic > Digestate | place...
TGACATTCAAATAACAAAAGGCTTGGGCGATAATGTAGTTGTCGAAAAACATTAAAAACCCAAACCTTTTGCTATGCATAAGAATACCAGACTTTTGCCATATCAGCGAAGGGAAGCATATCGTCGTTGGCGGGAAGGAGAACAAGTTGTCAGTTTGGCCAGGCACTATGATGTTTCCCGTCAGACCTTGTATGAAGTTTTTGCCAAGGCCAAGTTAGGCATTTTTGAAAACTATTCATCCAAAAACTTAAGGTATCGAACCTTGGAATATGGCCTCAAAACCCTGGCTCGAGCTGAAAGGAAGTTAGAAAAGAAATTAAAGAAAAGAGAACGTCGACTAAATCGATACCAGAAAGAACATCCGGGTGAAATGGTGCACGTGGATAGCTCCCAGCTCCCTCTCTTGCGTGGTGAAGCCATGATCACACCCAGAGAATATCTCTATGTTTTTGTTGATGACTATAGCCGTTTTGTCTTTGCCGATATTCTACCCGATCAAACCAGTTGGTCAGCAGCCATTTGCCTGGATGAAGCACTCATCATGTTGCCGTTTCCGATCAAAGTGATGTATTCAGACAATGGCAAAGAATTCAAAGGGGTATTCACCCAATTATGTCGCACCTATTCGATTAAACAACAGCATACCAGAGCATATCATCCACAGACCAATGGCAAGGCCGAAAGAGTGGTTAAAACAATCAAACAAGAATTATTAAAAGGTCATTCCCATTTAACGAGAGAAGAGCGAAGACGACATCTATATGCCTTTGTCAGGCACTATAACCAGGTGAGGCCACATCAAAGTTTGGGCAACATTTCGCCCATAGCGTATCTTGAAAATTATATCGCCAAGGTCAAAGAAGAATTTAAAAGTGTCAACAACGCTTGATTAATGTACAGAAAAACTTGCTTTTTTAACTAAAATATGCTATAATGATAAGTAGGACCCTTAATTCTAAAGGCTTTTTGGTTTCAGCATCTCTTTTATCTTAGCTTTTTAACTTTTTTACTTTAACTTTTGACTTTTAAATTTTAACCTTTAACCTAGTATTGCCCTTGACTATCTCCGCCATTTTGTTAGTATTAATATTGAGTTTTTGCGCAGTCTTTACATTTGCTAAAAATTATTATTAATTAGCTAATTTTTATATTATATGGCAGATAAATTTGATCGTTCCAAGCCACACGTCAACGTTGGCACAATCGGCCACGTGGACCACGGCAAAACGACTCTGACCGCCGCTATCTTGCATACTTTGAACTTGGCTCAAGATCAAGGTTATAAAGCGCGCGTAGAAGGAGTTGATGGTATTGACAACGCCCCAGAAGAAAAGACGAGAGGAATCACGATTGCTCTTCACCACTCGGAGTATGAGACCCCGAAGCGTCACTATGCTCACATTGATGCTCCCGGTCACGCCGACTATATCAAAAACATGATTACTGGTGCCGCTCAAATGGACGGCGCGGTGCTCGTTGTGGCTGCTACTGATGGCGCGATGCCTCAGACCAGAGAACACGTTTTGTTAGCTCGCCAGGTTGGTGTGCCGAAAATGATTGTGTTCTTGAACAAATGCGATATGGTTGATGACCCGGAAATGATTGATATGGTGGAAGAAGAAATTCGCGAGCTTTTGACCAAACAAAACTTTGATGGCGCCAATACCCCGGTTATCCGCGGCTCCGGCCTCAAGGCTCTAGAAGCCAAAAGTCTTGACGATGAATGGGCCAAGAAAATTATGGAATTGATTCAGGCGATGGATGATTTTATTCCTGACCCGGTTCGTGAAGTTGATAAACCTTTCTTAATGCCGATTGAAGACATTTTCTCCATTGAAGGTCGTGGGACCGTGGTTACCGGCCGGATTGAAAGAGGACGAGTAAAAGTCGGCGAGGAAATTGAAATCGTGGGAGTCAAAGACACCATGAAAACAACCGTTACCGGTATTGAAATGTTCAACAAACAGCTAGATGAGGGGATGGCGGGCGACAACGCCGGTATTCTCTTGCGCGGTTTGAAGAAGGAAGATGTTACCCGCGGCCAGGTTTTGGCCAAATCCGGTTCCATCACGCCTCACACTGAATTCACGGCCGAAGTGTATGTTTTGACCAAGGAAGAAGGCGGTCGACACACCCCATTCTTCAATGGTTACAAACCACAGTTCTATGTTCGTACCACTGACGTGACTGGTGAAGTGACCTTGGCGGAAGATATCAAAATGGTTATGCCGGGTGATACCGTCAATATGACTTGCAAATTGATTAACCCGGTCGCGATGGAAGAGCAAATGCGCTTTGCTATTCGTGAAGGTGGCCGCACAGTCGGCGCCGGTGTCGTTTCTAAGATCATCAAATAAATTCAATGCCAACCGCCGCTAAAAAAACTAAAAAGTCTTCCGCTAAAAATGAAGCTGGTGATATCCAGAAACTTCGTATCAAGGTTTCGGCCTATGAGTACAAAGTGTTGGATGCCAGCGTGAAGCAAATTGTGGATACGGCCATTCGTTATGATGGTCAAGTTTTGGGGCCAATTCCTTTACCGACGGAAATCAAAAAATACACTGTTAATCGCAGTTCTTTCATTGACAAAAACTCGCGCGAGCAGTTCGAGATGAGGGTTCATAAGCGTTTGATTGATATTCTGAACCCGTCGCCGAAGATTGTAGAAAGTTTGACTAATCTGAATTTGCCCAGTGGCGTAAACATTGACGTTAAAATGGTATAAAAGCGAAAAATCGCAAAAAACCGCCCCGGGCCAGTTGGTCCGGGGCGGTTTTTGGTCACACATCATACCCAATATACAATATGCAATGCGTGGCTTGTTGACATTCCGGCTTTATTTGTTAAGATATATCAAAGCTCGGAGGGGCTATTTCAGTCCGAGGCTGATTGGCCTAGGACTGAATTTTTTGGCGATATGAAATTTATGCTCGGCAAAAAAGAATACATGACCCAGATTTTTGATGAATCTGGCAAGGTCGTTCCTGGAACGGTTATTTCGGCCGGTCCTTTGACGGTGGCTGGCCACAAAAATGGCCGAGTGGTAGTCGGTTACGGCGAACGTAAACTCAAAAATATCGCCAAGCCTCAGCACAAACTGGGCGAAGCGCTTGGCAAAGAAGGAGTTGGTTTTGCGACAATTAAGGAATTAGCGGTTGAAGAAACTTATAACCTCGGCGACAAAATTGACGTTTCTATTTTTGCCGAAGGTGACATCGTCACGGTTAGCGCCATTTCCAAGAGCAAGGGTTTCCAGGGGGTGGTGAAACGACATGGTTTTAGTGGCGGGCGCCGCACCCATGGCCAGAAACACTCTGAACGCGAGCCGGGAGCGATTGGGGCTGGTGGTTTGCAACGAGTTTTGAAAGGTTTGCGGATGGCTGGTCGGATGGGCGGCGAGCGGGTAACAGTCAAAAACTTGACCGTGGCCAAGGTGAACAAAGGCGAGAATTTGATTTTCATCAAAGGCGCGATTCCGGGTCGCAAGGGCACGTTGGTTGAAATAAAGGGAGTCTGATTTTATATTTTTTATATTTTAAATTAAAACCGTGGAGGCTAAAATTTACAATCAAAAAGGTGAAGAGAAAGGCAAGCTTGACTTGCCAGAGAAATTTTTTGGTTTGCCGTGGAATGGCGATTTGGTCCACCAAGTAATGACCTCCATGCTTTCTAATAGTCGTTCGCCGATTGCTCATACCAAGGACCGTAGTGAAGTTCGTGGTGGCGGCAAGAAGCCATGGCGTCAGAAAGGAACCGGCCGTGCCAGACATGGGTCCAGCCGCTCACCGATTTGGGTTGGTGGTGGGGTGACTCATGGTCCGCGTTCAGACAGGAATTTTAGCCGTAAAATCAATAAAAAAATGAAAGCAAAGGCTTTCTTTACCGTTTTGTCGCAAAAGTTGCGTGACGGCGAAATTTTGTTTGCGGAAGCGGTTAATTTTGACAAACCCAGAACTAAGGACGCTCAAACCTACCTTAGCGGTCTGGCCAAGATTAAGGGTTATGAAAAATTGGTTTATAAAACCGGCAAAAGAGCAATTTTGGCTTTGCCGGAAAAGGATGAGAATCTGGAGAAGAGTTTTCGTAATATCAAGAGCGCCAGTTTGATGGAAGTTTCAAATATCAATCCATTGGATTTGCTCAATTACAAGTATTTAGTCGTTTTAAATCCGGAAAAAAGTTTGGAAGCGCTATCTGCCAGAGCCAAATAAAATATTATGTCAACAATTGGCAAAAATTTAAAAACAAAAATCATTCTGCGTTCGCCGCGGGTAACGGAGAAATCCAGTGTTTTGGCCGAGGGGAACCGCGCTGTTTACGTGTTTGAAATTTCTCAAGAAGCGACGAAGGATGAGGTGAGGAAAGCTTTTCAAGCTAAATACAATGTCAAGCCGGAGAAGGTAAATGTTGTTAATCTGCCGGATAAAGTTACGCGTCGTCGCGGCCGCGCCGGTATAAAACAGGGGGTAAAGAAAGCGATGGTTTTCTTAAAGCCTGGTGATAAGATTGAGATTGTCTAAATTCTAAAAAAGTTTTTATTATGAAAAAATACGCACCTACAACTCCATCACGCCGGAATACGTTAACGATTGAATATAAAAAACGCTTGTCCGGCGATAAGCCGCACAAGGCCCTGACTGTTGGTCGCAAAAGAAGCGTTGGCCGAAATAATCAGGGACGGATTACGACCAGGCACCATGGCGGCGGCAATAAGCGTCTATATCGGTTGGTGGATTTTAAATATGACAAAAAAGACATTCCGGCCAAAGTTGAAACGATTGAATACGATCCTAATCGTTCGGCTTTCATCGCTCTGGTTTGTTACCGTGACGGCGAGCGCCGTTATCATGTGGTACCCAAGGAGCTTAAAGTCGGAGCCACTTTCTTAGTTTCAGACAAGGCCGACGTGAAGACTGGCAGTCGTTTGCCTTTGTATAAGATTTCGGTTGGGTCTTTTGTTTACAATGTGGAAGTAAAGCCGGGAAGCGGAGCCAAATTAATTCGTTCGGCTGGTTCCTATGGCGAGATTCTCTCTCATGATGGCGGCTACACGATGATCAAAATGCCTTCTTCGGAAGTGCGCAAAATTGATGACCACGCCTGGGCTTCAGTGGGAATGGTTTCTAATGACGAACACAAATTGACGCGTAAAGGCAAGGCCGGACGCAGTCGTTGGCTGGGAATCAGACCAACGGTCCGCGGTTCCGTAATGAACCCAGTTGACCACCCATATGGCGGCGGTGAAGGCCGTCAGGGGCGAGGCACCAGGCGACCCAAGACCAAGTGGGGCAAGATTACCGGAGGCCGAAAGACCAGACCCCCAAAGAAGTACTCCAATCACCTGGTTGTTTCTCGTCGCAAGGTTGGCAAAAAACGCTAAAAATCAAAGAAAAACACTAAAAAACCAGTCGGCACGACGCGCCGACTGGTTTTTTTGTCACTTTCCGCGGCTAATTTTGACCCTAGATTGTAAATTATCTCGGCTTTTTGTTTCAAGGGCGTGTCAAACTTATGCTCGCTCATGCTTTTGCTTTAGCTTTTTGCCCAAATCGCGCCTCTACGTTCTCCACCCAAGGCACAACATAAAATATGAGACACGCAATTTGTTGACATTCCGGCTTTATTTGTTAAGATATATCAAAGCCACCTAAGGCTCTTTCGCGGCCCAAGGCTCTTGCTGTTGGGCGGAATTTAGCTGGTGAAGTAGGTGGTTTTTAATTAAAAAATGTCTAGGTCGCTAAAAAAAGGTCCCTATGTGGACGAAAAGTTGCTGAAAAAAATCACTGGCAAAAAACCGGCTGAAGCTGGCGTGGTCAAAACTTGGGCTCGTCGCAGTCAAATCAGCCCGGAAATGGTGGGCTTCACTTTTGGTGTCCACAACGGTAAGAGCCATGTAGAAGTTTTTGTGACCGAAGAAATGGTCGGACATCGTTTGGGGGAATTTTCGCCAACTCGGAAGTTTGTGCGTCATGGTGGCAAGATGCAGAAGGAACTGGAGCAAAAGAAGAAAGAGGCTGAAATTGCTGCCGCTAAAGCTGCCAAAGAAACTACTTCTGCCAAAAAATAATCTGTTTAGACCAAACAACGAACAAACTTTTAAATTAAAAACTGACCATGAAGGCTTTTCTTAAAAATTACAGACAATCTCCGCGCAAAGTTCGCTTGGTGGCTGACTTGGTGAAAGGCAAAGGGCTGCCGCAAGCTTTGGCAGAGCTAGACTTTTTGAGCAAACGCGCTGGCGACCCCATAAAAAAGTTAATCAAATCGGCGGCGGCTAATGCCAAAATCAATTTTGGGACAAGCGAAGAGAATTTGTTTATCAAAAGTATTACCGTTGATAAGGGCCATGTGATGAAACGATTCCAACCGGCCTCGCGCGGTCGCGCTCACCCTATTCGCAAAAAGATGAGCAATGTGGCAGTAACCCTTGAATCAAGAGAACCAAAACAAAAGTTGCCAAAAGTCGCGAAAAAAACTACCAAAAAATAATTTTATTATTTCAATTTTACATTTTTAATTAACACTATGACTCATTCCGTCCACCCATATTCCCATCGGATCGGCATCATCAGAGACTGGAAGTCTCGCTGGTTTGGGGTGGGTAAAAATTATCGCGAATTTCTGCGGGCGGATGTTTGTTTAAGAGAATATTTGGAAAAACGTTTGCGCGGGTTTTATGTGGCTGACTTGCAAATTGAACGCGGGGTTAATCAATACAAAATAATCATCAAGACTTCTCGCCCGGGCATGTTGATTGGCCGCGGCGGCGATGGGGTGGTCAAGCTCAAGAATGACATTTACGCCAAACTCAAAAAAATCGGCGCGAAGATTCCGAAGGAGTTAAGTGTGGAAATTGAAGAGGTCAAAGAACCGGAAGCGGAAGCCGCAATTGTGGCCTATATGATTGCTGAAGGTTTAGAGAAGCGAATGCCTTTTCGCCGAGTTCTAAAACAAACAGTTGAAAAAGTTTTGTCTAACAAAAATGTCAAAGGTATCAAGGTGGTAATCTCCGGTCGCCTGGGGGGCGCTGATATGAGCCGAACAGAAATGATTAAAAGAGGACAGGTTCCCTTGCAGACTTTTCGAGCAGACGTTGATTTTGCCCGCGAAAAAGCCTACATGTATTACGGCGTGATCGGTATTAAGGTCTGGATTTATCGTGGCGAAATCTTTAACAAACCAAACGAGTAAGTTTATTGAGTTTACATTTTAATTTTGCATTATGCCTTTATTACCCAAAAAAGTTAAATATCGAAAATGGCAAACCGGACGCGCCAATCCCAAGAAACTTATGCGTTCTGACACGAGGGGGATTGAATTGGCCTTTGGTTCTTTCGGGTTGAAGGCTGAGACAGCGGGCCGGATTCGGTCAAACCAGATTGAGGCGGCTCGTAAAACGATTGCCCGCCAGATGCAAAAAACCGGTAAACTCTGGATTCGTATTTTCCCCGACAGACCTTTTACGGCCAAAGCGGCAGAAGTTGGCATGGGTAAAGGCAAAGGCGACCCCCAAGGCTATGAGTTTGAGGTCTTGCCCGGCCGTTTGATTTTTGAATTGGACGGATTGTCTGAAGAGGTTGCCAAGGAGGCTTTGCGCAAGGCTGGCGCCAAATTACCAGTTAAGACCAGGGTTGTTAAGCGCTAAAACGCGTACCAATATCTGAATTCGGGCAATTGAAACGATTATGAAAAAAATTGATTTAAAAAACAAAAAAGAAGATGAATTAAAAAAGTTGTTGGCAGACAAACGCAAAGAACTTTCGGCTTTTAAGTTTGGAATTTCCGGCAGCCGGACCAAGGACGTAAAGGCTGGACGAACGACCCGTCGTGAGATTGCCAGAATCTTAACCGCTTTACATAGTAAGGCTGATATGGCAGAATAGAATCTGCGAAATTTATGAAAAAGAACGAGAAAAAAGTGAATAAGAAAACTCTAAAGGGAGAAGTTGTTTCTGACAAAACAGACAAGACCAGGACCGTTTTGGTTAAGCGTTATGTCAAACATCCCCTTTATGGCAAATACGTTACCATTTCTAAAAAATACAAAGTGCATGACCCGGAAAATCGCGCCAAGGTAGGTCAGACCGTGTTGATTAGCGAAACAAGGCCGATTTCCAAAGATAAGCACTTTGTGATAGTAGAAGTTAGAAGATAGGACTAAAGATAAAAAAGAGCAGAGCTTAGATAAAGCAAGATAATTTTACATTTTTATTTTTACATTTTAAATTACTTATGATTCAGCCAATGTCCATCGTGAAAATCGCAGATAACACCGGCGCAAAAGTCGGGCGAGTTTTTAAGGTGCTTGGTGGTTGAAAAAAGCGCTACGCGCGAATTGGCGATTTAGTGGTCTTGTCTGTCCAAACAGCCGAGCCGCGAAAACAAGTTAAGAAAAAGGATGTTTTGCAAGCTGTTGTTGTCAGACAAAGAAGTCCTTTTCGCCGTGACGATGGTTCGTACTTGCGTTTTGATGAAAACGCGGTTGTTATTTTAGAGAAAGGCAAGAAAGAGCCTCGTGGTGGTCGTATTTTTGGTCCCATCCCGCGCGAAATTTCCGAAGCCGGGTATCAGAAAATCGCCTCTTTGGCGCCGGAAGTTGTATAGTGGTTGTGAACAGTAATTTGCAGGTAGCATATAGATTATGAAACTTAAAAAGAATGACAACGTAATAGTGATCGCCGGCAAAGACAAGGGTAAAAAGGGTAAAATTGTCCGCATCTTTCCCGTGGATGGCCGAGTAATTGTTGAGGGTTTGAATTTGCGCAAAAAGCGTCAACGCCCCAAGAAACAAGGCGAGAAAGGTCAAACTTTAGAAATGGCTCATCCGCTGGAAGTGTCTAATGTTCAACTTTTTTGCGCCAGTTGTGGTAAGGGCGTGCGCGTTGGCGCCAAGATTGGCGGCAAGAAGAAGATCAGGATTTGCCGTGGTTGTGGAAAAGAAATTTAATCATGCAAACTTTAAAGGGAAAAATTGAAAAATCTTTGCCGGAACTCAAGAAGTCATTGAAACAAGACAATGACCTGGCTGTCCCGCGTTTAGTCAAGGTGGTGATTAACACTGGTACCGGCCGAGCCCGCGATAAAAAGCGAGATGAATTGATTGTTGACCGTTTGGCCAAAATCACCGGCCAAAAAGCGTCCGCGCGTGGTGCTAAGAAATCCATTGCCAGCTTTAAGGTCAGGCAAGGTGAGGTTGTCGGCCATTCGGTTACCTTGCGTGGCCAAAAAATGTATGACTTTTTGAATATGCTTTTGAATATCGCGATGCCGCGCATCAGAGACTTTAAAGGTTACAGCGAAAAATCTTTGGACAATATGGGCAATCTTACGATTGGCATCAGGGAGCATGTTATTTTCCCGCAAACTGCCGATGAAGAAGCGCGGGACATCTTTGGTTTTTCTGTTACTATTCAAACTACCGCTAAAAACAAGGCAGAAGCTCTGGCTTTCTTTCGGGCAATCGGCTTTCCCTTTAAGAAATAATTTCTCCTTACTTTCGTGGGGCAATTTTTTTAAGCGTTTTGCTCCATTTGCTTAATTTATTTTTTAAAAACGCGAATTAAAGTTTTATTTTGGACACCTTGTTGAAGTCTCAAAAAATGATAGCTATTATCTCAGACAGTCATGACAATCTCGCTAATTTGGAGGAGTTTCTAAAACAAGCGAAGAAATATAAAGTTGGCACTATTGTTCACTGTGGTGATGTAACTACCCCGGAATGTTTGGAGTGGTTGGTTGAAAATTTTAATGGTGTGATAAAAGTGGTTTGGGGGAATATGGAAATTAGGCCGGAAGAGTTTAAAAATATTGAGGGAAAACATCACCGCTTGGAAATTTTTGATGAAATTGGTCTTTGGGAAACGAAGAGCAAAATTGGCAAACTCAAAATAGCCTTTAGCCATAAACCAGAAAAGGCTGAACGACTGGCAGAAACTGGGCGTTACAGCTATGTTTTTTATGGGCATACGCACAAACCCTGGTTATCAACGACGGAGGAGGGCGTTATTCTCGCTAACCCTGGCACCATTGGTGGGGTCTTTTCTGAACCGACCTATGCTCTCTTGGATTCAACTACGGGTAAATTAGAACTAAAAAAGCTGTTTGTCTAAGCGTTTGAGAGCGCTTGCCGCCCCGGCTTTAATTGACAGGGGTGACTCTTCTTGTTAGTATAAAGAGTGGCTCGTAGAGCCTTATTAGTTTGCTATGGCCAAAAAATCAGTAATTGCCAGATCAAAGAGAGAACCGAAATTTGCCTCCCGTGTGGTTAGGCGCTGTTTTCGGTGCGGTCGAA
>Ga0116184_10005005_pt1 | contig 10280 bp, 10 predicted proteins | sample AD_JPNNA5_MetaG_FD_89886 | JGI IMG/M metagenome (GOLD analysis project Ga0116184, IMG submission 89886) | Active sludge microbial communities of municipal wastewater-treating anaerobic digesters from Japan - AD_JPNNA5_MetaG | ecosystem: Engineered > Bioreactor > Anaerobic > Digestate | place...
GAAATTGTGACGGGTCCGTCTAAATGCCCTTTTGGGCTTTTGTCGGATTGGCGAACTTCTGAATTCATTGTTTAATCCTAGCAAAAAATCGCCTTAATTAAAAGCGATTTTTAAATTTTTATTAACCTATAATTTAACCGGCTTACCGGGATTAAGCGGTTTCTTGCCTGCCTGATTTGGCTGGTCAACTTTTGCCACGTCTTCTAAAAATTTGTCCTGATACTTTTCTTCCTCTACGCGCTTTTTTAATTTTTCTTCGGGGGTTTCTTGATCTTCTTCCTCTTTATCCTTTTTTTCTAATGATTCATCTAAAGCTTTTTTAAGGTCTGCCAAATTTATTTCTTTTTTAGGTTTAGACGAACTTTTTGGCGGAACCGGATGGTGATTTTTTTCTTCTTTTTTCTTTTGATTAAAATAAACCACAGACGGAGATTGACTCCCATTTGCTTCTTGGCTTGATTCAAATTCTATTCCCAATCCGGCCAAGGCTTCTGTGTCTTCTGAAGAATCAACTTCGTTTGAGTTGAGCGGTTTTAAATTTTTATCTGACTTCATTTTTTTTAGACAAGACTTACAAAAAACTGTTCTGCCTTCTGTGGGCGGAAAAATAACCTTTGTTGATTTTCCGCAGCTTGAACAAATTGCATCATACAAAGTCGTGCCGTCTGACTGCACCCTTCCTTGTTGAGATTTTTGTTTATCTTTGTTAAAAAATCCTGACTGCTTTTTATTGTTTTGCTGGTCAGAATCTTTTACGGGAGCATCCAGGTTAGACGCCCAGCGGTTAATTTCTCCCTCAACGGTAGATTTTGTACGGGCATATCTTGCTCTTGATGTTTTTATTATTTCTTCCCGCTTTTTGTCATCTTTTTCTATTGGGCTAAGCGTAATGGTTCTTGCCGAAAATGGCCTAGAAGTAATTCCGTCTATCATAAGCTTTATATAAATATCGCGGTTGGCCAAGCGTATCAAATCTTCTTGCAAAAACTCCGGAGTAAATTCTTGCTCCAAAAATTCTGCGTCTGTTGCGCCCACTCTAAAAGAAACCATTGTTCCAACGTTACCAAAAACCGCGTCTCTTACGGCCGTGCTTGTATCGGTAACCAGCTGGCCAACATACTGGTGAGCTATGGTTAAATCCAAGCGATATTTACGGGCTTCAGATAATATGTTTACAAAAGAATCTGTGGCAAAGTTTTGGAATTCGTCAACATACAAATAAAAATCTTTTCTTTCGTCTTCGGGAATTCTTACGCGCTCCATTGCAGAGAGCTGAATTTTTGTAATAAGCATGGCTCCCAAAATAGCTGCGTTGTCTTCGCCAATTCTACCTTTTGAAACATTAACCAACAGAATTTTTTTTGAATTCATTATGTCGTCAATGTCAATGGTGTTTTTGGCCTGACCAACTATATTTCTTACAAAAGAAACGTTTAAAAACTGCCCCACTTTATTTTGCACAGGAGCTATGGCTTCGTTTCTGTAACGCGGTTCCCATTCTTCGTATTCGTTTATCCAAAAAGATTTTACAACCGGGTCTTTTAAATTATTTATAATTTTTTGCCGGTAATCTCTATCTACCAACATTCTTGGAATACCCAATAAAGTAGTACCTGGCGTGTCTAACAAAGCCAAAATACAGTTTGCCAAAATATATTCCATTCTGGCAGACCAAACATTAGCCCAAATTTTTGTAAAAATTCCAATAAGTCCCGAAGCAATTAAATGCTTGTACCTTGGGTCTGGCACGTCCATAATGTTAAAACTAACAGGATATTCCATATCTGCCGGATTAAAATACACTACGTCATCAATACGTTCTTTAGGTATGCTCTCTAAGATTTCTTCAACAAATTCTCCGTGAGGGTCAATAATGCAAAGCCCTTCTCCGTTGTTTATGTCCTGCAGGGCCATGTTTTTTAAAAAACCTGTTTTACCAACACCGGTTTTTCCAATTACATACATGTGTTGACGTCTATCAACCCTTTTAATCCCAAATTTTTGTTGGGACCCGCGAAAATTTGTTTGTGCTATTAAAGTTATGTCTTTTGCCATAATAAATTTATTGTTACTCTACGGGCAAATTGGGCGGTGGGCCGGCCTTCCTTGATTCTATCTTCTCTAACGTTGGAGATATCATTCCTGTTGTTCTCATTGGAAGATGAAACATACTGGCCAGTTCTTCAGAACTCATAATGGGGTTTAAATCATCTGACATTCTTTTAGGAAACATTGGAGGAAACCTCATAACAGCGTTTCTTAACATTTTTCTTGACCTTAAAAACACTCTTCTTTCTCTTAAAAAATAATGTATTCTTGTTCTGCTTTCTGGTCTAAAGCCAAGTTGGTTTAAATCTTCTGAAGAAAAGTGAGAAACATAAGCCCTTAAAATAATGCGGTTAGGAGATTTCCATGCATCGCGCCTGGCAACATAAACACCCCTAATAGTTGTTCTAAACAAAGATTTTGACATTTTTCTTTCTACTTCTGAAATGGTCTCTCTTTCTCCGGGAGTTAACGATACTCTTAATTCTCCGGTTTCATCATCTTCTTCTAATTTTGGCCAAGCAAAAGACTCGCCGTCTTTTTCTGGGCCAAAAACAAATTGTCTTGCAACGTAAGCCAATTCATCCATAAAGGTTGGCTCTTTTTTCTCTTTTCTCTGCGCTATTTTGTTAATTATTTTTTGAGCGCTTTTGTAAATATCTGGTTCGTCGTGCTTGTTAACCGGCACTGTTATAAACTGCACCCAATAATTTTCACCGGGCCCAAGTCTTGATAATCCCTCTAAAAGCCCCAGTATAGGGTCCATTCTTTTTTCTTCAGCTGAAATTTTTTCTCCTTGGGGCTCAAGAAACTTTTCATATGTTTTTATGGGGTATGCGTCTTCTTTTCCATCACGGTAATCAAAATCTTCTCCGTACATATTCCATTCTTCGTTGGGAATTGTTGAAGGAACCAATCTGGTATAATCTGGAACTTCGTTTATTTCTAAATCCGGGTAATGAGCATAAAGCGCCATTTCAAAGGTTGGTTTGTGCCCCCTTAAACATCTTATATAAAAATGAACCCTTCCTTCTAAGCTGGCAATCTCCCAAGAAAACCAATAAGGGCCGTTTTCTAACTCTCCGTCGCACCATTGCTCTCTAAAGTTGCCCACATCCATTAACGGCCAAACAACCGAAAAAACATCTTCCATGGCCTTAAACGGAGTTAAAATTTCTTTTGGTGGGACTAATTCTAAAACAACCCATTTTGCGTTTGCATAATCAAAGTCCCAATTTATCCACCATCTATATAATACTTTTAGCTGAACCTGCAACATCCACGGCAAAAAAAGCCACCACCAAACTCTTAAAAAAGGAACCCATAAAATAACAAAAAATAAAATCACCCACCAAAAAGGGTCCCATACCACTTTTTTTACCCATTCCAGCCAAAATAGATATTTGGGAAGTTTCATTATTTTATATGCCTGCCATCTGCACTAAAACCGGCAGATAATTAAGAATAATAGAAGCAATACAAACTACAAAAAATCCGCTGATAAAAAATTCAAAAGCAAAAAATACAGGCACAACAAAAAATGTTATTTTTGTAAGATGCCAGTAATAAATAAAAGAAAACAGCACAATATAAAAAATTGCCGTTGCTGCAAACAAAACTATTAGGCCTGTTGTAAAAATATCCATAGCAATTTTAAAAGCTTTTATTTATTATACCTCTGCAAAAAATCATAATCAATACAATAAAAAACGCCCACAATAAAATTAGGACGTTTTTTATTTTTTTATGAAAGTTGAGTTTTTCTGAAAAAATACTTACCTGCCTGATCCTTCTCAAAATGTTTTTTGTTATTAAGATTCATTAGCACTGTATTTTTTGCAACCAATCTCTGAGACAAAACCTGGCCTACCAACTCTTCTTTTTCCATGGGCTCATTTTTGTCTTTTAAAATTTTAACAATTATGTCTTTAATTGTGCCGGGAGTATATCCCCACTCTGTGAGGGCATATGTTCCCCTGCCCACCAAAACAAATCTTCCATCTTTAATTAGTTCATTGTGCACTGTTTGAGGGTAAGTCTTTTTGTTTGGTAAATTATACTCCAGTTTGTCTATCATTTGGGCAACCTCTGTAAAATGAAGAGGCTTTCCATGTTTTTTAAAAACCAAGAAAGCTTTGTCTTTTACTCCTCTGGGTTTAATTTCTGGCCAATCTATTAACCCCAACAATCCTTCTTTGTTAGGTTGTATTCTTTTCGAAACTTCAAGATATGAAGCTGAAGCTGCCTCAGAAATTCCGGTTTTTAACGCAACCTGAGTATAAAAATTTTCTTTAGCAACAGGAACTCCAATTTTTTGAATTTCAGAAGCCAAAGAATTAAGCCCTTCTTTTACTGTTAACTGAGCCTGAGATATATTTGCCCAAAAATAGTGGTAATCTTTTTTCTCACAAACTCTTGAAAACTGTTCTCCCAAAGTTAACAAAAACAAAACATAAGGCTTTTGAGTTTTTCCTCCAAGGTCTTCTAAAATGTTTTCCTCTTTTTTAAAACCTCCGTTTTTCTTAAAGTAATCTGAAAATTCGGCATAAATTGTTTCTAAGGTATCTTTATTTCCTTTTCTTATATGACTAAAACCAGCCTCCTCTATCTGGCGGACTCTTTCTCTGGTAATACCAAATGTTTTACCAATTGACTCTAAGGTCTCTGGGGTTCCGGTTTTTACACCAAACCTGCGATCAAAAATGTCTTTGGTCTTTGGGCTAAAGCCCTTTGTAAACCTTTGGTAAATTTGCTTATAATTAGTCTTTTCCATATAAATAGCTTTTAATTATTAAAGCTTACCATATTATTTTCCTGCTGTCAAGACCGCTTTCCTATTTGCCCACTTGTACCAAGTAACCAATAATGGGCCTGCAATAAATATAGAAGAATAGGCCCCCGAAGTAATTCCTATTATTAAAGCCAAGGCAAAATATTTTAATGTTTCTCCGCCCAAGAAAAATAAGAAAAGCATAACAATTTCAACTGTAAAAACCGTTGAAATTGACCTTCCCAATGTTTGAGTTAAAGACCAATTTACTGTTTCTTCAAATTGACCCATTCCGCGCCTTAAAATGTTTTCTCTAATTCTGTCAAAAATAACTATTGTATCGTGCACCGAAAACCCTAAAATAGTAAGCAACGCCGTTATTATAGGAATTGTTATTTCTACGTTGTAAAGTTTTCCTAAAACAGAAAATACACCAAGCGGTATTATAATGTCGTGGAACAGGGCTATTAAAGAAGTTATTCCATATTTCCATGAGCTTACCGGCCTTGAAACTTTTCTAAAGGCGAGTGCTATATATATAGTAATTGCGGCCAAAGATAAGAATATAGCCAGCTCTGTTTTATTTCTTAATTCTTGACCCACAGAAGCTTCTATATACTGAAAGCTTTTTTCTGAAGCAGGATAATTTTTAGAAAGTTCTGCCAGAATTTTTTGGTGAGTTGCTTCGTCAACTTCTTTAAATTGCAAAATTGCTCCGTTTGACCCTGTTGGCTGAACTACTACATCTCCCAGTTCAAAACTCTTTAATGCTTCTTGTATTGCTTCGTTTGTGGGTCTATCCTGTTGAAATTCAACTTGCATTTTGCTTCCGCCCGCAAACTCAATGCCAAACCTTAAACCAAAGGTTGCCAAAGCTATAACCGAGGCTATAATCAAAATTCCAGAGATAATGTAATAAACTGATGAATACTTGGTAAAATTTATGTTCATAGTTATGAATTTTAATTTTTTATATAAGCCATTTTGCTTTTTCAATCCACTTGCCCATAAAAATCTGCAAGAAAACTCTGGTTATAAATATGGCAGAGAACAACGAAATTAATATACCCAAAGCCAAAGTAAAGGCAAATCCCTTAACAAAAGAAGACGCCACAAAGAATAAAATTCCGCAAACAATAAGAGAGTTTAAGTTGCTGTCGCGAATTGACGGCCAAGCACGGGTAAACCCCTCATCAATTGCCTGGTCTAACCCTTTGCCAGATTTTATTTCTTCTTTCATTCTGGCAAATATCAAAATGTTTGCATCAACCGCCATACCTATAGAAAGTATAAACCCTCCAATGCCGGCCAAAGTAAGCGTTATAGAAAATAATTTAAACAATGCAAGCGCAATTGCAACATAAATTAAAAGCGCAAACGAGGCCAGCAATCCCGGAAATCTGTAAATTAAAACCATAAAAACTATAATGGCTACTATTCCCAAAATTCCTGCCCACAATGATTTTTGCAAAGACACAGACCCCAATGTTGGCCCAACTGTTTCTTGAGAAATTGGAGATCCAATTTTTACCGGCAAAGCTCCCGAGTTTAATCTTGTTGCTATTGAGTTTGCTTTTTGAGTTGACATGTCCCCTGTTATAACCGCCTTTCCTCCGGTAATTTCTGCCTGCACAATTGGAGCGTACAAATCGGAGTTGTCTATTTTTTCGTCTCCGTTGGTATCTATAATAGAATATCCATCAAGATAAATTGCCAACGGTTTATCAATGTTTCTTTTTGTTACATCAGCAAAAATTTTTGCCCCTTCGTCGTTAAATTGAAGCTGAATTTGGGGCTTATAAGTTGTGTTATCAAAAACCACTGTTGCTTTTGTCAGATATTTTCCGGTAAGTTCTGTTGCTTTAAAATATGGATTTTCTAAAGCCAATGTCCAGTTTTCAACCTTTGTTACATCCCCTCCGTTGTTTTGAACTTCTTGAACCTCTTTTATTTTATCTGTAATTTGAGTTGTTTCTTCTTCTGTTCTTTGCTCATCAAATTCCAAATAAGGAGTTTCTCCTATCATTTGTATAGCCTGCTCAACGTCTGTAACTCCGGGCAATTCAACAGTAAGCCTATTTTCTCCCTGAATTTGTACAACCGGCTCTGAAACGCCGAATAGGTTAACTCTTCTTTCTATAACATCTCTCAACCCAGACATTGCCGAGCTTTTGTCTGGTATGTCGGTTAAATCGGCCTGGTATGTTAAGGTTACTCCGCCCTCCAAATCAAGCCCAAGAGAATATGGTTTTTCTGGAAAGTTTGGAAGAGTCCAGGATAATTTACTGTTTAAAAAATCAACCCCCAAATTAAAAAAATTAGGGTAAGCATAGAGCCCTGCGAGAATTGCTAAAATAATAACTCCCGCAAAAATATAATGTTTTTGCTGCATAGATTTATTTTATATAATGAAATCATTTTAGCCTTTATTCACAAAATAGTCAACTGACTTCTCCATAAAAATCCGCCCTAGAATTAGGGCGGATTTATTTTTTGCAATATAAGTTAGAGTTTTTCTAAGATTTTGAGTTCAAGAAGTTCTGCGTCTGTGTTATAAACAGCAAAGGTGGGTTTGTAAAAATGCCCTGCCATTTCTCCGGGATTTATCATGTGGCAGTTACCCACCTTCTCATCCCAAGCTCTGTGAGTATGGCCATAAAAAACCAAATCATACTTGCCTGACTTGGCGGCTTTTTTTGCGTTGTTAGGAAAATGCGTAAAAATTATTTTTTTAGCTTGTCCTGAGCTCGCCGAAGGATTAATTTCAAGCTCCATAAAATTTGGCAAGTCCATTTCAAAATCTGCATTTCCTTTTACAAATTTTATTTCTCCGCCCAAAAAATATTCTTTCATGCCGTCAAGCGCCTCCTGGCTAGATGTATCTCCACAATGCAAAATCAGGCCAATATTTTCTTTTTTTATCCAATCAACTGCTTTTTTAAAATTGGCTAAATTATTATGAGTGTCAGACAAAACCGCAAACTTCATTTTAAATTTCTTCTACTTCTTTTAATTCTTTTTCTAAAATATTATCTTTGCCGTCAAAAATAAATTTTCCGCGAAACTTTTTATTTTCCAAAAATAACGGCAACCAAAAAGTATCATCTTGCCACATATCTTTAAAAGGAATATTGGCAACATCAAACCAATGAGGCCTCATTTCTTCAGATTCTGTGGGAATGCCCGAAAAATTTTTAACTTTAAAAACATTTACCTCAATTTCTTCAACTCCGTTTTTCCAACAAAAATCTAAAACGCCCATTTTTTCCATTTGATACACTTTAACGCCAGACTCTTCAAGCATTTCCCTTTTTGCAGCTTCTTCTATAGATTCGCCGTTGGCAACCTTCCCGCCAAAACCGTTCCACCTGCCTGCCCCAAACCCCCTCTTTTTCATTCCAAGCAATAATTTTGGATGCTGATGTATTAAGCAAAGTGTTGTTATCTTCTTCATTATTATAATATTTATTTTATTAGCCGGAGACGCAATTATTAAATACATTTACCTGATTATTGTAATCAGTAATTTCTGTTTTTATTTGCCCAGCTAAAACATTATATCTTTCCACAAGTTGGTTATAATCATCTATCATTTGTTTATAATAAGGAGTTTTTTCGTTGGTATTTTCTATTTCTGATTTTTTCTCTTCAATTTGAACATATAAATCATCAAGTAGATCCCTGTCTATTTCAATTTTATTTTTTAAATCATTATTAGGCTCTGCGCAAACAGACAAGGGCAACCCAAATTCTTGCACGCCAATCCAAACTGTCTGCCCTTGATATTCGCCTTTTATTATTGCCACGCCAATCTCAGAATATCTTTTATTTAAAATGTTTTCTCTGTGGCCTTGGCTGTCCATCCAAGCTTGAACCAATTCTTTTTCAGAATTAAAATTCCCCAATATTAAGTTTTCTCCGGCAACAACATAATCATATCCGTAGCTTTTAACCAATTGACCGGGCTCAACGCCAGAAGGAGAAACATGTTCAAAATATTGATTTTTAAACATATCATTTGCTTTAGCAGAAGCCGCTTTATTAAGCAATGAATTTTCAACAAGAGCAGGTAAATTTCCGTTCTCCTGCCTTTGCAAATTTGTTTCGGCAATTATTTTACTGTAAAGTAGCGTAGCTTCTTTTTCGCTACCGCCAACGTTTAATGGAGTTGGCGTTAAAACTTGTTTTTTTATTTCTGTAACAATCTGCCCAATGTCTTGCTGTTTTAATTCTTTAACTTTTTCGCTAAATCCTCCGTATAATTTTATTGTATCGTCTTTAAAATAAATACCCGCAGCAAAAGCTGTTGCTATTAAAACAATAATTATTAGCAAACTACCTTTTCTCATTATTTTATTATTCTACCAGCTCATAAACCCTTGTCCAGCCCCAATTGTACATAAAAAAACTCCTTTAAGGGAGAAGGCTCATGATGTTTTTTAAATTAATAATCCAGATTAATGCCCAACTTTTGAGCTATTTGCAAAAGCCATTTTTCATGACGGTCAACTTTTTGAGCCAACATCAAAAACTCTTGGAAATATTTATCTGCTTTTGTGGCATAAGCGTCAACAGAATTTAGCAAATTATTAATGTCACCCTTATCGGCTTTGTTTTCTTGCAAATCTTTAATTTTAACATCCAAATCAAACACTTGGGTTTTTAATTCACCTAAATTTCTATTTACCTCGGTAAATTTACCGTCTATAAATTCAACTAATTCTGAAAAGTCTTCTTTCATATGTTTTTATTATATTCCTTTGAAATTCTGTGTCAAATTTTTTAATTCATTCTATTTTCCGTGGCACTTTTTATACTTTTTACCGGAGCCACAAGGGCATAAGTCATTTCTGCCTACGTTCTGAGATTGCGGTTTTGCACTTACTTCTACGCCGGGTTTTGACGGTTGAGATTTTTGCAATTCTGACTTTAATATATTTTCTGCTATGTTTTCATCAATGGTTGCCAAAAGCTGGCTAAAAGCTTTGCGCCCCTCGTTTTTGTATTCTACAAGGGGATCTCTTCCGCCGTAAGCGCGCAAACGCACAGAATCTCTAACATGATCCATATAAGACAAATGTTCTTGCCAAAGGGTATCTAAAACTCTCAAACCAACAATTTTGCAAAGCATAATAAAATTTTCCTGGCCAAGTTCTTTTTCTTTTTGCAAAATTTCGTTTTGATAATTTGGGTTTTTTATTTGGTCAGGTTTTGGCAGTTGAGATTTTGGGTCATCAAGAAATGATTTTCTTTTTTTATAAACAATTTCTCTATGTTTATTTAAAACATCATCGTACTCAAGCAAATGATGCCTTGCGTCAAAATTAAAACCTTCTATTTTTTCTTGGGCCGATTCAATTGCAGAAGAAACCATTTTTGCCTGAATGGGCTCGTCTTCTGGAATGTTTAAAGCCGTCATTAAACCTTTAATTTTGTCTCCTCCAAAAATACGCATTAAATCGTC
>Ga0116184_10005009_pt1 | contig 10277 bp, 10 predicted proteins | sample AD_JPNNA5_MetaG_FD_89886 | JGI IMG/M metagenome (GOLD analysis project Ga0116184, IMG submission 89886) | Active sludge microbial communities of municipal wastewater-treating anaerobic digesters from Japan - AD_JPNNA5_MetaG | ecosystem: Engineered > Bioreactor > Anaerobic > Digestate | place...
ATGCATAATCCAGAATCATCAGCTAGAACTGGCAGGCTAAGTTTTGAAAACAGGTATTCGGCTTTAATAAGTGCATTTTCAATAAATGTGGTGCCATGTTCTTCTGGATAATCCCATATAAACCCTGCTTCCTGGGGAGAGATCAGCTCATGAGGTGCAAGAAAGGGAGACAGTTCGAGAGCTTTTTTAGGATTTCCTGATGCAAGTACTATACGCATGGAAGCAAATTGTATAATAGTTTTCATGCCAAAGCAAGTTGGTTTTAAATGCTGGTGAAACTAGCAGGGATTGACATAAGCATGGGGTTTATGTTAACCATTTTATATAAATGGTTAACAATGAGGCTATATCGACAAAAGCAAAATTACTCAGAATATTTCGTGATCTCTCAGGGAAAAAAATCTCCGGTTCAAGTCTGGCAAGCGAACTGGGTGTTTCAAGAGTGTCGATTTGGAAAGCAGTCCATGAATTATCCACAATGGGATATTGTATACAGGCAGATAAAAATGGGTATACCTATACTGCACAACGAGAAGATTTTTTATTGCCAGTTGAATTTGGCGAACTGGAACAGTTAATAACGTATACAGATATAACCTCAAGTACAATGGATGTGGCACAGCACTATGCTCTAAAAGGAGCATCGAGTGGAAGCATTTTTATTGCAGAAGAACAGACAGCAGGCAGAGGAAGAAAAAATCGTGCGTGGATATCTCGCCGGGGAAACCTGCTCTTTACTCTACTTATAAGACCGCAAAAGCCGCTTGCCGTTTACTACGAATGTACGCTTGCTGCCCAGCTTGCACTTGCCGATGTAATACAAAATGCTTGTTCTGCTTTAGCTGTACGGATCAAGTGGCCAAATGATGTCCTAATTGGAAACAAAAAAATTGCAGGTATCCTTGCTGAGGGCATGATACAGGGTGATGAATTTTCTTGGATAACAATTGGTGTTGGAGTCAATATTAAAAGCAAAATCAATACAATAGATGCAGTATGTCTTTCCGATGTATGTCATACTGTGCCTCAGCGCGCATTTTTTTTAAAACAATTTGTTGTGAAGTTTAATGAAATTATGCATAGTAGTACCTTGCGTACACACTATGAAAAGCAATATGCGTTGTGGAAAACTAATCCTTTATGTTCGGTTCGACTATCAGATGGTACCGTAAAAAAGGGAGAGATATTAAAAATTGATAACTATGGGCAGTTATACTTTTGCCCTCTTGAACAGCAAGGAACCACAATGGTGGTTTCACCTGCTGATGCAAGTCTTGAGGTATAGTGATATGATCCAAAAAAATACTATTTTGTTAACAAAATATGAAAGGAGTTTGTATGAAGCAATCATTTATTAACACAGCAACTATTGCGCTGTGGGCAGCCTTAATTGCAACAGGTACTTTTATTGTGATACCTGTTCCTGGTTCACCCGTGCCAATTGTACTCCAAAATATGCTTGCTGTCATGGCAGGTATGATTTTAGGACCAATTGCTGGTGGTGCAAGTGTGCTTTTATTTTTGGTAGCTGGTGCGCTTGGTTTACCGGTTTTTTCTGGAGCGCGTGGAGGACTTGCGATATTGGCAGGACCAACGGGTGGTTACCTGTTTGGCTATTTAGGTGGTGCGATCCTTGCTGGTCTAATTGTTAAAAAACCTCAGTCAGAGAATTCCTGTCCATATTGGAAATGTGCGCTTGCTGTACTTGCAGGTATGGTATTTATTTATATACCTGGTTTAATTCGATTATCATTAATTTTCAATGGAGATTGGGTAAAAACATTAACAGTTGGGTGTTTCCCATATCTTATTGGTGATGGAATAAAAGCTGTTCTCGTAACTTTAATTACACCTAGTATTAGAAAATTTTATGTGAGTCTTTTACAGTCATAATCACAAATGAAATTGTTTAAAGAAAATATACCTGATGCTAAATGTAAAAAAGTACTCTTTAGTTTACGAGATGTTTCGAAATCATTTTCTGATGGAACAGTGGCATTAAGTAAAATCTCATTCGATATATATGAACGGGAAATACTTGTTATTACTGGACCTAACGGTTCTGGTAAATCGGTGCTGTTAAAATTGCTCGTAAATTTACTTGAACCTACAACAGGTACGCTGCTGTATAAAGAAAAAACAGTTAAGTCATGGAGTTCTGCAATAAATCGTGAAGTTGGTTTTGTATTCCAGGATGCCGATGTTCAGATTCTGGGCGATACGGTTGAGGATGATGTAAGCTTTGGTCCTGAAAATGTTGGTATTAAAGGCAACGAGCTTTCCAATACCGTCACACATGCGCTTACAACTGTTGGTCTCTTGCATAAACGTACCTGTAGACCAGCTGTGCTTTCAGGCGGTGAAAAACGCCGCCTTGCCATAGCAAGCGTGCTTGCTATGGGCGTAAAAACCATTATTATGGATGAACCGTATGCTAATCTTGATTGGGAAGGTGTACGTCTTGTAAATGATACTATCAGGTCACTTGAAAAAATCGGATACACATTTATTATTGTTTCACATGAACTAGAAAAAATAGCTGGATTAGCTCACAGAATAGGTATTTTGTATAAGGGTATGCTCAAAACTATTGAAAAGCCGGAAGTTGTATTTTCAGAACCGTTTGAACAGTGGGGTGTGAGAGACCCAAGGATGCAGTATCACTCATTTGAAGATTGCGTGTGGTAATGGATTTTTTATGATTCATGAAGATTTTTTTGTATACCATCATGGTGAGACAATACTATATAAAATTAATCCACTCGTAAAGTTTTTATTCATGATACTGTTTTCATGTTTGGTCATGACAGGTAATAATCTGCTTGTATGGATTTGCCTTGGGGCAAGTGGAGCAATGCTGCTATTTTCAGGAATAAAGATTCGATATATCATGAAAGGAATTGTTTTTGTCCTTTTGTTTGTATCAGGATTTAAATTTATTGCACTAGTATCAATCAGGTTAAGTCCATTTGCCATTAGTATCGATGCGAAGGAACTATTAGAAAGCATTGTGTATGTCATTCGCATTATGATAGTTTTCATTGTAAACGCGTTTTTTTATACTACAACGACGCTAGCTGATCTTCGCAGGACGTTGCGAAAATATGAAAAATATATATTTGTAAAAGTACAAGCTGTATATCTACCTTCCACAGTGCTTATGCTGTTTTTAAATTTTATACCAATGAGTATTGCTACCTGGCATGAATTGGAAGCGGCTTGGGTCGTTAGAGGTGGGAGAAATGGATTAAAAAAAATATTTACATTACTTCCAAAATTAATTGAACGCATGCTTAAAAAGGCTATAGAAACTGCATATGCTCTGACAGTGAGAGCTATTGAATAGTGCATTCAGTAGATTAATAATATGGTGCAAGCATGCTGCTGCATATTTTTAGAAAGACGCTATCAAGAGTGTTTGTATCTGCTTAAACGCCTTTCTAATGCTTGTCGTGAGATTCCCAATAATTCGGCTGCATTGGTATGAATACCCTTAGTTCTTTTGAGAGCAGCCTGAATTGCCTTGTATTCAAGCTCTTCAAGATTAAGTGTTGGAAGTTTCTCGCCAGAATATGATGAGAGATCATCACAATTTTGCTGTTTTACAGTAATGTTGTCTTGATTGCGGGCATTTGAGTGTAAATCGCCAGAAAAAGAAGGTAGCGATAAATTACCCAAAATACAGTAACGTTCGATAATATTTTTTAATTCTCGAACATTTCCTGGAAAATCATATTGTTTTAACTGATCGATAATCAACTGAGGGAGAGGTTCCCAGTGTTTACCCATTTCTTCACAATATTTTTTATAGTAAAATTCAGCGAGTGCTTCTATATCTTCTGGATGAGTACGAAGTGCTTCGGCTTTAATTATAATTATGGCGATACGATAATAGAGATCCTTTCTAAAACGACCTTCCTGAACTGCCTTGTTCAAATCGATATTGGTTGCTGCAATTATCCGAACCGAAATCGGTATTTCTATATCTGAACCTACTGGTCGTATTTTTTGAGTTTCAATTGCGCGTAGTAACTTGCTTTGTAGCTCGTATGGGATTTCTCCAATTTCATCTAAAAAAAGCGTTCCCTGATCTGCACTTCTGAATAATCCTTTTCTGTTATTCTTTGCATCAGTAAATGCACCTTTAGTATGTCCAAATAATTAACTTTCAAACATATCCTTTGGTATTGCTGCGCAATTAATAGTTATAAAAGGATAATCACGGCGTGAACTGTCTTCATGGATTTTGCGAGCAATAAGTTCTTTGCCTGTACCACTTTCTCCATAAATTAATACTGATGTTGATGATGCTTGTGCTGCTTGTTCAATGTTTTTATAAAGTTCCTGGATAGTCTTCGATGTTCCAATAAGCATTGTATGTGATAACTGCCGATTCTTTAGTGTTTCACAAATTATTTCAAGCTTTCTTGTTTTATTTTGTACCTCAAGATATCGTTTTGTTTTAAGCAGTGAGGCATGGAGCTCCTCAATACTAAATGGTTTTCTCAGGTAATCAAATGCACCTGCGCGCAATGCTTCGATCACTGTATCCATATCACCATGACCACTCATAACAATACTTTCAATTTCAGGCTGCCATTCCTTTATTTTTTTTAGAAATATAATTCCATTATATTCTGGAAGTTTTATATCAATTAACGCCATATCAAGTTTATGTTTTCCAGCAATAACTAACGCTTCACTGGGTTTTGATGCTGAATGGACAGTAAAAGAAAGACTTTCAAGAAATTCTCCCAGTTCATTTTTCAGGCGTTCATCATCTTCAAGGATAAGAATAGAAATTTTTTCCATAATGCTCCTTTATGCAGTATTAGTTTATTATTGTGTTTCAATTGGTAATTCTTCTCTTCTTGAAACAGGGACTTCTATAATTGCTTTAGTGCCTTGTGGTGTGGTTGAAAGCTTTATTGTTCCTTGCATTTTTGTTATTATACCATAAGCAATTGAAAGTCCAAGACCTGTTCCTTTTCCTTGTGATTTTGTTGTAAAAAATGGATCAAAGATACGATCGGCATATTCTTCTTTTATGCCAATACCATTATCCACTATTGTCATTATACAATAATTTTGTTGTTGGTATGTCGAAATTTCAATAACACCAGGAATTGGATCAGTGTTATGCATTGCTGATTCATTAAGAAGCCTTTCTTCAATAGCATCACGTGCATTAGAAAGTAAATTAATAATAACTTGTTCATATTGATATGGGTTTCCATGAATTTCTGGAATGTTTTTATCAAGATGTAACTGTACTTCAATATAATGAGTTGAAAGCTGTACACCAAGAAGCTGCAAGGCATTCTCAATACAATCGTTAATGGAAAATGCAACTTTGTAATTATCTGGCGCTCCACGGGCGAATGTGCGAACATGGTCAATAACACGACGAACTCTATCAATATCAGCATTGATTGCCTTGATTTTGTTTTTAAGATAATCAGAGGTAATAGTATTATTTGAGAAACGGGCTTCTAAATTTCCAATTGCCATAGTAATTGAGTTGAGTGGTTGTGTTATTTCATGAGCCATTCCAGTTGCCAGCTCGCCAATAGCAGCAAGTCTGGATTGTAATTGTGCAATGCGTTCATTTTCTTTTCGATTTTCTATTTCCTGCTCAACCCGATTCTCTAAATTTTCATTTAATAATCGCAATTCTGTTTCAGCCATTTTTTTATCAGTAATATTTCGTGAAATTCTGATAATGTGATGTACTGTACTTGATTCATTTAATACAGGAACTGCAACATGTTCCCAACATTCTTGGACACCGTTTTTCAAGTAACAAGCTTCATATGTGAGAGAATTAGTTTTTAAGAATACCTCTTTGAGAAAATTTATTTCGTTTTCAAAAAAACCACCCTTTGCTGCTAACTCATAAATCGATGTTGAGTTTCCAATATACTCTTTAGCAGCATTGTTTGCCCAAAGGATTGTGAATTGTTCATTAACATAAAAAACAATACCGGGGATTCCCTCTACAATTGCTTGAAGAATAATACTGCGATCATGTAGCGTTAGTATAATTTCATTAACAGCATTAACAATTTCTTGAAGTTCATACGTTGGTTCATAAACTGTTGATGGCAGGGAGAGATCGCCTTGTATTATTTTTTGCGAGAGAATTTTAGTTTGCTTTACAACTGAGTTCAGCGGTTTGATAATAAGCTGCAGCCCTAGAAAACTACATATAGTTATAAATATTGTAAGCAAACTACTTAGTGTATAATACCGCTCTTTTATTTTTGAAATTGCATCAATAAGCGGTATGGATTGAATTTCTACTTTTATAAATCCAATATATGTTCCCGCATAATCAGTGAAAGGATAGAGAGCAACTGCTTTTACTTCCTTACAATCTAAAGCCCATATGTTTTCACCCTTCTGTAATTGCAAGAGATTTTTTTCAGCGAGGGGACATTTATCTTTTTCTTGTGTTCCTGCTAAAAATAGCAGCGAATTTGTTTTGTCAAAGAGAAAAATATAAAAATCATAACCGTACTTGCTCTTAAGTCTTTCTAAAAAGCTTGTACCAAACTCCATGCCGCATTCTAATAGTCCTAAAAACTCTCCATGATAGTAAAGCGGTTCTATAACGCGAAGTCCTATGCCGTCTCTGCCAATTTCTATGCCTTTAATTGACGATCTAAGATTATTGGCGGTTTTAATCATTGGGCGAATTGCAAGAAGATTGTCCCCATACGACGACGGGTTATGAAGTCTCAAAAATGAATTACCATTCGGAAGGTGAAAATGAATTCGAGTAACTCGATGTTGTACCTGCTCATAGGTTGGGAGCATGTACTTATAGAGATCGTTTCTATTTTGATTTTTAAATAAGCGCAGAACATTGCTGTCAGAACGTAATGTATCTATAAGCAGTGAAGCTTGTAATAATTCATCTTCGATTGACCATAGTATTGAATCATGCAATAGATTAAACGTTTCTTTTTGGCTTACTGTTGCTGTCGATTTTTCAATAGAAACTAATATTGTCGAAAAAAGAATGTACATGATGATTTGTACAGCAATAATGAGTACGGTTATTTCAAATGCTACCGATAGTTTACGCTTCATCAGGTTCTTATTATAAATTAATAGTGCACTATTGTACAATAAAGAACTTTTTGATTGCAGTTTATTATGAATATGCTATACTAAACTTGTTTTTTTATTTCGTAGTTTTGGTGAGGAGAAAAGCAATGGAACATTCGCAATCCTTGGCCAGGAAAATACTGGTACTACTTGTTAAAGTCATAATAGTAGTTTTTGCTGTGATGGGAGCATACAAAACGTTTATAGATATACAGTTTTCCAGTACAAAGCGTCGAGTAGAAGCGATAGAATCTAAAAGAAACTACGACCCAGATCTTTTATATTACAAAGATGGTGGCGAACCGCTTGTGCTTGTTAACCCTGAATACAAAACAACATTATTTTTTATGGAAGGCTTTAGAACTCAAAGTCCTGCTGGCATGTATGAATCATATTTTCGTGAGCTTTTTACAAAATATAAAGTGAATGTTATCGTACCGATTTATGGTATTCAGAGTTCGCCATTTTCATATCGTAACAGAGACTGGCGGTTTCAGGAAGACATGAGACTCGTGCTTCAGGTATATACTGCATATACTGCTGCACTTCCGTCTGATCATTGGGTGGTTACCTGTTCACAATCATTTGGAACACTGCCACATGCAGCGATTGGTGCTTTTGCAAAACGCAAACCCGATGCAATGATTTTTTTATCACCTCATAATACAGGTCTTGATTTTAAAGCATCAGGACCTTTTGTACATTGGCTTTCCAAACAAACATCTTGGCTGCAGTATGTGGTATTATTCTCCATGGCTACACCGGCTCCGGGTAGAGCATCAGTTTGGGACATTGTTAATACCGAAAAAAATCTTGCAATGGCAGCCCGTAACGATACTAATCCCGAAGATGCATCACGGTATGGGTATATAAATGAAAAAGTTGCTGCATATATAGAAACCAGGCTGCTCCCAAAACTCAATGGAATGAATTGTACGGTAATTTGCGGTGATAGTGATTTATATTTTTCACAATCTGGTTTTGATCATTTTGCTGAAATACTTCGTAATGCTGGAGCTACAGTGAGCTTTACCCGAATCCCCAATTCAGGGCATATGGTTCTCCTTGATAACGGGGAGGAGACTGTAAAAGCAATTATTGCGAGTGTGTTACGGCTTAAATAGCCAAGATAAGTAGCTACGGATAATAAATGAAATGTAATAAATTAAATGGAGGTATAGCCTTACTCGTTTTACTCAACCTTGCTGTTTTTATTGGCGGCGTGCTTCTAGTAAAACCTGATCTTGAACGCAAGAGTGCTACAGCGCATGGCTATTATAAAAGCATTATAACAACTACCGATACCCAAACATCTAACAAGTTCATGCAGTTTATTCAAGCGTTTTACTCAAAAGAGCCAGCTGATTCGTATGTTGATTTCAGATCGCTTGCTATAAACTACTCAAGTATTCAAAATTATTTTAGTGACTTTTATAATTATTATTTTTCAGTCATGCAGCCTGTGTATGATAGTACAAAGATACTTCAGCTTCCACTTCCACAGGAAAAGCTTTTTGTTGGTTATTTACAAATGCAAACTGAAAGTGACTATAAAAAGCTTTCTGACTATCAAAAACTCCTTGTTGATGCTGCAATTCCTTATAAACTATTTGCTGTATGGTATACAAAGCGTACAGCGCTAGGATACTCCAAGCATTATCCGCTTTTTTATCCACAGGACGAAACAATGCTAGCATATGCAAGAAATTTCATTGAAAATTTTGCAGAGCGAGGGTTCCCATTTGAATATCTATCGAGAATCATGGCGCTCGAGCTTGAGCTCCTATACCGCTCTGCTCGTACGGTGAGTTTTTGGGATGCAAACCAGCGGTGGGATAATGAGGTCTTAAAAATAGTTTATAAGCGAATCCAGGAATACAAAGAACGTTTTGCTAATAATTTTACTGTTCATCAAACGGGGGCTGTACATTGGATACTGAGCATGGAACGGCTTGTTGATCATGAAATTAGTGATAGGGGGTTTTTTATAAACCGTGAACAGAAAGAAGCGCTGGAACGAGAATCAAAACTTCTTGGAACAATTCCTGGATTGCAGGTTGCATTATTACAAAATGACGGCAGCACTGGAGATCTACCATGATGCAGATCTTATTTAAACTACTTCTTGCACAATTAATTTTTTGGGGATCGAGTGTAGTTTTTATACAGGATAAACCGTTAATTGTCATGTTTTTGTATCCCGAATTCTTTGTGTTTACAATACTTTCAGGACTTGCAGCCCTTTCTTTTGGTTTATATTCAAGCAAAAAATTGCATGTGATATTTCTTGAATTTTTTACACTGTTTTTATATTTCTATGGAATTTTTTCATTATGCCTGTTTTCAGTGTCAGGATTAGGATTTGTTGAGTGGGTATATGCTGCCTTTTACTTACTATTACGATTGGGAATCATTCGAAGTAAAGCACAGCATGTCCAGCGTGTACAGTATGTTTCGCTTTTAGATAGCTCAATACTGCTCCTGTTTCTTGGTGTACTGAGAAGAATCATTGAGCTTGTGTTCCCTGTTAATGCCTACGTAGAAACTTTGCAGTACAATAGTATAATGCAGGGATTATTATTCTGGATTTTTATTGGTGTGCTTGTATTTTTTACAGTACGATTTTTAGAGCGGGCTTTCACATCGATTGCTCGCAATAAAAAAACATTAGCATCTGACACTAGTACTGAGCATGAAGAAATTGATTCCGGTAAAGTATTGCATGGTATTTTTAAAACGGCTCGTAACGTGTTTGGAAAATTTATAAAATCAATTGTCAATTTTATCCGTATTCTTATCAATGAGTTTGGTTTCTTACCCGTACTAATTGGTATAGCAATTATCGTATTGCTACCGCTCATTTTTATTTCAATAGAAATTAAAAATACAATCATAGCAATGCAAAAATTGTTTTGGGACATTGGAACATTACTGCTTAAGCACGCGTCAGCACGGAGATGGTATCAGCCGTACGGCATTTTGGAAAAATTGCGTGATTTCATTGTGCTAGTAATGATTTTTATCTTTTTACTTGTACATAAATTTGCTCAAAGGAAACCACAGTGTCCTTCTGCAACTGATTATAATGATTTAGAAAAAGTTAAATATGAGCAATAAGCCAGTTTAAGAAGGGTTGAGCAAGTATAAAAGAAACAAACCCAAGA
>Ga0116184_10005011_pt1 | contig 10276 bp, 3 predicted proteins | sample AD_JPNNA5_MetaG_FD_89886 | JGI IMG/M metagenome (GOLD analysis project Ga0116184, IMG submission 89886) | Active sludge microbial communities of municipal wastewater-treating anaerobic digesters from Japan - AD_JPNNA5_MetaG | ecosystem: Engineered > Bioreactor > Anaerobic > Digestate | place...
CGCAGGGCGAAAACCCAGTACGTACCAGGGGGTAAACAAAACCGATTCTCCCTTGAGCATCAACCGCTTTTTACCGTGAACAAGGCGGCCGTCATATCCGGTAAGGCCGTCGGGCTCCCTGATGTAAAGAAATTCATCTTCAAACCTGTTTATACCAAGAGTATAGTCTAATTTGATAAAATGCCTGAAATAAAACCTATTGAAAACTACCAGGTTGGTGAATGCGTTCATGTTATATCGAAATACGCCCTGCTCGAGCTGGCCGTGATGAAGGAATCCTCCCAGTTCCAATTTTGTGTAAAGATATGCCAGCCGTCCAACATAATAACCTTTTGAAAAGGAGAAACCCGAATAGAATCGGGTGTAATATTCATTCCATTCCACTCCACCCAAAATGGTAAGCATAGAACCAAAAGGAATATCTTCTGTCCGGCCAAAACTGTAAACAAGATTGGTCCTGTAAAAATCCTGAGCTGTAAAGGAAAGGGATCCCACCAGGAGTGTTTTGTTCTGATAAGGATAGAGCCAATAAGGTTCGACCTCACTGGGACGCTCATAGAAAGCATCCCTGCTGAGGCTTCCTGCAAAGACGATATTGTTTCTGTTTCGTGTGAACCAGTTTTCGGTTTGCACTGGAAAAGCTTTGCCAACCCAGATGGAGTATGTATTCCCGCCAATGGCGACTGGCCAGACAAGAGAATCATGAATCCACGCTGTTTGCAGAACCCGGCCCTTTGTCCATTCTATACCTCCGGCATACCGGACGCCTGATGTATAGAAATCACGACTTAAATTCAGATTCCAAAGGTTTTCCCGATAACCAGTTACATAATTCAGCCGGGCATCAACAAAGGAACCCATGATATTTTTCACTTTCAGAAGTCCTTCATATCCAACCACAGGTGCATGATCCGGATCCCATCGAAGGATATGGTCCACCTCATATCCGGTACCCAGAAAATTCTGATCCCACACACGCAATTTCCCTTTCTGTGCATCACTCAATTCAAGGGAAAAAGCTTTAGCAAGCACATCTTTGGTTACTACCAAAACATCCACACTGTCGGTTCCAATCGGACTAAGATAAATACGGGCATCTTCCACCGATGGAATTTCACGCAGCAATCGCTCATTATCGGCAATTAGATCCGCTTTTACCACAGTTCCGGGATGTACGAGCATATGATTCATCAGAACCCGATCGGAAGTATAAAAATGCATGCGGTTTATTCCGCGTTCAATCCAGTTTTGAGGTGCTGCAGTTGTATCCGTAACCGTCGGGCCAAAGATTTCAAGTTTTCTTAACTGAATTTTCCTGATGATTCTTCCTTCAAATTCCTGGTATGCCAGAATACCCTGTTCGGTTTGCAACGTGTCGCGCAATGGTTTCCTGTTGGAGGGAACCACCACAATATTGTGGATTACTTTAGCCCAGTATTGCCGGGCTGCTTTCTCCTCAAGCTTATGAAAAAATAATTCGGTTTTTTGCTTTTTCAATGAATCCGGAGCCAGGAGGAGCGTATCGGGAGACGGAATAATTCTTCTTCGTGCAGCAGAAAGGGAATCTGGCCTTACAGTTCCTGCCAGAACGGATACGGTCCAGAGTACCGGAAATACAAAGCGAATCATCAAAAGCCCCATGCTCATCGCACCGCATATTGTTTTGCTACCAGAACTCAATTTGAAATTGACTGCAGGCCACTGGGTAAAAATACACAAAGATTGTGGAAAAAAGGTAAGAGCATGTTGCAGGGAATTCGTTTAATTTTATCCATTCATCCACCAAACATCATGTCAGAAGTTATCATTTACAAAGCATCAGCCGGTTCAGGCAAAACATGGCAACTCACTTACGAATACCTTCGGATTCTCTTTTCAAAACCCGAAGATTACAAACATATTCTGGCCGTAACCTTTACCAATAAGGCCACAGAAGAAATGCGGAACAGAATCCTCGAAGAGCTTCGACAGATGGCTGCCGGAGAAAAAACACATCTGGCCCGACGGCTGGTTGAAGAAGGCATAGCGTATTCAGGCGATCTGGAAAAAAAAGCATCGCATATTCTCCGCATCCTGCTCCATAATTTCAGCAAGTTTACTGTAACCACCATCGACAGCTTCTTTCAACACATTCTTAAAAGCTTTGCCCGTGAGGCAGGAATTCCTTTTTACAGGGAGCTTATCCTCGATGACAAAATGGTCCTTGAAGAAACTATTGATCAACTGTTTTTTCATCTGAACGAACATCCCTTTCTTCAGGAATGGTTGGTGGACTTTACTCTGGAAAGAATCAGACAGGGAAGTTCCTGGAACGTACACAAGGAAGTCAGCCGCCTTGGTAATGAAATTCTCAGGGAATCATATCCTGGCACCCTGGCTACGGAGCAACCAACTTTCACCGATGATCAGCGCAAGGAATGGCAGGGCCAATTGTTCGGAAAAGAAAAGAAACTGAAGGAAAATCTGATTGAAATCGGCCAACAGGCCTGTCAGATTGCCAAACGATTTGGTCTTTCCCAGGATGATTTTGCCGGGAAATCACGGTCGGTATTTGCCTACTTTGAACAGCTGGCCAATGGAACGATGAAGGATTTGACCGATACGATTCTTAGCGCTCTTACCGATGAAACAAAATGGTTTTCCAAGACATCAGCAAAAAAGGAGCTGATCCGGCAGGCTATGGATGAAGGTATGCAAACACTGCTTGCAAGGAGCGTTGATATACTAAGAGAACTTAATAAAATCCAGGCACTTGCAAGAAATTTTTATGTATGGGCTATCCTTTCCGATCTTGCCGGACTTTTGCAAAAATACCTTGCTGAGCAAAACCTTCATCTTCTTTCGGATACACATAAAATTCTCTACCATCTGATAGGAAGAAATGACGCTCCATTTATTTATGAGCGGGCAGGGAATACCTGGCTGTATTACATGATCGATGAATTCCAGGACACATCTTCCCTGCAATGGAATAATTTCAGGCCGCTGATAGCCAATAGCCTGTCACAAGGAAAAACCAGCCTGGTAGTAGGTGACGTAAAACAATCCATCTACCGGTGGAGAAACAGCGACTGGCGTATACTGGCAAGGGAAATAATGCATGACTTCCCTGGTCGCAATAAAACAGAAGTCCTTCCGCTAAACAGGAGAAGTTTCCGCAACATTATTGAATTCAACAACGCTTTCTTTTTTGAGGCCATTGATTGCCTGAAAGATAAGTACTGCGAGCAAACCAGTTTGAACACTGAGCATGATCTGGTAGGATTAATGAAAGAAGCTTATGAGGATTGTCGTCAGGGTGTACCAGAGGATAAAATGCAAACAACCGGATTTGTGCGGGTCGAGCTATACGATGCGAAGACAGAAGAATCGCGAACTCCCCTGAGGCTTGTTGAGACAGTATGTGAATTATTTTCTTCCGGATATCGGCCGGAAGATGTGGCTATTCTTGTGCGAACCAAAAACGAAGCAAAAGCAGTTGCTTCCTGGCTTCTGAACACTGATTACTATCCGCCAGGTATTGCTCCTCCCGGCATTATTACAGAAGAAGCCATTCTGCTTAGCCAGTCACCGGTAGTGCGCATTCTTTGCAGCCTACTCCGCTACCTGAAGAATCTGGATGACCAGCTAAACAATCTGAGTTTGCTCAACGAGTTGTTCATGTACCTGGAAATGCAACTTCCAGATGGAAGAGAATATCCGCCCGTTACCTTCACCCGGGAAACAACAGAAAATTTTCTGCCACCGGAGTTTGTCAGCCAGGCTGCCGAACTGAAGAAGCTTCCTTTGCAGATTCTTTGCGGCCGGCTTGCTTCCCTTTTCGGGCTTGACCGGAAAGAGCAACAGAAACCTTATTTGTTTTCCTTCATGGATCAGGTAAATGAAGCCGTGAGAAAAGGAATCTCGGATGTGTATGGTTTTCTTGATTTCTGGGATAAAAATGCCGGTAATCTCTCGCTCACCATCCCTGAAAAAGCAAATGCTGTGCGAATCATGACCATCCACAAAGCAAAAGGTCTTGAATTTCCTGTGGTCATTCTACCTGATCCAGTCTGGTGTATAGACCATAATCCCACGCAGCCTCCTTACCTCTGGATAAAACAAAATCTTTTCGGAAATGAGGAATGTACTTGGTTTCCTGTACGATATGGAAAGCAACTTGCCCAAACAGATTTCCGGGAAACATGGCTTAAGGAAAAAATGCAAACCTTTGTGGACAACCTTAATCTACTCTACGTTGCATTTACCCGGGCCCGCGAAGGCCTTATCGTCATTTCCGACAAGGACGACAAATTGTATAATGCCCGAAATCTTATCATGGATGTCTGCAGCCGGTTGAATGACACCATAGTACAAAAGCAAGAAGAAGACGGAAAAATCATTTGCTGTAGAGGCTCTTTTCCGGAACCAAAAGCAGGTACCCTTTCAAAAGGAGAACCTTTCCATGCGCAAGACAATGATGGCCTCTTTGCCACCCGTTTCGCCCTGCTGGTAAAGAAACATGCCTCCGGATATTTCTCTGAAAAAGGAGAACTGGTTCAAACGGCCCGGGATGAAGGTAAACTGATGCATACCCTCCTTTCGAAAATACGCCATGCTGAGGATGTGCCCGCGGTGGTGCAACAGGCTGTGCTGGAAGGAAAAATCAGTAAGAACGAAGCAGAAACCATACAGCAGCGCATTGCTCTGGTGCTGGCTGATCCCGAAATGAAAGAATATTTTACTGACGCTTGGAAAATACTCACGGAAAATGATATCGTGCTACCCGGAGGAGAAACAAAGCGACCCGACAGGATCATGGTGAATCAGGAAAAAACCGTCGTGATTGATTACAAATTCGGTGAACAAGCCAGACCTTATCATATCCGGCAGGTAAAAGAATATATGGAACTGCTTGCGGAGGCCGGTTTTCCTTCTCCCTGCGGGATTGTATGGTACCCTCATCTGAACCGGAAAGAACGAATCGACTTATGAAAGGAAAAACGACATATCCTTGGGGAACGGAAAGACGCTTCCAGGCATACCCCGATTATTTCCGCAGGCTATTTGGCGGCAGGGTTCAGAAAGTTTCGGTTGATGCCGGACTGACCTGCCCCAACCGTGACGGCAAAAAAGGTACCGGAGGATGCATTTTCTGCAATAACGACGCATTTAACCCATCCTACTGCCAGCCCTCACTCCCAATTAAACAGCAAATCACCGAAGGAATCCGTTTTCACCGCTTCCGTTACCGAAGAGCGGGTAAATTTCTTGCTTATTTTCAGACCTATTCCAATACCTATGCTCCTCTTCCGCGGCTAAAAAAACTATACGAAGAAGCTCTGTCCTGTGAAGGCGTAATCGGTCTTATCATCAGCACACGGCCCGATTGTGTTGATGCCTCCGTGCTCGATTACCTTGCTTCCCTGTCGGAAAAATACTATGTAGCAATTGAATACGGAATCGAATCGGTTCGCGATGAAACATTGCAGCGGATTAACCGTATGCATACGTTCAGTGAAGCAGAAAAGGCTCTTGAACTCACCAGACAAAGGAATCTCCCTGCCGGAGCTCATTTTATCGTTGGTTTACCGGGTGAAAATAATGAGACTATATTGGAAGATATCCGTATTATTGCGGACCTACCCCTCGATACGGTTAAATTCCACCAGCTTCAGATTTTTGAAAACACGAAACTGGCTGAAGATTACAGAAAGAATGCATACCCCATTTACCTTCCCTCGCTTGAGGAGTACCTGAATCTGATGGTTCAGCTTGCCGAAAGGCTCAATCCGTATATAGTAATAGAACGGATTGCCTCGGAAGTGCCTCCCCGGTTTCTTGTGAACCCAGGCTGGGGTGCCATACGGTATGACGAAATTCAGCGCAGGTTTGAACAATTGCTTGAAGAGAAGCAGACCTGGCAGGGACGTTTGTACAAAAAATGTAAATAATTAAAATCATTGACCCTACTATGCCCAATCACTTTCTGAAAGAAGTAGCCGAGCACATATACAGCCATCATAAAACCGGCGATGTGGTTCTGGTATTTCCCAACCGGCGTTCGGTATTCTTTTTCCGCAAATACCTCGGCGAATTAATTGAAAAGCCTGTGCTTATGCCGGAAAGTTTTACCATTAACGAACTGTTCAGCCGCATTACAGGTTATGTCGTTCCTGAATCGCTTCCTCTCCTTTTCAGACTATATGATGCATACAAGGAGATTTTCAACAAAGATGCTGAAAGCATTGATGAATTTGTTACCTGGGGAGAAATCCTCCTGCATGACTTTGACGATACCGACAAATACCTGGTGGATGCTGGTCAGTTATTCCGCAACCTTACTGACCTCAAAGAAATTGATCAGCTCTTTCCACCAGAAGAAGATCAATATGCAGGCCTGAATACATTTTGGAAAAACCTGGTTTCGGCCCGAAATTCTGAGGAGAAAGAAAAATTCCTTGCCTTCTGGAACAACCTGTATCCCTTGTATCACCGTTTCAGAGAAAAGTTATCGGCTGAAGGAATTGCCTATGAAGGAATGAATTCCCGCGAAGCGATAACAAAACTGGAATCGCTGGATGTGGAGCCCTTTTTGCCGGGTCATCATTGCTGTATTGGTTTCAATGCCCTGAATGCCTGTGAAAGGAAGCTGTTCAGCATCCTGAGAAAGGCAAGAAAAGCATCTTTCTACTGGGATACGGATCCATGGTATATTGACAACACCTGGCATGAAGCCGGCTTTTTCCTTAGAAAAAACAGAGAAGAATTTCCTTCTCCCGATGATTTCACTCCGCATTCGGAATTTACAAAATCCAGGCCGGATGTGCAGATAACAGGTCTGCCCTCATACACAGGGCTTGCTGCATCGGCAGGGCGATCGGCTTTCAGTATGTTGTCGGGTTCTGATACTCCCCTCTCCACCGCCATCGTACTTGCTGACGAGAACCTTCTGATTCCCCTCCTTCAAACTCTTCCTGAGCAATGCAATGCCTACAATGTAAGCATCGGCTTTCCGGTAAGGGAGTCACCGATTTACACCTTCCTCTTTCAATGGCTTGAACTTCAGAGAAGTTGTAAAGAACATAAGGGTAAACCCTGTTACTATTACCGCCATGTATTGTCCCTGCTCCATCACCCGCTTCTTGACAGTCTGAAAGTGGAGAAAGAAGAAAATCTGCAACAAATCATCACCTTAAAGATGATCCGTGTACCGGCAGAATTGCTGTGCAGTTCCGACTCCATGAAGGTTATCTTTGCCCCCTTAACTGATACACGAACCATACCAGCCAGGTTGAAAGACATTCTGGTTCAGTTTTATCAGAAAAACGTGGATAACGATGCCATCAATCCTCTTGCGACAATCGAAGGTGAAACTATTCTAACCATCTATCTTGCACTGCAGCATCTGGAAGATCTACTCCCGGAGTCAGCCGGACAACTGCTGCCTGAGACCTACATACGTATGCTGAGAAATATTCTGCAAAATCTGCACGTACCGCTTTCTGGCGAACCTCTTCAGGGATTGCAGATTCTCGGACTTCTGGAAACAAGAAACCTCGACTTCGAAAACATCGTCATTCTGCCCGCCAATGAAGGAGTCCTTCCCCGAACCACACAGCCATCATCCTTTATTCCGCAGAATCTGCGGTATGGATTTGGCATGCCCACAGCTGACCACCAGGATGCTGTATATGCCTATTATTTTTACCGTCTCCTGCAACGGGCCCGCAGGGTGGAAATTCTATGGAACACTTCAGCTTCCGGGTCCGATTCAGGAAAAATGAGCCGCTTTGCTTACCAGCTCCTCTATGAACAGCCCTGTAATGTTTCCCTCAACACGTCCCGAATGAATGTGAGCTTTCAGTCTCCCAAACCAATTGTCATTACAAAAGGCCCCGAGGTGCTGGAACGTCTTTCCCTTTTCACATCCCGTAATGGAAGCCGCTTTTCCCCTTCTGCACTGGCCGATTATATCCAGTGTCCTCTTCTCTTTTTCTTCCGACATATTGCCCGGGTCAAACCCGGAGAAGAACTTACCGAAGAGCCTGATGCAGGCATTTTTGGGACACTCTTTCATGAAACCATGCGCTCCCTGTACAGAGGATTTATGAACAAAAACATTACGGAAGAAGTAATTTCCGGAATAAGCAATGAACATATCAGCAATGCCGTTGATTCCGCCTTGCGAAAACATATTTACAAACATCTGGCTGCTGATCAACCCGTTGAACCGGAAGGACAGTTTATTATCATCAGCAACGTACTGAAAGAATATGCTGTAAAAGTTCTTGAAACCGACCGGCGTTTCTGTCCCTATATCCTTACCGGATTGGAACAGCCGCTTTCCGGCTTTATTGATTTACCCGGGAACAAGCAAATGAAATGGATCATGCTCGGAGGAAATGCCGACCGCATCATCAACAATAACGGAACAACCATCATCATTGACTATAAAACCGGCGGGGAAATGAAATCCTTTTCCTGTTTGAACATGCTTTTTACTTCAGAACATGGTAAGGACCTGCGGTTTGCTTTCCAAATTTGCTTTTATTGCTATCTTTATACGTCAGCCAAGCAGGAAAAGGTTAAACCCGCTGTCTATTTCCTGAGAGAGATGTTTGCTGAAAAGTACGAACCGGCCATCGTTTTGAAAGAACCCGGAACCAAAAATGCCGGACAAACAATTGATGATTTTTCACCGTTCATGAAGGAATTCGGGGAAAGACTTCAACAGCTTCTACTTGAAATATCCAATCCCTCCGTGCCCTTTACCCAAACCAACCAGAAGAACTTCTGCCTGTTCTGCGATTTCAGGGAAGTTTGCCGGCGCAGCTGATATCGCCAACCTTTGGGAGGAAGGAAAGAGAAAAAAACAGAAAAAGGAGAAATGCCAATACTGAAGCAAAAAAGGAAAATTATACCTTGGTTTATTGCATGCATGTTAATAAGCTTTCCATATGTTTACTGAATTCACTGACTTTGAAGTCAGAATAACTGATGCACCCTACAGGACTTCCGGAGGACTGATCTGGCCGGGAACTGTCCGGATCGTCTATACGGATCCTGAAAAGGAAAAGACACTGGAAGAATATTACGGATATGCTCCGGCAGAAATGATTTACCAAATGATCAGGGAAGGCAGGGATATTAATCTCAGCGAATGCTTCATTGAGAAGTTTTCCCTGACGGAATACCGCAGCCTGCAAAAGTTGGAAGCTAAATCCTATGTAAAACTGGGGGCATTTTCAGCGCGAAGGTCCTTTTTCAACTGCAGTTCGCGCATTGATTTCAGTTTTGCCGAATTCAGCGGGGATACTGTGGATTTTGAAGCGACAGTATTTGCCCGAGGGATGGTATCTTTCAACTCAGCCAGTTTTGCTGACTGCAGTCTGAACATGAGCTACGTACTTTTCCGCAACGGTAACATTGATTTTGCCAACTGCCGTTTCGGAAAAGGCCAGATTTCGTTCAAAAACAGCAAATTCCATACGGGATCCAAGGATTTTCAATACACCAGCTTCGGGGACGGAGAGGTATTGTTTGTCAATACCGATTTTGGCGACGGGGATGTGTCGTTTATCAATTCCTCGTTCGGACAGGGAACGGTTTCCTTTAAGGTTGCGCGTTTTGGCCAGGGAAAAGTTGACTTTCATTACGCCAAATTTGGCGGGGGTGAAATCAGCTTTGAGCGGACGGAATTCGGCAACGGAAAGGTGGATTTCCGGATGGCCGAATTCAACGAAAGCCGGATAAATTTTAACCGGAGCAGTTTCGGTAATGGAGAGGTAACCTTTGAGGGAAGTGAACTTAAAGGCGGAAAATTGCTTTTCAGAAAAGCATCGGTAGGGGAAGGATTGTTTTCCTTTGAGCAGGCACTATATCCTGAGGCAGAAGTATTTTTTGACGGGACCGATTTCGGGAAAGGAACCATTACTTTCCAGAAAGCGCGCATACGGCATCTTTCACTCCGTTCCTGCCAGATGAACGACTATGTTGACCTTCGCATGCAGGAAGCTGCACTCGTAGATCTATCTGATACCGTAATCCGGGATATAATTGACCTCACGCCCTATGATTCTCCTGTTGCCATCCGCACGCTGAAGATCAGCGGTATGCGTTTGCCGGGAAGAATCTATATCGACTGGTTTGCGAATAACCTCCCTTCCATGATTCTGTCGCAGGAACAGGCTACCGAAAGGGAGATCTCGGAACAGTTCAGGATACTGAAGCTAAATTTTAATGCTACGGGACGTTTTTCGAACGAAGACCGAGCTTATGTTTTGTTCAGAAGGTA
>Ga0116184_10005012_pt1 | contig 10276 bp, 7 predicted proteins | sample AD_JPNNA5_MetaG_FD_89886 | JGI IMG/M metagenome (GOLD analysis project Ga0116184, IMG submission 89886) | Active sludge microbial communities of municipal wastewater-treating anaerobic digesters from Japan - AD_JPNNA5_MetaG | ecosystem: Engineered > Bioreactor > Anaerobic > Digestate | place...
CCGGACCTTCAGGTCGGGACTGTGGTAGACGTTCTGGTCGTAGCGCGCCGTCCCGGAGACGTAGACGTTGTCGTCGGAGAACCACTGGGCGCCCACGGCGGCGCCGTACTCGCGCAGGTCGCTCTCGAGCCAGAGAACGTCGACAGAGGCGCTGTCGGCCGTGATCCCCCGGGCCCTGGCCCGGATGGGCACGCTCAGGCTGAAGCTGTTGAAGCCCGCCGTGATGCGCAGCGGGTCCGTGGGCCACCAGAAGAGGCGCGTGTCGACGCCGAAGTCGTCGCCCCGGGTGTAATCGAGGCTCACCGACTGCCACCAGGTGAGCTGCGGCAGGACGATCCACCGGAACCCGAGGCCGAAACGGTCCCAGTCCTGGCGGTTGGTCGTCCCGTCGCTCTCGTCGGCCCAGGCCTCCTCGCGCAGGATCTGGGCATAGAGGCTGAAGAGCGGCGTGATCGGCTTCTCGAGCAGCAGGGATGCCCAGTACTCCGTGGCGCCGTCGAACTCCCTGACGAAGCGGAACTCGGGCTGCAGGCGCCACATGTCCTCGACCTTCAGCGTCTCCCAGAGATCGTTGACCGTGAGGCTCGTCGGGTATTTCCGGTGCAGCTCGTCGGCCAGCGCCCGCGCCTCGCGCTTGTAGTTCAGGGTGTTGAGCGTCCAGCCCAGGCCCGTGAGGCTGCGGAAGTCCTCGGGATCGAGGTAACGGTTGATCTCGAACTGCTCCAGGGCCCGCCGGGGCTGGTTGCGCCACAGGTAGGCGTGGGCGAGGCCCGACCGCAGGCCCGTCTCCGAGGCGGCCTCGGCCAGGTAGTATTCGAAGTAGGCCTGGCCCTCGCGAAGCTTGTCCTGGTAGAGCAGGAACCAGCCGCGCGTCGTGATCAGGCTGTTGGAATCGGCCAGGTAGCGCTGTTTGGCCAGAACGGACTCGTTCCAGGCCAGGGCTTTTTTCTGTTTCTCGACGATAGCCTGGAGCCGATCGAGGGTCTGCGAGGCCTTCTGCCACTGACGCAGATCGGAGTATACGTGGAAGAGCCCCATCGTGGCTGCGAACTGGTCGGGCTCGGCCTCGAGGACCTTCCTGTAGTGGATCTCGGCTTCCTCGGGCCTGCGAAGGTAGAGGTACGCGTCGGCCGCGGCCTGGCTGACCCACCAGGGAACGGGCTGGCCGGAGGCGCGGTAGAGGTCGAACTGCCGCAGGGCGTCGTGCATCCGGTCCTTCTGGCGGAGGGCCACGATGTAGTCGCCCCGGGCCCGGAGATTGCCGGGGTCTTTCTCCAGGATCGCCTCGATTGCGGCAATCGCCTCGTCGACGAGCCCCCACCGGAGCTTCGTCACGGCCCGGTCGAGCTCGAGGGACCGGAGCTGGTCCGGCCGCCCCGTGCGGCCCTCCCTGGCGACCGCGAGTGCCTCGAGGCTCGCCCCGTACTGCTCCAGGAGCATCAGCTTGACGGCGTCGAGCGCGGCTGCCGAAACCTGGCCCCCCTGCTTCGCTTCCAGCCACGACCGGTAGGCCCCCGCACCGTCACCCATGCGCATCTGCGTGAAGACGACCCCCTTGAAGGCCTCCTCGTCCCCGGGGTCGTAAGACAGGCCGAGCCGGTAGAGCTCGAGCGCCTTAGGATATTCCCTCAGCTCGTAATAGGCCCTGGCCATGTGACGGGGAAGGTAGCGGATCTGCCTCAGTTCCGTCTTGCGGGGGGCGAAGAAATCGGTCGCCTTCCGGTACGCCCCCGTCCATACCAGGCACAGGGCGTAGTCGGCCTGGAGGTGACGGTCGTCGGGCAGGACCTTCAGGGCCCTCTCCAGAAGGGGGAGCGCCTCGTCGTTGTGGCCGGCCTGGATCTTCCGCAGGGCTTCCCGGTAGTCCTCCCTTGCCTGGACCGCGGGGTCCGTCGAAGGGGCTGATTCCGAAGAGGCGGCAGAGACAGGAAACGGCAGGATGACAAGAACGAGGGTTATGACAAGGGCTGTTAATCCAGCTCTTTTCGGCATGGGGTCCCTGGTTTCAACGGCTTGATGATTCGGTTTATGGCTCCGTGTCCCACGTGAAAACCCGGCTCGGTCCCGAGCGTTGATGTTTCACCGTGATACCTGCAAGCATGATGCCATTTTGGCACACACAAAGAAAAAAGATGCCCCGGAAGGCAAAGAAACTCACTGCCTCGCGAAACAATCGAGATATCGTCCTCTATGATGCCTGCGATGGAAGGAGGCGGCAGCCTCGAACCCTCCCGGCGTCCCCCCCGTTCAGGACCCCTCCTTCGGGGGCGGGGTTCAGACTGCCGGGCGTCAAAATAGCAGAAAAAGGAACCTGCCTGCAACGAATATTCGACAGTTGTGCCGCATCCGGCAATCCGTCCAATTTCCGCCTGTTCGCCCTCGGCAAAGTGTGGTAAAAAAATCCAGCCCTTTGGGGCCGGCGGACCGGCCCGCTTCCCAGACCGAATCCAACGCAGGAAAGGAGTTTCAGCGATGCAGGCTTTGTTCACCCTCACACCGGCGGAATCCAAGCGCCTCATCGGAAAGGGCATCGCGGCCCTGCCCGAGGTGCAGAACGCGAAGAAGAACGGCTACCTCCTCGTGAGCCGCGGCTCCACGACGGCCTACTGTCTCGAGGAGCTGCTCGGACAGCCCATCGAGAAGAACCGCTACGCCGTGGGACAGACGATCAAAGGCATCCTCTGCGCAATCCAGCAAGAGGATCGCCTCAGGCCCTACACCTTCCACAAGGGCGAAGTGCTCCCTGTCGAGCCCGGTACGGTCATCGACAAGCTCGGCGCCGGCGACATCCTCCTCAAGGGCGCCAACGCCATCGACCCCTTCGGCAACCTCGGCGTGCTGATGGCCAGCGCGAACGGCGGCACCATGGGCCAGTTCTACATGCCCATGAAGGCCCGGGGACTCGAGATCATTTACCCCGTGGGCCTCGAGAAGCTGATCCCCTCGGTGGAGGAGGCGGCGCGCTACGGCGGGACGCTCGCCGTCGGGAAAGCCATCGGCATCCCCGTCGGCATCGCCTGCGTCTGCGACGGGCGGCCCTTCACGGAGATCGACGCCCTGGAGGCGCTCTTCGACGTGGCGGCCGTGCACTACGCCTCGGGCGGCTGGGGCGGTGCGGAGGGCTGCGTCACGCTCATCGTCGAGGGCCCCGACGACGAGGTGAACAAGTGCATGGAGTTCATCGAGGCGAAGATCAAGGGCGAGCCGGCCCTGCCCGCTGTCAAGGGACCCTGCAAGGCCTGCTTTATGACACACTGCAGCTTCCACGGCAAGGAAGACAAGGACCTGCCCGGCTACCTGAAGTAACCGGCTGGAGGGGGCCGGCTCTCACAGCCGGCCCCGCCGTTTTCCGCGGCACATTGCAATTTCGAACGGGGCGATCCCCGACGGGAGTCCATCGCGCCATGCCCGACTACACGGAGAAACCGAAGAACTGGAGAGACCTCCCGCCCGGGGAGCTTGCCGCCTTCATGAACCGCAAGGCGGAGGGGTACCTGCCGGCCCTGCTGGGCTTCACCCTCACCTCGGTGACGAAGGATCGCGTCACGGCCCGCATGGAGATCAGGAAGCACCACCTCGCGCCCAACGACTACCTGCACGCGGCTTCCGTCATTACGCTGGCCGACACGGTCTGCGGCATGGCGACCATCGTCAACCTGCCCGAAGGTGCGGGGGGATTCACCACGATCGAGCTCAAGACCAACTTCCTCGGCACCACCCGCGACGGCGCCGTCCAATGCGAAGGCAGGCCCGCCCACATCGGCCGGCGCACGATGGTCTGGGACGCCCGGGTGTGGGACGAGACAACCGGCCGCGACATCGCGCTGTTCCGCTGCACCCAGATGATCCTGCCGAAAAAGGGGTAAGCCATGGCCGCATGCAAGCTCGCGGAGGCGACGATTACCGACGTCCACAGGGCCTTCCGGTCCGGCGGGCTGACGGCGAAGAGACTCGCCGGGATGTGCCTCGAGCGCATCGAGGCCTATGACCGGAAGGGACCCCGGCTCAACGCCCTCATCACGGTCAACCCGAACGCCCTGAAGGCGGCCGCCGCGCTGGACAGGAAGTTCCGGAAGTCCGGCCCCGCGGGACCGCTCCACGGCATCCCCGTCCTGCTCAAGGACAACGTGAACACGAAGGACATGCCCACGACGGGCGGCTCCAAGAGCCTCGAGGGCTACATCCCCCCGGCGGATGCCTTCATCGCGAAGAGGCTGCGCGACGCGGGCGCCATCCTTCTCGCCAAGGCGAACCTGCACGAGTTCGCCGTGTGGGGCGAGACGGTGAGCTCCATCCTGGGGCAGACCCTCAACCCCTACGACCTGACCCGCACCCCCGGCGGCTCGAGCGGCGGCACGGGCGCGGGCCTGGCGGCCGATTTCGGCATCCTCGGGATCGGCACCGACACGGTGAACTCCATCCGCTCCCCCGCGTCGGCCTGCAGCGTCGTGGGCATCCGTCCCACGGTCGGGCTCGTGAGCCGCGCCGGAATCATCCCCTACTCCCTCACGCAGGACGCCGCGGGCCCCATGGCGCGGACCGTCGCGGACGCCGTGAGGATGCTCAACGTCATCGCCGGCTATGACCCCGGGGACCCGGCGACCGCCTGGAGCATCGGCCGCACCGAGAGGGATTACACGAGGCATCTCAAGAAGGACGGCCTCAGGGGAAAGCGCATCGGCGTCCTCCGGAGCTTCTTCGGCTCCCAGCCGATCCACGGGGACGTCAACGCCCTGGCCGAGAAGGCCATCAGGGACTGCAGGAAGATGGGCGCCGCGATGGTCGACCTCGACACGCCGGACCTGGACTCGGGCCGGATCGTTTCCGACATCAGCGTCCACCTCCACGACCTCAGACCCGACCTCGACGCCTACCTCGGCGACCCGAAGGCGGGCACCCCCGTGCAATCGCTCGGCGAGATCGTCGCCTCGGGCAAGTACCACCCCGGCATCGAGCAGAACATCAAGGAGGCCATGGCCCTGAAACGGGATGCCGGCTACTTTGAGCGGCTCGCGAAGCGGGCGAAGCTGCAGGACCGCATCATGGCGCTCATGGCCGAGCACGCGCTCGACGCGCTCATCTTTCCGCACCAGAAGCGCCCCGTCGTCCCCGTGGGCGAGAGCCAGGTCGAGCGCAACGGGAGCCTCGGCTCCGTGACGGGCTTCCCGTCCATCGTCGTGCCCGGCGGCTTCACAAGGCCCACCGAAACGGCCGCGATCGGCGTACCCGTGGGGATCGAGTTCCTCGGACGGCCCTGGACGGAGGGGCGGCTCATCGAGATCGCCTACGCCTACGAACAGGGCACGAAGAACCGGCGCCCGCCCCCGACGACGCCCGCCGTTGCCTGCGGGGCGTGATGTCCGGAAATGCAGGAGGACAGACGAATGGACCGAAACGGCTACACCCTTCTGCCCAACCGCGAAGACCACCACTGCTTCGGCTGCGGCCCCGCGAACCCCCAGGGCCTGCGGATGCAGTTCTACACGAACGGCAAGACGGTGGCCTCCTGGATCACCGTGCCGCCGCACCTGTGCGGTTGGAGCAACCTCGTGCACGGCGGCATCCTCTTCACGGCGCTCGACGAGATCATGGGACGCGCCATGATCTACCTCCTGCGATGCTTCATCCTCACCAAGTCGATGACCATCGAGTATCGCAAGCCCGTGCCGATCGGCCGTGAGTTCAAGGTCGAGGGCAGGGTCGTGGAGGTCCTGAGCGATCGGGAGGCGACGGCCGAGGGCGTCATCACGAATCCCGAGGGCGAGATCTGCACCCGCGCCACGGGGCTCTGGGCCACCTTCACCCCCGACGCAGCCCGCAAGCTGGGCATCGCCGACGAGGAGACCTTCCGCTGGTTCGAGCAGCTGATGGCGACGAAACGCCGATGACCGGGTTCGGAGAGGGATAAGGGTTGAGGGAATAGGAACGAAAGGTACACGAAAAGAGCAAGTCCCCCGTCATCCCCGTTGCGAAAGTGAAACAAGAGCGGGCGTTTGGTGCGTGCGTTTTGTGTCTGGATGGTTGTGTGATATTTTTTCAGAAAACGCTTCAGGATAGTATCCATGGCCCTGATCATTGAAGGCGGGCTCGATCTCCCTCTTCCCCGCATGGTGGCCGTGCGCCAGAAATTTCCCGACGAGCAGATCGCCGACATCCCCGGGGAAATCTCGCGGCTGATCCGCCTCGACGGCAGGACAGCGCGCATTCGCGCGGGCAGCCGGATTGCCGTGGCCGTGGGAAGCCGGGGGATCCACGCCATCGACCGTATCACCCGGACGGTTGTCGACGAGATCCGGCGACTCGGTGCGAATCCCGTCATCGTTCCCTCCATGGGGAGTCACGGGGGAGCGACGGCCGAGGGCCAGAGAAAGATTCTGGCAAACTTCGGGATCACCGAGGATACCATGGGCGCGCCCGTCGTCTCGTCCATGGAAACCGTCCAGGTGGGCGCTCTCGAGGACGGCACCCCCGTCTGGCTGGACCGCGAGGCAATGGCGTCCGACGGCATCGTCGTGATCAACCGCATCAAGCCCCACACGGCCTTCACGGGCGATTACGAGAGCGGCCTCCTCAAGATGGTCGCCATCGGCCTGGGCAAGCACCGCGGGGCCACGGTTTTCCACTCCTGCGGCATGGACCGTTTCGCGGAGCTGCTGCCGAAACTCGGCCGCGTGGTCCTCGAAAAGGCGCCGATCCTCTTCGGGCTTGCCGTCATCGAGAACGCCTACGAGCGGCCTGCACGCTTCGAGATCGTCTGGAGCGAGGAGATGATCGGGCGGGAGCCGGCCCTTCTGAGGGAGGCCCGTGCGCTCATGCCGAGGATCATCCCCGACAGCCTCGATGTGCTGGTGGTCCACGAGATCGGCAAGGAGATCAGCGGCTCCGGCATGGACCCCAACATCACGGGGCGCTCGAGCTCTCCGTTCTTCAAGCGGGAGAATTCCCTCAAGGTGCAGCGAATCGTCGTCCTGAGCCTGTCGAAGGGGTCGGGCGGCAGCGCCATGGGCATCGGATTGGCCGACTTCACGACGGAACGGGCCGTGAAGGCCATGCATATCGATACGACGTGGATCAACTGCATCACCGCCGGCGTGACGGCATCGGGGAAGATTCCGATTCACGTGCCCACGGACCGCGAGGCCATCCTGCTTGCGCTCAAGACCTGCGCCCGCGTGCGTCACCCGCTGAGCCGCATCGTGTGGATCCGCAACACGCTCGCCCTCGAGCACATCCGGGTCTCAGAGCCCATCCTGGAGGAGCTGAAGGGCCATTCGCAGATCGAGATCGAAGGCGACGCCGCCCCCATGCCCTTCGACGGGCAGGGCAATCTTCTCTACTGAAAGGGCTTCCGGTATAGGGCACAGGCAAGAAAAGGATCGCGGAGTGTACGTCCACGACCCTTTCGCCGTTTTTCTTCCCCGACACCCGGGCCCGAGTCCCGATCCCCTGTTTTTCAGGCCCTGACCAGCTCCGAGTAGGCGGCCTGGAGGCGGCGCGTCACCGGACCCGGCGCACCCGTGCCGACGGGCCGCCCGTCGAGGCGGACAACCGGTGTGATCTCTTTGTTCGTGCCCGTGATCATGATCTCGCTCGCCCGGTTGAGTTCGTCGCCCCGGAAGGCCTGCTCCTTGTATGCGATGCCGAGCTTGCGGCATAGCTCCAGCACAACGCCCCGCGTGACGCCGGGGAGGATGAAGTTTCCCTGCGGGTGCGTGACGAGATGGCCGTTGAAAACCGCAAAGACGTTCGTGTGCGTCCCCTCGGTAACGACGCCGTCGCGGACGAAAATGGCCTCCTCGGCACCCTTCTCCTTTGCCTGTTGAACGGCCAGGACGTTCCCCATCAGGCCGATCGATTTGATGTCGCAGCGAGACCAGCGGAACTCGGGTACGAGGATAGCGCCCACGCCCCTCTCGCGCATCTCGGCGCAGGACGGGGCCTGGGAGACGAGGATCATTCTTGTCGCGGGGACGGGCGGCTCGGGAAATGTGTGTTTCCGGGGCGCAACGCCGCGGGTCACCTGGAAGTAGAGGATGCTGTCCGTCTTCTCCAGCCCGTTGCGGGCGATGAGATGTGCCCCCGCCACGGCCAGGTCGGCGACACCGGGAAAATCGATGCGCGTTTCCCGCAGGCTGCGGGCCAACCGGTCCATGTGCTCGGCCATCTTGAACGGCCTGCCGCCGTAGGCACGAACGACCTCGTACACCCCGTCGGCAAACAGGAAGCCCCGGTCATCGACCGAGATACGGATTTCCTCCTTGCGAAGGAATTTGCCGTTGAAGTAAGCGATCATTCTTGCCGTTCCCTCCTCATTGTCTTGCCTTTTCATTTTCGATCATCTTCGCGAAGCGCTTCATCCCTTCCTCGATCTGGGCCGGGGTGGCCATGCTGAAGCTCGCACGCATGCAGTTCTTCAGGCGTCCCGTGGTGGAGAAGCCGATGCCCGGCACGAGCAGGACCCCGAGGGCCACGCCGTCCTTTTCCACCATCCGGTCCGTGTCGTACCCCGCAGGCAGCTCGAACCACAGGAACATGCCCTCGTTGGGGATGTTGAATCGGATCTCCGCGGGCAGGTGCCTGCGGGCGGCCGCGACCATGGCGTCACGGTTGGCCCGGTAGAAGCGGCAGTTCTCGCGGATGAGGGACCGGAACTCCTCGTGGGAGTGACTGGCGAAAAACCCCGTCAGCAACGACTGGTCCATGGCGCTCGTGTGCAGGTTGGCGCCCTGCTTGTAGAGCTGGAAGAAACCGATGATCTCCGCCGGCCCCGAGGCGTAGCCCAGGCGAAGACCCGGCGCGAAGATCTTGGAGAAGCTGTCAAGACGCACCACGCGTCCCTCGCGGTCCATGGATTGCAGCGTCGGGAGGGGGTCGCGGTCCTCGAGCTGCACGAGCTGGTAGGGGTCGTCCTCGATGACGGGCAGATCGAAGCGCGAGGCAATCTCGAGCAGGTGCCGCCTGCGAGCCACCGACAGGGCCACGCCCGCCGGGTTGTGGCCGTTGGGGACCTCGTAGATGAACTTCGGCATGGCCTGCCCGGCCTTGCGCCGGGCCTCGAGGATTGCCTCGAGATCGGCCGTCTTCATCCCCTCCGCGTCGATGGGCACGGGGATGAAGTTCTCCGTAAAGGCGCGGAACGCCCCCAGGGCGCCTGGGTAGGCCGGCTCGGAGAGTGCGACGGCATCCCCGGTATCGAGGAAGAGATAGCCCATGATGTGCAGCCCTTCCTGGGCCCCCGTGAGAACCTGTACCTGCTCGGGAGTGAGTTCGACGCCGTCCTTGGCCTTGTGCCAGGCCAAAAGGTGCGGCTTGAGCTCGGCGTGGGCGTCCGTCGGACCATACTGGCAGGCCAGGTCCATGGCTCCATCCCGGATGGAAAAACGCCTGCCGCTCTTGAAGACGACTTCCATGGCCTCAAAGGCGAATGTCTTGGCGTTCGGGTAGCCTCCCCCCAGGGACACCATTCCCGGCTGGCGCATCAGGGGGACGAGCTTGCGGATGGGTGACGGGGACAGCCCCTTTGTACGTTTTGCCATGAGTCGTTTGAAGTCCATGCGAGGCTCTCCTGTGCAGAATAAAACCTTCCCTGCCCGCCTTTCTGCCGCCTTTGTCCGCTCTGCGGGGCGGCCGGCGAGGAACGAACCGGACACGGCTGCGCACCCTGGCAGGACGCGCCCCCGGTCAAAGGGAGGAGTCACGGCCGCCCCCTTTGAAAGGGGGTGTAGAGGGGGATGTTGCCGGTGAAACAACCGTTGGAGCGGGGCCGCCCGCCCGGGCGGCCCCGCTCCCGCATTGCGTGTCTTCTCTTTCTCCGCTGTCAACCTGCAGGCGGCCTACTTCAGGACGCCTTTCTCCTTGTAGTACTTGATCACGCCGGGGTGCAGCGGGATCGAGAAGCCGTTGACGGCCGTCTTGAGGTCGATGCTCTTGCCCTTCTCGTGCACCTTGACCACGTCGTCCTTCCTGTCGAAGAGGGTCTTGATCATCTTGTAGACCAGATCTTCGGGCAGCTCGGCCTGCACGCACAGGGTGGCCAGCGAACCCGTCGTCACGATGTCATGGTCGATGCCCTTGTAGGTCCCCTTGGGGATGACCGTGGCGGCCGAGAAGAAGGGGTACTTCTTGACGATGGCGGCGATGTTGGCCCGGTCGATAGACAGGATGCCGATCTTGTGCTGCGTGCCGATGTCGATGATACTGGAGTTGGGGGCGCCGGCGTCCACCATGACGGCGTCCACCTGGCCGTCCTTCAGCAGTTCCATGGCCGGGCCGTAGG
>Ga0116184_10005026_pt1 | contig 10260 bp, 6 predicted proteins | sample AD_JPNNA5_MetaG_FD_89886 | JGI IMG/M metagenome (GOLD analysis project Ga0116184, IMG submission 89886) | Active sludge microbial communities of municipal wastewater-treating anaerobic digesters from Japan - AD_JPNNA5_MetaG | ecosystem: Engineered > Bioreactor > Anaerobic > Digestate | place...
TCCAGCTTGCCGTCGGCGAACCGTGTCTCCTTCGAGCGGATTTGCGTCAGACCGTTCACGGAGGAGATCTCCCTGTACGAGTAACGGAAGCTGATGAAGGGGGACATCCGCTGCAGGGGCTCGAGGACTTCCATGCCGCCGCCCCCCGTTTTCTCGACCGGCTTGTCGATTTTTTTCTTCGTGATCTCCCTGGGCATGATGCACTCCCTCATTGGAACATGTCTTGCGCGTGCCGCGGTGGGCACACCTCATTTCCTGTAGGTCCGGAGGAGGGCCCGCAGCGTCCGCTCGCTTTCCTCGAGGGCCAGCTCGGTCCGCTTGCGCTCCGTGATGTCCTCGTAGGTGGCGATGATCCGCCTGTCCTGCAGGCTGTCGCCGATTCGGGCCACGCTGACCAGGCAGTCGATGTTCTTGCCGCCCTTGCGCCGGCAGGGGAATTCCAGTTTGTAGGTCCGCTGCCGCTTGAGTGCCGTGTAGACGGTCCTGGCGATCCTGTCGTGGTCCTCCTCGCTGCGGTACAGCACCCGCGTGCTCTTGCCGATCAGCTCCTCCGGCTTCCACCCGAAGACGTCCTCCACGGCGTGATTGGCAAGAATGATGCGGCGCTCCTCCATGGCCATCACTGCGATCGGAAGCGCGTCGAGGATGGAGTTCTGCAGAGCCAGGAGCTCTTTCACCTTCTCCGTCGTCTCGTTGTGCCCCTTGAGGTCCCTGGGATCGACGATCACGGCCCGCTCACCTCCGCCCGTCATGGCATTGCCGGTTTCCCGGATAGGGTTCCGGGAGCCGCCCGTTGCGCGGCGTCCCCGACACGGGGTATCGTTGCGAACGGCAGGCCGTTTGTCAAGATGAAAGTCGGAAAGCAGGGGACAGTCCCCTTTTTCGCCCGGATTCCCCGCCTTCCGACATACCCCCGTTTCCATGACCGTCCCGCCGCACCCAGATTTCTGTTGACGGGCTGCGGGTGGGGCGGTCTAAGATAAGCGACCGTTGACCCGGGAGTCCCGGCGCGACGTCCGCACGGGTTCTCGAAGGAGGGAGGAGAATGAAACGACACGGGATCGTTCTGGCGTTGCTGCTGGCGGGGGTTTGGACGGTGACGTCCCTCATCGGGTGCGCCGCGCCGAGCAGACCCCTGCGGGAGGACATCGCCCCGCGCGGCGGCGACGTGGAAAAGCTCCAGGCCCGCCTCGACCAGTTCGAGAAGAACTACGCGCAGACGGTGCGGGACATCCGGACCGGCCAGGCCAACCTCGGGGCCGATCTCGGGCTGGTCCGTGACGAGATCCGGACGCTGCGGGGCCAGGTGGAAGGGGCGGACAGGAGCCGGGAGCTGAAAAAACAGCTGGATGACCTGGCCGCCCGTGTCGAAAACCTCGAAGCCGCCCTGAAGCGTGGCAAGGGGGATACGGAGTGGCAACGATCCGAGAAGACAAACGGGGGAGCCGACGCGGAGGCAAAGACAGACCCGAAGGCCGCCTACAATGACTGCCACAAACTCTTCAAGGAGGGTCAGAACGCAAAGGCCCGGGAGGCGTTTCAGAAGTTCCTGAAACAGCACCCGAAGACGCCTTACTCGGGCAGCGCCCAGTTCTGGATCGCCGAGACCTGGTACGTCGAGGACCGGTACGAGAAGGCCATCGTCGAGTACGAGAAGGTGATCAAGGGGTTCCCCACGAGCGAGAAGGTGCCCCACGCCCTGTTGAAGCAGGGCATGTCGTTTCAGAAACTCGGCGACGACGGAAGCGCAAAGATCGTCTACCAGCAGATCGTGAAAAAATACCCCCAGACCCAGCAGGCCAAGGTCGCGCGGGCGAGATTGGCCGAGCTGAAATAGCGGGTGCCGGGGATGGGTTCGGCTCGGTGTTTCACGTGGCTTTCGTGTCTGCGCGAGGAGGCGTATCGTATGTAATGTATACTATGCCGTTTTCGCGCCTGACGTCCGGATTGCGGCCTTGATCTTTCAACTCCTGCTCCGTCGCCTTAATGAGTTCCTGATTGTTAGGCGAATCGGGCAGCCTTATGCCCAACTTTTCGTTCCTGCTCTCATCTCTCAATCCCTCTGGATCCGACCATCTCGACCCTCTCTTTGTGTAGTGGTCGTCATGTTCGGCTATGATTGTCTTTGCCTCTGCCTCCGGCCTGCTTATCTTGCCATTGTCCAGATCGTCTCGTGCCTTCGTCCGCGGTTCTTTGATAGGATCGTTGGGATATGTGGAAAGCCAGTTTTTGCTCTCGCACTCGGATGGCCGCTTATCCTCCCAGTATATCTTTGTTTTGCCATCATCCGAAACGGCATCCGGCGTTGGCTTTCTCCCTTGCACGCCATCTTCTCCTTTTCCAAATGAGCTCTCTGGATATGTTTTAAAGTTCTGCTCTTCCAACCATTTATCCTTATCCCGATCGAACTGTTGGTCCTGAGGGCCGTCTTTGCGTGGACGGTCCTTCAGTCCTTGTGCCGCACAGTCAATACAATTATCAATTTCATTCACCCGCGGGAGCCCCACAATAACGTCCCCTCCTATTTCCCGCATGCGTCCAGTGATGTTCTGTTGCATACTTACCGGCAGGTCATTGAACTCCTTAGACACAAAAATGAAGGTTTTTCTCGCGCTCTTCTCTATCTCCCTTTCTATTTGCCCCCCAGGCATGAACTGTTCGCGAAGCCACCCTTCGCTCCCTATTTTTACATTGATATTTGGTTTGTCATGCCCGTAAGGAGTATTGACTTTCTCGTGAATTATGTCATGTATCAAATGCTCACGAAGATCAGCCTGCTCCCCAGGTATCTTAAGGTCTCTAACGTTATCCCATTCATCCTTACGCGCGGGATGCAATTCAAAATAATTCCGAATTTCGGTCACCATCTTTTCAGCAGTACGATGCTCAAACCCCTCGTTTGATTCTCTCGAGCCTGCGTCTTCCGGTCTGGCTATCCCTTTCGGAATCTCAAACATGGCATCCTCCTTCGCGAGCGAGCGTCACGTTGTTTTCGAGATACTTCGCAGCGTTGTCCATCATTTTGCTGCTATCAACACACCGCAGGCAATCGTGAATCACATTCATACACGCTTCTTGATTATCAAATAATGTTTTTGACTCCAGGGAAATCAACATATGGTTTATTAACCCTATATCGGATGCAGCGAGTGCTGCGGTGCGCATTATCTCTGCGAGGGGATGGACACCCTGAAGGAGGTCTTTAATCTCTGCGAGCTCTCTGTATGGAAATTCATCATACTTCAGCATGTCATCTATTTTCCTGCGCAGATTGAGATCTCTTACATTGTTCAAGAGCCATTTTGAGATTTCCTCATGAGTTGGTCGCCTGTACTCCGGTTTTACGGTCAATCTATGGCGACCGGTATAACGACCGCCAATCATCGACAGAATAACCGCGGTCAGGCAAGACCTGTTTTCATCCAGAGCAGCATCCTCTGCCTTGTCTACCTGTGGATTCTCTGAAAGAGTCGGAACTTTGTCCATGTGACAGCATACTGCTTCAAGCCAATCGTTTTGCTTCACCAGTGCTGTGTGGTTTTCCAGGGTTGACAGAGCTTTTTTTTGCTTTTCATCCAACGCAAGGGCACCGCCGAGTATCTCTCGGTCTATTTCAAACGGGGCCCGGAACACAATCTTTGTGTTGGTATTCTTCAGCACGGAATCGTCCAAGGCCGAGGCCGATTGATCGACGATTACGATTCCCTGACCGAATGCCCGCATCTCTGCAAGCGCGTTCGCAAAGTACTCGACCGCCTGCCCCTGAGGATTCGCAATTTCCATGTTGGTGTGAGATGCCGTGCGCTTAAGAATGTTGTGCGCCTCTTCGAGCACGACCAAGTGCTTCAGGCGGTCAATGCCCTGCTGACCCTGTATCGTCCTGTGCTCCTGAAGGCGGATCATGAGCAGCCCCATCAGAACCGCACGCTTTTCAGGCGAACCGACGCCACTGACGTTCACAACGCAGGGACTATCGAACAAAATATTCGGTGGCGTTTCTTCCTCTTCCTGTGCCATGAAGGTGAAGCCCAGCGCACCTCGCATTAGGGATCGCAGGCGGGTGGTCAGCGCACCAACATAGGTGCTTCGCGCTTCATGCTCATAGCCGGCTTTTCCTACGATGGAAGGCACAAGCTCGGCAACATCGCTCAACGTCGGGAACACCCGTTTTCCGCCACGGCATTTAGACGTTATCGTATCCCATCCCTTCTGTTCATATGCCTGCACTATGGCCTCCTCCAGCAATTGCGGCATGGCCGCATACATGGGAAATGCCGCATTGAACAAGGCACAGACACGGTCAATGTGTTCAATCAGCGAAACAGCATGTCCCTCCGGAAATACGAGTGGGTTGAGACGCAGGCAGTCAACCCCCTGCCGTCCAGCCTGAAGCCGCACGACGGGCTGTTGATTGACGGCAAGACCGCATAATTCCCTGTATTCATCCTTTGCCGGCTCCACGACGAGGAAAGGCACATTGTGCTTACTGCAATTCGCCAGCAAGGCCTTTACCCCCGTTGTTTTACCCACACCCGTCGTACCCGTGACCAGTGTGTGATAAACGAGATTGTCAAGATCCAGGCATACAGATGTCTTCTGATCCCTGAAAAGATGCCTGATTTTTCCCAATGGGATCTGCCTCTGCTTCGCGGCGGCACCCGATTTTGTTTCTATCTCGAGCCTGTGTACACCCCTGCCGTACCCGGCCGATTCGATCACCGTGACGCCGCTGACTGAGCGACGTGGCAAGTGCATCAGCATGGCCAGTTCGTTACCCGTAATCAGACTCGAGGGGGACACGGGAATCTCTGAACCCGGAAGTTGCAGGCGCGGATGGCGCAGGTTCTTGAGGTACTCGAGTACCCGTGAACGCTTTTCATCCTTCTCATTTCTTTCTTTATCAATCGGTTTTTTCCATACATTGATTGCGGTATTCTCCACGTACGACTCTTCTCCTCGTATGCAGCCTGAAAAAAGCGATGCGGCAGAAGACGCATCTTCGCTATTTTCGCAGAGAAAATAGGTCCCGGCATTCCACAAGCCGTAGGACTTTGCCTCGTCCATTCTTCTTAGCTGCTGCTCGATTTTTTCCAGGAGACGCGCGATAGACTTGTTCTGGACTTCAATAGTCGTACTCTCGCTTGTGCCGCGTGCAAGAATTCCTCCTATTGCACTGCTATTCAACGAACTGATTGCGGTTTGATACCCTATCGTTGTGCCTTCGGTGACAGAGATGCTTCCGCCCTCGGTGTCGGTGCTGCTTACCGATGCTGATACTCCACAACCTACACTAGCAGCGTTAACGCCGACCGTCATACCACCATATGCAGTATTCGTGGTCCCCTCCGAGTGAGACCAATTTTTGCCCTTTGTGTGGCTCTGGGTTTTTGCGACGCTATCGTTAATGGTCTTTGTGATTCCCTCCGTCACTGTCTTCGAAATTGATATAGTGTCAGTGCTACCTCGCGCGACTTGCATCTTTGCAAGCCCGGAAAACGTCGAGGCCAGTTGTTCGAGCCCCTCTTCAATGACTTTACAGCGCTTCGGCAGCACGGGCTCTGCAATCACGACCGCCGTGTATCTAATACCCTGCATTGCATCTATGAATCGCTCGAGTCCCTGAGTAAAAGCGTCCCGCTCCGCAGTTTTCAACGCAGGAATACCGGCAAGGGCGCTCACCGCCCATGTGTCACTTTGTGTTATGTCATCGAAATTCAGAAGGCAGCTTTCTCCTGCATCTACATTGCCTGTTGGAACAATTCGATCATAGCTGAGATTCTCATGCTTGCTTCCGCACATGTGACCGTCCAAGGCCTGGCTGAGAATCTTCATTCCGGAAGTGGCGCTTTTCTTTTCCGCTGCATCTGAACGGACGCCTAAATGCAGGATTGTAGTCTTGCCGTCTGACTTGAGGATCAGGACGAGACCGTACCCGGCGCTTCCTACTGCGGCATAGATGTTAAGGAGGTTTTCTAACGTGTTTTCCCGCTTGTCATATACCAGTCGCGTGAGTTGATGCATTCGCACGTTGTCTCGATTGATTGGCTCCATGCCGGTGTTTTCGAATTTGATAACCTTCTGCTCGTCAAGTCCTGATAAATATGTACGACGAATAAGGGAATCGGCAACTATCAATTGTTTACCCAGGTCTTTGACTACTATCGGCTGATTACATCTTGCGCTGCTAACCTCTTGCGTCATTCCTTTGCACACCTCCCGTAGCCGTAAAGTCCCAAAGTGATAGAGCCGATGATGATCACTACGCCCAGGATCGTATTGACCTGCAGAATCATAACACCGACTGCAAGACCGAATGCTGCTGCTACCAGTGCATTCCTCTGCTTTGACGACATCCGTCGCGCTTCACGTTTTGCTGGATGTAATCGCGCCGGATATACATGCTTCCCAACCTCCACCAGATGCAGAATGCGCTCCTGTGAAAAATTCATCAAGAGAGCGCCTGCTGCATAGCCCCTGTATCCAGTTGTCCACTTCGAGCGGCCCGACTCCATGACTATAAACACCGCATGCGGTTCTAGAACTTCCGGAACACGCCCCTTTGCAAGCGATAGATATCGCTCGGCAAGACCACCGCTGTCGGCTGGGTCCTCCATCAGGATGGCTTTTATCATGGTGCGCAGGCGGATGATGTCTCTGGCCTCGATTGCATCCATAAATTTCTTTTCGGGAAAAGCATCATTCATACGACAGCTCCACTGTCGCCCGGCTATATCTCCGTGATGCGGTCAAGTTTCATCAGAAAGCCATCGAGCCATTTTTTTCTCTCCATCATTTTTCGATGTGCTTCTGCGGCGCTTTCGTCGCTCTTCGATAGATCATCAAGTTCCGCCGTGAGGCTCTTCATTTTCTCATCTAATTTGCCCATGGAATTCTGTATGCTGTATTTCAGCTTTTCGATGGCTTGTATGGTTTCTATACGCATGCTGTATTCAATTTTTTCGGGAAACTTGTTTAGCTCTTCCCTCAACTCTTTCAGAAACTCTTCCTTGTTTACCAAGTATTTATGGACATCTCTGTAATTTTTTTTAAAAAATCTGCGGAAGATCATCAATGGTGGGAAGGCCCAGTCGTACCATCGGCTGACGAACTCCCTGCCCACCTTGACTCTTTCCGTTTTTTGGCTCACAAGAATCTGCAAGGGCGGAAGTCCCGGCATCAAGATTTCGATTTTCGGCAATAGAAGGTTTAAATCGCCGAGCAATTCCTTTAAATAATCGTCATATTCTTGACGCAGTTTTCCGTACTCTTGCTCTATTTCCTCTTTTACACTTTTTTCCATTTCCTCACGCAAGCTCACCAACAAACCATCCAGCTTCTCATATACCGGCGACAATTCCTGCTCGACATCTTTCGCCTTAATGTACTTATCCTTGGGCAGTCGTGATTCAGTCTCGTGGTAAAGTTCATCAATTTTGGCATATATCTCCGAAAGCGCTCTTCCGTATTGTTCAGTGGCACGCCATTCGAGTTTTCTCACTCGTTCCCTGAACTGCTCAGCCTTTTCACCTTTAAGCAATTGGTCCTTCACCTTGCCCATTTGCTCATTCAGCCTCTTACGTATCTCCGCACTCTCATTTATCTGACGGATCATTTTGGCCTTTATCTCGAAGCGGTCGACCTGGCGGTTGATTTCCTGGCAGGCATCATATATTTTCATGGGCAAGGCGTACTTGTCGATGAATTCCTGAATCGTCGCTTCCACTGTAGCCAAACCGGCGTGGCACTCCACCAATGCGAGGGAATCATGGTTTCTTTCAGCCAAATCGATTTTTTCCTTCACGCTTTTTTCCACATACTTAGTGCACGGTACTGCATATTTATGAAGGTTCAGTGGACGGCGGAGTTTCAGATGATGATTCAACAGATAGTCTTCATCCTCGGTCAACGTGTGGCCGTGTCTTTTCATTCTTGCGATTTTCGCAATTTTGGCAGAAACGGGAAGCACTCTCGCGTTTTCGATTCTGTTGTCTTTCAGATACCTGAGTATCTTATTTTCGATGAGGTCCTTCACATCACGCCTCTCGCGGTCTACTTCATCCATCTTGGTAACGACAAAGACAATGCGATCTGATGATTGACGGCCGCCCTTCCGCATTGATTCTTCGATGTACTGAAAACACTTCTCATTATCGTCGCTTTCATACTGCCCGATGTTGAGCAAGTAGAATACCATTGTCTTGTTGCTGCGATTGATAAAGTCTTTGGTCGCCTGCCTGTGCATCGGATTCTTTGCGTTGTTCGGGCCCGGCGTGTCGACCAGCACGAGACGCATGTTCGGAGATTTCACAAAGGGAATTTTGCCGTATAGCCAAACACATCTGTTCGTTTCACAATTCCACTTGCCCAGTATGTCGCGTGTGACAGCAATTCTGCTTTTGCGGTCAGGCGTTTTCTCGTCCATCGCTATGTTCGTTCCGGTAAAGCCATCTTCGGCATCAACGTCTTCAATGTATATTATCGTGGCGGTGCAGGCATCAACGTTCTCAGGCAAAAGATCCCGGCCCAGCAGTGCATTTATGAACGTTGACTTCCCCGCCTTCAAGGGGGCCTGGATACTGATCTCGAAATGCGGATCAAGTGCCTCATTGAAGGCCTGCTTAAATTCATCGTTTCTCAGTTCTTCAACCGGGCCCGTGTCTGCGTCTTGAACCAGCGCTTTTAATTCTTCAATCTTAACGTTGGGATTACCGCCTGGTTTCACTGTCAGGCTGATGTTAAGTTCAGACCTGTGCTTGGTCACAGCATTTTCAATGTCTTCAGCGTCTGTTTCAGTGCCATGGAAGATGATATCAGCACTGTCCGAATTTAAATATTCTTTGAGCTTTGGTATGAAATGATCCACCCAGACTTGCAGCCTGCTACCGTTTACGATTTCGTTCAATGCAGACGCAGGCCCGATATCCCGTCCATCTACACGGATTTCTGTTTGGACGCGATACGGGTTGTGACGGATTTCCACCTCAGGCATGAATATTCCCTCTCTTTCACGTCAAGTCGCTTATGCACCACTTATGGAGTTTGCCAGCACCATGTCTGCGAAATACGGACGCCACTTTCATCATTGTTTTGGGCAATGCCTCAGTGACAAGCATCTCCTCCAGAATTGCTTCAAGGGCAGGGATGCCGGTCTTGAAGATACACTTCATATATCGGGCCTCATTTATGTAATGTCGCGCTGATGCAAGCAGACCGGCGGGTTGAGTCGCACGATAGGGTTCCTGCCCGATGCCCTTCAAACCCTTGTAGATGACGCTCTTTACATACTGTGTGTACTCCGCAGACGTGACAATATTTGTGCGCCGTGCCTCCAATTTATTGAGTCGATATTCCAGTTCCATCTGCTCCTCTTCGCTTAAAGTACTGCGTGAACGAAAGCTGCGGAGCAGCAGAGCGTCGCGGGCAATAGTGGGTACAATGATCGGGGCGATGTATCCCATTTCAGTGAGATATTGTTTCTGCTTCTTGATTGCAGAAGCAACGGACTGCTCTGGCTTATCCTCGTCGAATTCATCGACGCGATTCATGACAAATACGACTTTTTTCTGCTTGCTCCGCGGATGGCCACACAGGGAGTTCTGGAGCGAATTCAGCAGTATCGCTTCGTCATCTGATTCCATATGTGTCGTAGCCAGCACGTAGAGAATCAATGCATATTCGGATTTTGCCAAGATTGAGCGTGTGACTTCACCGTGACTTCTCCGAATAGCATTGTTCGGACCGGGAGTGTCATAGAGAACGAGGCGTGCGCCTTCATTGCGAATATACGGAAGATTTCCTCTGATCTCTACCTGCACACTGCAGCAGCTGTCATTCCATTGTTCCAGTACAGCCCGACTTGCATCCTGCCACTCACCGATTCCACTGTCAGTGACAAGCCTGCAGCTGAAGCCCGCAAGCGTATCGCAATCCTCTATCTTAAAAATGGTAGACGTGCTGGCAATGGTGTCCGTCGGCAGCAAATCATGGCCGAGCATTGCATTGATAAGAGTCGATTTCCCCGACTTCATCGTGCCCATGACAAGCACAGCAAAGTGGTTGCTTAATGCCGTTTCAAGTTCCTGCTGGAATTCGGCATTACGCAACAGACGCACCAAGTCATTGTACTTTGCCAGTTTGGGATGCGTTTTTATCTTTGCGCACACGTTATCTGTTCGTCTTTTTAGCCATCTGCCCCTTCCCAGGCCGCCGTCCGGCCGCGGGGATAGGCCGTCTCCGACATCCACTTCTCGAGCAGGGCCA
>Ga0116184_10005034_pt1 | contig 10249 bp, 7 predicted proteins | sample AD_JPNNA5_MetaG_FD_89886 | JGI IMG/M metagenome (GOLD analysis project Ga0116184, IMG submission 89886) | Active sludge microbial communities of municipal wastewater-treating anaerobic digesters from Japan - AD_JPNNA5_MetaG | ecosystem: Engineered > Bioreactor > Anaerobic > Digestate | place...
CAGGCCCCGCAAAACGCGTCGCTGTACGCGGTTGCTGGACATTGACGATTCCTGCTGCTTCTAAAAATCAAATGGCTGCAGCAGAGTTTGTATACTGGTGGGCAAGCAAAGAAATCGGATATAAACTAGCTGATCAGGGTATTCCAGGAGCACGCAAAGATGTACTTTTGGATCCCAAATACCAAGCAAAGATGCCCTGGTATCAAGCTATAGCAAAATCAATGGAATATGCTGTTGCACGCCCTCGCTTCCCACAAATTGGACAGGTTAACGAAATCGTAAAGAAATACTGGCTCGCTGCAGTAACGGGCAATATGCCAATCGCTGATGCTATTGAAGCAATTATCAAGGAAACCAATGAAGTACTCGTCGAAGCCAACAAATAGGCTTAAGAGTTTCACACTGGAAGGCGGCTCATGGAGGGCCGTCCTTCCATTTCTTATGCCTGCATTTATTTTTGTTTTCGTAGTGCTGATTTTCCCAGCACTCTATTCTCTCTATGCCAGCTTTTTCAAATGGCCGCTCAACGATGCATCTTCCAGGGAATTTATCGGCCTTAAAAATTATGTAACATTGTTCAAGGATCCTGAGTCTGGAACTCACTGCGACTCCAATGTGGTTTTATCATTATTGCTATACCAACTGAACTCGTGCTGGGCTTTGCAGCAGCGTTACTCCTCAATCGAGAATTCCCTGGTGGTGGCATTGTACGAAGCTTACTTCTTCTTCCGGTATTCATTTTACCGGTAATTTCAGGTTTTACGTGGCGATTCATGCTTCAGCCTGATTATGGGCCGATTAACTGGCTTATCAATGCGCTTGGTGGCAAACAAATCCTCTGACTCAATGATCCCACGCTTGCTTATGTTGCCGTGATTCTGCAGGATATCTGGCGCATGTGGCCATTCATGTTTATGCTGCTCTATGCAGGTTTAACAACCATACCGCATGAACTCTATGAAGCAGCACGCATTGATGGAGCGAGCTGGGGACAGAGTTTTAAACACATTACGCTACCCATGCTTAAACCAACCATCATTACAGCATTGCTGCTCCGTCTCATCGATGCACTCCGTATTTTCTCCGAAGTTTATACAATGACTGAGGGTGGTCCAGGTTCTGCAACGCTGCTCTTTTCACTCTATACTCATAGGCAGGCATTTACCTATTACAAGGTAGGACTGGCAAGCGCTATGGCTATCTTACTACTGGTACTTTCAGTCACTATTGCACTCACACTGGTTCGCAAGAATATGAAAATTGAGGAATTTGAGAAAGGAGCCGATGCATGACCGCATATGCCTTAAAGAAAAAGCTCACACCCTGGCTCATTACCATAGCAGCAGTAATTATTCTTGCCGTAGAACTGTTTCCTGTTTTTATCATTGTATCCTCTAGTTTTAAGCGTGATATTGATATTATCAGCAACGGTCCGTTCAACATGAATTTTACAACACGATCGTGGTTTCTCGTTTTTATCAAAAATAAAGAGTATATGGGTTACCTATGGAACTCAATACAGGTTGGCATCCTTTCTACGTTGATTAGTGTCGTAGTTGGGTCCATGGCGTCATATGGAATTGCCCGGTTTAAGTTTACAGGCCGTTCAACCCTTGCATACAGCTTTCTCATTTTCCGTATGCTTCCTCAAATTTCACTCGTTATTGCAATGTACATGATGTTTCAAGCAATAGGAGCACGTGATACGATATGGGGGCTTACCCTTGCTCATGCAAGCTTTAATATCCCATACGTAATATGGATGATACTTCCATTTTTTGCTCAGATTGACAGGAGCTATGAAGAAGCAGCACTCGTCGATGGCTGCTCACGGTTTCAGACATTTCTCAAGGTATTTCTCCCGCTTACAGCACCAGGGCTCGTCGTGGCATCGGTTTTTGCGTTCATCAATTCTTGGAATGAGTTTTTATATGCACTCATTCTAACAAGCATTCGTGCGAAAACTGCACCTATTCATGTTGCTGATTACATTGCAGCAGATGGACTTAAATGGGGACAGCTCTATGTTGCTGCTGTTGTGCTGCTCATTCCCGTTTTTCTCTTTACACTCATAATGCAGAAGTTTCTCATACGGGGTATTGCAGCAGGCGGAGTTAAAGGATAGTCTCTATAGTGTCAGGAAAATTGTGAAAAATCTGTTTTTAATCACTACGTCTTATTTTTTATAGAAAATACCGGATATATTGTGTGGCATATAAATATGCTTACTACATATTGTGGAGATGCTTTTATTCACAAGCTTCCTGACACTAATCCGAACTTCCAAAGGCACACATTTACCTATGGATACTATACAAAACCAAACTAGCCGACAAGCTACTATTGATTACATTCGCGGTACACTCGTTATCGCAATGATTTTGTATCATACGGTGTACTGCCTCGTCAGTTTTAAACTTATTACAATCGATCTCTTTCAAGGATTTTGGTGGTGGTTTCCCCGCTGTATCGCAGCAGGCTTTATATTTTTATCCGGCATGAGCCTTGCTGCAGCACGAAGCAGATCATATACCTTACAAAAGGCGTTAAAGCGGAGTGGAAAACTCATTTTGTATGCGGGACTTGTAAGTCTCACAACATTTGTTGCCTTTGGGTATCAATATTTTGTGTTTTTTGGCATATTGCATCTGCTTGCTGTATCCAGCATTGTCGCATGGCCACTTGCTAAACCCATATCAAATCAGGGACTACAATTTGCAGTCGCTGCTCTTGGGTGTGCAGTACTTGCAGCAGGACTCTGGCTGGGCATGGTACGCTTTGATTTTCCATGGCTCGCTTGGCTTGGTTTTCGTCCCAAAAATCTCTATCCTGTGGACTATGAACCGCTTCTACCCTGGTTTGCATGGTTTATATATGGTATTGCATCGTATAAACCATTCAGCACGATTGCTCAGCATACTGGTACCGGTACCAACACTCATACATGCAAAGAAACAGGAGCAATCGCGTCTCCGTATAGCGCTCACCCAAAAAAGAATACTCACGCCTTTTTTAAACCACTGCTTGCTGCTCTTAGGTGGTTAGGAAGCCATTCACTCATAATTTATCTCCTCCACCTGCCTATACTCTATGGTTTATCATGGATGCTCTCTTTAGTGCTACGAAAAATGTGAATAGTGTTTACAAGCTTCGTGTCACTAGTAAAGATATGCCCCCTGTTTACAAGCTTCGTGACACTAGTTTTTATTTGCGTGACCACCTTAAAATAGGATATACTATTACAAACAACCATTGGAGCAGCACAATGAAAACAACAACTACCATAACAGAACGAGACATACGACATTTCTTCCCCATACTCAAATTGATTAGAAAGCAACTTAAGCTCAACGAGATTCCCTTTTCCAGCACGGGTGATGCTCTCGTTGTGGATGTGTTTTCAAGCCGTGTTCTTGCAATGAAACTCTCACAAGCACTTCCTGTGCCGGTAAAAGCTGGTGAAGTCTACGGCTCTGCCCTGCTCCATGAAATAGCTCACCTCCTGTGCAGATACTACATTCAATCGATATATCCTGAAGCTTTCAAAGAAACGGCTGAAGCTGCTGCTCGAAATTTAAGTCCAACAGATTTTGCCACAATTATTACCGCTTATACCGATGCGTTCCCGCCACCGGAAGTTTTTTCTGAGACAGTTTCACCAGAAGCATGGAGCAAAACCCCTGCTAACACGATGCTCATGCTGGAAGAACTACTCCTCATTCGCATTGCAAATGAAAATCCTGCTCTTTCAACACTCCATCCTGTATTTTCTGATGCAGCGCTCAGGGCACAGTATCCCGTTGATAAACTAATTGCTATTTCAGAAAAAGCTTTTATGCTGATGCCAGCAGTTGAGGTCCCTGGACAAAAACCGATGGATCTCCTTTCTATGCTCCGTGAACCAGCCCGACGATTTCCTAATTCGATAAAAGATCAACTTGCATACATTCTTACCGCATGGAAACCACTCCTTGGTGATATATTAGCAAAACTGCTCGGTGTCCTTGACCTCATCGCCGAAGAAGAAAAACCCCGATTTGCTGGCGGACCAGGCCCCAACCAGGTGCTAACCTTTGAAGGCACAGAGCACGAATATGAAGCATTTACGAGCGACAGTGACTGGATGCCTAAAGTCGTCATGATTGCAAAAAGCACACTGGTCTGGCTCTATCAGCTCAGTAAAAAGTACCAACGTACAATTACCACACTTGATGCTATCCCTGACGAAGAACTTGAAATCCTTGCACGACGTGGTTTCAATGCACTCTGGTTAATCGGACTCTGGGAACGGAGCCATGCCAGCCAGCGCATTAAGCAACTTTGTGGAAATCCTGAAGCTGCAGCGAGTGCCTATGCGCTCTGGGACTACGAAATCGCCGGCGAACTTGGAGGTTGGCCCGCCTTGGAAAACCTGCGCTCGCGAGCATGGAAATATGGTATTAGGCTCGCTGCTGATATGGTACCAAACCATACCGGTATTGATTCGAGCTGGGTACGCTATCGGCCTGAACTCTTTATGCAACGCACCTCAGTGCCATTTCCAACCTACACATTTAATGGAGAAAATCTTTCAAGCGATCCTTCAATCGGTATTTGGCTCGAAGATCACTACTACAACCGCAGCGACTGTGCAGTTGTTTTTAAGCGGGTAGATTTTCGCACCGGGGATACTCGATATATCTATCATGGCAATGACGGTACCAGCATGCCATGGAACGATACTGCACAGATAGATTTTCTTAAACCCGAGGCACGACAGGCAGTCATCGAACGCATTCTGCATGTTGCACGCAATTTCCCAATTATTCGTTTTGATGCCGCCATGATTATGGCAAAACGTCATTTCCGACGGCTCTGGTATCCAGAACCCGGACATGGCGGCGATATACCGAGCCGCAGTGAATATGCACTTCCCCGAAACGATTTTGACCGTGCTATGCCCAATGAGTTCTGGCGTGAAGTTGTTGATATCTGTGCAAAAGAAGTTCCCGATACACTACTCCTTGCAGAAGCGTTCTGGATGATGGAAGGCTACTTTGTCCGCACACTTGGCATGCACCGAGTATATAACTCTGCATTTATGAATATGCTTAAACGCAAAGAAAATCACAAATATCGTGACACTATAAAAAACACACAGGAGTTCGATAAGGAGATACTCAAGCGGTTTGTCAACTTTATGAACAATCCAGATGAAGAAACCGCAGTAGCCCAGTTCGGCAAAGGAGATCACTATTTTGGTGTGTGTACGCTCATGGCAACACTCCCAGGACTGCCCATGTTTGGACACGGACAAATTGAAGGCTTCACAGAAAAATATGGCATGGAATACCGCCGTGCTTATTATAATGAAATACCCGATGAATACCTTATCGCCCGTCATGAGCGAGAAATTTTCCCGCTTCTCAAAAAGCGCTATCTTTTTTCTGGTGTCGATAATTTTGTTCTCTATGATCTCTGGAAAGAAGATAGTACCGTAGATGAAAACGTTTTTGCATTTTCTAACGGCACAGACAGAGAACTTGCGTTAGTTTTATACAATAATGAATGGACAGCAACACATGGCACCATCAACTGGTCATGCCAGTGGGCACAGAAACATCCCGATGGTTCAAAAACCATGGCTCGAACCAATCTGGGTGGCGCTTTGAGACTTCCTGAAAGTGATTCCGCATTTTTAATAATGCAGGAACAGCGGAGCGGACTCTGGTATATTCGTAATGCGCTTGACATTCACCGTCACGGACTAAAAGTGATGCTCAATGGCTTTGAATCACAAGTCTTTCTCAACATACATTGCGTTATTGATGACAATCGAGAGCTTTATAAAAAATTAACACAAAGCCTCAATGGAGCTGGGACATTAAATATAAACGACAGCCTCCTCGATATCGAATTCCACACGCTCTATAGCGCATGGGATAAAGCATTTAAAGACTCCGATAAAACGCATCTTGAGCAAGCAAAACTCACATGTTTTCATGAAACCTTTACTGAGCTTATCCGGGCACTTCAGTATTGTACAGGAATTTCAAATATAACCACGGACTCTAATAAACTTGCTCAACAAACCATCGATGCTCTAACCCGCATGCAGGGTATTTATAAAACAATATTTGAAAACCAGGATTCGAGCAAGAAAGCTAGTAAAACAACTGGCACAGTTGCTGCAAGTGCTCCACCTCATACACTAGAGGAATACTGTGAGCATTATTCTGACTTACTGCCACTTCCACTCCAGTACCCTGTAGCACGCTCGTGCATGAGCGTCTGTTTTATGTGGGCACAATCAATGTGTGCCAAAACTGCTGTCACAAGCGCACCTCTCGAAACATCAAAGCAAACCGATTCCCAAACCACAAAGGGTACCGCTATGATCCCTGATGATTCATTCCTTATTCAAAAAACACTCGAGCTGTGGCACAGGCTAGGACTCACACGAAAGCTTGCGCAGATTATTCCGAATACCACTGCCCCACAACATATCAGTGCACTTGTTTCACTGGCGCTCCTCGATGTTTTTGCAGTAAGCAAATGCTTCATCCCATTCGAACAAGCTGTAACTAATGAGATGAGCACTTCACTGATTCAAGGGATTAAAACATTTGCGGAGACATGCCAGGAATTTCGAGATGCAATTGGTCTTCACAGCTGGAATGAAACACTCTGGTTTAACAAAGAACTCTCTGAACATTATGCTGCACTGCTTACATTGATCTACGCCGGAGCATTGTCGAATACCGTAGAGGCTCCATTAGCTCTTAAACAAGCAGAAACGAATTACTTCCAACCCATGCGAAGTATACTGGAAGCATCAGGCTGGCAGTGGGAAGAATTACTGAAGGGCTTACATACAATTTTTTAACAATCTTCGTGACACTAGAGAAGAATTGCTGAAGTACTTACATACAGCCTTTTAACAATCTTCGTGACACTAGAGAGACAATGCCACGATTGACAATTTTCTATTCTTTTTATAGACTCAAAAAAAATTTTGAACAAAAACTTACTGCTATTGCTTTTCTTTTCCAACTACCTCTCATAAAATCAAATTTTGTTCAAATGTACAAACTTTTACTGCGGAGGAAACTCAATGAAAAAAAAGCTCATGCTTGTAGTATGCATGCTGGCTGTCACAGTCTCATTATTTGCACAAATACGGCAATTTATCCCTATTGTCAAGCCTGTGATGCATGAAAAAACAAAAGAATTCCTAACTGAATTTGGCAATGAATTCATTCGTGCTGGCCAAAAAGACATTGGAAACTATTTTAAAGCCTGGGCAGAAGGCGGTTTTGGTTCCGGATTTTTGTATGTAGACCCCGAAACTGGAGACAACTACGTTATCACAAACCGGCATGTAGTATCGTATGGCATGACAGTAACACTTCAATTTGAACAAGAAGATGGAAGCATACTCACGTTCGAAAATTGTCCGGTAAGTGCAATTTCAGAAAAACTAGACGTTGCACTCATAGCATTACCAGAATCAAGCAGGAAAAAATTCACTGCCGGGCTTACCATTCTTACTGATTTACCTGCCGATGGCGATGAAATCTGGACTGCTGGATACCCTGGACTCCTTTCCAAGCCTTCATGGCAGCTAGCTAAAGGAACTATTTCAAACAATCGAGCCAAAGTCGAAGAACTCGCTGACCCTGCATTGTTCAAACTCTATCAGCATACTGCACCTATTGATGGAGGCAGTTCCGGTGGACCTCTCCTCATCAAAAATCCAAAACTTCCCGGTGGCTATGGTATTATCGGTATGAATACCTGGAAAATTCTTGACAGGCAGGATACCAATTTTGCAATACCTTCCCAATATATTCTCGATTTTATAAAAGAATATAAAGCGTCACTTTCATCAGATAAGCAGCAAAGTTTCCTTGAAAGGATTAATAACTTTGTCCTCGCAGCAAGAGGTGATTCGTTTATTAAGCTTGCAAAGTATGTTTCATACGAATTCGTTGCAAATTATGGCGCACAGCTTATCGATGTTGCTTACCAGCGAATGAACAGCAGTGAGCGTGACTTTCTAATGAGAGCTTTTATCCTGGAACCAGTAGAAGGTATGCGGCTAGCAATTGCATATCTCATTTACATGCAGCTCAATGCTTCAAAAGTCGTTAAAGCAGACTTTGAAACAATGACTTTTTCGGACGATGAAAGTGTTATTGCCATTACCCAAGAAAAAACAAAAACCCCTTCACGGTGGGTGCTGGAACAAGGTCAGTGGCGGCTTACAAGTTTTGAAAGTGTTGAAAAGCTAAAATTTGATAAAAATTACAATGTTACAGCACCTACAATCTCTCTGAATGTGGGTTTTGGAGCAACTCAGACCGATAACTATTTACTCGCAGAATTATATTTTGCACCTAATGCATTCTTTTATGGATTAACGTTTGGAATGTACACTATAACAAGAGAAATAGAAATTAGAGAATACTCTCCAACTTATCGCATCACGACTCAGCAAGTTGAACTGCCCCTTATCGTACTTGGTGAAAGCTTTGGTATCCAACTGCCCATCAAACTGGGAGAAATTTCCTTAATTCCCTTTGCTGGTGCAGGAATGAGTCTTATACAATCGACAAATAACCAATATGATATCACCAATATGGGTTATTTATATTTTTATGGTGCCGAACTGTTTTTACCTTCCATCAGCCTGGGTGTGGGATTACAGATGCGTGGCGTTGGTACTTTGATGACAATAGCAACTGAAGACATATATATTACTGTTCCACCCATGCTTACACTATATGCAAAGATTGGTTTATAACCAGTAGTTATTACTGTTCTTTTAAAAAGGGGCTGTACTGCAAAACGCTGTACAGCCCCATTTTATCGCAGGTATTTTGATTGTTGTACTACTATTTTTTTTGATTTTAATCGCACTTTTTATACTTTTGCATGAAAATACTTGCCGATTTCGCATTTTTTTTGTATCTTTCGATTGCAAACATTTCGTTTGCACTAATAGTGGCATTTAGAACCGCCTGTCGCTCGAACATGGTTAAGACTGGTAATTATTAACAGTCATTCTTTAACTGCATCGCACTATGAGCAGAAACCATAGATAAGCGGCAGATGTAACCGTGTTACGGCAAAGGCGGAATTTCAGTAAACCTTAAGAAAGGGAGATGTAAAGCTATGGCAAAACAGCTCATGTTCAGTGAAGAAGCCCGCAAGAAGCTGCTCTCAGGAGTTGAGCAAATTTCACGGGCAGTAAAAGTAACCCTTGGTCCAAAAGGCCGCAACGTGCTCCTCGATAAAAAATTTGGGGCACCAACTGTCACCAAAGATGGTGTATCAGTAGCAAAAGAAGTTGAACTTGAAGATCCGTATGAAAACATGGGTGCTCAGCTTCTCAAAGAAGTTGCAACCAAAACCAACGATGTTGCAGGTGATGGAACCACAACCGCAACCGTTCTTGCATACAGCATGGTCAAAGAAGGCATTAAAGCTGTCGCTGCAGGCATCGATCCCATGGCTATCAAACGCGGCATCGATAAGGCAGTAGAGCTCTCCGTTGCAGAAATCCGCAAACTCGCAAAAGAAGTCAAAGAAAAGGATGAAATTGCCCATGTAGCAGCAGTTTCTGCTAACAACGACATGGAAATTGGTAAGCAGATAGCCGATGCAATGGAAAAAGTTGGCAAAGATGGTGTTATTACCGTAGAAGAAGCTAAAACTATGGAAACCACCATCGAGTATGTAGAAGGTATGCAGTTTGACCGCGGATACCTCTCTCCCTACTTTGTAACCAACCGCGAAAACATGACTACCGTGTTCGAGAATCCTTACATCCTCATTCACGACAAGAAAATATCTTCCATGAAAGATTTGCTCCCCATCCTGGAAAAAGTTGTTCAGGCCGGGAAACCACTCGTAATCATCGCAGAAGATGTTGACGGCGAAGCACTCGCTACGCTCATCGTCAACCATATCCGCGGCACCATTCAGGTATGCGCAGTCAAAGCTCCTGGTTTTGGCGACCGACGCAAAGCAATGCTTGAAGATATTGCAATTCTTACCGGCGGTGAGGTTATCAGCGATGAACTGGGCATGAAACTTGAAAACACTGAACTCGTTCAGCTTGGTCAGGCTAAAACCGTTAAGATTGATAAAGATAACACCACTATCATTAATGGCGCTGGTAAGCAAAAAGATATCGACGACCGCAAGGCTCAGATTAAGGCTCAGATTGAAGAAACAACAAGCGATTATGATCGCGAAAAGCTTC
>Ga0116184_10005037_pt1 | contig 10244 bp, 11 predicted proteins | sample AD_JPNNA5_MetaG_FD_89886 | JGI IMG/M metagenome (GOLD analysis project Ga0116184, IMG submission 89886) | Active sludge microbial communities of municipal wastewater-treating anaerobic digesters from Japan - AD_JPNNA5_MetaG | ecosystem: Engineered > Bioreactor > Anaerobic > Digestate | place...
CACCAAAACAGTGCTTCGAAAACTGTCAAATCAAAGAGCCGATTCTAACTTAAATTCCCCTTGACTAATGGGGGTCATTACATATCTCTTGTGGGTCTACTTTCTCGAGTTCTTCATCAATTGGGTTTATAGACACATTAAAATCGTTTTGTAATTTAATAATAAGGGCAGGATTCAAAATTAAAGAATCTTCTTCGTGAAATTTTAACTTAAACTTACTTTTCACAGATGTACGATACAATTCAACTGGTGCTAATATTATTGGGGCTTTCAGTTTAACATCAGAATCATCTGATTCATACCATTCCAAACAACCAAGTGATAAAAACAAAACATTATATCCCTGCTCTTCCATAACCGAGTTGGCTTTGGAGTAAATACGAAAGAGATTCTTTGATAATCTGTCTTTAGAAAGGTCAGTCTGCAAGTATTTGTCTCTATGCTTATCTTCTAGCTTATCTTTTTGATATGCTTTAAATTCCGTGGAAGACTCAGACTGCTGTAACTGGCCATTCTTTTCGAACAGTTCTTTATCTTCTGAATTAGATGGAAGAAATTCCATCCCTTCATTCTCAATAGCAAGGGTACTCAGAACCTCGGAGGGCAACTCATCAATGATTTTTATTGTAGTAACTTTGGTGGGGCGAAAATTTAGTAATCTATTTCTCTTGGAAAGATCAACTAATTTATCTTTCCATTTTTTAATCCGTTCTTCAACAAGATTGGGCATTTTCTTACCTCCCCCTTAATCTCAGAGCCCACTTATTCATCAAGAAAATATCCAGCTGATTTCTTAAGCACCTTCGATATCTTCACTAATGTTTCTATTGATGGCACTGATAACCCATTTTCGTAACGCGATATGCTCTTCTGTTTTGCTCCAATCTTTTCTGCTAGTTCACTTTGGTTCAAGTCGTGTTCAACTCTAGCTACTTTAATCTTCTTGCCTAGCTTCTTAGGATCCATTCATCCTCCTCCGATCAGAAAATAGACCTTGACATTATATACCTTTTAGGGTATAATTTAGTCATAGGCAGTATATCGAGTTTTATACCATATATTAGTAATATATACCCGTAAGGACATAAAAGCAAGATATTTATGGCTACCTTAGAATTAGTAGAACCTAAAAAGATGTCGTTTAAGCTTAGCTGGAAGGATTCGCCCCCTCTCCAGCACTTGCTAGACGTTATGGCTTCGATCTTGGCCGAAGAGTATATCCTCACGGCCAGGCAGAATCCTGATCTATTTCTCAAATACAGGAGTGATAGATGAAAGCTGCTATCTACGCAAGATATTCATCAGAAAATCAAAGCGAGAAAAGCATTGATGATCAAGTGCGAGTTTGCCAGAACTACGCCAAAGAACATAACCTATCCGTTGAAGAAAACCAGATCTATGTGGATGAGGCGAAATCCGGGTCTCTTCTACATCGCCCTGGCCTACAAGCTTTAGAAAAGGCGGTTGAAAATAAGGATGTTGAGGCCGTACTTGTCGATGATCTATCTCGCTTATCCAGAAGCAACCATCAGATGCTTACTCTAGTGCTTAAGTTCAATTATTACCAGGTAAAGATAATCTCTGTAGCAGATGGAATATGCACCGATGATGAAAATTCAAAGCTCGGTATTCAAATTCGCGGCTTAATCAATGAGCTATATCTTGATGATCTCCGTAAAAAGACCAGCCGCGGCCTTGAGGGTCAGAAATTACGCGGTTATAGCGCAGGTGAAAATGTTTATGGGTATTGTACAAAACCAGTAGGCGAACTAAAGCTTAACAAAAAAGGCCAAGCTAAATATGAAGGAATGGTTCATAAGATAAACCCTGAAGAGGCAGAAATTGTCAAAAGGATATTCAAAGAATTCGTTGATGGGAAAAGCATCCATAAGATATCACTAGGATTAAATGAAGATAAAATCCCTACGAAGAAGAATATGCGCGGTGGTTGGAATATTTCGACGATATCCCGAATATTAAAGAATGAAAAATACGCAGGCATTTGGGATTGGAGACGAACAAAGAATGTTCGCGATCCGATGACGGGTAAAAAGAAATCTATCCCCCGCCCTGCTAAAGAACGTATTCCTATCTTTAGGGAGGATCTAATAATCATTGATAAAGAAACTTGGGATAAAGCTCAGAAAAGACGTCAGGATCTTCAAGGAACGTGGCCGATTAGTAGAAAGCGTAAAACCTATTACCAACAGAAAAGCTATGTCCATACCAGCCCTACCCACCTCTTTTCAGGGTTAATGAAATGCAAGATATGCGGTTCGGCAATTGTTCTCTTGAGTGGTAAAGGAACCGGCTATTACGGCTGCTATAACGCCAGCAGAAAAATGTGCAACAATAAGCTGTTAGTGCCACGGAAACGCATTGAAGAAACTATTCTGAAGGACCTAAAAGAAAGGATTCTGACTACTGAGAACCTGGAATACGTTTATAAGAATGTCGAAAAACTGGCTTTGACGGGGTTAAACACCGTGCCTGACGAGATTAAGAAGAAAGAAGCTGCCTTGGAGAAGCTCAAACAGGATCTACAGAACTACCTTAATTTTGTACGAATGGGAAACTTTTCTAAGGCTGTTTCCGAGGCGATAAAGGAAGCTGAACAGCGAACTGAAGAGCTACAAACTGAGGTTAACTCATTAAACTTTCAAAAAGACAACCATTTCAAAACTCCGCCAAAGGAATGGATAGATTATCGCCTAGAGAAGCTTACGGAAACCCTAAACAAAAATACCGTCTCCTCCTCCCTGGCCCTAAAAGAACTCCTTGGGCCAATAGAGTTAGAGCCGGTATCTACTAAAGAAGACGACTTCTACAAGCTATTTGAGGGTGAAGAACGTAATTTTAAGCCCTACTACGTCGCCCACACTAAAATTCAAACCCTTGCGCTCTTAGACGATGAGCACAAGGGTTCGAATTGGTATCACTGGCGGGTAGTCGTGGACGGTAGGCGAACCCCACAACCCCTTGAAATAAGCCTACTTATACCACTTTACCGTAAACGTAGTATGGGAGCGCTGATATCCTTAGGAGAACCGCTCGACACTACCCTGCCGTATAATAAAGGTATTTTATCAAAATTTAGGCAAAAATCCATTAAAATACCTGTTTTAACCACCTAACTCCGCGATCTAACCTCCTACCCTTTCAGCAACTTCCTTACCAAATGTTAATATTTCAATAGTAACTCATTGTTACTATTTACTCAAAAACAAGGAAATAACAGCAACAACCAACGCAATAATTGCAAACCATACCGCATATAGGCCAAATTCGGTCTGATAAGCAGTCAGCAGATCTCTTTCTCTCTGATATACTTCTTCAGTGAGATTACTAAGGTACTCAAGCTTCTTCCTCAGCATATCGACGCTAGTCTTATAAGATGGTACTGCTGCTTCCGAAGAAATGGCTTTTAGCTCGTTTTCTTCCAGTTTAAATTCAAAGAAGTTTATCGTAGGATGTTGAATCTGTTCGATCGTATCCATCTCTTCACCATCAACCCACATTTGCCTGGGACCATTAAAAAAAGCCCATTTTTTCTCAACTAAGATTTCCAAGGCTCTACAGAAAAGTCTTCCTTTCTCTAAAATATCCCGAACGTTATAAATAGACTTTATAGCCTTCTTCACCTTATTCCACATGCGATGTTTTTTGCGAATATCATATATTGGGGAAATCACGCCCCCGAAATCCTTACCTAGAGAATTCTGATAACCAATCATCTCTTTAAGCTGCTGGTCGAAGAAACGAGTAAAGCCATCTATTTCCTGCTGCATAAAAAAATTCTGTGCAATCACCTGATTAGCTCTCTCCTCTTCACCCAAGTAAACATGGAAATCCTTCCCAAATGTAGAAAAAATGATGGCAGTAATAGTTATAAAGTTAGGATCGTTCAGGACAAGCCGAATCTGAGCATCTCCTTCCCTCCTTAAACCCAACTTTTCCCAATTAGCTTCATCAACCGTATAATATTGGTAAAAAGAATGCCCATAAATATTCTGTTCGGGCAAAATCTTTTGAACGCAACCTATAAAATCCTCTATAATACTATGCCTCTCGTGAGGCACGCCAGTCCTGGGAAGAAGATCTTTCAGCTCAAAAGTATCCGTCGTGACGACTCTTGTGATTCTTACATAAAGACCGTCAAAAAACAAAACTGCCCCGCTATTATGTTCAGCCTTAATCCTGTGAGTAAGCCCCAAATCAGAAGCATCATGCTGAACTTCAACCGAAGTAAACTTTTCATTAGAGCCTACTTTTTCCGCAATCATTTGCAGAAGGCCCAAATCACGTTTATAAAAATACGTTGTTCTGGGAAAACCAGAATAATTAGGCGACCACGGCTCCTCCGAACTCAACCCTTTTAAAGTTTCCTCAAAGGTTTCTTTCCTCTTATCAATGATAATCGGAAACTGCATTACGTAATGCTGCCTTATTCCCCTCAACTGCCATTCTCCAATATTGTTCATAATCACCTTCTTATCTTACCTTTTTATCTACTCCGCCTTCAAGCTGAATAACGTGCATTTAAATACCACATTAGAATGGTTAATGTGGCCTGCGCATCCTGAAAGGCAGAATCCTTCTTCAAATATTTATCGTAAGCCTCTTTACCCTTAGTTATAGTGTATTTCCGCTTCTTAAAATCCCACTCATGGATAATTCTGCTTTTATCTGGGGCCCGGGTTGAAACCTTAGCCAAGGCCTTCTTCAGGGCTTTTGCCTGTTCGGCTTCGCTGCTTCCGTCCTTCCTGCAGGGTTTGGCAATAAACCTCTCATGCAGATCGGCTACAATATCAGCAATTTCCTCCTCTGAACTAAGAGGCTTGAAACCAGGCGGAAAAATATCGTCCATGGTTTTTCTTCCGCTGGCAAAACGGTGGTATTCAGTGATGTTATTCTGGGAAATCCACTTATCTATATCTCTCCTATGGAAGACGATGGTTTGATTCGGCAGCTTGGAAAAAGGCATTTTCTTAAACTTTATCCATTCTTCTATAGTGGCTCTTGGCACCCGAAGATAATCACCTACCTCCTCCGCATTAAAAACCCGCCGATCAGTTTTCTTGGCTAGGATAAGCTCCTGCAATGATTTCTCATCAAGGAATTCTCCGCAGTGCCTACACTTAACCGCCTCATCCTGTATCTCTTCAGAACAAAAAGGACATTTTTTCATAGCCCTACTTAGCAATAACGCATTTATTCAACCGTTACTTCTTAACTCTAAAATACTCCGCTCGAGCAAGTTGCCATTTATCTGTTACTTGCGGATCAAGTCTAAGGGTTAAGGTGTAAATATCCACGACTGCATTATTCGCTCTCACAAGAAAATCATAACTTAGGATATCATCTGGAGTATTATTGCTATCGACATCTTCATGCAAATCTTCATAAATATTAGCTGGCGTCTTCCAGAGAGTATAAATAGGGTGCTCTGATTTATGTCTTATCCATATTATTTTTTTGATCATAGAATCATGCGATAATAAAATGGCGTCTATTTCTCTCGTATTGGATGGGAAAGCTTTCCTGAGATAGTTTAATAATGTTTTAAGATTCACTACCGAACCAAAAGGATTTCTGGATATAGTTTCTTTTTCTGCATTAGTAAGAGTAGTGATGTGACCTAACGTTAAAAATCTTTGAATTCGCATTCTTAAGGCATCATAATATTTTTTAACTATCGGTATTAAATATGCTGCTCTCAATTCCTGCTCATCCAACATAACAGTATCTTGATAAGCTTCTTCCAAGGTGTCTAGCGGTTGATTCAAGAAATATCTTCTTTCAATAATATCTGGATTATCTTCTTTAAATTTATAAAACTCCACTGATCCTGTACCCGCTATGGCATAACTTGTATCAGTTGTTAGTATCTCAAAAGACTTGTTGCAATTTTTACAGGTTACATTTTTATCAGCATAACCTATTTCCAGTTTATTATTACATTTATTGCATTCTAAATCTTCAAACCACATTTTAAGTCCTCGATAAAATAATTAAATCTTCTTAAATTTTTCGGTATAGCACTGAATATCCATTGCTGGAACAGTACCAAGCTGCTGCAATTCAGATAAAAGATTCAAGAAAAAGAATACCAGTCCTTCATTTTGTCTACTATTTTCCAAAGTTAAATTACCCCCTGAATCTTTTTTAAACCAAAACGATTCTTTATTAAGCGAGCAACCAAAATTAAGAAATCCGCCTTTTTTTAGATTTCTCAGCTGTTGCGCCATTTGGGCAGTGCATTTCCCCTCTATTGTTAAGATTCCAGCCAAAATATCAAAGGGCTTTTTGGGCTTGTTAATCTCCCCTCCGGCATGAACTATTTTAGCGGTTGTCCTTACCAGTCTTCTTACAGAAGAAGCTTTTTTTGAGGCATATTGTATATTTGCATTAGTCAAAACAGGCTTGACTTCAATTATGGCATAGACACTTTCTGCAGGAACATAAGTAGCACCGTTCTGCCTAAGCAGAAATGGCGAATAGTGCCTGTCAAATATAACTATGTCAATTTGCTCGCTAATATTTCCCTTACAATCAATAACAAATGCCTTATCAACTTGATATCTTCTTGGCAGATAAGTAGAGAGCATATCAACCCATTCAAGTTCAGAAGCATCCCCCTTTGTTGTTGGATGGAAAATAATGCGGCGGTTTAATGAAAGCTTTGCGTGCATTTGATCCTGAAGACCAAGGAAAATCTTTCTGATATCAATATGATTTTTTTTCTTCATTTATGAGGTTCCTTTACTTTTTCACCTAGACGAGGAGAATTTAGTTCCAAAAAGTTTTCTCCATAATTTAATAGACTCCGCCTCATCTTTAGATTCCAAGGCTTCCTTGGCCGTAGAATAGCCGTTTTTTACTTCTGCCATAAAGGCCGAAAATTCTTCAAATTCCCATCGCTTTGCGACATTAACACTAGAGTACCCAGGATCACTAATATGCGGAATACTTCCCGCTGCCAAGTAACTTTGATAGGTAAAATAAATATGGCTAAAGATATTCTTAACGGCCTCCCCATAAGAAGAAGGCTCCGATACCACACATTGAGCAAGTAAGCTCTCGATTATATAGGAGTTTGGCCTAGCACTTTCACTTGACAATCTATCCCGCCAATATTTAATGATTTTAATCAAAGGGACATAACAGCCCCCAGTAGCTTTATTTCTCTCGCTAGAAAATGCAATTTGCGCTTTTGGATGAGTTGCCACCCACGCTTTAGCTTCTCTGTCTGGGATCCATAACGGGCCAGAACGATTTGAGATTGGAGTTGCAGGAACAACATCCAAGCTAAACCCTTTATCGTTAATAACATTCACTGACCTTCCTTGTCTTTTTGCCTTTGAATAATCTTTTTGCAGTGAAGCCTCCACCCAAGCTAAAGTAACCTCCGGCTCTGTAATGCTGCGATCTAAGTCAATAATTAAAATTATATCAACATCTTTAATATCATTGACCGCCGTCTCCCTTGCATATGAGCCGGAAAGAAATGTTTCTGGGTTGGCCTTTGAAATCTCATCATCCTTTGCCAAGAAATCCCTTATTTCTTCATGAGATTCTTTTGCCAATTTAACATTATCAGGATCTGGTTCAATATTTGCTAATAAACTATAAAAATACGAATTCATCTCCATTGTCTAAACTCCCTATAACTTAATATCCGGTGGTAACGAAGAGCTTTCCGGTTGAGCATTTTCATTTGGTTCAAGGCTATATTGTTCTCGTAAAGTCTTCTCAAAATTACCACAAGTTGGGCAGGCTTCGTCTTTATCAAAAAATACACCGTACCAGCGCAATATTGTCATTTCATCAATACTATCGCTTAATGGAGGGAATGCCGAATATTTTGTATTGGGTTCCGGCCGATTAATCCAAAAATACCAATTTGCTGAAAGATCTTTGTCCAGAACATGCAACGTAGAATCTTTGCCTTTTATCAATTCCTGTAAGGCCAATTTTGAAGTCATTGTGGCAATAGGCTCAACATCTATAGCCAACCCGGGTTCAATTGGCACCGGCATATCAGAATACGCGATATCATCAGCGTTGACAACTGATGAAATTTCTTGATCCGTCTCAACATCGGGCATACCTAATAAAAAGCAATGGTAACAGGCAGTCTCTCCGGGATACACTCTTAATATCTGCCCTCCGTATGCCCTGCGGAAAGCGCCTGAGAAAAGCATGGGCTTCTTAAAATCCATATTAATAGCGTTAATCAATAGCTTACTTTCCCGGTTATCTGTAGCGCATATAATTAAATCCACGCCTTTGATTATTTCTTGTATCTTGTCCTTAGTAGTTTCATCCGCCTTGATTGGATATGGGTAAACTTTAACATCCGGGTTCTTTTCTAACAGTAAATCCCTAGCCACAAGAACTTTTTTCCTACCGATATGGGATATACCGGCCTGGTGCCGACATATATTCCCAATCTCAAGCCTATCAGGATCAACGAAGTGGAAATTTCCAACGCCGCACTTTGCGAGATTAATAGCAATTTGAATCCCCCCCGTCCCCAGTCCTAGTATTAAAACAGAGCTATCCTTTAACAGGCCTGTTTCGATTAAGCCATGATGTCTTGACGAAATTTCATAGCCCACATTAACTATATGCGTTGTTATTTTTTCATCTTTTGTTTTGCTCGTATTAGAATATGAGACCGCTTTAAATTTCTCGCCTGTCGGTGATACATAATCAAAGGGCTGCTCATCAGAAATCTTTATTAACTGAATCACGATTTGATATTCCTTGGTATCAGGTTCGCCGATAACTATTGCCCCGTAAACTTCTTTTTGGCTCAGACACGCTCCCATTGAACTCAGCGAATAAGCATCCCCGCCGTCCCATTCTGATAAAGTAACTGGCAGAATTTTAGCATCAATAAGTTTCTTCCAATTATTATTTATATATTCCGAAGGTATAGTAATCATTTTATATAAACATATCAGCTTCTTCCGCCGAAATATTTAAGCCCGTTGCTGTATTATCTGTTGTCGAAACAGCCACTATCGTTTTCTTTGTCTTGTCATAGACTAGCTTATTGTGGCCTTGTCGACGCGCTGCAATCGACTGCATTGCTTCTCGTATTTGCTCTTTTTGTGAATCCATCTTTCACCCCTACGCTTCCTTCATGGTAGATACAAAATTGTCTATAGTCTGACCTGTTGCCAGATGTTGCTCAAAAGCTTCAAACCATAACATTGCTTTTAGCATTACCTTATTCAAAGTAATGCTGCTATCCCATCTACTTTGTCTCCAATGGCAAATCTGGACTTCACCATTGCTGTCATTTTCCAAAGTATGCATGCTATGAGATACTTTATAGCTATTTATAGAAACACCCCCATATCCGATCAAGGGATTAGGCTTATGGACATAAACCTTGGGGCAGACGGTTGGATAATAATCCGGTATTCTGCACCAAATCGTATAGCTCCTTCCACCACTTGAATTATAGTCTCCATAGATATAATAAAAATTCCCCGGCTGATAATACCTTACTAAAAATTGAGACATTCCATCTCGATTTAATATTTGATTTTCTAAATTCAACCTTTCTAATAAAGTCATGCCCTACTCTCTTTAACTGATTTATAGCAATGGATCATTTTATCCAAATTCACTAAGGACAATTCGGTGTCCTTTATATCCAGTTCAGTAGATTTACCTGTTTTCCTATCAATCCAATCAACCTGTAATACCTTATGGGGCCAATTATTATCTACTGCAAATGCGATGTATTGTTCATCTCTAATAGGTACAACTAGAACATACCCAAATGACGTCTGGTGTATTTCAATATCTTTAGAGGAAACGCGCTTAAATTCTACTCCGGCGTTTAATAATACTTTATCGGATATTATTTTTTGTGGATTGCCTTCATTTCCGGATAGACGGCCAAGTTGTTCTTTTGGAAGCCCTATTTTATCTATCTGAAATATAGAATATGAATCCAACTGCTGTTCTGGCATTCTCTTTCTGGTCATCAGCGCTTCTCTGACTGGACTTAAGCCTTTTAGAACAACCAAAGACAACTCAGAAGGGTTTGTGGCAGGAAAATTTTTGTAGATAAAGGGGTGAACCTGGATAACCCTGTTCTTTCTTGATTCATTTGAAAAAGTCGCTACAAATTCTATCATCTCTCCGAAATTATTCTTCTCTGCCAACCGTTTAATCCTATCGCGATCGCCAGTACTCGGAGAATGTAATCCTAGCTTATGATG
>Ga0116184_10005038_pt1 | contig 10244 bp, 9 predicted proteins | sample AD_JPNNA5_MetaG_FD_89886 | JGI IMG/M metagenome (GOLD analysis project Ga0116184, IMG submission 89886) | Active sludge microbial communities of municipal wastewater-treating anaerobic digesters from Japan - AD_JPNNA5_MetaG | ecosystem: Engineered > Bioreactor > Anaerobic > Digestate | place...
AATCTTCCAAAAAAAATCTGTGTCATAATAATTTGGTTAGTTTATGATTTGGGTTAAGTATTTTTTTAGCACTCTTCAGATTAAAATAATCCTTTCTATTTGCTACTAATGTAGCTTAATTAACTCAAGTTGCTAGCTATAACAATATACAACAATGACTTGCAATCTCGAAAAACGACTGATATCAACATGTTACCTGGAGTTTTCAACCTTGGAAAGGTGATATGCTTGCGTAAATACGAGGTTGATTAACCTTATACCGTAAATTATTAACAATAAGCGTATTGAGCGTAGTTTTCATTTGGTAAAAATAGAATAATCCTCCAGATTAAGGTCGGCAAACCAATAAAATCTGAAGGATTATGATTAATAAATGTATTGCAATTTACGTATTTATTGATGATCTGCTCAAAGATATTGAACACAATGAACCTACAAATAGAAATATGTCTGATGCAGAGGTTATTACAACAGTTCTTGTTTCGGCAATATATTTCTCTGGTCATCATGAAAAAGCCATGAGCTTTATGAGGTCTACTGGGATGATAAATCATATGCTGAGTAAAAGCAGGTTCAACCGGCGATTACACCTGATTCGTGAGCTGGTTGTCGATCTGTTTTTCCAGCTATCCGCCTTAATTAAGAAACTGAATATCAGTTCTGAGTACTCTATTGACAGTTTTCCCGTACATACTTGTGACAATATCCGTATCGCAAACTCAAAGCTAATACAGGGAGAGATTTATCGGGGCAAGAAAGTGTCAATGCGCAGATACTTCTATGGGTACAATGTTCATGTTCTTTGTACAGGGGATGGGATACCTGTAGAATATACCTTCTTGCCAGGCAGATCGCATGATTCAAATGCACTAAAGCAAATGCCTTTACAACTCCCTTCAGGCAGTATAATATATGCCGATAGTGCCTATACAAACTATTCCATTGAAGAAATGTTGAAAGATGCTGAAAACATCGATCTGTTGGTAGCCAGAAAATCTGACTCAAAAAGAAAACATGAACCTTATGTGGAGTATCTGATATCATCTATGAGAAAAAGAATCGAGACTACCTTTAGTGAAATCTCCAATTTCTTGCCGAAGAAAATACACGCTGTCACTGAATTCGGATTTTTGTTGAAAGTGGTGATATTCATTTTTGGTTATACGATCTCTAGAACAATTTTATAAATAGCAACTTGAGTTAATTAACCTTCAGACATCTAACCTTGGGAGATCAGTCAGGCTGTCTATTCTATGCTCCTAAACCACGAGGTGTTGAGTGTGCCTTGCCATATAGATATGACTTAAATAGGTTGCTGAATGATTAGTATTAAGCAGCACGCTTTTATTCACAATTAACTAAATGTAAAACTATTGAAGTGAGAACAATAGTAATTGAAAAGTAATATCATTAAGAGTTCTGAAAGCCAGAGGTTAATGTCAAAGGGAAAGCATTATATTTGGTCAGCGGTTGGTCAATTCGGGACACAGACTGTAGGTTTTATTGGTAATATTCTTATTGCACGCATTCTAATGCCTGATGACTATGGGCTGATTGCGATGGTGGCAATTTTTATGGGTTTGGCAATGACTTTTACTGACTCTGGCTTTGCTGATTGTCTAATAAGAAAGCCCGACGCAGATAGAATTGATTTTGGAACAGTAGCAACATTTAATATCGTTATTGCCTCTTTTATTTATTTGGCCATATTTTGCTCTGCCCCATTAATAGCAAGTTTTTTTGAAAGGCCTGAATTAATAGGAATAACTCGTGTGATTAGCATTTCCATTTTAATTAAAGCGCTAAACTTAACTCAAATTACCCGGCTTAGAAAAGAATTATTATTTAAGGATTTAGCAATTATGCTTCTGCAAAGCAGCGTAATTTCAGTTTCTATAACCTATATACTTGCGTTAAAAGGTTTTGGATATTGGGCTCTTGTAATGCAGCCAGTCTTTATTTCATTGTTAAATCTCGTTTATCTGGTGGTCGTGAAAAAGTGGATACCGTTTTTCAAATTTAACCTGGAGCGGTTTAGAGAAATGTTTGGGTTCAGTATTAATCTCTTAGTTTCATATATCACAAACACTATTGGACAGAATCTTTATTCAATAATAATAGGGAAATTTTATTCGGTTACTTCTCTGGGTTTTTATAATCAGGCAAAAAGAATGTATGAAGCGCCAACATATGGTATAAATTCTGTAGTATTAACTACCAGCTATCCGATGATAGCGCAAGAGAGGAACCTGGTTAAACAGAGAGACATGTATATTGCTTTATTAAGGAGTTTTATGACTCTGCAATCAATTATCGTATTTGCTCTGATTGGCCTGGCAGAGCCGGTATGGCTTTTCCTGTTGGGAGTAAAATGGATTTCTTCAGTTGAGTTCTTTAAATTGTTTATGTTAATATCTCTGGTGTATCCTTTAATAACAGTGAACCAAAATATTGCCAAAATACACAACGAACCGAAACTATATAGAAATCTTACATTTCTTCGTAATGGATTGAAAATAATAGCTTTAATAGTGTGTGCCAAAAGCTCGCTAGTGGCAATTTTATATGGGCAGATAATAGCTGCATATGTGTCTGTTGTGGTAGATATAGGTTTGTGTGGTAAAATCATTGACTTTGGATTTGGTAAGCAGATCAAAATTCTCTTATACACCGTGATTAAACCCGGAATCGCTTTTCTGGTAGCTTATGAAGTCTGTAATTTGGTTGACGGTGGAGTGTATCTGAATGGTTTAATATTTGCCGGGACTTTCATGTTTTCACTTACAGTGATATACATTGTTACAAAGGACAATGTGTTTTTCAGTTTTTTGAGAAGAGCTATAACGGCTTTTGATATGTTACGATTGCCATAAATTATTTTAACCATGAATGTTAATTTTAATTCAATGTTTAGAAATCTGAAGCTAAGATGGGCACGTACTAGCCCACAGCGTTATATTAGGTTTCTCAGGAAAGTTGGAGTTGTTATAGGTGAAAACATCTCATTTCACGGCAAACTGAATACTATATCAATTGACATCACGCGCCCCAGCTTGGTTACAATTGGTGATTTTGTGAGCCTCAATGGGAATTTTAATCTGATAACTCATGATTGGGGTACTTTTGTAATTAGGAATTACTATAAAGATTTTGTCCCCTCATCAGGTAGAGTGAAGATTGGGAATAATGTTGTTTTTGGCCGAAATGTTACTATTCTTAAAGGAGTTACAATTGGAGATAATTGTATAATAGGTTTTGGTTCAATTGTTACAAAAGACATTCCAGCAAATAGTGTTGCAGTTGGGGCACCAGCAAAAGTTGTAAGTACACTTGAGCAATATTACAATAAGCGCAAAGAAAAATGTGTTGTTGAAGCTTTAGAATATGCTCAAAGTATAAAGTTAAGGTTTAACCGAAAGCCAATAATTGAAGAATTCTGGGAGGAATTTCCATTATTCCTCAATGGGGATGAGGATTGCGAGAAATTGCCTATTAAGAAGCAATTAGGTCCAGGATATGAGGATTACCGAACGAACCATAAGGCAATTTTTAACGGATTTGAAGACTTTCTTAAGGCGGCAGGGATATAGATGAAAAAAGTGCTTTTACTACATCCGGCACACTGGGAGCAATCAATGGGAGGAGCTGAACATCAAATACACCTCTTGGCGAATCATTTATTAAAGTTGAAATATGAAGTTCATTTTATTTATGAAGACAAGAAAAACATAGAAATAAAAAACCATGAAGGTTTGATATTACATCCTATTAGGAGGCTTAAAATTAGGAAAAGATTTGGCCAAAGATGGTTTTTGTATGGTTGCAGAGTAAACGACATTTTAAAGAGCGTAAAACCTGATGTTATCTATACCAGATTCTATTCCTCATGGAATGGGGTTGCGGCTAAATACGCAAAAAAAAATAACGCAAAACATATTTGGGCAATAGCTTCTGATAATGATGTGAAACAAAGAAAAATTAAAAGTATGATCTTGCATCCGTTTGACTTTATTGAAAGGCAGTATGTTAATTATGCATTTAAATACGCAACTCATTTAGTAACCCAGACTGATATTCAAAAAGTTGAAATACTGAGGCAGTATGGTCGCATAAGTATACATGTGCCTAAATCATGCGTTATTTCTGATAAAAGAAAACTGAAGAAAGATTTTACCCGCATAAATGTTATATGGATTGCGAATTTGAAATCAATAAAACATCCTGAATATTTTGTTGAATTATCTAGGCAATGTGCTAGCAATAGTAATATTTACTTCAAAATGGTTGGTCGAATAAGTGATGGGTACAAGGAATTAATTGATCTGGCCTATAGATTTAATCATAATTTCTCTTTTCTAGGTGAGTTATCTAATGATGATGTACAAAAAGAGTTGGAGGAAAGCCATATTTTAGTCAATACAAGTGATTATGAGGCACTGCCTAACACTTTTATTGAAGCTTGGTCAAATAAGGTCATTATTTTAAGCAGAACTGTCAATCCGGATAATATAATTACAAATCATAAAATTGGATTTATTTGCCCATCAATTGAAGAAATGTTGAGTACTTTATTATTGTTGCATTTGAATCGGGATCTATTAAAGAATATGGGAGAAAGAGCGTACGATTATGTTGTCTCTAACCATTCCTTTGAAAAAAGTATGGGTTTAGTAATGTCTTTAATAGATTCCCATGAATAAACGATTCCATTGGCTTGAAGCAAAACAACTTGATCGGGTTACTAATTTTTCAACAGAGATTGAACCCATAAAATTTGCTTTGAGCCATAATATTGAAGCATTCTATTATTGCACATTTGCTAAAAACAAAAAATACTATGGATTAAAACACAACATTAAATACCTTGGTATCTTAAAAAACAAATATTTAAAGCATGTGGAATTTCAAATTTTGGTTGTGATTAAAGCCATTTCCATCGTGCTTACAGAAAGCGAAAGCGTTTTAATGGTTAATCAGGGTTTAATCAGACACATGCTCCCAGCATTAACGCTCAATAACTTATTGAAAAGGAAGAATAAGTTTGTTTCAGACATAAGAACAACTCCAACATCTCCTAAAACTTTTGATCAAAAGATGAAAACCTTTCATAAGCAGTTTCAGTATGCCATAAAGTATTTTGACGGCTTTAGCTTTATCACGCCTTTTATGGAACAATATGTTATGAGCAGATATGAGAATAAGGACTATAAAATAGTGAACTGGAGTTCAGGAGTTGATCTTGATCTATTTAATCCGTACAATTACTTATCCAGAAGACAAAATAAGAAGTTTAGACTGTTCTATCATGGTGGGATTTCTATATCTCGTGGTAACCTTAATTTAATTAAAGCTGCACATCTGTTAGTAAAAGCTGGCTATGAAATTGAACTAGTACAAGTTGGCATCTTAGTCGATAAAGAAATAAAAGACTATTGCGAAGCACAGAGCATTTCCTCATGGTGTAAAATACTACCACCAATACCACTTACGGCGATACCTCAGATGGTTGCCGATTGTGATTTGCCAGTCCTGCCTTTTCCGAATTTTATGGCATGGAGGGTATCAAGCCCCATCAAGCTTATGGAGTATTTAGCTATGGGAAAGAAAGTCTTAGTACCAAACATAGAGGCTTTCACCAATGTTTTTAAGGAAATGTCTCAGTTATGTTTTTATTACGATGTACATGCAATAAACCCAATAGAGGAGATTTCTAATACCATCAAAGTGATTCTTGATAAAAACCTTTTAGGTAACAGCAACTTTTTTCAAGAGGCTAGGGATTTTGTAGGCAAAAGTTATTCCTGGGATAAACAAGCAGCTAACCTTTTTGACTTCTGTGAGAAATTATGAGTTTACAGCGACAAGTTTGGTTATATATAGCATTATTCATGGTTTATACTCAGGGATTTTGGGAAAGAATATTTAAGTTGCCACCTGATACAAGCCTAATAGTTGAGTTGCCTATCTGGGTATATTTGCTATTATCAGCCAAAACCTTATTCAGACCAGTACCAGGAAGTATATTGGTTATAAGTTATGTATTCGTTTCCTTTCTTACTGGATTGATTAATCAGAGTGGATTAATTTCATGGATTAAGTATATTCGTTTTCTTCTATATTTTTATTTGATATTTCAAACGCTATGGAATTCTCAAATTACCAATGAACAATGGCTGTCTATTTTGAGATTTTTCGTTTTTCTTATTATACTTCAAGGCATAGGTTCTCTATTTAATATCATTGTTTTAAAAAGTCGTATTGAGGGGCAGGTTGGTCTTATGTCTTCAATTGGAGGAACTACAGCATCAATATTTCCACTTTTTGTCATAAGCCTGGCAACCGTAATATTCCTTTTTGCTCATAGCCCCAATCGCAGGATTAACTATTATTTAATTTTATGCGTAATTAGCAGTGCGCTTGTGGGATACGCAAGTTTGAAACGTGCAGTCTATTTTTATGTACCTGTCTTTGTTCTTTTATCTCTTATTATTTCTGCCATTCATCTGAAGCCAAAAGTTTATTTTAGGAAGATTATAGTGATTGGAGTAATTATAGTATGCGCTATCCCTTTTTATATTTATGGAGTAAAAAATTCTGGAGGAATTAGTGATAAAATCTCTGGTGATGAGAATTTAATTGAGGTTGTTCGAAAAGCAGTAGCCTATATTGAGGTCTACGAGAACCTGACAACTGAAAAAGGGTATACTGGTGGCAGGATGACCACAACAATGCGAATAGTACAGAAAACAACAGAAAACACACAAATATTTTTTACTGGCTATGGCTTCGGCTCAGTTAAAGAACAAAGAACCTTGTCATCCTTAGGATTTGTTTATGGGATTGTAGGAATAACACGTGATATCGTTTCTGGTGGTTGGATAATAATGATACTTACAATTCTCATTATATCAGTAGTAATTTTGAGAAACAGATCGACCTTCTATGAGTTTACTCAGGTTCTGAGATTTATACTATTACTTATTTTTCTGTCTACTCATTTGACATATTCATCAGATTTTACAGTTAGTCTCAAGATCACTTTTTCTTTTGCTATATTATGTGCATTAATTAACTCACCTTTTCATATTGATACTCTGAATGAGTTGATTAGCGGTTATTTCTATACTTATAATGCTCATGAACATTCTAATTCTAGATAAGCTTCATGTATGATGCTGCTGAGATATCTACTTAGAGAATTAATATCTTTGAGTTTTTACTTTTCAGGAGGATGCTTTTGGCTCAAGTTTCTGCTTAGAAGTAAACCTATCCTAATAATTCTGAATTATCATAATTTTTCGAAGTATAATAATTATACAATCAAGAGAGGATCTATACTTGAATCTAGTTACTTCAAAAATTTTGAAAGACAAATCAAATTCATAAAAAGGAACTTTAACTTTTGTTACTCTGAACACTTTTTTAAAGGGAGTTGTAAAAATGGCTTAAATGTCCTGATTACTTTTGATGATGGGTATAAGGATAATTATAAAGTCGCTGTACCTATTTTGGAAAGGTATGAAGCAGCAACAATTTTCTTTTTAACAACTAACTATATAGGTACTAATAAATGGCTTTGGCATGATAAAGCAAGGTATTTAATTTCAAAAAATATACTCGATCCTAATAAAACCGAGGCACAACTTAAAAAGATGAATATTGGATACCAGGTTAATGAAGAGCTAAAAGCTATGGTAGCAAAAGAGTTCCCAGAAGCACCACCCAAAAGAATGATGTTAAAATGGGAAGAGGTAAAAGATATTCATTCAAGGGGATTCAGATTGGGGACTCACACAGCCAACCATGTTTTATTGAATTCTTTAACGAAAGAGCTACAAGCTGAAGAGATAGAACTTTCGAAGTATGTGATTGAATCAAAGATTCATAATAATTGTATCTATTTGGCTTATCCGAACGGTCATTTCAACAAAGACACACTAAATATTATGGATGAAAATGGTATTGAATATGGGTTCACTACTGTATCTGGCTCAAATTGCTTAGATTCTGAAAAAAAGAAACTAAAAAGGATTGGCATTAACGCTTCTGATAGCGTACAGGTATTGCTGTTGAAAATTTTCATAAATCTGTTTAAGTGAAAATAAGAGAAAAAATCATTCAATATGGTTGGATCAATAGTCTTAAACGATTATTCAAGATCATTTTAAGGAGATTAGGTATTGTTTTTGAATCTTACTGGTTTATGTTAAACAGAATAGATCAGAATGCTATTGAATTAGAAATGCAAAAATACGATTATTCAGATGTAAAAAAACTGGATGTGAATGACTTTAAAATTTTAACTCAAGGAGCTTCACATAAAAATAAGATAAATACTATTGAAGGAAGACTACAAGATGGTAAACACATATGTTATGGTATTTTTGAGGGGGGTAAGCTGATCTATTCTACATGGATTTCAACTGACAAGATTATCTATAAATCACCGATACATAAGACTTTTCCTATTGAATCTACTCAAGCCATCCTTGAAGATTCATACTGTCATCCTGACTACAGAAATAAAGGCCTGCATTCCAAAATGAATTTATTTAGACTTAAAAAGATAGCTGACATGGGTTTAACAGAAGCCATTGTTGTTGTCGTCGTTGATAACATACCAGCAGTAAAAACACAGCTTAATTGTGGATTTTATAAAGGGAAAAAAATCTGGATTTTAAAGATTTTTGATGGAACATATTATATAGAAAAAGAAATATTATGATCCAGATAAAAAACTCCAATGATTTTTTTCAAATTCAGAAACGATTCAGCTTTATTCCTTTTACTCAATCTGAGGGTTGGTATTCTTTTCAGAGAAATAAAGGTGAACAGATTGTTTTTTTTGTGGATAATTCAAGAGACACTAAAATTGCATGTTGGGGGAGAGAACATAAAATTCCATTCATCGGGAAAAAACTACTACGGATTGAAGGTGAATGTTATAAATCAGATGTAAATGAGAAGGCATTTAAGACCTTTTTTGCTGGATTGGTTAATTTTCCGTATGTTGGGATAGAAATTAATAGTAATAATACATATCTTATTGATTATGAGGTAGGAATCAGGAGGGCTGGCTTTTTGAGACCTATTTCTTTTCATTCATGCCCCCTCACAATTAAAATTGATTTAGATGCACCTTTTAATTGTGATAGAAACTGGCGAAGAAACTTGATAAAAGCACAAGATTTCGGATTGGTTTTCTCTGAATTGACAGATCATAATGATCCCATGATTAATAATATTGTTCAAATATTTAGAGAAATGTCAGAACTGAAAAAATTGAAATACCAATTGGAACCAATATCATTGTCAAAATTATTAGCATCAAACGACATACGTACTTTCATAGTAAAAAACAGAGAAAGTAAACTTATTGCTGCACGGATTATACATGACCATAATCGTTATCTCTCTGATGTTTTTGCTGCAAATTCGAATGAATCCCGTGTATGTGGAGCCACATTTTTTTTAATGGAAAGTTTATTGAATTTATTGAAAAGAGAGAAAAAATTAGAATTTGATTTTGGACGCATACCCCCCAGTAATAATTCTGCAGATTCAGTATATCTATTTAAAAATGGCTCTGGCGGTAGAAAGGTACAGTATAATGGCGAGTGGGCGTATTATAAGAAGGAATGTACAGAATATCTATTATTTCTATATAAGCAGTTGATTTTAAGGCAAAAAAGATATTGAGTATTACAAGTCTATTAGTATTCTTTAAAATAGTCCTTCAAAAAACATGGATAAAGGGCATAAAAGAAATGATACTTTCATCAAGTTGCCTTTTCTTATTATCCTGTAATTTGGGGCTGATCATTAACTTAGACCAAAATTCTTTATCAAAATGTTGTCACAAGCAAATTATTATGGAAAACATAATTAATAGAATGACCCTGAATATTACCCTATCTCTCTTCTCAGGATAAACTATTACCTTGGATAACACATTGTTAAACCTGCAAAGACCATTTAGCCTGAATTATTTATAAGTGTTGAAAAGAAGGATGTTTTTGTTTTTAAATATAGTTTAAATAGCTATATTTAAATTGATTACAAACAGAAACAAAGAAAATTTTCCAACCGAGCTTACTCTTTTCCCGATACAAGGTAAAAATATTGAATTTAGTTTTAGTGGTGGTTTGGACCCCTGTTAATCGGACTTTTTTATGGACGGTTAAATATACATAACTCAAGTTTCGCAGTTCTTTAAAATGTTGAAAACCAAATAGAAATTGTTA
>Ga0116184_10005043_pt1 | contig 10237 bp, 9 predicted proteins | sample AD_JPNNA5_MetaG_FD_89886 | JGI IMG/M metagenome (GOLD analysis project Ga0116184, IMG submission 89886) | Active sludge microbial communities of municipal wastewater-treating anaerobic digesters from Japan - AD_JPNNA5_MetaG | ecosystem: Engineered > Bioreactor > Anaerobic > Digestate | place...
GTGCAAGTCGACTCCTTGCGCATTGAGACGAACCGAGACGATGGCATGCGGATCGTCGGATTTCGTCTCGAGCACCGCATAACCAAAGTCCTGCAAATAATGCAGGTCAGGGTCGATATCTTTGTCTCCGATGGCAGCTTTCATGGCCGTCTTGAGTTGCTCGTAGGGCATGGGGCGAAACGCATTTGTCCTCCAGTGCTTGTAGAGCAAATCGAAGAGGTTGAAGCGGATTTTCCAATCAAATGACTCTCTTTTTGCCGCGAAAAAATAAGGTCCTCCAATCGGGAAGAGCTGTCGATTCGCCACCGGATTGATCATCGTTGCGAAAGCAAGCCACAACGCAATGCCTCCCATGAACACCGTCAATACCGCAATCGGAATATCCATCGCCGTCGTATGCGTAACTGACTTGATGATCCGGCATGCGAACAACAAATCGATATCCAACAGGAAATAGAACAAAAGACGACTGAAAAAACCAAAGCCATACGTAAGCACCACGAAGATCACAATCATCACGATCTCCGTGGCAAGACCTACCGTATGGTCTGGGACTTCGCCTTTCGCAAGGGAGTACAAGCTCCACCCATTGACCATCCACAAAAATGAAAACGCTGTAAAAATCGTGCCTCCAAACGCGTTTTTGTTGACGAAGTTCATGAGCCCGGAAAGAAGCTGACAGCCAGCGCCAAACAGGATCGCAAATACCGCCGCCGTCATCAGCGCGGAAGGCGTCACCGACAAACCAAACGCAATCGGCGTCAACGCACCGCACGCAATCGCCAATCCAATGAGTCCCAACGGCGTGGGATCACCCAATCGACCCTTGTCCGGCCCCAAGCCAATATCCACTCTTCTGATCATAGATGTCCTCCACACATCAAAACACTCATTACGCTACTCCAATCGACATCCAATTGCTTTGATCGCCAACACTCCCTCGTTTGGTGAATGAGAGCCATCTCTCGCACGCTTGCAAGCTTCGCCCATGCACCGAAGCCCAAAGATGGGCTCGTAACCGTGACACGACCCCATAGCAATCGCGCGATCGTTGCGTTACTTCAGAGGAGGTGGATCGTAGATACGTTTGACGTCCGCCCCGCCCACAAACGCATACGAACCCGCACGACCATATCCGTATGCCGCAATCCCAAAAGGTCCGTTTCCGGACAGGCGATGCACGCCTACGGCCAAGGGGCATCGACGGGATTGATACGCCTTGCCATCCAACAAAGTGGAAGGTTCCGACACGCAGGTGCTCGTAGGCTGACCATCCAACGTAACCTCGGTTCCGGTCTCGGCCACGATCACTACCCAGTTCAGATCCCACGACGAAGGCGTCAGAATGACGTATTCCGTTCGAAATTGATCCACCGGCGGAAATACTGTCAAGGAAGGGTCGCCAATCGCCGGACCATCCACCCACGCCTGACTCACCAACAATTGCCCAACCATCACCGGCTTGGTCGCATCAACCACCACGTCATTTTGCGTCCATGTCGTGACTACCTGCCCGGGTTCGAGGGTGAATTGATCATACGGCGCGGGGAGCGTTGTTTTCACCACCGCTGTTTCCGCTACACCCATGATACGCAACACGTCCGGCTCGCGCCATGAACCCGTGGAACGTACGGGACTGCGCGGAATCACGTACTTCGAACCCACCGATTCCACCGGAAACATCTGCTCCTCGAGATGATCGAGACAACAGGAGGTTTCGGGTTTGCCTCCTGGCGGCGCGGGAATATCCACCCAATGGGGAACGGATGTGCTCTCGACACCGGAAAACACAGCCACGGGCTGATTCGCCACAACGATCGTTCCCGTCAAGTCCGCCATCGTCTTCTGATCGTCCTGCAACTTTCCGTCATCCGTCTCGAGGTTCAACACGTCGAATGGACCCAACGTCACGATGATTTCGCCACCAGGGAGAGTCGCGGCAATCGGCGGATTTCCTCGAATCCGCCAGCTCGGCCGCACCGTGACCTGCGTGGAAGGCGTTGTGCCCACCACCGTGACATAAGACCTGTCCACTTCAAATCCAAGGTTTGGCATCCCAATGGGATGCCCGGCGTTCCAACCAATGATGCGATAGATCCGGCCGAGCGCACTGGTGGGTAGCAACAACGAAGCGTCATTGGAAAACGCGTTCTCGAACACGTTGAACTGATACACGAGGATCGGATTCGAAGACGTGATTCGAAACGCCTGAGACGACAAACACGTACCGGGTGATTTGTAATCATTCGGTTTGACACCACAGTCCAACTCACGCGTGGGAAGGACGAGCGCCTGCAAATCCCCGGGCTTCACAGTCACCTGATGAACCACGACCGGTTGCGGCTCCTGCCCGTAGGGAGCGGAGTTCAACTCGACCGTCACGTTCGCCGCATATTGACTCGCGTTGGAAAGAACGATTCCCCATGGAGCACTCGCAGGGTCGTTACACGTTAGCCCCTTGCAATAATCCTGCTGATCCAGATCCACCGCCCAAAACTCACAACCTACGTTCGATGCCTGATCCGCTGCAATATCACATGCCGTTCCGCACTTTCCGTTCCCACACATCTGTCCTTGCGATATGTCGCACTCTTGTACCATCGCTCCAATCTGCCCGTCGGCCGTGCATTCATGAACGACATTGCCTACGCACGTATTGGCCCCGGGCATACAGGGACGGCAACCGAGTTGAGGCGCACAATAATCCGGCTCGCAATTCTGTTCAGGAAGAGGATTTCCATGCTCGTCGCAGGGCTGATATCGACTCCCCACGCATGTGCCACAGCCAAACATCCCTCCTTCGATGCCCCCATCGTGGCCGTCTCCCCCACTTCCTCCTCCTGATCCAGGCCCGTTCCCATAGTTGTCCGAAGATGTCGCCGAGCATCCAACAACAACACCGACGACCACGCTCGCCATCACGCCGAATACCAATGCTTTCCGTCCCATGATCGAAAACCTTACCATGATTGCGCATCGAGCGCTTCATCCGTAACCGTGAATCCTGCTGGACATTCGGGCGTTCCTTCCCCAGGGTGTTTCTCTCGGAGGTGCCATGGACACGATCACCATCGAACTCAGTGCCGATCACCCAGGATTCAATGATCCTGCCTATCGGCAACGCCGCAATCTCATCGCCAACCTCGCGGGTGCTCATATCCCCGGTACCCCCGCTCCCACGGTTTCCTATACCGACGTGGAACGCGAAACCTGGGGCACGGTTTTCGAACAACTCATGCGGCTTTACCCATCTCACGCGTGCTCTGCTTTCGTCCAGATCATCGGCGAGATGGGTTACCACGCCGAACAGATCCCACAACTTCGCGATGTCAGCGCGTTTCTCGAACAGCGAACCGGCTTTCGCCTCGAACCGGTAGCCGGCCTCGTCAGTCCCCGCGACTTCCTTTCTGCCCTTGGACGAGGCGTGTTTTGCGCCACCCAATATATCCGCCACCACAGCATGCCCCATTACACTCCCGAACCCGATGTCATCCATGAATTGATGGGCCATGCCCCCATGCTCGCCATCGAGGATTTCGCGAACTTATCTCGAAAAATAGGCGAAGGCGCCGCCCGCGCTTCCGACGAACAAGTCAAACAACTCGCCACGCTGTATTGGTTCACGATCGAATACGGCGTGCTTCGGGAAAACGGCAACCTCAAAGCGTATGGCGCGGGACTTCTCTCCAGCTTCGGAGAACTCCAACATGCCATCGACGGGCATCCCACGATCCTTGCTTTCGACCCCGAAGTCGCCAAAGACCATTCCTACCCCATTACCACCTATCAACCTCTGCTCTGGGAAGTCCCCTCCATTCGCAAAGCATTTGAATTTATGAATGATTTTGTAAGCCGGCACATCCCGTGACCTGGCCGGACGCCCATGCCAGGCGCCGCTTGCCGCCCGCATGATTCGATGCGATTGCCAAAGAGCATCCACTCTTTGATACTCGAATCCAATCGACCACCCCAGGGGGAAACGATGACAGCAAACGAGCAAACGGAATGCATCAACCCGGCCACAGGAGAGATCATCGGCTACTCTGCGCTGCATTCGATCGATGATCTGCGGGCGATGATCGAGCGATCTCGACAAGCACAACGACAATGGGCTTCGACACCCGTGGCGCAACGGGCTCGCGCCGTACTTCAGATTCGTGATGGTATCGCCCAAAACGCCGACGATATCGCTGCCATCATCAGCCGAGACAATGGCAAAACCCGCACCGATGCGCTCGCCACCGAAGTGCTTCCCGCGATCATGGCCGCGGACTACTACGCCAACAACGCAAAACGATTTCTCGAAGACCGAATCCTCAAACCCGGCAACCCCCTGCTCGCCAACAAAATATCAAAAATCATTCGCGTGCCCTTCGGCGTCATCGGAATCATCTCCCCTTGGAACTACCCGTTCGCCATTCCTTTCTCCGAAGTCATCATGGGCTTGCTCGCCGGAAACGGAGTGCTGCTCAAAGTCGCCACCGAAACGCAAATGACGGGACGAGCTTTGGAGCGAGCCATCAAAGCCGCACAACTGCCCCCAGACCTCTTCGCCTACGTCAACGTGCCAGGACGATTGGCAGGCGATGCGTTGCTCGAAAACGGCATCGATAAGTTGTTTTTCACCGGCTCGGTCCCCGTCGGAAAAAAACTCATGGCCAAAGCCGCGGAAACATTGACCCCCGTATCTCTCGAACTGGGCGGTAACGATGCGATGCTCGTTTGTCCCGATGCGGACTTGGATCGGGCTGCCGCGGGAGCCACCTGGGCTGGCTTTCAAAATGCGGGACAATCCTGCGGGGGCGTCGAAAGAATCTACGTCCACCACGAAGTCTATGATGTGTTCCTCGACAAGCTCGCGCAGCGCGTTCGCGCCCTTCGTGTCGGACCCGATATCGACTTCGAAGTCGATATCGGCGCGATGACGACCGTGTCACAACTTCGCACGGTGCAAGCGCACGTCGCTGACGCCCTCGAAAAAGGCGCCATCATTTTCGCCCAATCCGCTGCCGTGCAGGATGACTCGAGGTTTCATCCGGCCATGGTGCTCACCAATGTCAACCACGACATGCTCGTCATGAAAGAAGAGACCTTCGGTCCCGTGGTCGGCGTCATGAAAGTCCAATCCATGGACGAGGCCATCGCGCTCGCCAACGACTCCACCCTCGGATTGACCGGATCGGTATGGTCCAACAATCGAAAACAAGCCGAACGTATCGGACGACGCATCCGCGCTGGTGCCATCACCATCAATGATCACCTGATGAGTCATGGCCTTGCCGAAACCCCCTGGGGAGGGTTCAAACAATCCGGTATTGGACGCACCCACGGAGAAATTGGGTTCGCCGAAATGACCGAACCCCAGTGCATCGTCCAGGATTATCTCCCCGCCGTGCGAAAAAATATGTGGTGGCACCCCCATGGGAAAAGCGTCTACGACGGGCTGCGCGGCATCATCGATCTGCTTTACGCCAAGGAGACAGGACGCAAAGCCTCCGGCGTGGGACAACTCGCGAAACTCTTTCCTCGCACCTTCACCAACGAAGGCTAACCTGTCAATTATACACAGAAATCTGCCAATGTAGTCTCGCGAAGAAACGTGTCCCTCTCGCTTCGCAATCGCTCCAGACCATGATGCAAAGGGCAAGGGGGATAGTCTCCTCCACAATGCTCGGGATGAAACATACAGGGGGAAGAAAGGTTCGGTCGTTCGAAACACACCACGATCTGTAGCAATGAAATCTCGGCCGCGGCGCGAGCCAATCGGTATCCACCATTGGGACCTGGCGTTCCGATGACGAGGCCATGCTGTGAGAGCACCGTGAGTAGCTTCGCCGCGTAGGGACGTTGTAGTCCACGATCCTCAGCAACTTGAACCGCCGTCAACGGAGGCTCACCTCGGCATTGCGCCTGAGCCAGACGGCCCATCGCGGCAATCGCGGCTTCGGCGGATTTGCTGAGCATGCAACCTCGTCAATGTTTTTTGGCAGACACGGGCTTGCCCGTAATCACCGGAACCGCGATTTTGAGTGCCGCTGTGTAGACGAGCAGTCCGAAAGCCCAGATCCCAGCGGTCACTTTCCACTCCACGACACTTGGCTGGTACTCCACGATTTCGTGTAGCGGGCTTGGGATGAACCCTGGGACGATGAGTCCCATCCCCTTTTCGATCCAGACGCCGATGAATGTTGCCACGCATGCCGCAATCAACAGAGGCACGCTGGTTCGCGCCCGTGGATGAAATAGCGCGATCGCCGCTGCCACGTTCAGCCCAATGGCGGTCCAGATCCAAGGAACCAGCACATGATGACCGTGTAGTCCGAAGAACAAATAGCGGGCCGATGCCGTATGGTGCCCCCCGGAATAAAACTCCGTGAACACCTCGCTCACCAGCATAAATAGGTTCAAAAGCACCGTAATCCGCAAAATGCTCGACAAGATCCGCACGGGACGCTCTTCCACATGGAAGGAGGTAAAACGAGCCAGCGCGTGCAGGGCGACGATCAAAAACGCGGGACCCGCCACGAACGCGGAGGCGAGAAAACGAGGGGCAAGAAGCGCCGAATTCCACAGTGGCCTTCCACCAAGCCCCGAATAGAGAAACGCCGTCACCGTATGAATCGAAATCGCCCACACGATCGAAATGAAAACGAAAGGAACGTACCACTTCGGATTCGGTTCTCGTCGCAAATGGCGCATGTACAGCAAGTAGCCGCAAATATGCAGGTTGAGCACCAGATAGCCGTTGAGCACCAACACGTCCCAGGAAAGCATCGACAACGGCCAGTTGAATTGTCCAAGGCCCGGAACCAAATGCCAGAAACGGTCCGGTCTTCCCAGATCCACCAACACGAATAACTGCGCCATCAAAATCGCGGCAATCGACAGCATCTCGCCGAAAATCACCACATCGTGCATTTTGCGGTCGTGGTAGACGTACGCTGGAATCACCATCATCACACCCCCCGCCGCCACTCCCACCACGAACGTGAAGTTCGCGATATACAGACCCCACGACACATGATCGGACATGTGCGTCAAACCCATGCCCTGGGAGACTTGCTGAGCCCAGGCATTGGCCCCCACCAAAGCCACCGCGGTCAAGCCAGTCATCCAAGCGTAAAACAGCAAGGACCCGTCCGTGGCAAGCACCAACAGACGGTACAAAAACTTCGGATAGCTGCTCCAGTGCGAACCTGTCTCGGAAGGAGAGATCTCGGAAGCCATCATAGCCCTCATTCGGAAAAGAAATAGTAGAAGCTGGGCTGCGTTCCCTGCTCTTCCTTGAGCACATACACGCGCTTGTTCTCGAGGACCCATCGGATCTCCGAGTTCGGATCGAGCAAGTTACCAAACACGCGAGCGCCCGCGGGACAGGCCTCGAGACACGCGGGCAGGCGCCCTTCCCGTGTGCGATGCAAGCAAAACGTACATTTTTCCATCACGCCCCTTGGTCGAATCCGATTGGACAAATATCCCTGATCGGCCGTGACTTCCTCCGCGGGAATCTCCGGATCCGTCCAATTGAAAAACCGAGCGTGATACGGACACGCCGCCTCGCAGTACCGACAGCCAATGCACCAATTGTAGTCAATGACCACAATCCCATCCGGCTCCTTCCACGTCGCTTTGACCGGACACACATCCACACAGGGCGGCTTGTCACATTGATGACACTGAATCGGCATATAGCGTCGCCCCGTCACTCGAACGGGATGCTCGTACGAACTCGACGCCTGTGCCAACTCCATGCTCGCCTTGTCCATTTCGAATACGCGAATGTACGAGCCGCGATTCTTTCGATTGTGGTTGTTCTCGATCCGACAGGCCTTCACACACTGCCGACAACCAATGCAAACACTGAGATTGAGCGCATACCCGAACTTGACGTTTTCCATCGGCTGCGGATCCCGAATCCGTACCTCCGCACCGTATTTTCGTCGCGCCTCCTCCTCTAACCTCTTGAAAATACGTGATTTATCATCATCCGTCAGACGTTTATAATGGTCCTGGAGCATCTCCTGCATCGAGATGCCGTCGGCAAAACCCATGATCGGAGCCATGGCCTGCGCAAACGCCGCCACTCCCACGGCGCCACCGGCTACCTTCATGGCGTCTCGACGAGAAAACCGAGACTTATTGTTATCGTCCTTCGACATGGACTCCTCACTCAAACGTCCGGTTGACGAGCGCGGGCGCTGGCACCATTTGGGGTATCTTCGGCGCATGCGGATTGTGGCAATCGAGGCAATGATTGCGAGACCGCGGACCGCGACGAAGATCCCAATACCCCGTCATCCCACCATGGGCACCCCGTTGGTACTCGACCAACCGCTGCGCATGGCATTGCCCACACAAACGCACCACTTCGTCATAAGAAATCCGCTCACCCCCCGCGAGATTGAAGCTATCGAACCCGGGCACGGAATGACACGTCCGGCAGGACTGGCCGCCGTGCTGAATCTCCACACCCTTGTGGAAGGCCTCGAGATGATTGGCCTGCGCATATTTTTCTTTCGGCTCCACAAAGCCATGACACGTGCGGCATGGCGTGCGGGCAGCCTTGCCATCAGGGCCTGCCACCCCAGTGTTCATCCCCAATTCCGGATAGGGCCTGTGAATGCTGACCGGAAAAAGCCCCGCCGAAGCAGAAGGGCTTGCCGCAGGCTTTGCCGACTTGGTGTCATCGGCACGCGCCTGTTCACAGCCACATAACGACCACGGCACCACCACGAGGATGGCAAGCGTGCGCAGCAGAGTCTCGAGCATTCTCGGAGCCAACGAGAGCATGGGAACTCTCCCGACAAGGTTGAAAGATAGGACCGGCCAGGAGGCTAGCGCGCCCAGCCATCCCTGTTCAAGGATAAAAACCGATATAGCAGTCTTGAATTCTTCTTTCGCAACGACTAGCGTTCCCCCCATGGCCGTCAGCTCTTTACTTCTCTGGCTCGATCCGGATGCCAACGATCCCGATCGCACGCTCGAGAGCCTTGCTGCACAGCCTCATCTTACGCTCGGCACGCCCGTTCAACTTCGCGTCCCTGCCGTGCTCGACACGCCTACCATCCAACAGGACATCGATACCGTGGCCCAGCTCCTCGCTCTGCCAGGTATCGCCCATGTCGATGTGCTCGGAGTCTTCTTCGACGATACGCAAACCGTCTCCCCCGGAGGCTCGGATGTCTGATCCTGTCTCACGACGTACATTCGTTCGGTCCGCGGCGCTTGGTGTCGCGTCGGCCGCCGCGATGACCACGATTCACCGTTCGGCCGAAACCGCCCCCCCGGTCGATCCTCGCACCACCATGCCAGACTTGGACTGGCAAAAAGCTCCTTGCCGCTTTTGCGGCACGGGATGTCATGTGCTCGTCGGAGTCAAAAACGGCAAAGTCGCCGCCATTGCGGGAGATCCCGAGGCAGATGTCAACAAAGGATTGCTCTGCGTCAAAGGCTATCATGTGGGTTTGATTTTGTATGGGGCGGACCGGCTGACCAAACCGTTGCTTCGAAAAAATGGCCAGCTCGTGCCCATCGGATGGGATGAGGCGCTCGATATCCTCGCGGACCGTGTGATGAAAGACCCCAAGGGTTTCGCCTTTTATGGCAGCGGCCAGTGGACCATCCCCGAAGGATTCGCGGCGCAAAAATTCATGAAAGGCGGCCTGGGCAACAACCATATCGACCCCAACGCACGGCTATGCATGGCCTCGGCCGTCACCGGATTTCTTTCCACCTACGGTGTCGATGAACCGGCCGGATGTTACCAGGATCTCGATGAATGCAATGTCCTCATCCTATGGGGGAATAACCCGGCGGAAATGCATCCCGTGCTGTTTTCTCGCCTCATCGATCGACGTTCCAGAGGCGACGACATCCGTCTCATCGATATCTGCACACGGCGGACCCGATCCAGCCTGCATGCCCAAAATGTCCTTATTTTCAAACCACATACGGACCTTGCCATCGCCAATGGCATCGCTCATCTCTTGCTCGAACGCGGCACTTACGACAAGGAATTCGTCGAGAAGCATTGCGCGTTTCGCGCCGACAGCGAGCCGCGAGAACTGATCGGCAAAGCCATTTCCTTCGAAGAATATCGAAAGAGCCTCGAGCCCTACACCCCTGAGCATGTGCAAGAGATTTCGGGTGTACCCGCCAAGGATATCCGAATGCTCGCGGACTTATTCGGCGACCGCTCCCTGCGAATCACAAGCCTTTGGTGCATGGGCATGAACCA
>Ga0116184_10005048_pt1 | contig 10226 bp, 12 predicted proteins | sample AD_JPNNA5_MetaG_FD_89886 | JGI IMG/M metagenome (GOLD analysis project Ga0116184, IMG submission 89886) | Active sludge microbial communities of municipal wastewater-treating anaerobic digesters from Japan - AD_JPNNA5_MetaG | ecosystem: Engineered > Bioreactor > Anaerobic > Digestate | place...
ATGTGCTTGATATATATACATACCATTTAATAGCAGTTCCACGCCAAGTAAGGCTTACGATGTTTTTGACTGTTCCATCTGCCCCGAACTTCAGGTTTTCTGTTGCTGAAAGCCCAATAACAGGGTCTAAATCAGAGATATTTGTAAATTCTGGTATTGTAATTGTGTCATCATAAACATCAGGATAATATTCAAGAGCAGTAATTTTACGCCTCATGTCATTTGCTCTTGTGATAGATATTACCCTGAATAATTTTGTTTCCATATTAACTTGACCAAAGGAGTATAGAGCAAATTTAGATGGGGTAGTGGTCCAGCTTGATGTTAAAGTTAAAGCGTCTGTTGTTGTTTCTTCCTCTACGGATTCTATATATTTTGTTTCTCTTTCATCTGTTTCATAATGCTGAATAGTGATTGCATAGGTTGTGCCTGGCGATAAAGTGACTTCTCTATCAAGAGTTACAGTGTTTGATGTTGCAGATACAATTCTGCCAGAATAACCCCATTGAGGCACATCATGAGCTACTTCAATGACATCTCCTGGCAAACAAGCTATTGCATCTACATCAGCATCAAAAGATACGGTATTTGTAAGATACCTGTTGCAATTCATAAGATATTTGCCATGCTTGATTGCCGTGTCTCTATCTGTGCAACCAATGAGGTCTATCTGATTTGTTCTTATTTCTGTCTGACTATCAAAATCATCTTGCTCTATTGTTACAGTCTGTTTTGTATAGTCCAATTCAGCATCATAATAAGAAACCTCAATGACATTTGCTCTTTCGTCTGTGGATAGCCATGTTTCTTGGAAGGAATCTTTTATGATGTTCCCCATCGTAAACATAAACCTCTGGACAGGAACATCTTCACTATCGAATATGCAGGAAAATTTACTACCAGCTTGTATTACAGACCCACGCCCTAATTGTGAAATAGTATCAAGGGCTTTTCTGATGCTCATTATGACATCAAAGTAGATATTACAGGTATATCCTTTTTCTGTGCAGAATGATGCCCATTCTGCAAATTTTTCATAAATTATTCTTGAGTAAGGAATGTCACCGCAATCTTCATTGTGGAGTATGTCATAACAGACCCATGCTGGGTTTGTGGCTGGTTTGCCTTCGTAGCTTGAGCCTGTCCAGACTGATACATAGTTTCTTTTTGCAATGCAGGTTACTCTTGGAGTTGAGCCCGATAATTGGTCTGTAGCAAGGATTTTTAGACCAAGCAAGGAAACACCTGGATATGTAAAATTATCAGCTACAATCTCCTGCATATATTCCCAGTATGTTGCATTTCTAAATCTTGCTCCAGTTGGCAATTCAGAAGTGAGTTTAACTCTCACTTCATATTGTCCAGATTCAAGATTTTCTATAAGATAATATCTTCTTATTGCACTATTTGTAGCCTCTGTAATTGTAAAAGTTCCATGAGTAGTCCATGACAGATTTCCAACTTTTCTATAATCAATCTGAAAAGTTACTGATTGTTCGGTTAAACCACCAGCATCATTTGCATAAAAAAGACCTTGAGGCAGTGATATTCCTATTCCTATTGCATTGACAGAATTGCCTTGAGTTTGTCTTGTTGTCCAGCTTGTGGACAATAAAACACCTATCCCAGTATCAGAAAAAGTATCGTGAAAATAAGAAATTTCATTCTGTGTTGTGCTTCCATATCTTATTTCAGTTTCTACATTTGTAAAATACTCGATAGGGGTATCATTTATTTCAATATCTGTTATTTCGTTTATCGCATGACCAGCTACTGCATATAATAAATTAAGATATTGTTTATCCCCGCTTGTTGAGACATAACGCCCAATGCAGGGAGGGGTTATTTTGTGAGTGCCATATAAAACAGGCAGAGCAATATTTTCTCTATAGATATTTTCTGATGGTTCCCAGCCATAGGTTTGGGAATTAGAAAAGCTATCCTGTTCAAATCCATCAACATCTGGTAATTGTGGCGGTAATACTGTATTTACAATTATGCCACCAGCAGTAGTTGCTATAGCAAAACCAACAACAGTAGCTACTTCTGCTGAAAGACCTAATTTCATTAAAGCAGGAAGCCAATATTGTTGAGTCACCGCTGTAACAACAATTATAGCTAACATAGCAACTGCACGAGCTATATCTTTGTTCCCACCACCCCCACCATGTGGCACAGTGCAAAATGCTACGTAATCACCAGGATTAATATTTATATTATTTATTTCATGTTTTTCTAAAATCCTTCCATTTACAGATACAGCAACATCAAAGCCTGTATCCAGAGGAGCAGGATAATAGTGTCTTACTATTTCACGCATTGATAAAGGCTGTAATGCCTCTATCTGCTTCACTTCTTGAGATTCAATGGGCTTAAAAGGGTTTCTTATATATGTTATGGTGATTTTATTTTCCATATCTATAAAATCCCTCTATATGTCTTGAATAGAATTTGTCGAAAATGCTGCTTATGATACTGCCTGTTTTATCTGTTGTATGAATAAATCTGCCATTACCGATATATACTCCGAAATGATTAACCAACCTTCTATTCTGCATATCAAAATGAATGGCTACCGCACATGGCTCTTTAGGTGTTTCAATTTTTATCCATTCATTCTTTCTGATATTGTAAAGCCTGTTGATGTTTTCCACATCGAAACAGGAAACGATAACATCAGGTAACTCTATCCCGTAAATATACTTGTATATAGCCAGAAACAGACCATAGCAATCGAAGAATGGTTTTTTTGTGACAGGGTCTATTTCTTCTCCTCTTGCACCATCTTTGAAAGGACAGCCTATGAAGTCCCTGATACTAAACATAGAGAGGTGCTCTCCCAAGCCCTGGAAAACCACCAAATCTACAGGAGTTTCCTAATTCTTTGCATCTTGCAAGTGTTCTGTCACAGGTAGTTTCAGAACCAGAATAACCGCACAGTGTTCCCTTAAATGTTTTGTATCTGCACCTGTTTTTAAGCATCCTGTATAAAGGAAAACGCTTCATAAATAAATTTGTTGCACTTAATGTAAAAGTAGCCCACATAGAAGTTGTTTGAGGCTGCTTTAATTCAAAGACATGCTCAACAATCGGGTCTTCTTCGTCAAGATGTTCACTGTGGACAACATAGATATAAACAGTAATTGGCAAATATCCATTTTCTTTGCAGTATTCATCATACTGCTGGATATATGCTTCTATCGCCCTTGTAACATTGGATATTCTTAACTGAACCTGTGGCACTTCACCTTTTGATGTGTCTGAAATTTCATCTAATTCAAAAGGAAATGGCACATAAGTATCACCATTCCATACGGTTTCAACACTGTCACTTGTTACTCTGATGTGGTCATCAAGTCCAGGGACATCAATGTCAAGCAGGACAATAAAAACTCCACCATCTTCAAGTTTATTTTTTTCTCTAAGTATGTCTGAAGATAAGATAAGGGGCATTATAATTCCTCTATGTTTAATTCAACATTCCAATATCCAGGGGACACTGCCTCGCCTTTAAAAGTATCATCTGAAAACATTACCGTGTAGGTTGTGCTATCTATAGGATTTGTCCAGGAGAATGCAGACCCTTGATTTTCATCAAAAAAGCCTTTAAGATTTTGATAATCTGTGTCGTCTATGTATTCCCATTTGAGCGTCCATCTGTTTCTACCCCGTGATGTCCTCGGTCGAGTATGAACATAATTCCCTTCTGATTCAGTGCGGACAACAGGTTTATAATAATCTTCCTTTATGGGGTATGCAGGCCCCGAAGAATAGGCATCGTTTAAAGAATTCATTATCTACCTCCAAGGATATCTCTTACACCCCCCACATTTCTTTTTATGGCATCTATTACAACAGGGACTATTACCTCAGATGGATTGACTTTTACATTCTGTTGTTCTACTTTTATAGGTTGGCCTGTATTATTGTGAATTTCTATCTTAATGTTTGGTGGTTTTGCTATGGCATTACCGAGGGCTTTTAATTGTCCTTGCGTAAATACCGCCTCATCTTTTCTAATTACAGATAAAACCTCATCAGGCCCGACACCTGTATGAAATCGAGGGATTAATCTAAACTGCCTTGCCTCATGGGGAAACCCGCCCCCATGCTGGATTGGCGTTGCAACATATGTTTTTGAAAGTGTATATCCGATGCCCGTCTCATAATCCATTGCAACTGTAGAAGGTGAACCACCAGAAAACCCACCAACAAGACTTCCTACGCCCCTAAATATCGCACCTGTAACTTGCTGCCCCAAGGCATTGGCAATGGCACGCCTTACACTTGAGAGAAAGCTATTCAGATAGTCTGCAAGGCTTTTCATCTTTCCCTCGAATGCGTCGAAAAAGAAATCAGAGAATGCCTGCTGCATGGCCTGTGCAGTCTCTTTTGCAATATCTTTTGCCATCTGGAATGTGGTTTCAAGATTATATAGATATTCCTGAAGGCCTCTCTCCCAGCCCTCTGAAAATGTATCGGTGAGTTCCTTCAGGGTTGTATTCAATTCATTGAGTTTTATATTTATATCATTTATTTTTTCTTCTGCTTGTATCCTCGCTGTGATGTCGCCTATCTCAATGGCATTCTGTCTTATTTTTTCATAGTATGTGAGAAGTTTTTCATATTCTAATAATCTACCACGGGCTATTGACTCCTTTGACATGGTCATTTCTCTTTCAGCAAGGTCAAGGAGTGCAAGTCGTTTTCTTGATTCTGCTTCAAGCGCCTGTAATTCAAATTCTTCTCTTATCTTTGCCCGTTCTCGATTGCCTTTTTCCTCTATTTCTTTTAAACGTCTTTGATATTCCTCATATGAAATTACACCCTCAAACCAGACCTCACCTAATTCTTTAGTGAGTTTTGTTTCTGCCTGAACACTTTTTTGTATGCGGTTTTCCATTTCATTGGCAGTGGATGTTTGTAACTCATCCATAAGTGTTGCATATCTTTTTTCAGCATCTTCACGCTTTTTAAGGCCATCTTCGTATTCTTTCCATTGTCTTTCCCATTCTATTTGTGCTGTCATCTTTTTTTGCCACTCATTTATCTCTTTCAGGGCGCCGGGCATCTTTTGAAATTTTTCTTTAAGATCTACTGCCTTATTTTTTATATCTTCTACTCTTTTATCGAATTCATCAAAACCAAGATTTAATTTTGCAACATCGGTTTGCAAGTCTCGGAGTGTTTTTTTCCACTCTTCTTCAGTTTTCTTTATATCTTCAGGCAGAACAATATCTTTTCTTCTTCTACCTGTATCTTTTCCTATATTAGGTGGTGTAAATTCTTTCTTTTCCCACTTTTTGACAATACTCTCGATATATTCATCAAATGCTTTGTCATTTTGCTCTGCTTCCGCTCTTAATGCTTTTAGTGCTTCCTTATCACCTTTTAAGGATGGCCATATGCCTCTGGCATAAAGGCCTGCATTCTGCATAAACTTCGCTAACCTTACAGATAAAATTTCAATACCACCAAAAAATTTTTTAACATTATCAAAACAAAAATTAATTACCTCTGTAAGTGTTAAAAAAGCAGGGACGAGAGTCTCACCAATAGAAGTTTTTAATTTTATTACCTCCACGTTTAATTTTGCCTTTGCTCCAGTAAGCCCTTCTGTGGCGAGCTTTGCATTACCTATCTGCCCTTCTGTCTCCCTCATAATACCTGTTAATTCAGCCTGCCTCTTTTCTGCCTGTGTAAGCTCACCAACACCTTTACCTATGGATGCTGCATATTCTTTCCACATAATAGATACATTTTTTGTCACCCCTGCATTGTCTACGAGGATTGAATTTTCATTTTTTAAACCTTCTGTTGCAGATGCTACTGCTTCACCCATTGTAAGATGAGCCTGTCTGTTGAATGCTGCCGCATCCTTTAATCTTTCGATAATCTGTATGGACTCTTTGAGAGAAAAGCCTCTGCTTAAAAGATTTTGAAGTGCCTGCGCCGCCTCTCTTACATCTATTAAGCCATCTTCTGCAAGTTTTGAAGCTGCATTGATTGATGCCCCAATTTCCTCTCCTGCAAATCTGGCAACAGCAGCAAGACCACGAAAGGCATTTTGCATTTTCTCTGCCTCATCAATGGATGACCTGAGAGTAGACACCATCTTATATAATGAAAAACCGGCTACAAGAGTATTAAGGTGACCTTTTATATCTCCAAGTTTGAGTTTGAAGTTGTCCACATCCCTTGCAGCATCCCTGAATTGGCTTTTTAATCTTTGAAATGCTGTATCTGCCTTATTTATTGCTTCTATGACAAGCTGAACTTTATTATCTGCCATTATACAATCCTCTCACTGCAATTTTTTCTGCACATGGAGCATACCACTGGATGCCTGCATTTTTTCTCTTTTTTCTCCTGTCCTTCTTTTACACCCAGAAATGCCAGCAACGCCTCACGGAAAATCACTTCCCTTGTCCTGTATTTGATATATCGCTCACATTCTTTAAAGGTGTATCTCCATTCGATTGCATCTCTTTTTGTGATGTCTCCTCCTGCGAGGAGGCAGACAATGTCGTCGATGACATCAGAAATTGAGCCTGTATCTTTTCTATGGCCTGATTCAGTCTCCCGAAGAGAGAGGAAATCGGGTTCAATACGAAAAAATCCTCAACAACCTCCATCGCCTGCTCAATCTCGAGGGAGAAGGCAAGCTCTTCTGAAAGTTTTTTGAGGTCTTTATCTTTTGGTGACATACCAGAAGGCGTAAGGATTACAGCAAGGGCATCGGGCAGGCGGTCGCCTATAGCGGCAACCAGATCTATTACATCAACATTCGACGGAATGACAATGCCCTGCAGCTCCGCAAGGAGCTGTTTAACCTGCCCGATTACAAGGGGTCTTTGGATATATATTTTGTCTCCTATCTTGTATTGTCTCATTAGCACCTCTACGTGAATGCTATGGATATTTCATCGTCACCGCTCGAACGATTGAGCTGGCAGGTAATTCCCAGACTTCTTATCCCATCTCTCACATCATCAGAGATGTTGATATACTGCACTTTTGGAGCTGTGATTGTGCAGATGTTGCCCGCTGTTGAGCCGAGGACAAGGGATAGTGATCCCTCGTTGCCGCTTCTCAAATTTCCGAAGAAATCATACGTTGCGACTGTAACATGTTCTGGATCCATTGTCATCGTGGGTTTTCTCCCTGTGATGACTGCGCTTTTATATCCGCTACCTGAATTCGCATCTTTCCTGAGATTAATTTCGTTGTTCATGTTGATTTCGAGCATGCCGATGAGTGCCGCATAACTATCAATTGTGAATGTGGCGGAAAGAAATGCCGGTGGCTTTGTCGATTCGTATGTCACACCCGAGAGCATTGTGCCATCTGTTACGGAGAAATCAGCACCTGTGAACTCAAAATGAAGCCAGCCTGGAGCTCCATCTTCAAGTTTCAGACTTACATTCCCACGTGCTCCCCAGATTTTTTTAATGACACCATCTTGATAAACAGCGAGTGTCATCGAGCTAATGCCTGTCGATGCAGGAGCATACGTGACAGATGTGCTGGCTACGACATCCTCACCGAATCCGCATGCTTTGAGAAGCTTGCCAAGTGCCGGGGCTGTTCCTTTTGTGCCTGAACCTTTCAATTCCACATCAAATTCAAGTTTTGCCGACCTTGCGCCGGGCACGTGCGCCCAGGGAGAAAGAGATGCTGATACATTTTTCCGCTCGCCCATTGCAATATTCGGTGTAAATTTAACGTTTGCTGCAAGAAATGCGTCGCTTGCGGAGAGTGTTTCAACAGTTCCTTCAACGCTTTCAGCTTTTGCCGCTATCTGTGTCTTTGCTTCAATTAATGACATTTTCCTCTACCTCCTTTTCTTCTATTTTATCTACGGGTGCTTCAATTATATTCCCTTCAGCGTCCACATATACTGTTTCACCCGTTCTGACCCGATCCTCCATGCCCTTTATCTCTTCATTGTCTTTTTTCTTTCCCATATTAGCCTCCTTTTTATGTCGGCACGTCGAGATAGTGCCGTGTCCTGAATGATACTGTATATGCAATTATGCCATCATAGTATCCATTTAACTCTCTTTTTATGCACTTGAAAGGTTCTATATCGGACAATTCCAACTGCTTGCCGTTTATTGCCTGTTCTACCGCCTCAAGTGCGTCATATATTGTGTTTGAATCTGAAGTAAGCAAATTAAACATAATAAGCACGCTGAAAACCATACTATAGATGGGGCGCGGATAATCGCTCACATTCTCATCGCTGTCGAAGACAACATACGCACACGGATATTTGAAGGCCGTAGGTGCAGGAGCCAAAGCAAGAGAAGCCACAGTAGAAAAAATTTTTGTGCCTTCAACGACATTTATAATTACACTTTCAATGTTTGCTATTGTATTTGATGACATCAGGCTCTATTTCCCTCAACACCTCTAAATTTTTCATATGTCCGCATCCCGCCAAGACCAAGCAAAGCAAAAAGCACTGTAATAAGACTGCCCGTATCAAGAACAGGAGCTGTGATGTTTTTACCCGTCAATTTAACGATCCACTCGAAAATTGGGCTGCCTATAAATTGCCAGCCAAGAGAAAAGCCACATATCCAGCCAACAAATGGACGCCAGCCCGAAACGAAAAGATTCGGATTTTTTGCCTCCTCGAGGTTTATGTCTGTCTGCGCTTTTGTGAGAAGAAACTCTATCTCAAGCGCCCTCTGTTCGATCTCTGCTTTCTTTTCCGGGCTTATTTCGCCTGTTATGGCTTGTCTTATATCTTTTGCAAACTGCCCGACCGAACTTAAAAGCCCTGATACTCCACCCGATAGAATATCGCTTATGATGCTCATATCACACCTTTGCCATGGCATCTCTTATGAAGAGCATCCCGAGCCCGGTCATCGCCTGTGTGAGTGCATTCGCAAGCGTGTATTCTTTTGCGACGTAGCCGACAACTGCGACGATTATCATCGTTATAGCTGTCCAGTTTGTCTTACTCGAAAAGAACTCTTTTATATCTTGATGAAACATCTATACCTCCTTTTCAGCATAAAATTCATGGTTGCCGATCACGGCAACAAGCTGCATTTTATCTGCCCAGTCGGCTTTACAATTTTTCGTTTTGTAGTGCGTAGCCCCGCTAACATTGTCTTTCAGCATTGTAATATCGTTTGGATCGAGGAATTTACTTGCTATGTCATAGCATTCACGGAGGGCCTTATCTTTTTTGTAAAAAAGCTCCCAATTCTGGGCAATGGCGAGCAGTTTTATTCTGTTGGGATCATTATCATTAAAACACGAGAACTGAAACGGTTTTAGAATCACGTCCTTTATAGTCTTTCCAAACCAGCCACCCGTTTTTAAACGGTTCAGCACAACAGAGGCAACCCCCACCTTTCCCCCTAAGGGTTCCCCTCGGGCTTCTCCGTAAATAACAAGTGCAAGAAGCTTTACATCATCGAGTTTTCTGAAGACATTATTTTTGTCTTCCGGGCTCATATAATTCAATTGTAGATTGATGGATTGTTTTTGTTGTAAATCCTGATAAAATACGTTGACAAATATTTTTAAAAGTGTTATTCGATGATAAAATGTCCAATGATTTTATAGAAGACCAGTTAATATTAGAATATTACGGCCCCGCAGTTGAAACCGGCCGCATGAATTCTTATGATGTTGCAACTTATATTCTTGCTTTCAGCGATTATTTAGGTGTGGCTTCAAGAACTGCATATGGAGAGCGGGTAGAATTAAAAACGGAAATTCAGGGTTTTAAAGGAAATTCATTTGACATAGTCTTTATTCTACAAATAGCTGGTATAGTTTATAGTTTAGTGACACCGGAAATACCTTTCACAGCGAAAGATTTTATAGGCTTAGTAAAAGATTCGATACAGGCATGGCTCCACTTGAAGGGAAAGCCTCCTAAAACATTAAAACCCATCCACGGTGAAAATACAATCTATGTTGAAAACAATTATGGAGAAATTAATTATTTTTCAAATGATACTATAAATATTATAAAAAACACAAAGGCCTGAAAAGCGGTAGAACAATTTATAAAGAAGCCATTGGAAACAGGGGTTAGCCAGGTTAAGATAATATCTGAGAAAGCGAGTTCTACTATACACATTCCAGAAGAAACAGCACCATGCTTTATTCCCATTGATTTTGAAACCCCTTTAATTGAAAGTGAAATAAAAATATGGCTATTAATTGAATCCCCAACATTTAAAGAAGGAAATAAA